>Ga0247823_10003265_pt1 | contig 13161 bp, 9 predicted proteins | sample 13C_PalmiticAcid_2_FD_192426 | JGI IMG/M metagenome (GOLD analysis project Ga0247823, IMG submission 192426) | Soil microbial communities from agricultural site in Penn Yan, New York, United States - 13C_PalmiticAcid_Day30 | ecosystem: Environmental > Terrestrial > Soil > Agricultural land...
GGCGGCAGCCGCCTTCACGTCGTCGGTGGTCTTGCAGAACTTGACGCCGCCGGCCTTGCCGCGGCCGCCTGCGTGGATCTGGGCCTTGACCATCCAGGGGCCGTTGCCGAGGGACTGGGCAGCGGCGACCGCTTCATCCGCCGTGGACGCGACCTTGCCGGCCGGGACCGGGATGCCGTACTCGGCCAGCAGCTGCTTGGCCTGATATTCGTGAAAATTCATGTGTCACCGTGGGAAGGGAACAGAAGACACTGCCCGGGGCCGAGCCCAGGGGCAGTGGCGCGGGCAAGCCCCCTATTGTCGCTGACCGGGGCGGAGGGCGCAAAACCTCGGGTCTAAGCCTTTGGTGGAAAAGGACAAGCTGGGCCAAGCAGGGGTGGTCGTGCCTATACTGTGAGCCTCGCTACAGGGGAAGTACGCGTTTGCGCCAGGCCCAGTCGCTCCTGTCCCGCATCGAATCGGTGCCGCGCCGCGAACTGTATTTCTTCGCGCTGTACCGGCTGCTGGAGGCCGGGATCCTGGCGGCCCTGCTGTTCAGCCCCCTCGGCGAAGTGCTGGGCCAGCCTCGGCACGCCGAACTCGGCACCGCCGTCACCATCGGCTACCTCGTCTTGGCGCTGGTGCTCTTTTTCGTCGGCCGGAACGTCGGCTGGCTGACCTGGATCGTCTTCGCCAGTGTCTGCATCGACGTCGTGGCAGCCACCCTGGCGACCCATGCCCTGCCCGGCGCCACCGCCGGCATCGCGATGATGCTGTTGTTCAACGTCTCCGCTGCAGCCCTGCTGTTGCCCTCCACGCGGATGGCGCTGTTAGTGGCGCTGATTGCGATCGCGGCACTTTTTGGCGAATACTTTTCCACCATTTTCCATGACCGCACCACCAGCCGCTCGGTGGCCGAGGTCATCATGTTCGCGGTCAGCTACCTGGCGCTGGCGTACCTTGCCCACCAGGCAGGACAGAAAGCCCGAACAAGCCAGGCGCTGGCGGAAAAGCGGGGCGAGGAAGTCGCCAACCTATTCGAAGTCAACGAACTGATCATCCGCCGCATGCGCACGGGTGTGCTGGTGGTCGACGCCGACAACCACATCAAACTGGCCAACGAAGCGGCCAGCCTGCTGCTCGGCGACGGCGCGGATGGCCAGGGCACCGATGGCAAAGGGGTCTCGCTGCTGCATACCGCGCCCGAACTTGCCCGCCGCCTGCAGCGCTGGCGCAATGGCTGGCAGACCGACGAGTCGCCGATGCAGCTCTCGCCGGAACAACCCGAAGTCCAACCCCGGTTCGCCCGCCTGCTGGCCGACAGCGAGACCTCGTTGATCTTTCTGGACGACGCCACGGTGGTCTCCCGCCGGGCCGAGTCGCTGACCCTGGCCGCGCTGGGCCGCTTCTCGGCAAGCCTGGCCCACGAGATCCGCAACCCGCTGGCCGCGATCAACTATGCGGTGCAGCTGCTGGAGGAATCCCAGCAGATCACCGACGGCGACCGTCGCCTGTTGCAGATCATCCACCAGCAATGCCAGCGCACCAATGGCATCGTCGAGAGCGTGCTGGGCCTGGCCCGCCGCGAACGGGCCACGCCGGAACACGTGGACCTCAACACCTTCGCCCGTCGCTTCGTGGACGAGTACCAGCAGACCCTCTCCATCGAGACCGATACCCTGGAGCCGATCATCGGCGCCCGGCCGGTGCCCGCCCTCGTCGACGCCCGTCACCTGCAGCAGGTGGTCACGGTGCTGGTGCAGAACGCACTCAACTATGGCCGCCTGCCGGGCGAGTCCGCGCGTGTGCGTCTGCGGGTGTTCAATGCGGAAGGACGGCCGACCATCGACGTGATGGATCGCGGCCCGGGCATTCCGGAGGCCGTGGCCGCGCAGCTGTTCCGCCCCTTCTTCACCACCTCCGAGCACGGCACCGGCCTGGGCCTCTATATCGCCCGCGAACTGTGCCGCGCCAACCAGGCCACGCTGGAGTACGTACCCGTCCCCGGCGGCGGCAGTTGCTTCCGCATCACCCTGCCCGGCCCGCACGCATTGCTGCCGGCCTGAGGCAGCGCACCCACGGCAGGCACGCGCCTATCATGATTAACATTCAGCCGTTACACTGGTCGCACAGGGGCATGAGGGGGATGCATGAATCAAAGCCGTAGCGCCCTGATCGTCGACGACGAACGCGACATCCGTGAACTGCTGACGCTGACGCTGGGCCGCATGGGCCTGCGCATCGACACCGCGGCCAACGTGGGCGAAGCCCGCGAGCTGCTGACCCGCAACACCTACGATCTCTGCTTCACCGACATGCGCCTGCCCGACGGCAACGGCATCGACCTGGTCGGCGAGATCGCGCGCAACTATCCGAATACGCCGGTGGCGATGATCACCGCCTTCGGCAACATCGAGTTGGCGGTCGAAGCGCTGAAGGCCGGCGCGTTCGATTTCGTCAGCAAGCCCGTGGATCTGGCCGTGCTGCGCGGCCTGGTGAAGCACGCGCTTGAGCTCAACAACGCCGAGCGCGCCCCGCCGCCGCCGCCGCCGCCGGAGCAGGCCAGCCGCCTGCTGGGCAACTCGGCCGCCATGGCCTCGTTGCGCGAAACCATCGGCAAGGTCGCCCGCAGCCAGGCGCCCGTCTACATCATGGGGGAGTCCGGTACCGGCAAGGAGTTGGTCGCCCGCACCATCCATGAGCAGGGCGCCCGCGCCTCCGGCCCGTTCGTGCCGGTGAACTGCGGCGCCATTCCCGCCGAGCTGATGGAAAGCGAATTCTTCGGCCACAAGAAGGGCAGCTTCACCGGCGCCCACGCCGACAAGCAGGGGCTCTTCCAAGCGGCCAACGGGGGCACCCTCTTCCTCGATGAGGTCGCCGAGCTGCCCCTGCCGATGCAGGTCAAGCTGCTGCGCGCCATCCAGGAGAAGGCCATTCGACCGGTGGGCGCCTCTAGCGAGGTGCAGGTGGATGTGCGCATCCTGTCGGCCACCCACAAGGACCTGGGCGAGCTGGCCGCTGACGGCCGCTTCCGCCATGACCTGTATTACCGCATCAACGTGATCGAGCTGCGGGTCCCACCGCTACGCGAGCGCACCGGCGACCTGGCCCAGCTGACCAGCGCCATCCTCGAACGCCTGGCCAACCAGCATGGGCGGATGTCCCCCTCGGTATCGCCGGAAGCCATGGAGGCCCTGGGCCGCTACGCTTTCCCGGGCAACGTGCGCGAGCTGGAGAACATCCTGGAGCGCGCCCTGGCGATGTCCGAAGGCCACAGCATCGAGATCGACGACCTGTACCTGCCGCAGGCGCCCGCCGGCAAGAAGTTTGGTGGCGATTTCAGTCCCGGCGAGGTGGTCCGCGACATCCCGGGCGCGGTCGACGTGGACCCGGCCGCAGGCGCCCTGCCCGACTACATCGAGCAGCTCGAGCGCGCTGCCATCCAGAAGGCGCTGGAAGAAAACCGCTGGAACAAGACCAAGGCCGCCGCCCAGCTGGGCATCACCTTCCGGGCGCTGCGCTACAAGTTGAAAAAGCTGGGGATGGAGTAGCGCACGGCGCACCGCCGAGCCCTGCAGGCTCACGCCGACGCCCGGCTGGCGACGGCGGATCGTCACCCCCTTTCAGCGCTCCCGACCACCCTCCACGCGTTTACCCGACGCGTCACGTCACAATGTGACGCACAGGGTCACATGACCAATTCGGCGTCAGCGCTTTGACGGAATCAGGGCTGTTCGAGGCAATCTTCAATTCTGTGATCGCGCCCCGGAATGGCCGCCATTCCCGATACACATCGTCATTGAATGATGCGATAGTCGCCCTCGACTTCGGCGTCAGCGTTCCATACCGGGGAAGGTTTTGGGGGAACCGCTGGGGACACTGAAAGTTGGCACACATCCTGCTCCACCTTCCTAGCCACGTGCAGCCGTAAACGCGGCGCCCACGGTCCACGCTAGGGACACGGGGCATGTGTGTCCCTACCATCCAAGCCATATCCTGAAAGGGGAATTGTTATGAAGAAGAACATGCAGGGCTTCACCCTGATCGAACTGATGATCGTCATCGCCATCCTGGGCATCCTGCTGGCCATCGCGATTCCGGCCTATCAGGATTACACCGTCCGCGCCAAGGTATCGGAAGGCCTGAACCTGGCCGCCGCCCCGAAGCTGGCTGTCGCCGAGTACCAGCAGTCCAATAGCGTCTTCCCGACCACCAATGCCTCGGCAGGTTACGACGGTGCCGCCACGACGATCGTCAGCAGCATCGCCATCGGTGCCGCCGGTCAGATTCTGATCACTTACGCCGCTCCGACCGAGATCGCCGGTGACACCATCACCCTGACCCCGGCCACCACGGCCGCCGGCCCGATCACCTGGAGCTGCCGCGCCGGTACGCTCGAGGCGAAGTACACCCCGTCCAGCTGCCGCAACTAAGCGGACATCTGCTCAGGACCGTATCGCGGTCCTGACGGGTCTCGAAAGGTCCTGCTTCGGCAGGACCTTTTTTTTGAGGTGCGCATGACACAGCTCCGTTCTCCTGTTTTCGCCGTCCTTGCCTTGCTCGCTGCCACATTCGCCGCCTATTGGAGCGGCCTGCATGGCGGTTGGTTACTCGACGACGCCACCGCGCTCGACATCATCCCGCAATGGTTGAAGGGCGAGGCAGTGTGGCAGGACGTGGTGGCGCACCAGGCGGTGGGCCTAATCGGCCGACCGGTCGCCATGGCGAGCTTCATGCTCAGCGCGGTCATTGGCGGGTACTCGCCGTTCTCCTTCAAGCTCGGCAACCTCGTATTGCATGCCCTTAACGGCGTGCTGGTCTACCTGCTCTACCGGCGCATGTCGCGCATGGCCGGCCTGACGGCCAGCCCATGGCCGGCCGTCGTGCTGATGGCCGTCTGGCTGCTGCACCCGCTGTTCGTCAGCACCACGCTGTATGCCGTTCAGCGCATGACGATCCTGGCGACGGGTTTCGTCCTTCTCGCCCTGCTCGCGTACCTTGCGGGACGGCAGGCCATGCAGGATGGCCGTGTTGCCAAGGCGCGCCTACTGCTCTTCCTGCTGCTGCCACTGCTGGTCCTGCTGGGCACGCTGTGCAAGCAGAATGCGGCAATCACCCCCGTGTTGTGCGGCATCATCGAGGTGATGCTGCTGAGCAACCGGGCACCGCACGGGCGCCGGGACATAGCCGCTTTCTACGGTATGTTCATCGCACTGCCCGCACTTCTCGCATGCGGACTGTTCCTCGCCAGGCCCGAGTCGTTCTTCATCTCCTACAGTGAATACGACTTCACCATGGCAGAGAGACTGCTGAGCCAGCCCCGCGTACTGATGGAGTACCTCGGCCAGCTGTTGATTCCACGCGGACCGCGCATGGGCATCTTCACGGATGACTACGTGTTCTCGCACAGCCTAGTGGCTCCCCCGACCACGCTGCTGTCGATCCTGGCCCTGCTCGCCATCACCGGCCTGGCCGCAGCCGTCCGCAAGCAGGAGCCCCTTGTGCTTGCAGGATGGCTCTTCTTCCTTGCCGCGCACGCGATCGAAGCGAGCTTCCTTCCCCTGGATCTGTATTTCGAACACCGTAACTACCTGCCCGCCATCGGCCTGTTTCCAGCGGTTGCCGCGCTCTTCCGCTGGCTGATCCACCGAGTTCCGTCGCAGGGGCAATTGTCGCGCACGGCACCCCTGCTGGCCGGCCTCGTCGTGCTGCTTCTAGCGGCCGCAACGTGGGCGCGCGCCAGTGTTTGGCGCGATACCGATCTCATGATGGCCCAAGCGGCACCCCTGCACCCCCATTCGCGCTTCCTCCAGATGAGTCTCGCTCAAGCCGCGATGAATCGCCCGGAACCTGACGTGCGGGCGGCGCGGGGTTACCTCCATTCCTTGGCGCAGAGTCCCAATCCATCGAACAGGGCGGCGAGTTTCATCAATCTCGGTGCTATCGACTGCCTTCAGGACCAGCCCGTCGATCCTGCCGTCATCACCGGTTTGCCCGGCTTGCGGAAGGTCACGCCTGGACCGGGTACGGTGACGTCCATCAACAATCTGGCCAATCTCGTCATGTCGAGAGGGTGCAAGGGTCTGACCAGCCGCACCTTCGCCGACGCGCTCGTCGCGTGGCTGGACAAGGACCCCTACCCTGAGAACGTTCGCGCCAAGTCCCGCCTGCGCATCACGGCGTACTCACTGTATGTACATGCAGGCGACTTGCCCTTGGCATGGGACCAGTTGGAGATCGCCTGGACGAACGGACGAAACGAGCCGGGCACCTCGTTCGCCCGGCTTGACCTGCTGGTTCGCCAAGGCGAAACGGAGCAGGCGCAGCGGTTCGCCGATGCGCTGGGAAGCCAGGCTACGATGCAGCGCGGCAGGAATCGCGATATCCTGCGTGCATACATTGAACTGCTTCAACGCAGCTCCGGCGCCCTAGAGAAGCAACGTTGATGAAGCGCCATCCCACCCCGCAAGAAGGGGTTGCATCGGGATGCCGGCGACACGATAGTCGGAGCATCCCGGACGTTCACCCCCACTGTGGCCCGGGAATTGCTTGTGCTTCCCACGCCATCACCACGGTACGCCTATGAACGCCGTCGCCAGCCCCGCCGCCAATCTCGTCGGTATTACCGGCATCGCCCGCCGCCTGGTCCAGGATGGCGCCCTCGATGAAGCTACGGCCCGCAGCGCGATGGCCAATGCTACCGAAGCGAAAGTGCCGTTGGCGCAATGGGTGGCTGAAAAGCGTCTGGTCGCTCCCGCGCATCTCGCGGCGGCCAACGCCATCGAGTTCGGCATGCCACTGCTGGACGCGACCGCCTTCGACCCTGCGCACAGCGCAATCAAGCTAGTCAGCGAAGAGCTCATCCAGAAGCACCAGGTCCTGCCGCTGTTCAAGCGTGGTGCCAAGCTGTTCGTGGGCACCAGCAATCCGACCCAGACGGCTGCGCTCACCGAGATCCAGTTCCACACCAACCTTGCTGTGGAAGGCGTCCTGATCGACGAGGATCACCTGCGTCGCACGCTGGATCAGTGGCTGAACGCCGCCAACAATCTGTCCAGCGGCTTTGGGGGTGACGATGAAGAGGGGCTGGATAACCTTGAGGTCGGCACGGACGACGACCTGGGCAGCGCCAATGAATCAGGCGTCGACGCCAAGGGCGACGACACGCCAGTCGTCAAGTTCGTCAATAAGGTGCTGGTTGACGCGATCAAGCGCGGCGCATCGGACATCCATTTCGAGCCGTACGAAACCGACTATCGCGTGCGTCTGCGCATCGACGGCATCCTCAAGCAGGTCGCGAAAGCGCCGGTCAAACTCAGCTCTCGCATCGCAGCGCGCCTGAAGGTCATGTCGCAGCTGGATATTGCCGAGAAGCGTGTACCGCAGGACGGCCGCATCAAGCTGAACCTGTCCAAGACAAAGCAGATCGACTTCCGCGTCAGCACCCTGCCCACGCTGTTCGGCGAGAAGATCGTGCTGCGTATCCTGGACGGCAGCGCCGCCAAGTTGGGCATCGACAAGCTGGGCTACGAGCCGGACCAGCAAAAGTTGTTCGAGGACGCCATCCAGAAGCCCTACGGCATGGTGCTGGTGACCGGCCCCACCGGCTCGGGCAAGACGGTTTCGCTGTATACGGCGCTGGGCATCCTGAACGACGACATGCGCAATATCTCCACCGTCGAAGACCCGGTGGAAATCCGCCTACCCGGCGTCAACCAGGTGCAGCAGAACACCAAGCGCGGCATGACCTTCGCCGCTGCCCTGCGCAGCTTCCTGCGCCAGGACCCGGACATCATCATGGTCGGCGAAATCCGCGACCTGGAGACCGCCGAGATCGCTATCAAGGCCGCGCAGACCGGCCACATGGTGCTCTCCACGTTGCATACCAACGACGCACCCCAGACCATCGCCCGCCTAATGAACATGGGCATCGCGCCGTACAACATCACCAGCTCGGTGACCCTGGTGATCGCCCAGCGCCTGGCCCGCCGACTCTGCTCCAAATGCAAGAAGCCGGTGGAACTGCCTCACAAAGCCCTTCTGGCGGAAGGCTTTACCGAGGCCGAGATCCAGGCCGGCTTCACCCTGTACGACGCGATCGGCTGCGACGAATGCACCGAGGGCTATAAGGGCCGTACCGGTATTTACCAGGTCATGCCCATGTCCGAGGAAATCCAGGCGATCGTGCTGGAGGGCGGCAACGCCATGCAGATCGCCGCAGTGGCCCAGCAGGCGGGCATCCGGGACCTGCGCCAGTCCGCGCTGATGAAGGTCCGCAATGGCGTCACCAGCCTCGCCGAGATCAACCGCGTCACCAAGGACTAACAGGGCGCTGCGCAAACCCTGTCCCCCGTCACACGGGGGATGCTTCCCTCGAGCCCATAACCGGCTACCATGGGCGAAGACAGTCCGGGTGGGGAAAGCCGGACAGGGGAAAACCTAATGGCCGTCACCCGTTCCGCCGTCAAGAAAGCGCCCGCGCCGGTCCGCGAGAACCCGCTGAACCTGTTCGTCTGGGAAGGCACCGACAAGCGCGGCGTCAAGATGAAGGGCGAGCAATCGTCCAAGAACGCGAACATCCTCCGGGCGGAACTGCGCAAGCAGGGCATCACACCGACGGTGGTGAAGACCAAGCCCAAGCCGTTGTTCGGCGCCGCGGGCAAGACCATCACTCCGAAGGAGATCGCGTTCTTCAGCCGTCAGTTGGCGACGATGATGAAGTCGGGCGTGCCAATCGTGACCTCGCTGGAGATCATCGAGGGCGGACAGAAGAACGTCCGCATGAAAAAGCTGGTCGAGGGGCTCCGGTACGACATCGAGAGCGGCTCTTCGCTGTCAGAGGCGATCAGCAAGTTTCCCGTGCAGTTCGATGAGCTGTACCGCAATCTGGTTCGCGCAGGCGAAAGTGCAGGTGTGCTGGAGACGGTGCTGGACACCATCGCCAGCTACAAGGAGAACATCGAGAGCCTCAAGGGCAAGATCAAGAAGGCCTTGTTCTATCCGGCCGTGGTCATCGCGGTGGCCATTCTGGTCAGCGCGGTGCTCCTGATCTTCGTGGTGCCGCAGTTCGAGAACGTCTTCAAGCAATTCGGTGCCGACCTACCCGCCTTCACGCAACTCATCGTGAATGCGTCGAGATTCATGATTTCCTACTGGTGGCTCGTATTCGGCAGTCTGGCTGCCGGCATCTTCGCGTTCATCTACTTCAAGAAGCGTTCGCTCGCTTTCGAACACTTCCTCGACCGCGTGATCCTGAAGATCCCGGTCATCGGACAGATCATGCACAACTCCTCCATCGCCCGCTTCGCGCGGACGCTGGCGGTGACGTTCAAGGCAGGCGTACCGTTGGTGGAGGCCCTCGACACGGTGGCGGGCGCCACCGGCAACACGCTGTACGAAAAAGCCGTCCATCGCATCCGTGATGACGTCGCCGTGGGCTATCCGTTGAACATGTCGATGAAGCAGGTCAACCTGTTCCCGCACATGGTCATCCAGATGACCGCCATCGGCGAGGAGGCCGGCGCCCTGGACGCTATGCTGTTCAAGGTGGCCGAATATTACGAGCAGGAAGTCAACAACGCGGTGGATGCGCTGTCGAGCCTGATCGAGCCCTTCATCATGATCTTCATCGGCGGCGTCGTGGGCGCCATGGTGGTCGGCATGTACCTGCCCATCTTCAAGCTTGCCGCAACGATGTAAGCTGGCTCGATGGCATTCCTGGATCAGCACCCCGAACTGGGGTACCCGGTGGTGGCAGGCCTCGGCCTGCTGGTGGGCAGTTTCCTCAACGTCGTCATCCTGCGGCTGCCCCGGCGGCTCGAGTGGGAGTGGAAGCGCGACGCGCGCGAGGTGCTTGAGGAGCCGGAGATCTACGATCCGCCTCCGCCGGGCATCGTGGTGGAGCGTTCGCACTGCCCGCATTGCAAGACGCCGCTGTCCTGGTACGAGAACATCCCGCTGTTCAGCTGGCTGGTGCTGCGTGGCAAGTGCCGTCACTGCAAGGCCCCTATCTCGCCCCAGTATCCGCTGGTCGAACTGCTGACGGCCTTGCTGGCCGTGGCGTCGGTGTGGCGTTTCGGGTTCGGCTGGCAGGGCTTCGGCGCCGCGCTTTTCAGCTGCTACCTGGTGGCCTTGAGCGGCATCGATCTGCGCACCCGCCTGTTGCCCGACCAACTGACCTTGCCGCTGATGTGGCTGGGCCTGATCGGCAGCCTCGACAATCTGTACATGCCGGCCAAGCCGGCGCTGCTAGGCGCCATCGCCGGCTATGTGTCGTTGTGGCTGGTGTGGTGGCTGTTCAAGCAGGTGACCGGCAAGGAAGGCATGGGGCGCGGGGACTTCAAGCTACTCGCCGCGATCGGCGCCTGGGTGGGGCTCAACGGTGTGCTGCCGACGATCCTGCTGTCCTCCATTGTCGGCGCGGTGATCGGCTCGGTTTGGCTGGGCCTCAAGGGCCGTGATCGGGCCACACCCATCCCCTTCGGCCCCTATCTGGCGATCGCCGGGTGGATCGCGTTCTTCTGGGGTCCGCAGCTCATCGACGCCTATCTGCGCTTTTCCGGGCTGAAGTAGTCTGCCGTCCGACCGCAGGCAGGCCCGACCCGCACGTTCCATAATCGGCGCATGAGCCACTATTTCATCGGCCTGACCGGCGGCATCGCGTCGGGCAAGAGCGCCCTCGAGAAAGCCTTCGCGGCACGCGGTATCGTCGTCGCAGACGCCGATCTTCTGGCGCGTGCGGTGGTCGAACCCGGCGAGCCTGCCTTGGCGGCGGTGGTGGCGCATTTCGGTGCCGGCGTCCTGCAGGCGGATGGCCGGCTGGACCGGGCCGCGCTGCGGGTCCGCGTCTTCAACGACGATGATGCGCGACGTGCGCTTGAAGCCATCCTCCATCCCGCCATCCGTGCCCGCCTGCAAGCGATCTGCGTGGCGGCACCGAGCCCTTATGCGATCGCGATGGTGCCCCTGCTGGCCGAGGGCGGCGGGCGTGCCGTCTATCCCTGGCTGCATCGGATCCTCGTCGTGGATGCGCCTGCCGAGGTGCAGCGCGCCCGCCTGATGCAGCGCGATGGCATCGACGCCGCGCTGGCCGACAGGATGATGACTGCCCAGGCCACGCGGGCCGAACGGTTGGCGATCGCCGACGACATCGTCATCAACGATGGCGATCTCGATCATCTGGTCCGGGCGGCGGACGCCCTGCATGCCCGCTACCTCGCGCTGGCGGCCGAGACCGCCTGACAGCCAGCGCTCAGGCCGTCGGCCAGAGCCCGCGGATCGCTGCGATGCCCTGCGCGCCATGCTGGCGGGCCAGGGCGATGTCGACCGGATGCAGGCCACCGACGGCGTACATGGGCAGCGAGACGTTCTCTCTCAGGCCCGCGAAACCGGGCCATCCCAGCGGTTCGCCACCAGGATGCGTCTGGGTGGGAAACACGCTGCCGACCACTGCGAAGTCGCACGCGAGCGCTTCGGCCTGGCGCAGCTCGGCCGCCGTATGGCAGGAAGCGGCGACGAGGACATCTTCCGGCAAGGGTCGGAACACCAGGCCCTCCAGCTGGGACGCGCGCAGGTGGACACCCACACCGAGCGTGCGCGCCAGGTCGATGTCGCCGTTGAGCAGCACCTCCACACCGGCCGCCTGGCAGCGTGCCACGGCCTGGCGGGCCAGCGACTCCCACGCATCGCCTGACAGGCCGCGCGCGCGGACCTGTACACGGCGGACACCCTGCGCGAGCGCGTGCTCCAACGACGTCAGCCAGGAGGCGACGTCCGTCGGCTCCGGCGTGACTAAATATCGGTCCGGGTGCAGCAGCGCGGCGACGACCGGCCGGTCTGCCGGCGGCATGGCATAGCGCATCAGCTTGTCCGTAGTGACCCAGGCCAGCGCCTGCCCTTCATGGCCGCGCGGCGTGCCCTTCCAGCCAGTCAGGTGGCGGACTTCCAGCTTCAAGCGCTTGTCGGGATACTGCTGCGGGACGGTGATGACGTGCTCGCCGACCTGCGCCTCGATGCCGAGCTCCTCCCGGAGCTCCCGCACCAGCGCGTCCTCCGGACTTTCACCGGGTTCGCGCTTCCCGCCGGGGAACTCCCACCGGCCCGCCAGATCCCTCCCCTCCGTACGCCGGGCCAGCAGGATCCGGCCGCGAGCGTCGGTGATGACGGCGGCCATGACGTGGATCGAGCGCAGCGGGGTGAGCATGGTGGAACTTTGCCGAAAACCGGCAGGTAGACGCAAATATCCGCGTGCTGAAAAAGGAAAAGCCGCGCAATGCGCGGCTTTTCCTAGATGGTTCCGGGCGGGAACCTCAGGCCAGCTGGCCGTGGCAGTGCTTGTACTTCTTGCCGCTGCCGCACGGGCACGGATCGTTGCGACCGACCTTGGGGGCATCGCGGTGGGCCGGCATCGGGCCGGACTGCACGTAGCCACCCTGCAGGGCTGCGGCCTGCTGCGCCTGTTCGGCTTCCTCGTCGGCGCCATAGCCGCCCGCTTCCTGGTGCTGGAACTGCATCTGCCGCGCCTGCGCCTCGGCCATCGCGCGTTCCTGGGCTTCCAGTGCCGCGACTTCCTCCTCGCTGCGGATGCGCACACGGGAGAGCAAGGTCACGACCTCGCTCTTCACGCGCTCCAGCATGCCGGAGAACAGCTCGAAGGCTTCCTTCTTGTACTCCTGCTTCGGCTGCTTCTGCGCATAGCCGCGCAGGTGAATGCCCTGGCGCAAGTAGTCCATGCGCGCCAGGTGCTCCTTCCAGTTCTTGTCGAGGACGGTCAGCATGATGTGCTTCTCGAGCGCACGCATGGTCTCGTCGCCGACCACCTGCGCCTTCTCGGCGAAGTGCGCATCCATGCCTTCCTGCACGCGACGCTCGATCGCTTCGGCGTCCAGTTCTTCCGCTTCCTCGCGCCAGCGCGAAACCGGCAACAGCACGCCCATTTCCTCGGCCAGCTCGCGCTCCAGACCCGGCAGGTCCCACTGGTCGTCGACCGAGTTCGGCGGCACGAAACGACCGACCACCTCCGCCACCACGTCGCCGCGGATGCCGTCGATGTTGTCCTGCACCGAGTCGGCCTCCAGCAGTTCATCGCGTTGGGCGTAGATGACCTTGCGCTGGTCGTTGTTGACGTCGTCGAAATCGAGCAGGTTCTTGCGGATGTCGAAGTTGTGCGCTTCGACCTTGCGC
>Ga0247823_10003266_pt1 | contig 13160 bp, 15 predicted proteins | sample 13C_PalmiticAcid_2_FD_192426 | JGI IMG/M metagenome (GOLD analysis project Ga0247823, IMG submission 192426) | Soil microbial communities from agricultural site in Penn Yan, New York, United States - 13C_PalmiticAcid_Day30 | ecosystem: Environmental > Terrestrial > Soil > Agricultural land...
GAACACGTGGTCGATGCGGATCACATTGGGGAACGTAATCTCGTGCTGCGCTTTCGTCGCGTCCGGCTCGATTATCACCTTGGGAACCGTGGGCTTGCCGACCTCGCCGGGATCACCTTCATGGGGCAGGAAGCTGAACGGAATCCCAAAAATGTTGACATACTCGGGTGTGAAAAGTCCGGTCTCGGGATCGACATCGTACGATGTCCTACGCAGCCCACGACCGACAACCTGCTCGCACAGTAGCTGACTCGTGAACGCCCGCAGACCGAGGATGTGCGTCACCGTCATCGCATTCCATCCCTCGGACAACATCCCCACCGAGATCAGGTTCTGTATCTGCTCTCCCGGCTCGCCGACCTGACCCACGGTGTCCACCTGACGCCGCAGTAGCTCGGCGGCCTGAGCCTTCGTGAGCCTCGGCGTGGCGACATCACCGTCATCATCACCATCATCGGCTGTCTCAACGATCGCCACGGGCTCTGACTGGGCCTCCGCGATGCTCAGGACCTTCGAGTCGATGTGGACCGTCCGCTCAGGATCACACAGTTCCTCGATCTTGATCTTACGCCGGTCAAATGCGTTCTTGATCCGTGCTGCCGTGAACGTATTGTTCGCAACGGTGATCACCACGGGGGGCGTCGGGAACCCCCTTTCCTTCCACGCCTCGGCGGTTGCCAACCAATCGAGTCCGAGGAAATAGTATGCGTTCGAGATCAGGTCAGGAAGTGGCTCGTGTGGCTCCGCCTTCCGCGTGATGTCGTCCTGTACCTCGGGGTCGCGGTAGATATGGTAGAACCGACTCTTGTACGTCGGAGCAAGCTGGCCGTTGTCTCGAATGACAACCCTCGGCGTCTTCACCAGTCCCGACTCGATCGCATCGTTCAAGCCGAAGTCGGAGACGATCCACCCGAACAGCGCCTCGTCCGTGCTCTTCTTTCCCGAGGGCACGAACGGCGTGGCCGTGAAGTCGAAGCACCTGTTGATTCCCACTACCCGGCTGATGCGGTCGAGACCACCGACCCACACCGTGCTCTCCTCGATGTCGTCCTTGCTCAGGCCGCTGCTGTCCTGTCCCGAGCCGACGCGCCACGCATGGTGAGCCTCGTCGTTGATGACGAGGATGTTCTTGGAGTTGGCCATCTCTCCAAGGACCTCGCGCACGTACGCGGTGTCGGACTTCGCACCGCGCTTGTCCACCGACCGACGCTTTGCGATCTGGGCTTCGGTGTCCCATGCGAGGTTATGCCAGTTGGTGACGATGACCTTCCCCTGCCGGAGCTTGTCAAGCAGAGCGGTCGGCACCACTCCGAACACGTCGTAGTAGTTCCCCTCGCCCGCAGGGATCAGCACCTGCAAACGGTTCTTCACCGTCAGGCCCGGCGCAACGATCAACACGTTCTTGGAGAACCGGGCATCCTGTGGCGAGGTGACCTTGTTGACGACCTGCCACGCGATCAGCATCGCCATGACGATCGTTTTGCCAGAACCGGTCGCGAGCTTGGAACACAGCCGTTGAAACTCACTTCCATCCGAGGGGATGTCGAGACCAACCTTTTCAGCCGGGGATGCCTCGACCAACCAGATCAACGTCTCGATCGCCTCGATCTGACAGAAAAAGAACTGGTACTGTCGAGCTTCTGAATCACGCCAGTGCTCAAGGAGACGTTTGGTGATCCCGGTCACGCCGGGATACCCGGCTTCGCGCCACGCATCGACTCGCGGCCTGATCTTGTTGACCAAGGGAATCTCGACGAAGACCCCAAGGTCGTCATGGGACTGGGAGTCCTCGGAGGCGACGATGTACCCGGCAGGACGACGGCCCTCCTTCAACGTGAACATGCCCGTCCCGTGGTCGTAGCTCCAGTGGTGCTCCGGCTCGGTGTACGGGCTGTTGATAATCAGGCGATCTATCGTGGCTGTCGGCATCGTCGGGATGGGATGAAGCGTTGGGGATACATGGCAGGTCGATCAGCGAGACGATCCACCGCTCTGGGCGACCGCGAACTCGACCGCCTCGACGATCTCGGACACGGGTATCGTGAAGACGCCACCCTTGTCTGCGTCATAGGCGGATTTCCACTCGTCGTAGCCATCATCGAACCCGTCCAAGGCGATCGTCGTGTCTACTCGCTCGGTGACGCTCGTATCGAGTACCGCGTCGGTGACTGGTGCGTGCGGCAGCACCTCCTGAAAGCCACTTGGTGAATAAGGGTTCTTGACTTTCACACCGGTGATGTAGATGCCGTACGTCGGCTCGCTCACGGTCTCGGTGATCCTGCCGATAACGAGCAACGACCCCTCCTCACCGGGACGGGTCTTGTACTTCCAGACCTGTCCCTCCGCGTACTTGGCATTCGTGGGCATGGTCTCCGTCTCCTTGGTCGGCGAACATGATACGATCGCGAGGGATGCGAAGACTGTGAGACGTATCAACAACCGGGTGTTTGACATCATGCGATTCATCGCGGACTTCTCATGCTTCTTGACGCACAGCACTACTTGACTACCTCGGCTTCCCAACCGTTGTACTCCCCGCCATGTTCTGCAGCGATACCGTCGAACAAGTCCGTGTGCTCGAAGATGGCCGTGCCGTCGAGACTCATCCGTTTCGTCGCGAGGCACAACCACCCCCAGTCACCCGACCCTTCTCGGTACTCGACGGTGAAACTACCGAGGGCGTAAATTTGACTGGCGGCATCGGCTGCTGCGCTCTGTGTCGGCAGATCGAGAAAGAACACAACCGTCGTTTCCTTCGTGAGGTCAGCCCCAAGACTCCGCATGTTGTCAAGGACCTGCTGGTCGGCTTCTTTGGCATCAGTGCTGGTGTTGACGATCTCGTATTCATGTCCCGAGACTCCGATCACGCGCTGGTTGCGCCTCGCACGGAACGAGAACGCAAGCGCGACGACGACGGCAACGACGGCGATCACAAGAGCGATTTTCATGGGCCGATTCCTCTCGATCACCGATGTTTCTACACAACCGGGTGTTTGAGACCATCACGGTTTATCAACCCCCATGATCTTCCTGACCTCAGCCGCCGACATCGTGCCCTTCGTCATCATCCCCTCGACAACGAGAGCGATCGCCCTTTGATACCGATCTACAAGCCGAAGTGCCTGTCGGTTCAGATCGGCAGCGTGACGCTTACCTGTCTCGGGATACATCGCAAAGACCATCTTGAAGAACCAGTCGTTGTTCAACGCGCTCGGATCGGTCAGCTTCCCGACAGGCGACCGTTCCTCGGAGAGCACACCGGCACGGTTCATCACCAGCATCGAGCGCATCGTCCTGATGCTGTCACGATGCTCCCCCAATGCCTTGGCTAGGTCTCCGAAGTCTACCAGACCGCTCATGCGACCGTCACCCATCATGGTACCGTCGTCAAGCGACACGCTCTCGAAGGGGATGCCGAGGAACGTCGCCGCTACGACGACGCCCGCCTGATGATAGGCGATGGCGGTGCGCATCGGGTCCGCAGAATCGGTCACGGAGTCCCCCACGCTACCACTCCAGATCAAGAATCTTCAGGCTCTCGATCCCCCGGTCGTCCACGATCTTCACGGCGGCCCTCCGGTTCAGGCCGCGCTCGAACGGCAGCGAGACGGTCCCCCTGAACTGCTCGATCAGGTCCTCGTCGATCTCGGCCTTGAGGTTCTTGGCAAGGCGCGACCACCCGTCCTTTTCGCCGGACATCGGGAAGAATACCTGCCGTGCGAACAGGCTACGGCCGTCGTAGTCGGTGTCGAGCATCCACATGGCGATGTTCGCCTCGTCACCGGACTCGACCGTGCCCTTGCGCACGTCGAAATAGTCCCAACCCTTCACCTCGATCTGGAACTTCCCTTTGTGCTCGCTATCGTCGATGCGCTTGCACCGCACGTCGGGCTGTCCGATGAACCAGAAGCTCTCGTTGCTCGACCGCTTCTTCTTCAGGTCATCGGTAAGTAAGTCGGCATTCATCTTAACCTCCTGCACTTCTATGCCCGGCCAGTTGGTCTCCGCGATGTCCTTGGCGGCCTCTGGGTCGAACTCGAACGCCGCGAAGACGATCATCTTCGGTGCCGGGCGCAGCTTCTCGGCTTCCTCCAACGCGAGGTCTACCTGTCGCTGTTCGAGTGGTGCGTGCTCGGGTCCGAATGAAATGACAACCCGCATAGCCTCCCGGTCCGTCGTGGATACAGTCTCACCGTCAGCATGGAGCCATCGCGTTCCCGACAATGGCTCGATTCTGCTGAAGGTCAGGACAAACTCCTCGCGTAGCTTCTCGCCCTTGCGCCGGAATCCTCGTATGCCAGTCTTGAGCAGTTCATCGCGCCATTCGGCTTGTCGCAAAGTCTCACCAGTTCTAACCACGGATGTGTCAACCATACGAATGTCCGCATCGCCCTCGGCGTTTCCGCCCGACTGCGCCTCATGAAGTGCTTTCACCGTGGGCGCAGGGACCGCCTCGACAGTGAAAGGACCTGTGACGCGACTACGAGTGTCGTCGGTCAATGGTTGATCAACCAACACCGCTTGTGCAGGTGTCTCTGCGTTGGCGATCGACCCGAGCGTCACATGGGGCACCTCCTTGTAAAGGAATCCACTGGAAACGCCTTCGTCAGGCCGCGACAACTTGTAGTAGTCAAAGCTCGATGTCATGAGCCGCTGTCGCGTGATGGCCGTCGCTATACGAGATGTATCGCATGTGATCCATCTTCGACCCCATTGCTCAGCCACGTACGCGGTCGTGCCAGAACCGCACGTCACGTCGAGAACAAGGTCGCCGGGATCACTAGTCATCAGGATGCAACGCTCGAGGACCTTTGTATGCGTCTGAACCACATACTCGGCTTCTGACTCTCCTCGGGTATCGGTCCACACGTGACTTATCTCGCGCCACGGGAAGTCATCGAGGTATCGTTTATAGATGCGCAACCCTTGCTGCCGCAATAGTCGGCCCGAGGCCCAGAGGCGTTTGGTACCCTCGACACCCGCCTTCCAATGTCGATTTGGCTTACATGACAGCACAATACGCTGCCCCTCCCACTCTACGATGATGTCTGGATCATCCCCGCCTTTTGACACGATGCTATCAGTTGCGAAGACGCGAGCACCTACGGGGAGAGTCAATCGGCCCTCTACGATGAACTGACTCATGGGCAGCAGTGAACCATCTGGCAGTTCCACCCTCTTATACTCTAATGCACCGGGTTCACCTGCGACCTGCGGCAGGTGTAGCTTCCGAGATTTCAGTCGCTTGATGTCCTTGGCGTACCAGAGCAGGTAGTCGGAGGTACGAGGCAAAGTTGACGTTGTTGATCCTGTGGTTTTCTGGAACGTGATCAGTGAAACAAAGTTCCCGGCACCGAACACCTCGTCGAGAAGCTCTCGTACGTGGTGTACGTTCTCATCGCTGATCTGGACAAAGATGCTTCCGCCGTCCGCCAAGAGCACCTGAGCAAGGAGCATTCGGTCGCGCAAATACGTTAAGTACGAATGAAGACCGAGTTCCCATGTGTCTCGAAACGCCTTGACCATCTCGGGCTCTTGTGTCAGGTCCTCGTCCCTACCATCCTTCACATCCCGCTTGTTCACGAAGGGCTGGAAGTTGGAACCGTACTTGATACCATAAGGCGGGTCGAGGTAGACCATCTGAACCTGCCCCGCCATCCCCTCCTTCTCCAACAGGGAGTTCATCACAAGCAGTGAGTCGCCCGCGATGAGCCGGTTCGACCAACTATGCGGGTGCTTGTAAAATTCAATCGCTTCACGGCGCGGCGGGTTCTCTTGCGGCTGCCCGAACAACGACATCTGCTCGGTATCGGCGGTCTCCTGCTGATTCCTCACCGTCTCGATGATGGTGCGCGGGTCGATGCGCTCATGAACGTGCAGCGAGACCGTGGGCACCTCGAACGACGTGTGCTCGGCCTTCCCTGCCCAGACAAGCTGAGGGTCGAGATGGGGATCGTAAACGTATGTCTTCTTCTCCGTGTCCCGGTCGGAATCAGGTGTCACGAGTCCCACCGGGGGATTGTTCACCCGCTTCTTGTCCGTATGCTGGTACTGTTCAATCTTCTTCTTGGGACCGGTCGGTGGCGCGGGAACACGCGGCTGCGACGCGCTTGCGGCGTCGCTGCTGGCTCCCTTCTTTCCACTGCCCGGTGGACGACCCCGGCGCTTGGGCTCGGACGGTGGCACGTCGAGACCTTCAATCTTCGGCGGTGTCGGGCGGGGAGAACGCTTTGCCATGTGGACGATAGATGGTCGGGATGATCGAGGGATGTCGAGAGCGTGAAGGTAATCACAAGTGAGGCAGACCGCGAAACTCAGGATGACGAGCGTGACTTCTCGACGATGCTCCGCAGCTTCTCGATGGTGATGGGCGGGTCCTCCATGTGCAACATCGCGTGGCAGTTCGGGCACACAGGTCGAAGGTGACGCACCGGATCGACCACGTATTCCTTCCCGATCGACGAGAGGGGCATGAGATGATGGACATGGATGTAGCCGCGCCCCATCGGACCGTAGATGACCTCGAAGCGGAGGTCGCAGACCGCACAGACTGCACCGAAGTGCTCAAGGCAGACCTTGCGGGCGAAGGCGCTGCGCTCATACTTGTTGACGGCGACACGGACGACCGCGCCCTCGGTCACCTCCGACACGCCGAGCACTTCATCGGCGAGCGGCATCACCATGAGAGGTTCGTCCCGCAGGTCCCAGATGATGTGAGCAGGATCAGCCTCGCTGACGCCGGACGGCTGGCCGTACCCGAGGAACGTGTATGGCTCCCGATCGTCCGTGCGCATGAAGATCGAGACGCGCCCCGGCGTGTACGCGAGCGCCTGTACCTTGTGCGGAGCCGTCATCCTGTCGCTCGACGGTTGCCATACGAACTGGCCATCGACGAAGCGGTCGCCACCCTCGTCACTCGGGTCCATCGTGGAGAAGATGATCCAGTCGTCGCCGTACTGGTGAACGTCGGCGAAGATGTCCGCGTCCGGCAAGTCGGCGATCCCGGCCAACCGGAGGATGTCGGAGCGGTTGTAGGTGTCGCCGACGACGAAAGAAGTGTGAACCATCTGCGTTGGCGCTACTCGAAAAGCTCTGGGTGCTTGGCGATCGTCGCGTTTATGGCTTCCTCCATCAGGCGGTCTACCTCCTCCGGCTTCCACTGCTCCTTGCGAGAGTGGATGAAGGCGTGGCAGTTCGGACAGACCGGCAGGAGGTCCTTGATCGGATCGACCTTGTAGGAGGGTCCGAGCTTCGAGATCGGGATCAGGTGGTGAACGTGGATGATGCCAGCACCGGCCTCGCCGTAGCTCTCGGCGAAGTCGAAGCCGCATATCTGGCAGTCGGTACCATAGTGCTCGATGCACCGGCGTCGGGCCTCGGGATCGCGCTCGTATTTGTTCACGAGGATGCGTGCGACGGCACCCTCGTCGAATGTGTCTGCAGGATCGACCTCCTCGGGTGTGTGAGGCTGGCCGACAGCACGCTGCCGGTGACCTGCCGTCTCCAAGAAGCGAGCCCACAGGACCTCAAGCTCGGCTGCCGCATCTTCTGGGATGGTGATCCCGCTCATCTGCGTGTTCCAGTTGACGCGCCCGAGGGCCCCTTCTTCGAGCATCGAACGCGGCAGGATGGGCTCGATGTCAGGGTCGAACAACTCCGTGAAGGACACGTCGATGTAGTTGGCAACGCGACCTTTCGTCTTCGGGTCCCAGTGCTGGTGCTCGTACGCCGAGGAGCGTGCTTCTCCGGCTCCGACGATGCCTCGCGGCTCGACGCCCTGACGAAGCAGGAACACCCGGTCGCCCGGCTGGATGCGCTTGCTGGTCCCGCAACTCCATCGGGCTCGAAGCTCGCCCGTCTCACGGAGAGTGCCGATCTCGTCGGCGAGATTATCCCACTGCCAGCGGTTGGGATTCCATGTCAGCAGGTAGGTCGGCATAGGAAGCAGTCTGAACAAATGAGCATTTGGACCTCGGACCGCATCCGGTCGCGGTCAATGAACGAACGACTGCCCACGATGGCGAGGATCATGACCGCGTGAAGCCGTGGTGGATTGCGAAGTACCCGCGCTCGCGCCCGGCGATCCGATCGTCAGCGATCACCAAGTGCCGCGACAGCCATCCAACGACATCTTCGTCGTCATGGTGCTGGAGCGCGGAGAAGCGGCACGACGATACTCTCGCCAACGGTTCGGTCCATGCGCCACCTCTCGATGCACACGGGGATACCGTCGATGGTCTCGATCGAGCGCGACACGACCTCGGTCCCGTCGTCGAAGGACCAGTGGTTGAAGGCGCTGATGGCAGCGGACTCAGCCGTTAGGGACTCAGAGGAGGCGTCTGGAGTGTGTACGAGGGTTAGCGCGGGCATCGTGGGGGAACGATCGTGAGAGAGAGTCGTCAAGGGTTAGGGTCCTACCTGACCACCTGCAACCTAATGCCGAGGTGAAGCAGGATCACCACGTAGATACTACTTAGATCGGCATGGCCAACCGGACAGCGGGTGTCCGACTCGCATCCCGTCTGGCGCGGTTACCACACCATCACCTCGTGCCCCACGACGTGTCCGTCAGCCGACAGCAGCACGATATGCACGACGTTGCCGACCACGGGCACCGCCTCGGTCGTCGCATCGTAGATGACCACGATCGGGCCCCATAGGTCATCTCGGTCGTACAGGATTCCGTCGTTCGTACGCGGCATCGGGGAGTCTCAGGGACGTGCTCGTCGTGAGCATGGCGGGCAAGGTCGAGAGCGCGTCGGGCGCTCGGGTGATGAAGATCGCCAGCAGCATGGCAGGGTCCAAACACCCGGTTGATTGGTATCTTCTCAATGGCCCGACTCCTGCGACGACCTCCCTGTCATCTCGGTCATCTCTAACACCCGGTTGTCTGCGATGAACCCCAACCTCCGCCGTGCTCGTCCGACAGCGGCCACTTCGATGCTGGTGATGGCGCTCGTTCTCGGGTCATGTTCGCAGGAACAACCGCGACGGTCTCCGATGGAATCAACGCCAGTGAGAGTAGCGAGCACAGGGCAGTCCTGTCGATACTTCGGTGCCATCAGGTCGATCGCGAGGACCGGCGATCACTACGAGGCGCACGTGGACTTCATGGTGCTCCTGACGGACACCCTCGACATGCAAGCCTCGCAGGATGCCGAGGGATGGAACCAGTGGTGTTCGCGCTCGACTGCCGGGCTCTGGATCATCAACCAAGTCGAACGCCTTGATACTCTCGCACTCCGGCCCGATGCTGCGCTTCGGCTTCGGTTCGGGGACGGCGGCATCGGCAACGACACCGTGGTGACGACTGATGTACTAGCTCGGGCTCTGGCAGGTGAAGCTCGCGACGGGCACCAGAACTGGTATGGCATCACGCAGAAGGACGGCGTATCTGGCCACATGACGATCGAGGGCGGCACCATCACCTCGTTCGATCAGCAATACTTTCCTTGATGTCGCTCGGATGGGCCCATGCCCGAAGGACTACATCGACGCGAGCTTGTAGAGGCGCGGGATCGCGTAGTGCGCGGTGCAGCACCGACGATGCTCCCGGTTCGTGTAGACGCTCAGACAGGACTCAAACCCCCGGTTGTTTCCGACCATGAACAGTTTCCCCTTCCCCATCATCCTGCTCGTCGCCGCCGTAACAGTCGGCTGCGATGAATCGGCAACCGAACCCCATCCTGACCCCGGTCCGAGCATCCCGCCGAAGGTGGGCTCGACGTTCGCGTACCGGGAGTATGACATCGACTCGACTGGTCTGGAGATCGCGGGAACATCTCGCACGATCGTCGCCACCGTCGTGACCACGGACACGAGCGCGTATAATCGGACAGGACTGACGCTGTTTCGCGAAGCCGACCTCGGTTACCTCGTCCAGTACAATGCCGGTGGCGACCATTACTTCCGCGTGGTAAGCGACGACTCAGCGACGGCCCGGTGGCTGACATGGCCGTTTGCCTCACGCAAGACCACGTTCGTCGATGTCCCGAAAGACACCCTTCCCGATGGGCGCATCGTGACGACTGTCGAGCAGGACATGCACGTCGGGGCCAAGTGGCTCACGACACCCTCGGGCACCTTCAACGTCCACGAGGTCAGAGCAGAGGCGATCCGTATCTACATCTCTGACTCAGCGGCGGCGGTCACGACCGTCAACACGAGGACGTGGTGGTTCGCTCCGTCGATCGGCATTCCTGTCAAGGTCCAGTCACAGTACCGCGCCCCAAGCGAGCGCCGGTTCAACGGCATGGAGCGCGTGCTGGTGAGCTATGCCCTCCGGTAGCGTCTGAACACTCCTGACCGCCCGTATCGGTCAACACCCCGGTTCTCCGAAGACCTCGACCGACCCGTTCATCTCGATCATCCCCATCTTCTCCCATGATCCCCAAGCTGACCATCACCCTGACCCTCGCGACCCTCGTCATCTCCTGCACCTCGACAACGGAGCCTACGCCCGAGCCGGTGGTGCTCAAGAGTGCGACCAAGGCGTATGACGGTGCGCGTGGCGGTGTTCAGATCACGAGCATCTACTACGATCAGGCCGACAACGGCCGACAGGTCGGCGTCAACGACGAGTGGATCGTGATCGAGGCGACAGGGACGGTGAACACAACCGGGTGGACTTTGAACGCCGGTGACCCGACCCAGAACTCACCGCTCCCGGCTGCTATCACCAACCGACTTGTGATCTATACGCACTCCGTGCCGGACTCCGTATCGTCTCCAGCCACCTCGCTCGGCTATTCGAGGTACGAGTGGGCGTGGAACAACACCGAGCCGGACACAGCGAGGATCAAGGATGCAGGGGATCGTGGTCGATGAGTTATCGTACAAGGGGAGGTAGCACGATGAGTCACGCCCTCACAATCGCCGTCATCGCGATGCTCCTGTCTGCGTGCGGGCCTCAACCACGTGTATCGGCCCTGCGCGACCTACTACTCGGGGTCCGTGTGGGCGATCGACGCACTGCGGTGATTCAGAAACTGGAGGCACACGAAGGGTGGGCCATAGTTGGCAACCCCGAGGGAAAGTTCATCCGCGCTGCCCATCCCCATCGCCTCCAGCGCCTCACGATTATGTTCCGCAACGATACCGTTGCGGATGTCAGCCGTCAATGGCGACATGCCGGTCCTGACATGCAACCATCGAAGGTACTGGCGGACTCAATCAAACGTGTGCTGGTCGAAGAGCTTGGGCCCACTTCGGAGCGTGGTATTGCGTTGACATGGCACAAGCGATCGCCGGGTGCAGATCGGATCGTGGCGTTCGGTCACATGTGCACCGCCCTCGTTCCTTCGATCGAAGACACGTGCTCGATCGCGGTTGCAGAGATAGGTGTTCGCGAATAGCTGACTGTCCGATTCATCCCGACCTTCTCGATGTTCTCGATGTGCCTCACCGTCTACTTCATAACCGACCATCCCCTCCCGCTCGTCGAGAACGACACGGCGTATCCCGACATCAGCGTCACGGTGCCGACGCCCGAGTTCATGGAGAAGATACGGTCGGTGGTGCAGGGTGATCACATCGTCGAGGCGATGACTTCTGAGGGTTGCGGATGTGGATTCAACGTGGAGACCGTTGAAGAACTCGAAGACGACCTTGAGGGAGTGTCTGACGAGGCTTACTGCCAATACAGCCGCGAGGAGTGGCAGAAGCGTCTCCAATGGGTGCGATCCCTAAATGCCTATGTCACCAAGGTCGCCGCTGCTGGCCCGTTCACCATCTATACTGCGTGGGCTGGTGAAGAAGGCTTCCCGATCAAGGACGAGTTTACGGTCGCGCCAGAGTATTTCGACGGGCCGCCGTTTGGCTTCGGTGACGACGGTTTCGGAGATCGGCGTCTCTACCATGTACAGAGCGAAGTGCGTTGATCGTTGAATGCTCCTGTTGGCGCTCGTGTCCCCGGCGAAACGAGTCAAGATAATTGACTACTCCACTGCTTGCCGGATCGCTGCGATGATGGGATTCATGACATCATCCTCAACCTCTCGATACATCACCTGTCCTCCCGAGATCGTCACGATGCGATAGACCGTGATGTGCAGGACATCACCAGCCAGCGCGAGATGGAAGGTTGTTGGCGAGTAGAAGTCGCGTTCATCCCCGATGTACTCGGCCGTAATCGCACCAAGCTCGGGGAAGGCTGACACCACTCGGCATCCGTTCGATGCGAAGATTGCAGCAGCACGCTTGACGAGAGTGTCACCGCTCAGGCCGCACTTCACCTTGACATGTTTGATGTCCTCGTTGGCAGCAGCTACCAAGGGCAGAAGGAGGAGGCCGACGATCATGAGTATTCTTGTCATATCGAGAAGATAGGGCTCGATCTTTCCACGACGTAGCGGACCCGTACTTCCCAAAGAACCGCTCGACCTCCCTCTCTCCCGGCACGTACGAGCACCCGATCGCACGACGATCCCCTTGTCCCCTGCCCCGAGCAGCCCACGGCTGTGCCGGTGCATCACGAGTATCAGGACTTCGGGCGTGAGCTTCCTTGACCGACAGTGGGCATCGAGGAAACGATGGAATAGGGAGACGGCGCGATTGACTTCGCGCAGGAGCTACGTGGCGATCATGGTGACGGCGGTGATGATGGTGACAGCCGATGTATCACCCGAGCCGCTTGATGAACCTGCGCTCGTTGACCTCGTAACCGAGCCGCTGATAGAACTCGTGGGCTCCCGGCCGGTGATCACCGCTGGTCACTTCCATCCTCGTGCATCCCGCCTTCATCGCCGCGTCCTCCAACAGTTCCACCAGCAACCCACCGACCCCTTGACCCCGAGCTACCTCGGACACCACGAGTGCGGTGATCCTCCCGAGACTCTCCGGCACGTGGATCACGGGTATCACGTGCAGTGCCCCGAGGCCCACGGCACGGTCTCCTGAGCGTGCGATGAGGATGCGATCGTGAGGATGACGGTGCAGGTCCGTGAGATTCTTGGTGATGTCCTGAACGGGCAACTCATACCCGAGTTCGATCAGGAGATCGCGGATGTCGGCGGCGTCGGTGGCGGTTACCGTCGCGATGGTGAGGTCGATCATGATGTGATTCTCGATCGTGTGCTCGGGGACCACGATCTGGTAGGCTCGGCGTTACGGTGAGGTGTGAATAGGCAGACCCGGCCGAGGCGATCGGCAGGGTCTGGATG
>Ga0247823_10003267_pt1 | contig 13158 bp, 13 predicted proteins | sample 13C_PalmiticAcid_2_FD_192426 | JGI IMG/M metagenome (GOLD analysis project Ga0247823, IMG submission 192426) | Soil microbial communities from agricultural site in Penn Yan, New York, United States - 13C_PalmiticAcid_Day30 | ecosystem: Environmental > Terrestrial > Soil > Agricultural land...
GAGGAGGTCCGCATCCCGATGGCCCGCGACGGGCATTTCTGGGCGACGGTCCGCCTCAACGGCACCGAGCGGCGCATGCTTGTCGACAGCGGTGCGACGGTCACCGCCCTTTCGACCGCGACGGCACGGGCCGCAGGCGTCGAGGCCGATGCGACGCTCGTGCCCTTGCTCATGAAGACCGCAAACGGCACGGTTCGCGCCGACGCAGGAACGCTCGACCGGCTCGATATTGGCGGCATTGAGGCGCGAAAGCTCAAAGTCGTGATCTCGCCCGGGCTTGGCGACACCGACGTCCTGGGCATGAATTTCCTCTCGGAGCTTCAGTCGTGGCGCGTCGAGGACCGCACGTTGATCCTGACGCCGAAAATCACCAAATCCGGCGCCTGATGCCGGCCGACAATTGCGCCGACATCGATCGCTAATCTCGCTGAGCTTCATCATCAGAAGCATCGCGCGGTTCGGCAGGATGAGCGATGGTAAAGCTCACCGAATATTGGCCGGACGGCCCGAGTTCGTCGCTCTCGATCGCGAAAATATACCCGTTCCACTCGAGCGAGACGCCTTGGTCATTCTCGTCGAGCACGCCGCGAAAGGCCGCGACGGCATCAGGTCCGACGGTCCTGTCCATCAACAGGGCAATCAGCTTCGCGAAGCGTTGCTCATCCTCTTCCTTGTTGTCCGGACCCCACATCCAAAGTTCGAGTGTAAGAAGCGTCGCATGTGCCTCGTCGCCCTCGACATAATAGGTTGCATGATTGGCAAGCGGCCGATCGCCAAATTTGTGAATAAAACTCGCGCGATAACGGTCGAAATACCAGAGGTAACCCGGCAACGTGAAACCTTCGGACGCCAGAAACTCCATCGCGGCATAAGGCGACCAGCCGTCCGCAGGGTCAACGTCCGGACGCCGTTCCGCGCGTTCCTTTTCACGCTGGGCCTGAGCGATCGCCTGGATGACGCCCAATCGATCCGTCGGTCGGCGATGCATGATGATGTGACGCCACCGCTTGAGCAGACCCAGATCTCCCCGGAAGGCAAAAAAAGCCCGTTGCCGCGCGAAGCGAGCCAAGCCCTTGTCGGGCAAGGCATAGGCAATATTTCCGAAGTTCCGGTCATACACGATGACGACCGACACACAGTAAAGGAAAGGCAGAAAGAGGAGCGACAGCAAGATCGGCACGAGCAGCTCGCTCACATTCTTCCGCACGTCGAACTTCGGCCATTCGAGGAATGTCGCGTAAATGCTGTAAGCCAGAACTGCGAAGCCGACGATCGCGAGAAAGGTCCCAAGGAAGCGCGTAGCCGGGGCATGGGTCACGTCGCGTTCGCTGACTTGATGCATAAGCGCCAGAAAGGTCATCAGCGGTATGATCACCAGTTCGACGGGGAGGCTGAAGCTTTGCAGTCCCCCGATGAACACCAGCAACCCGGTGAGGCTGAGCGTATCCCGAATGGTCCGGCCAAAATAGGTCCGGTCCTCGTCGATCCGGTTCGCATTGAAAAGCGTCGCCGGCACAAAAGCCAGCAACCATGCGGCCGTCGACTTGATGTTATCGACGGTCCAAATCCCCCACCAGGCAAGGAACGCGACGCTCGCAGCAACATAGAGCGCAGCAACCGCGAAAATGAGCAATAGCGCGCGATGCGCCATGGCCCTCAGCATCGCGCGAAAAGCCGACCGGACCGGCGTTTTGACGAACACCGCCGCTACCACAATTCCGCTCCAGACCAGTGTCGCAATCTCGCGATTGTTGAAGTCCATCCATCCCCCTTCGGCTTGGCAAGCGGCGGTCAGCTGCCCTCGGCAAGACCCAGAAGCTCAGCCGTGCGCTCGTCGCGCTGTCCGCCGAACCAGCGATCGAGCGCCGCTCCGACGAGCGCGCCCGCGCCAACCATTTCGAACAGCGTCAACGACGATCTGAGCTTTACGGCATCGACACCGCCGAACACCGCCACCGCGTCACTGCCGATCAGATCCTGGAGCGCCGACACGCATTCGATATAGCGCTGGCCAAGAAGCGGATGCGCGAGATAGGCGCGTGCCTCGACTGCATCGGCAATCGCATAACGCTGCGCCATTGCGCTTCGCCCAAGCCCCGCGAGCTGCGGAAAGATAAACCACATCCAATGCGATCGCTTCTTGCCGCGCCGAATTTCATCGAGCGCACGGGTGTAAATCTGCTCCTGCGCGGCGACGAACCGCTCCAGCCCTTGCTCCGAGCTCACAGCGCCAATGCGCCCTGCGCCGGCGGCTTGCCATAGACCTGGGTCACCTCGAGGCTGCCCTCGGGGAGCCATTTCAGGACATCAGCGGCGGGCACGCGAGGATCGAGCCAAGCGGCCCATTGATCGCGCGGCAGCGGAATGATCTGTCGATGATGGTAAGGCGCAATATCCGGCCCCGCGTCCATGGTGAGCAAACTGAAGGCTTCCCCGACATGGGCATCGCGCCAGATGCCCGCCATGCAGAACCAGCGATGATCCTTCATCGTGAACAGCCATTTATCGAGCCGCTTTTGCGTCTTGTCGGTCGGATCGGTGAATTCGTAGAAACCGTCGCACAAGACAAGGCAGCGCTGGCTCCCGAGATCGCGGCCCTCCGAGCGGACATTATAGACCGGCTTCCCCCCCTGTCCCGGCCAGCTCCAGCGCCGGTTGACGAGTTCGCCCATCGCCGAACCGTCGCTCGCCTTCACGATCGGCCCCATGTCGGTGATGCGAACATCTTCGCGCGCTGGCACGTTCGGCGCGCCTTCGGGCATATCGATCTTGATCTTGAGGTCGTCGAAATCCTCCGCGATCGAGGCGATATCGACTTCCAGCCTGTAGTCATTGCACATTCGCATCTGCCCCCTGGCTCTTGCGACTCATCTTCGTTCCTATTATGTTCCACATGTGACGATCGCGCCAACCCCTTTTGATCCCGATGCCCCGGGCGGCGGCGTGACGGCGCTCGTGCGCCGCGACCCCGACAATATGGGCGAAGTCGAAATGGTCAAAGCGGTATGGGGTTCCGATCCGCGGTTCTCGGACGGCATCAATTTTCGTTTCGTACGCTCGGAAGGCCGTGCTTTCCCCAAGCGCCGCTGCCTGATCCCGGCGTCCGAATTCCGCATGGGCACCGGCGATCACCGCTACCGAGTCACACTCGACAGCGGAAATTTCTTCTATCTCGCGGCCGTCTGGGACCCGCCGCTCGCCGACTGGCCGCTGTCGTACCGCATTCTCACCATCCCCGCCGGCGCCGACGTCATTCCCTATCAGTCACGCCATGGCGTGATCATCGAACGGCGCAATGTCATGCACTGGCTCGACGGCACGCTCCCCAACGAAATACTATTCGAGGAGCCGCCGCGCCACACGCTCTTCGTCGAGCCGCTGCGGGCGCAAGCCGCGCTCCCGTTATGACGCGCGCCACAGCCGCGCGGGCACTGCGGCCCGCGCCCCAAGCCGACCTTTTTGGCACACCCTCGCTTCCCGGCCTCGCTTACCGCGACGATGTCGTCACGCCCGCCGAAGAGGCTGCGCTGATTGCCAACATTGCAGCCTCCAACCTGACGCCGTTCCAGTTCAAGCAATGGGAAGGAAAGAGGCTGACGCGCTCATTCGGCTGGACCTATGATTTCCAGACCGGCCGATTTGCCCCCGGCGATCCGTTGCCAGAATGGCTCGAACCGGTGCGCGCTCGCGCCGCCGCGTTCGCCGGTCTCGATGCCAGCGCGCTCGAACAGGCATTGATCATCGAATATGGCGTGGGCGCGGGCATAGGCTGGCACAAAGACCGCCCCGTCTTCGAGCATGTGATCGGCATATCGCTCGGTTCACCGGCAGTGATGCGGTTCCGCCGCCGCGCCGGCGAGAAGTTCGAACGCGCGACAGCCGACCTGGCACCGCGGTCGATTTATCACATGCATGGCGAGGCCCGGAACGATTGGGAGCACAGCATTACGGCGATGGATACCCCACGCTGGTCGGTGACCTTTCGCAGCCTGCGCTAGCCACAAAGCGCGGCTGACCAGGTTTGTGAGCTGATCCGCCGAAGTCGATCAATGCTCTCCAGAAATGACGCGCTCTTGGCGAGCCCGCAGCGGGGCGGCGTGCGATGCGCGCCAGTGCCTAGCCGCCGCCTCGCAAGGAAAGCGAGCCGAGTGCGCCGCGCGGCCCAACATCAGCGCGACCCCTGGCCGAGCCTGCCGAGGCCAGAGTGCGCCCATCAGATGCCGCGCTCAGTTGGTAATGTGGCCGACAGCGGACTGTTTGCATCTGGCGCAGTCATGGACTGAAGCCGAGTTGCCGCAGAAGTTGCCCTGCCCGTCTAAGGCGATGGAAAGCTCTTGATATCCTGACGTGTGCCCCACGCCGCCATTTGATGGAGCGCGATCACCGACCGGCGTTTCGAGGACGAGTATACAGCAAAAGAGCGGCGTCGCTCCCAGGGCGAGAACTGCTGCTGCCCTGCATCACGGAAGGCAAATCCGACAAAGTATCGATGCGAACTTGAATCCACTCGCGCCGTGCGGCTTCAGCCGGCCTCTTCCCAGCCCGTTACCACTCCCTTTCGGGCCCGCACGTTGAAGCGCCTGACGAGCCGGCGATGGAAGCGCAGGCTAGCATCGCGCCAGGAAATGCCCTCGATATCCCTGCGATCAAAAAAGAGTGCAACATTGCGACCGTCAGCGTTGCGGGTGCTTGGATAGATAATCCCGTCGAGGCGCGCGCCGTCTGCGGTAACGAAGACCCGCCGAAAATATTCTGTCACAATCTGGGCCGGAACATAATCGATATGTTCGCGACCATCGCGCGCGGTAACCGTGGAGACATCAGCCGTGAACGCTTCGATGAAATCGGGAAGGCCTCGTGCCGATGTGCTCACATTCTCGAAAATCGTGCGGCGTTTGAGCCCGTCGGTCCGGGTGAGATCCAGTATGCGGAGGTTTCGGGTCGGCGAGAATGTGCCGAGCGCAACTCGCCCCGCGCTGCCCACCGCCTCGCCTAGCGCCGTCGGGAGATCGAGGGCGGCGTAAAACACAGGAATGCCAGCGGCGTTCATGCGCCCAGCCGGCGGACCCGTTTCCGATTCAGGCGGAGGGCCGAGCGCATCCGCCGTCCGGTGCCAGTCCTGTCCTGTGGCGACCCTGCGTGCCCGATAGAGCCGCGTTCCCGCGCGAAGGGTACGAACCATTCCTGCCACCACGACCGCACCGCCAATGAGGTCAAGCATGGCGTTGGCAGGGACATAACTATCGTCGGGCGCGTCGGAAACGCCGCGCGGCTGCTCGTCCTCGCGCAAGAACATGAACCGCGACCGATGCCGCACATAGCGACTGAAGCTTTCCCAGCTGACGCCAAGCCTCTGCCCGGGAAGGAACAGCCCGGGATCGCTCTCGACCCACTGGTCATCGTCGGTGACGCATTGAATGAGTGCCTCGATCGCGTCCCAGTCGCCGTCAAGATAGTCTTGCACGAGCTCCCACCTGTCCTGGGTTGCGTGCGACCAGCCATTCTCACTTTCGCTGTCGCGAAAGAGCACATTCTCCGGAATATCATAGTCCTGGAACAGGCAGCCCATCACGAACGCCGCAATGTCGCCAATGGGCGCCGCCTTGTCGGACCGATATCGTGTTCCGCAAAAGTCGCATCGCCTTGCTGCGCCAAAATGCAGGATGGCTTCCCCAACGCCAGGGTCGTCGAGGCACTTGCCGCAGACATGGCGCTTGTCCCACAGCATGATCGCGCTTTGCCCCATGCCGTGCATCATTTCGATGAAATCGGCGTTCCCGAAATCATCGCCGAAGGGCTTCGCGAACTTCGAACGTGCGGCCATTTGATACCCTCGAGCGAATGAAAGGTCAGAATAGATCGCTGTGCGAGCCGAGGCGGACGAGCGTGACTACTTCGGCCGTGCGGCTGTAGATCAGCAGCAGGTCGGGGCGGATGTGGCAATCCCGATAGCCTCTCCAGTTGCCGGACAACGCATGATCGTGATGGTTCGGCGCGAGCGGAGCGCCGCTCACCAGAATCTCAATGATCGGCCCGAGGATTGCGTCGATGTCGGGATCGGCTTTAAGCGTGCGCCTGTAATCGCGCTTGAACCGGCCAGTGAGTGCTACGGAGCGCATCACGCATCTCCCGTTCCAGTCTGCGCGGGCGGCGCAGGCGGCGGGGGCGGCACATCGACGACCGGAGGCACATAATCGGGCGGGTACGGGCTCCACTCGACCAGCATGTCGTTCACGCCAAGTTCGAGGGCCGTTTCTACAAGCGCGGCATAGCTGCCCTGCGTCAGGCCGGGGGTCCGGATGGCGTGATGCCAGCGCAAGACAAAATGCGGGTTCCAAATAATGGCATTTCCCATCGGCCCCGACTTGCCCGGCTTGAGGTCGATGAACTTCAATTCCTGGAGCTTCTTCATGCGCGTCGCCCAAGTGTGCTCGCCGCGTTGTCCGCCAAAGCCCGACGCATGTGCCAGCTCCGAAGGCTGGTTCAGAACGGCAAAGCTATTGTCCCAAGTATGGCACCAGAGCGTCAGATAGGTCGAGGAGACCGGTGCTCCCTTCGTCATCTCGTCCATGATCTTGAGGATAAGCGGCATGGTCTTGGGGATCGTGGTGAACCCCTTGTGCCGCGTTCTGTGCCAGAGCCAGCTTTCCTTGCCCGGCCAATGGAGCTCTCGAAGCGCCAATTGCTTCTTCGCGATCGCGCCTGCTTCTCTCGTCGTCGCCATAAGTACCTCCGTCGTTCGGCCCTTCTGGGGCCAACGCCGTTATCTCAGATAATATGTCTATTTTTCAACGATTTAGGTAAAGCGAGCTCCGACGTAAGTTTCCGAGTCGTTGCAATTAGACAGGCGATATATGCTGTGTTTGTTGCATCTTGACAAGACTTCTGCAACATCTGTTGCACAGATGAGGTAATTTTCTGTCTATTTTCATGTATTTACAAACTTTATTGCTGTTCTCATATGTGCTCCTGTTCTGCCCTGTCCTGCCTGTCCTCACCTGTGCTCCCGGGAGAGCCACGAGAGGGGTGCACCCATTGACCGCCTGGTAAGGAAAGCTCATTTATACCTGTAGCTACATTGTAGCCCTATAGGGATTTTGAAGTGGCAGCCACCGATATCGTACGCGCGCGGATCGACGCGAACCTGAAGAGCCGGGCGAGTGTTATTCTCGATGAAATGGGACTCACAGTATCTGACGCCATCCGCCTGATGCTGGTGCGGATCGTCGCCGACAGGGCTCTGCCGTTCGAGATTCGGACGCCCAATGCTGAGACCGAGGCAGCGTTACGCAACGCCCGCGCGGGCGAGGTGGAGCGCTTTGCGTCGGTCGCGGATGCCTTGGCGGCGGCCAAATTGCCCGAAGCCGATTAACCTCAGAGCGTTCGGCTCTCGAGTCTGCGCGCGCTTGCGAGGGCGGTTTCGCCGAGTTGCCCATCGTCCATCCACGATCGTAGCAGCATCGTGTCTGCGGGTTTGCCCACGGCGCCGAGCACTGTGAGCGCGTAGACCCGGTGGGAGCGCAACAGTTCCTCGGCGTTCCGGTGGTTATGAATCGGAAAGTAGCTCTCGGGGACGTAGGCTGCGTCCAGGACATCGATCGCGAGCGATCGCATCTGGTGCGGAAAATGATCAATGAAATTGACCATGGCACGCGTCTTGAACAACGGCGCATCGGAGCTGGTTCGCGAGAGCGCATCGACTGCGGCAGCGGCCCCCGTGCGCGCGAAAGCTGACCAGAGTTCGTCAAGCTTCGCCCGGGCGGGTGCCGTGTCCTGATTCAAAGCATGGAGTATCGGCGCCATTCGGCGCCAGGCAAGCTCCGGCATTGATGTCGTCGTCGTCGGCGCGTCGGCGGGCGGCAGAGGGAGCCCCGATCGCGCCAGCTTGGCACAAGCCGCGGCGAACAGGGCAACGGAAGATTGTTCCGAACTCGACTGTTCGATCGGCAGGCCTGCAAATTGCTCGACTATCGCTATGGCCGCTTCGGCCAGAGGTTCGGGAAGCTCCCTCAGAGCAAAATCGAGCGACATCGTGTCACGGCCGGTGCTCGACAGGGCCCGGATCAGGACGGCCCCGCGCACCTCATCGGTCAACCTGTCATAGAAAGCTTCGTAGTAGGGCCCCGGGTCGGGATGGTCCCAAGTACTGTAATAGGCCGACATCGCCCTGTTGCTGATGTCATCGTCGATGGGCTGCTCGGCAATCCAGGTGTATTCATCAACGATCGTATCTATGTCGAGTTCAAAGTCCACGGCATCGATGGCCTTCAATGCGTCGAAGATGAAAGTGTTCTGCATGGCGTCCTCGCCGAGATAATTTTGCAGAAGTTCCGCCACCTCGGCCTTGAGTTCGGGCTCGAAGTGGCGTCCGTTGAAATAGATCATGTCCGTCGTGAGCAGGCGCAGGTGATAGACGCGGCGCTCCCAGGCATGTGCGAGCAATTCTACCATGCGCGCAGGCAGTCGGGGCAATTGTTGCCAGCAGCCCCGCAGGATCGCAAACAGGACGAGTAGCTGCGTCGTGCTTTTCTCCTCGAAGCGATCAAGCTCGTCCGCCAGTTGCACCGGCAGTTGGACCACCTCGATTTCTCCGAAGCGGTTCTGGCAATCGCTCACGAGCGAACGCAGCATTCCCAGCTCCGTTCCGGCGCTCCACGCCCCATGGATTGTTATATAGGCAAGGTGATTGAAGATCCGGATCTCCGGATGCTTCAGTCTAAGCCGCGCCACTTCGATCCCGATTTGTTTGTCGACGAGACCCGCAAAATCGAGAATCGGTCCCAGCAAGCCCTCTTCGGCTGCCACGGGCAGTGCATGCCAAAGCATCGAGTCAGAAGCTGCAAGTTCAAACTCGTCGGCGAAGTGCGTCTCAAGATAGTGAGGTCGCTCGTCTCCCTCGCGCTCCGGGAGCGCGAAAGTGAGGGTCCCGATGTGTTTGGCCATTCGATCGAGCAGGTCTTGGCAGCGAGCCAGCGTGTGACGTCGCAGACCCTGCCCTCCACGCCCACGTAGAACGCCAGCGAGGAGCCGGGGGGCGGCCGGGGATCTCAGCAATGCATCCTGGACGCCGCGACCGGCCCCACCGACAAGAAACTCTCTCAGCTCCGCATTGAACGGGCGAAGCGCCTCGTCGATGAGCGTCTCGTCGTCGCCCGCGCGGCCCAGCAGGTCGGTGGCCGCGAAAAAGTCGGCAAACAGATCGTGGCGGAACCGCGTATGCCCTCCCTCGCTGGCAAGCAGCCTGCCATCGGTCAACACCGCCTCAAGCAGATCGGGGTCGCAGTCGGGGCTCGCCCGCCAGAGGACGCGCCGGGCAGTTGATGTGGCAATCAGCGGCCGTAGTTCAGCGCGTATCGCGGTTGCGATGCCGGCGAGCCCGGCATGCAGTGAAGCCTGCTTTTCCCGTGGAAGCAGGTTTCGAGTGAACTGATCATAGAGCTGATAGCGCCCGTCGGTGCTTCCACTCTTCGACAACAGGCCTGCCAGAACGGCCGCGTCCTGCGCCGTCGCGACGAGATCGAGCGCGCTCTCCTCGCCGTCGGCGAGGGCCCGGCCGAGATGCGCCGAGACGAGCTCCGCTGCACGCTCGCGCCCCGGCTGAAGCAGTTTTAGACGAGGACCATCAAGAAGAGGGGGGAGCTCCGTGTCAGCTTGCGCGGACATGACAACGAGTGCATCGTAGCGAAGCCGGAACGCCTGTAGGACCGCGATTAGGCGCGGGAGAAGTCCCGGGCGACATTCGTTCAGCGCATCAACGCACAGAATTATCCCAGCGCCGCTTTCGCGCGCTGCTGCCAAGAGCGATTGGGGCGATACCGCTGTTCCGATTGCTACGGCTTTGCGAAGCAGCGGCGCTAGGTCGCCCCCAAATTCCCGCGCGCGGATTGTAATCGGAACGCGGCCGCTGCGCGCTGTCGCCGAGGAGATTTCCGCGAGCAAACGCGTTTTCCCTACACCTGATGGTCCCAAGAGAAACGGTTGACGACCCTCGTCAACCAAGGCCGCGATATCGGGTGCGTCCGCATCTCGATCGACTTCAAAAGTCGGCGGTTGGAACGGGCCATCAACCGCCGCCGAAAGCTCCAGCATGTGGGCGCGATACTCGGCAACGATGCTCGCAGGCTCCGCGAACGCTTCCGTGCCTTCCGACACAAGGCCGAGACTCTCGGCGAACCCGCGCCACTGATCGAGCGAGAGCGGCCGAGCGCTGGGCGTGGAAAGCAAAAGTTCAAACTCGCTCCAGCCTCCGATCGAGACCTTGTGGTCCGACGGCGGAATCTGGGAGCCGTACGGCGGCGCAGGATACAGGCAAAGCATGCCGGACACACAGGTACGTGCGTCGAGGCCGTCTGCCAGAAATTTTGCCAACCCATCACTGACGGCGAAGCGATTACTGATGGTCTGATCATAGGGTGATTGGCCGTTGATCTGGCGGAGTGAGCCGTCCGATCGCACGCTCGACCAAGGACCATTTGGTTTGCCCCGCACCGGCAATTTGTAGCCCTTGATCTCGACAACGGCGGCGTGATGCTCGGTTGCGACGACGAAGTCGACTTGACGGCGGCGGGGTCCGGCATGGAAATTGGCAAGAATCACAGCCGGGGTTCCGACGACCCCGAATGCATGCCGCAGCCTAGAAAGAAATTTGAGTTCGGTCGGATCTTCGATCGAACTGCCAAGATAGACTTCAATGCGCGAGTTTGCCGACCCCATCCGCCGAAGATAGGACGTCACAGCATTTCAGGAAAGCATTCGCTAGCCGATACTCTCGATTTGGCCAAAACGCCGTCTGATGACTATGCTGCAGCACCCCGGCACCATTGCTGCCTGAGTCTCGAAGCTCACTAGAAATGCCTTTTCTGGCCGAGCCAACGATCTCATCCTAGAGTTCTATCCGGATGAAAAAATCGAAGGGACTGTGAAGATGTCGAGCGACCCAGACGCATTCACGCAGGAACAATCGGAGCAGGCCATCCGTCTGTTTACTGCTTATCGGAAGGAGCTGGACCGTGCCGAAAACGATGGGCACTTCATGCCCTATCGGTGGTGGACCTTGCCTGACCCCATCAACGGCCTTTGGATGCCCTATATCCATATGCTGGACGAGTATGCGTCCGAGCTAGCGAACATCATCAACGATTTGACGCACGATGTGCAGCGGCTGCGGGCATGGTCGCGCATCGCGTCGCAACTGCCCGACGACGAGAAGCTCGCCGCCGCGCATGAGTTTATCGATACGCTGGGAACAGTCGCTCTGGGGCGACCCTACGCGATCAAATCGCGTTTCGCTTTTGCGGCTGGCCATTTATGCCACCAGGCAAATATGGCAAAGGATTTGGAAGGCTGGCGCGATGAATTCCCGAATGAGCGCGTGCTCTACCTGAATCACATTGAACCGATGTGCCGCGGCTGGAAAAAATTCAGATCCTTCAAACGACGCGTTGAAGCCATCGGAGGAACGGCATTCAAGAATGCCACGGACGATTTCCGAAACGCGTATAATCACCGATTTTCCGCTCGGTTTCTCATTGGAATTAGTGCGACGGTCAAGCGCATCGTCCACGAGGATGGTCGCGTATGCTACGGATTCGGCGGAACTCCGCCGCTCGGACTCGACGTAGTAGCTGATCTGCTCGCGACTGAACGCGATCTTTGTTACCGCGCCTTCGAGGCTTTTCAGATGCTGGTCGAAGAGCAAGCGACGGAGATAAGCGCTTTCGAGCTACGGCATCGGGCGGCGTAACTAGCCGGCGTCCCGCGCGGTCTGTTCGAGCTGTGCAATTCTCTCTGCACAGACAGCGGTCACAATTGCGGAAAGCGCCTCAACTCGAGCGCTGAGCCAAGACAGTTCCTCTTCCGAGATTCGATAATGTTTCGAGTAGCGGGCCTTGATGTAGGCGTCTTTGAGCTTCTCAAACCGGGATCTGTCTGCTTTCGTTTCGCGCGGCCAAGCATCAATCAGGCGCAGATCGATTTGCTCTGCCTGGGTTCGCAGAAATCCAAGATTGTGAATGTGAGGCGTGTAAAACCGGCAGACCAGCAGTGCCCCGTGATAGAGTGTCTCGACGGTCTGATGGAGCAGGAACGCAGCTTCCTTGGTGAACTTCTGATCGATGGCGTCGAGCGAAAGCTTGTATTTGCGCTGTGCAGACGGCAGCCATTCGTCATAGTATTCTCGCGCCATCTCCAGCGCAGCATGTGGCGACTTCGGCTGTGGCTCGGGCAGTTCATCATCGACCGCCTGATAAATCGCGATCCCGTCACGCGCGACGTCCATGAAGAAATAGCGCCCCTGCGACAGCCCGGCATTCACATCACCAACACTGTGAACGATGAAGTTCACCGGGGTGCGAAGCGTCTTCGTGACCGACAGCTCGCGAATCAGCCGGTCGTCGAGTTTCGACCAATATTCGACGCGGTCCGTCAGCCGATCGTCGTTGACGATGATCAACAGGTCATAATCCGACTGATAGCCCTTGGCGGTATGCGGCTCATCGACCCAACCGCCGCGCGCATAGCTGCCGTAGAGGATGATCTTGGAAATCCGCCCCTTGCGCTTCCAGTCCTGCGTCGCCAGCGCCAAGACGTCCTCGAATTCTTCGAAGACGATCTGGACGATGCGTTCGAGTTCGCGCTGTTTGTGCGGGGGGAGATGATCGAGACTGCTGCGCATTGCGGTCACCCTAACAAGGTGGCGACACCCTTGCACGCCGAGATTGAACCAGCCGCGAGGATGCCGCCGACGGCGGTCAATCTGCCGGATTCCACAGCAGGGCATAGACGTCGGGATTGTCCTGGCCCGCCGCGCGGCCGAGATTGGCATAGATGCGCCGGGGCCCGAACTCAGGCGCTTCGAGGGTCAGCGAGACATAGAGTTTGCCCGACGCCTCGCTGCGACGGAGCCACCCCGCGCCGCATTCGACGCCGCCCGACCAGATGCGATAATCGGGCTGCACCTCGCCGTTCTTGCTCGGGTTGGGGCGGATTTCGATGGGGACGCGGATCGAGATCGTCGCGAGCTGGCCCACAAAGCCCTCTTCGTTCGTTCCGCTGACAAGACCGATTGCGGCCATGATATTGCTCCTGCGAAGCCCGGGGCCATCCCCGGGGCACCGGCGGCCAGGGAATGGCGGCAGGCCCGCGCGCGCACCCGAAGGG
>Ga0247823_10003269_pt1 | contig 13156 bp, 11 predicted proteins | sample 13C_PalmiticAcid_2_FD_192426 | JGI IMG/M metagenome (GOLD analysis project Ga0247823, IMG submission 192426) | Soil microbial communities from agricultural site in Penn Yan, New York, United States - 13C_PalmiticAcid_Day30 | ecosystem: Environmental > Terrestrial > Soil > Agricultural land...
GCGGAACATCGCCCGGGTGGCGGATGACCGGAACCGGTTTGCCGCGGCGGTTCTCTCGGCGTATCAGGTCGCTCGCGACCGGATCGTGCCGGGGACGGAAGGGGAGCGGTTCATCGACCGCGAGGCGTTGCCGCATGCGGCCGATCGGGAGCAGGTGAAGGAGAGCGAGCGGGGTCCCCTCCTGGCGGCGGCGGAAGAGGCGATTCGTGGCCGCGATCAACGGAGGACCGTGGCGGTTCTCGATAAGCTGCTGAGCCGGGGAGAGGCGGAGCAGGAGATTGTCGGGTTGCTGCGGCGGTTTGCGATCAGCGAGGACGGGGCGCTGCATGCCGAGAAGTACTACCGGACCGTGACTGAAGAGCGGGCGACGATCCGTCCGCGGTTCCGGGCGAATCAGTTGCTCGCGCTAGGCCGCGTGACGGCGAGTGCGTTCGGGTATCCGGCGCCGGGATACGACGAGACGCGGGAACTGCTCCGCGTGTCGTAAGGGCCGTCCTTGCCGGCACGACGTGATAGCTCAGACCCAACGTGCTACGGCCGCTGGGGTCAAGGGGGTGAGACCCCCTTGCCGCCGGAGGCGCTTTCCCGCTGAACCGTGGGACACAACGGACGTCCGCTTTGTGGGACCGGCGTTGAGGATCACCGCTCGCCCTGAAGACGCCGCGGATTGGTGAGGGGGCATCCGACACGGTGTCCGCGCTTGGCACTCACTCCTCCAGACATCTCTCGACGGCCAGGCCTCCGGCGGGCAAAGGGGCGTTGCCCCTCTGCACTCCCCACCAGGGTGCCCCTGGACCCGGTGAAAAGGGCGGCGTCAGGCGAGCTGAAACTCGGCTGCTTCCGGCTGGAAACCCAACGACTCCAGAATCCGCTCGCACGCCTGCGACTTGTTCAGCACATAGAAGTGAATCCCAGGAACCCCTTCCGCCCGCAGCTCCTGGCACTGCTGAATCGCATGCTCGACACCAATCTCAAACTGAGCCTCGGCATCCGTCTGCACCGCCTCCAGCCGCGATGCCAGCGAACCCGGAAACTCCGAGCCGCACAGCGACGTGATCCGCTTCATCCTCGCAAACTCGGTGATCGGCATGATCCCCGGCACGACTGGGACCGTCAGCCCCGCCGCCGCGCAACGGTCGCGGAACCGCAGGAAGTGCTCATTGACGTAGAAGAGCTGCGTGAACACCGCATCCGCGCCGGCATCGACCTTCGCCTTGAGATACCGCAGATCACTGTCGGCATCGGGGGACTCCGGATGCCGCTCCGGATACCCCGCCACGCCAATCCCCGTATCGGGAAACGTCGAACGGATCAGGGTGACCAGCTCGTTGGCATTGCGAAGGCCCCCTTCGACCGCCTGGAACGACGTCTGTCCCTGCGGCGGATCCCCGCGGAGGGCCATGATGTTCTGAATCCCGTTCTCCCGGGCGTAGGTCAGCCAGTCGACAAGCTCCTGCCGCGTCGAGCCGACGCACGTGAAGTGAGCCGTCGCCGTCAGCCGCATCTGCTCCTGGATGTTCCGGCAGATCTCGACCGTCCGCTTGCTCGTCGTCCCCCCCGCCCCGTACGTGCAGGAGACGAACCCGGGCCGATACGCGCGGAGCCGATCGAGCGCCTTGTACAGCAACTCGTCCCCCTGCTCGGTCTTGGGGGGGAAGATCTCGATCGACAGTCCGAACTTCGATCCTTCGTAGATCCGGGGCATCAGCATGGGAGGACTCAACTTCCGCGAATTCGTTCAGTCGGCCACGGGCATCGGAAACCGGCCCAGGCCGCGGTACAGCCGGACCCGCGATCCCGGGGCGGCTGGTCCCGGGATTGTAGCGAAACGGCCGTGATCGACACGGAAAACCGCCACTTCCTCGCCCGGTGACCACCTACACACACTGGATGGCCCCGGAAGCGATGGCAAGCGCCCGCCGGAGAATTTCCGGTGAACCGGCCGGCTCGGTGCCGGCCGATCGGACCGCACGCAGCGTCACGCGAACCCCAGCTCCGAGATCGGGGCGGTACAGCAAACCTTCTGCTCGGTCTCGCCGCTGCGGACAACCGCATCGGGCGGAATCCGCAGGGCCGAGGCCATCGTGGCGGCCAGTTCGCTGAGCGACACGGGACGGTCGGTCACGTATTCGCCGTGCCGGTCGGTCGCCCCGATCACCTGTCCTCCCTCGGTGCCCGCCCCCATGACGAGGCCGGACCAGGCGTGCGTCCAGTGATCGCGTCCGGAGTGGGAATTGATCCGCGGGGTCCGCCCGAACTCCCCGGTGCAGACGACAAGCGTCTCCCCGAAGAGTCCCGAGGACTGCAGGTCGTCCATCAGGCCGCCCAGGGCCCGGTCGAGCTGGGGGCCGAGCGTGTCGCGGTAGTCGTAAACGGTCGCCGGAGCGGACGGATCGCCGTGGGCGTCGAACGTCTTCTGGCCGTGGAACTGGTCGCACAGGTTGACGGTGACGAACCGCACTCCCCGCTCGACGAGCTGGCACGCCTGCCACAGCCGCTGCCCGAAGACCGACGCCCCGTACATCTCGCGGGTCCGCGAGGACTGCTGCTCGTAGGGCTCGAGGACCGTCGTCGGCGCGTCGGCCGATTCGACTTCGCCGAGCGCGACCATCCGGCCGCGGGAGTCGACGACCAGCGGCGAAAACTCTTCGCCGAGCGACGACTGCCGGTCGCCGCGGTACGCCACGACGCCGGTGTTGGCGAGCGGACCGGGGAGGATGACGTGAGCCGGAGCCCCCTTCCGGGGCCCCAGGACGCGGGCGACCATCGAGCCCAGGCTGGGGGGCTTCTGGCTGCCGGAAACGAGGCGGCCGGTCTGGAGGAGCTGCAGGCCGGTCTCGTGGATCGGGGCAGCGGAGTGATTCAGAGAACGGATGACGGTCAGGTGCCGCGCCCGTTCGGCGAGCTGCGGGAACGCTTCGCTGAACTGGACGCCGGGAATGCTCGTCGAGATCGGCCGGACGGGGCCGCGGATCTCGCGCGGGGCGTCGGGCTTGGGGTCAAAGGTGTCGAGCTGGCTCGGTCCCCCGGCCATCACGGCCAGGATCACGCTCCGCGGTCCGCTTCGCTTCTGGGCTCCCGCCATGGCTGTGCGCTCCGCCATCGTGAGGCTCATGACACTGAGGCCACCGGCTGCCAGGAAGTCGCGTCGCGAGACGGGCCAGAGCGGACGGAACGACAGAGGAGAGGGAGCCATAGACGCAACTCGACGAGGCGGAGCCCCACGGGAGGAAAGACCCCACGCGCCTCCGGCGGCCAGGCCCGTAAGAGAGGAAGACCCAACTTCCCCGCTCAGGACCGCGCAGACCCAGTTCTGCGCCGGCCGTATGGAATGATTGTCATTTCGTCATCGGGAGCCCGCAACTCAGAATCGACTGAAGGCGGCAATCGGCGGAAAATCCGTTCTGTCAAGAAAACCGCGTGGAATCGACAAAATGCGGTGGTTTTCGCCTGGGAGATCGACCGTTGACGGGGAGCCCCGTTTCCCTGTCGCGAGCCGTGATTCGGCGAAGGGGGAAAACCTCTATCTCACGCGATAACCGAGCTTTCCGAGAAACTCCCGGACCTTGGTGTTCTGGTCCCCCTGGATCTCCAGGATCTCGTCCTGGAGCGATCCCCCCGCTCCGCAGTGGTTCTTGAGGCGCGTCAGGAGGTCGGGAAGATCGGAATCCGCGGCGGCCAGTCCCCGGACGACCGTCACAACCCGGCCCGCCTTCCGCTTCTCGAGGGCGACGCGGGCGGTCTGCTTTCCCGGCGGGACGCGGACCGGTTCCACGGGGGGGCAGGTGCACTCCGTTTCCGGGCGGTCGCAGCGGTCGCAGTGTGGCGGTCGGTCGAACGGCGTTCCGGCGAAGAGGTGCATGCGCTCAGGGGATCAGATCGCGGGCGGTTCTGCAACCGGTCGGTCGGCTCAGTCGACGTCGCTCATGTGAGCCCGGTTCTCGGCGCGGGACAGGGAAATCAGCATCAGGTCGGGGAGGGGGGAAACGCCCGAGGTCCGGATCATGTTGACCGTCTGGGCCCCCGTGTAGTGGGCGTGCGTGCAGACGTGGAGGAGGATGTCGGACCGGGGAGTTCCCCACCGCTTTCCCAGGCCGGAGCTTGTGCTGACGCGGTAGACGAGTTCGCCGAGTGCCGCTTCGGCCAGATCTGTGAGGTAGGTGGTCCAGCGCTCATCGAGCTGCGTCCACGCGGTGTCGAGGTCTGCGAAGGCGGCGAATCCGCCGGTTCCGCGCTGCGATCCCGGCAGCTCGCCCGGGAGGTCTCCGGGGGTGATCGCTCGTTCGTTCCCCTGACAGGCTTCCAGCCACACGAACTCGGCCGCGTACATGTGTGTGAGCGACTTCCAGATCGATCCCTGTCCGATCATGAAGGACTGCCGCAACTGGTCCTCGTTGAGTGTCCCGGCCGCGGCCCGCAGCTGGCGGTTGGCGTGGATCCGGTGCTGGTGCAGGCGGCGAAGGAGGTCGAGGGCGTTCATAAGCGGGGCTCGCGGGCATGACGGGGGAGAACAAGCCGACGGACAGTTCGCGGGGCGTGCGGGTTCGCGAGGGGATGATGGTCGTACCCGCCGGCAGAGCTTCCATAGCTCAAACCCAACGTGCGACGGCAGCCTGGGGTCAAGGGGGCCTCGCCCCCTTGCCGCCGGAGGCACTTCCACGAGCAACCGTGGTAAGCAACGGACGTCCCCTTTGTGGAACCGGCGTTAAGAACGCTCGGCTCGCTCCGCAATCCCCGCGGGTTGGTGAGGGGGCATCCGACACGTCGTCCGCGCTTGGACACGTTCTCCTTCAGACATCTCTCGACGGCCAGGCCTCCGGCGGGCAAAGGGCCAATAAAACAACACAGGCCCCCTCTGCACTCCCCACCAGGGTGCCCCTGGACCCGGTTGGTCAATGCCGCGCGCAGACGCGTCACTCGCCGTTCTTTGACTGCTGGATCGTCCGCCGTCCGGTGCTCTCCAGAATCGCAATCAACAGCATGATGCAGACGACGAGTGCCAACACGATCGCCGCTCCCGTCCAGTCCGACACGCGGTAAAGCAACAGGGCCCCCAGCCCCGACATGAGCGTCACGAGATGCACCGTCAGGACCGCGTTCTTCCGCGTCAGACCGAGCTCGACCAGACGATGTGAGAAGTGACTCTTGTCCGGCTGGAACGGACTCCGCCCCTGCGACAACCGGATCCACATCACGGAAGCAAAGTCATACAACGGCACCGCCAGGACACAGATCGGTGCCAGGATCACATGCGTCCCCGCGGAGCTCGAATCATAGAACGTGCCGCGGATCGTCATCGTCGCCAGCATCATCCCCAGGAACGTGCTGCCGGCATCCCCCATGAAGATCTTGGCGGGGGGCCAGTTGTGAACCAGGAACCCGGCAATCGAGCCCGCCAGCACAAGCAGGCTGCCGCCGACCAGCCACCGCGGCTCGCTCGTGGCGGTCAGCATGACGAGAGCGAAGATCGACGATGCGATCAGCCCGATCCCCGACGACAGGGCGTCCATGTTGTCGAGGAAGTTGATCGAGTTGATCAGCAGCACGATCCAGAAAATGGTGAACAGCGTCCCCACCCAGGGGAGCGAAACGAAGAGCGTCGCATGGACCCCGCTCGACACGACGATTGCCGCCACAAGGAACTGCACGACGAGCCGCGGCGGCCACGGCAGTCCGACACCGTCATCCAGAAGCCCCATCGCGACCAGGATCGCGCCGGCCGCCACGATCCGCCACATCTGCCCGGCCTGTTCCAGAACGCCGGGAAGGTAGGCGGCGAATTCCGTCGGCAGCCACGTCGGGAGCGTCGGCTGCCTGGAGAGAATGAAGACGCTCAGATGGGCCAGGCCGATCGTCGCCACAAAGCCGAAGAAGATTCCGAGCCCCCCGCCGAGCGGTGTCGGCGTGACGTGAACCTTGCGGGCCGCCGGCTGATCGATCAGTCCCCACCGCGGGGCCAGCCGGCGCATCGCGGCCGTGCCGAGGCACGAGAGGACGAACGACGGGACCACGCAGACCAGCAGGAACCAGATCATGGAGACCGACGGAAGAAGACGGGAACCGGGGAGCGGAGTTTAAGACCTCGCTGAGCCCGCCGATACGCCGCCGGTGACGGAAGACTGTCCCTGCGTCCGGACCCTCCGAACAATTGCCGCCCCGGCGGTCCGGGATCCGCGCTAGCCGACGGAGACGAGAGTCACCGCGGGATCGGTGCCTGGTGTCTCGACGTCGAATTCGAGGACATGAAACCGCGCCTTCCCGATCGGGGCGCCGCCGTTGAAGAAAGTGACTCCGCCATGCTCAAAGCCCAGCACGATCCGGTGCGTGTGGCCGAAACAGACCCGTCGGATCCCCTGCTCGGGCCCCTGGGCGATGTCCCGGAGGTAGTGCAGAATCCGCCGGGCGACCGTCTTTCGCGGGTAGACCGCCGTCGGAATGATCCGGTGCAGATGCGACCGCACGACCAGGTCGTACGCGCCGTGGTGCATCTTGCTTCGGGATTCGTGGCAGAACCCGTTCCGCCGCGCTTCCAGCAGGCACTGGGTGGTCGAGTGCCGGTCGGCGACATCCCCGTGGAGGAAAATCGTGTCCCCCATCCGCAGAAAAAAGTGCTCCCACGCAAAGTTCGGGAGCCGGCAGGCGAGGGCGGGGAGCCGCTGGATCAGGGCCGGATGAGAGTCGTGGTTGCCGAGCAGGAAATGAAAACGGCACTCGGGCGTCGCCTGGGCGAGCTCGAAGAGCCACGATTCCGCCGCGGCGATCGAAGCGTCGAGCGAGTGCAGCGTCGACCACTTGAAGTCGAAGATGTCCCCCCCGAGGACAAAGTGCTGCGACTTCCTCGCGACGGCGTGGAGGCTGTCGAGATGCCGGGGGGCGCTTGATCGCCGCGAGAGGAGGTGGAGATCGGAGACAAAGCTGACGCGCTGACGGTCGTTCGTGGCCGTGCTCATCTCGGTGCAGTCTCCTGGGGTCGCCCCAATGCTAACGTCCGCTGGACGCCGATCCAGTACGAGTTCTCGCGGCAGAATCGCCGATCGGGCCTCGAACTCTTGAGCAAGAGACGTTCCGGACGACTCATCGGAACGTTGCCGACGGGCGGTGTCGACTCCACCGGGATTCCGATTGTGCCTGCCGATTTGCCTCGGATTTGCCGCGATGGATACGATGAAGGGCCGAAGTCCCCGCGTCACGCCGATTTGAGGACCGCGTGAACCCAGCCTCTCTTTCCCATTCGGTCTCCCGCCGCGACATGCTGGTCCAGGCGGGCGCCGGGTTCGGCGGCATCGTCCTGGCCGACCTGCTCCACGCGGCCCAGGCGGTCCCCCAGATGACCCCCGGCCGGTCCCTCTATCGTCCAACGGCGAAGAGTGTGATCTTCCTCTTCATGGAGGGGGGGCCGAGCCAGATGGACACGTTCGACCCCAAGCCGAAGCTCAACGAACTGGCCGGGCAGCCGCTTCCGCCCGGCTACAAGCGGGTCATCACCGCGATGGGGGAGATCAACTCTCCGCTTCTCGCCTCGAAGCGGAAGTGGAAGCAGCACGGCGAAAGCGGGATCTGGGTCTCGGACTGGCTGCCTCACACCGCCCAGTGCGTCGACGATCTGGCGGTCATCCGCTCCTGCTGGACCAACGGAATCAACCACTCCGGCGGCGTCTGCCAGATGAACACGGGTACGCCCATCGCCGGCCGGCCCAGCCTGGGGGCCTGGGTCAGCTATGGGCTGGGAACGGAGAACGCGAACCTCCCCGCCTTTGTGGTCATGACCGATTCGACGACGTCGACGATCAACGGTCCGCGGAACTGGAGCGCCGGCTTCATGCCGGCGGGGTACCAGGGGGTCCAGCTGGAGTCACAGGCCGATCCGATCCGGAACCTGGCCAACCCCAAGGGGATCTCGGTCGAGCAGCAGCGGGACAAGCTGGCACTCCTGACCTCGATGAACTCGGACTTCGCTCGCAAGCACCCCCAGCAGACGGAGTTGGATGCGCGGATCCGCAGTTACGAGCTGGCCTTCCGGATGCAGGCTCACGCTCCCGAGGCGGTGAACCTGGCGGAGGAGACGCCGGCGACGCAGGAGGCGTACGGCCTCAACCGGAAACAGACTGCCGCGTTTGGCAGGAACTGTCTGCTCGCCCGGCGGCTGGTCGAGCGCGGCGTGCGGTTCGTCCAGCTGTATCACGGGGCGGGGAGCAAGTGGGACGCCCACAGCGCGATCGAGAAGAACCACACCGACCGCTTCGCCGAGAGCGATCAGCCGGTCGCTGCGCTCCTGAAGGACCTGAAGCAGCGGGGGCTTCTCGATGAGACCCTCGTCATCTGGGGGGGCGAGTTCGGCCGGACGCCGATGAGCGAGAAGGGGGACGGCCGCGACCATAACCCGACCGGGTTCACGATGTGGATGGCCGGTGGCGGGGTGCAGGGTGGTCAGGTGATCGGCGCGACGGACGATCTGGGCTTCCATGCTGTCGAGGACCGGCTGCATGTCCATGATCTGCACGCGACGGTGCTGCACCTGTTGGGCGTCGACAACATGGCGCTGACTTACATCCACAAGGGACGTCCGGAGCGGCCGACGCAGAACGAAGGGGGCCCTTACCGGAAGATCACTGGCCGCGCGTTGGGCTGAGGTCGGATGTCGTGGTCGGTCGGCTGATCCGGTATTTCGAACCACGTCCTTGCCGGCGCGGCGTGGTAGCTCAATCCCAACGTTCGACGGCAGCCGGGGTCAAGGGGGCAACCCCTAGCCGCCGGAGGCGCTTCCATGAGGAACCGTGGTACACAACGGACACCCGCTTTGTGGTACCAGCGTCGAGGACTCACCGCTCGCTCTGGAATCCGCGCGGCTTAAGGTGGGGACATACGACACGGTGTCGGCGCTTGGACACGCTCTCCTTCAGACATCTCTCGACGGCTAGGCCTCCGGCGGGCAAGGGGCGTCGCCCCCTTGCATCCCCCACCAGGGGTGCCCCCTGGACCCCGACTGGCGGTTCGCGCCGGTGCTGTCGCTATGCTACGGCCGCGACTCGCATCCATCGCCGGAGCCCATATTGAAATCGCTGCTTACCCTCATCGCCTTCACCGCCGGCGCCGCCACCTCCGCCCAAGCGGCCATCAACGCCCAGCTTGGCCGACGGTTCCTCCACCCCATGCAGGCGGCCCTGGCCTCCTTCACGATCGGCACCCTCGCGTGCCTCGTCATCTGCCTGACGATGCGTCTGACATGGCCTAGCCTTGCCCGCCTGGCCTCCGTCCCCTGGTGGCTCTGGCTCGGCGGCTTGCTCGGAACGTGCTATGTCCTGACGAGCATCATCGTCACGCAGCGGATCGGCGTCGCGGCCATGCTCGCCCTCGTCATCGCCGGCCAGATGGCGATGTCGGTCCTGATCGACCACTTCGGGTGGTTCCAGGTCGTACCCCGCGCTCTGACCCTTCCCAGAACGATCGGTGCGGTGATGGTCATCGGCGGCGTCGCCCTGATGATGCTGAAGACGCGGATCGACTGACCGCGCGCCTCCGTCGCGTCACCGCGCTCCGGCCGTCGCGGCACCCTTCTCCACCAGCAGACGGTCGAGCTCGCTCTTCAGCCGGGGAAGAATCTCTTCGTAGCTGTAAGCTCCCAGCTCCAGCGGCCCCTTCTTGAGATTCACGAAGTTCGGCCCGCACCACAGGCCGAGATCCGCGTCGTCGGTCTCCCCGGGGCCGTTCACGCGGCAGCCCATGACGGCGATCGTGACCGCATGGTCTTTGGCGTACGCCGCCATCTCCTTGACCTGCGCCGCCAGGTCGATGAACGCCTCGTTCTCGACCCGCGAGCAGCTCGGACAGCTGATGATGTTGAGGACGTTGAGGCCGTAGTCAACGACGCTCCGGACCCGTCCCGCCGCGATGTCATCCAGGATCTTCCGCCCGGCGACGATCTCTTCGCTCTTGCGGGCGTTCGGCACCGTGAGCGACACCCGGATCGTGTCTCCGATCCCGCGGCTGATGAGCTGCTCGAAAGCGATCCGGGTCTTGATGATCCCGTCCGGCGGCATCCCGGCCTCGGTCACACCCAGGTGCAGCGGCACGTCCGGACGCTGCTCGGCAAAGCGGCGGTTGACCTCGATCACGTTCCGCGGATCAGAGTCCTTGAGGGAGACCGCGTACCGGGTGAACCCCAGCGAATCGAGCAGTTCGCAGTGCTCGAAAGCGCTCGCCAGCATCGGACCGATCGAATCGTCGGCCGCGAACTTTTCCTTCTTGTCCGGATCGACGGAGCCGCAGTTCACGCCGACCCGCATCGCGCAGTCGTGCTCGGTCGCCACGTCAACGAGATACTTCACCTTCTCCTGCCACGGCTTCTCGCGCTCGTGATGGTAGAGGTGGCCGGGGTTGTAGCGGATCTTGGCGATCGACGGGGCGACCACCTCCGCCATCCGGTAGTTCTCCTGCAGGTCGACCGCCAGGTTCGCCTCGATCCGCTGGGCGATCTCCCGCAGGGCGTCGGCGTCCTTGCGGCTGTCGACGGCGACCCGGATGACATCCGCCCCCGCCTCGACCAGGTCGCGGATCTGCCCGACGGTCGCCTCGATGTTCTGCGTGTGAGTGGCCGTCATGCTCTGGACGGCGATCGGGTTCCCGCCGCCGATCGTGACAGAGCCGATACGAACCGAACGGGTCGGGTTGCGGGCAATCTCTCGCGTATTCACCAAGGTCGTCCTGGGGGAGCTGAAGCAGACATCCTCTGTCCGCGGTTCATGATACGGATTCACGCTCAATTGTCCCAATCCGCACACCTTGACGTATCAACAGTCGCAAATAGGACTCTCCGAACGGAATAGCGAGACGAAACGTCCGCGGGAGGGGCGGTTTCTTTCCGCCCACGAGAATTCCGTGTTTCTCAGGACAAAATGTCGCCGAGTCCTCTTCTGCGGTGCAAAATTTCGCCCCAGGAACTCTCGGGGTGTTCACGGTCAATGCAGGTGCTTACCCGTGTCTCAAGACGGATACCACGTCTGGAACAAGACCGTCGAGCAACTCAAAGCGCTTGCGGATCCGCTCCGGATTCGACTGGTTCAAGAACTTGTCGCTGGCCCACGGACGGTGACGGAGCTCGCCATCCAGTACGAGATGGATATCGGCGGGTTGTCCCACCATCTTGGTGTTTTATTTCGCGTCGGTCTCGTTGACCGTACCCGTCAAGGTCGATTCGTCGAGTATCGCGTCGCCGTCCCGTTCGATGTGGATCGCGGTCAGGTTCTTCGGCTCAAGTTGGATCGGCTGACGGTCGAGCTCGAACTCGCCCCGGGGGCCGGAAAGCCAGCCTGAGTCGCTCCGTCGTTCTGTCGATGGTTCGGGCTGCACCCGCGGGACGGTGCGCGACCGGTCAGGATGGCGTCGATGCAGCCACATTGGCTCGGACGCTGCCGGGGCCTTTTCTTGATTACGACGGTTTCCGCTGTACGGGCACGCAACTTGGAAGCAGGTCGGCCGGGCACAGCGACGGGCTTGGATGGCACGGGGCGTGCATCCGTTGGGGATCCGTGCCAGAATCGGCACCCGTGTCGGAACTTCCGTTGTCCTGCTGCGTTCGTACATCCCGGCAGGCGGGCGTTTCGATCGGTCTCACTTCGCTCATGACATCCTGAGTCGCCCGTCCGGAGGAGCACGCCATGAAGGTTCTCATCGTCTACTACAGCACGTATGGAAACGTCTACAGGATGGCGGAACTGATCGCCGAAGGAGTTTCGCACGTCTCCGGCGCCGAGCCTGTGGTCCGCCGCGTTCCCGAGCTCATTCCCGATGCCACGATCGAAGCCCGGCCCGACATGAAGGCCGGGCGGGACATGCAGAAGCATGTTCCGCTGGTCACGGTTGAAGACTTCAAGGAGGCTAGTGCGTTCGCATTCGGAACTCCGACGCGCTTCGGCAACTGCTCGGCCCAGCTGAAGAACCGCATCGACCAGCTCACCTCGCTGTGGCTCAACGGCGAGTTCGAAGGGAAGCCGGCCGGCGTATTCGTCTCCACCGGCAGCATGCACGGGGGCCAGGAGACGACGGCGCTGACGCTGATGGCTCCGCTGCTGCACCTGGGGATGGTGATCGTTGGTCTCCCGTATTCAAACCAGGAGTTGTTCACGACGACCGGCGGGGGCTCACCCTACGGCCCAGGGCATCTGGCGGGGGGCGACAACAAGCGTGACATCGACGAGAATGAGGCGGCCCTCTGCCGGGCCTTCGGCAAGCGCCTGGCCGAAATCGGTCTGAAATTGAAGAAGTAGCGGGAACACCCGCTCTTGCCTCTGAGCCCCCGTTGCCTCCCGTGCCATCCATTCTGTTCGCAGCCGGTGGTTCGGGAGGTCATGTCTCGCCGGCGCTGGCCGTGATGGAATCGCTCCAGAGACGGAATCCTCCCGTCTCGACCTCTCTGGTGACGACGGAAAAGGGGGTGGACCGCCAGCTCTCGAGGGGCGGTCTGGGTAAGGTTCTGACGATCTCTGCGGTCTCTCCCCGGGAGATCCTGCGGAGACCGATCCGGACGGTCCGCGCGAACTGGGGAGCCTGGACGGGGGCCCGCCGCATCTTGCGGGACGAGGCGCCGGACGTGGTCGTTGGCTGCGGCGGATACGCAAGCTTTCCGGTCTTGCTCGCCGCCCGCGCCCGCCGGATCCCGATCGTGCTGTTGGAGCAGAACGCCGTTCCCGGGCGGGTCACCCGCATTGCGGCCCGATGGTCGCGGATCGTGTGCTGCACGTTCGGGGAATCGGAGTCGTACTTCTCCGGCACCGATGTCCGCCTGACCGGGAACCCCGTTCGAAGAAGCATCGCGGAGCTTCCGCCCTCGGTCGATCCGCGCCCGACGAACGGCCGGCCCGTCCTGCTCGTACTGGGGGGGAGCCAGGGCTCGCACGCGGTCAACAACGGTATGCTGGCGGTCGCCGATCACAACCCGGGCCTGCTGCGGGAGTGGGACATCGTTCACCAGACGGGTGAGACCGACCGCGAGCGTGTGGCGGAGGCCTACCGGAAGGTCGGCTGGAAGGCGGACGTCGAAGCGTTCTTTTCCGACCTGGCGCCGCACTACGCCCGGGCGACATTGGCCGTGACGCGGGCGGGGGCGACGACCCTGGCCGAGCTGGCCTGCGTCGGCAGCGTGCGGGTAGGGGATCAGGAT
>Ga0247823_10003271_pt1 | contig 13152 bp, 11 predicted proteins | sample 13C_PalmiticAcid_2_FD_192426 | JGI IMG/M metagenome (GOLD analysis project Ga0247823, IMG submission 192426) | Soil microbial communities from agricultural site in Penn Yan, New York, United States - 13C_PalmiticAcid_Day30 | ecosystem: Environmental > Terrestrial > Soil > Agricultural land...
ACGGCGACCGCGGCCCCGATGACCTCGGCGCGGCGAGCGACCCGAATGACGACCAGGTCTACAAGCTCGACGGCCAGGGCATCGGCAACGTCGGGCTGCACGTGAAGACGCGGTTCCTGAAGACCAGCAAGCCGCCGCACATCGGCCTCGGCTTGATCGCGAGCCTGTACTTGCCGACGGCGACCAAGGATCGCTTCATGGGCGAGGACAAGCTGACGCCGCAGCTCATGCTGCTCGCCGACAAGGAGCTCGGGCGCCGCCGCCGGCTGCGCATCGGCCTCAACGCCGGCGTGCGGCTGCGCCAGACCACGACGTTCACCGACGTCGGCGACATGGGCGCGCCCGCGACGAACGGCACGATCACCGCATCGGCCGAGCTGCCGTTCGGCCTCGGCGCCGCGTACGCGATCTCGCCGCAGCGGTTCGACGTCGTCGGCGAGCTCGTCGGCTCGGTGCCGCTCGGCAACCACGAGGCGTATCAGCCGCTCGAAGCAGTCGCGGGCGTGAAGCTGTACCTCGCGCGCAACTCGTTCCTCTCCCTGGGCGTCGGACGCGGGCTCGCATCGTCCAAGGGTGGCAGCCCCAACGCGCGCGCGTTCATCGGCATCGTGTTCGAGCCGAACATCGGCGATCGCGATGGCGACGGGCTCAAGGACGACGTCGATCGGTGCCCGGATAGCCCCGAGGACATGGACGGCTTCGAGGACGAAGACGGCTGCCCCGAGCTCGACAACGATCGCGATGGCATCCTCGACGGGGATGACAAGTGCCCGCTGATCCCCGAGGATCTCGACGGCATCGCCGACGAGGACGGTTGCCCCGAGGACGAGCCGCAGCCCGACGCCGGCCCCGGCGAGCCGCTGGACTCCGACGGGGACAAGATCCTCGACGTCGACGATCTGTGCCCGAACGATCCGGAGGACTACGACGGCTTCGAGGACGAGGATGGTTGTCCCGATCTGGATAACGACCGCGACAAGATCCTCGATCGCGACGACAAGTGCCCCGACAAGCCCGAGTCCTACAACAACACCGACGACGAGGACGGCTGCCCCGATCGCGGCGTCATCGAGTTCACCGAACGCGGCTTCGTCCCGCTCCAGCCGATCAACTTCGAGCTCAACAAGGCGGTGATCAAGAAGGACAGCTACCACATCCTCGACGGCGTGGTCGCCGCCCTCAAGGGCTACAGTTTCATCGCGCTGCTCGAGGTCCAGGGCCACACCGACGAGCAAGGCGACGATGCGTACAATCTCGATCTGTCCGAGCGCCGCGCCGCGGCCGTCATGGAGTATCTGGTCTCGCACGGCATCGACCCCTCGCGGCTGACCTCGGCGGGGTACGGCGAGACCCAGCCCAAGATCCGCGAGCGCAGCCAGCGCGCCTACGCGATCAACCGGCGCGTCGAGTTCCTGATCATCAAGCGCGCGGCGCCGTAGAAAAAAAGCTCACGCGCAGCCGCGCTCGTGCGTTCCTGGGGCATGCGCTGGCTGGTGTGCCTGTCCGTCGTCGCGTTCGCGCGGGATGTGCATCCGCGGCCATGCAAGCCGCCGCCGGTAACGCCCACCGTCGTGGCCCTGCCGGGGAAGGCCGTGTCGCTCGCCGTTGGCCCGACCGAGTCGTGCGCTGTCCTCGCCACCGGTCGCGTGGTGTGCTGGGGCGGCCGTCCGCCGACGGACCTCGGGCTCGTCGATGTCGTCGAGGTCGCGGTCGATCGCATCTCGGGCTGTGCGCGCCACAAGGACGGCAAGGTGATGTGCTGGGGCTACAAGGATGGCTGGAACCGAACGCTGCCCGAGGCCCGTGCGCCAGCTCCGCCCGCGACGCTCGTCGCGGATCGAATCTCCGTCGGCCGCGATCACATGTGCGTGGCTACCGCCGGCGAAGTGCAGTGCTTCGGGTATCTGGGATCGTTCGGGGACTTCGCGCGCTATCCGCGACCCGGCGTGCGCGCACCGACGGCACTGAAAGCCGGTTACCAGCGTGACTGCGCGATCGCCGACGGCAAGGTCGCATGCTGGGGACAACAGGTCGCATATAGCTGCGGCGCGCAGTGCGAAGCGGATCGCAGGAAGCTCGCGGCGTGGGTGCTGCCTGGCGTCGACGACGCGGTCGCGATCGACATCTCGAACGATGTCTGCGCGGTCCGCGCCACGGGCGCCGTGGTGTGCTGGCGCGGTCCATGGGGGAGAGCGGACGTCACCGTCGAGCGCATCGCGGGACTGTCCGACGCACGCGCGATCGCGGGTAGCTGTGCGCTGCGCAAGAACGGCGAGGTCGCGTGCTGGGGCGCAGGTGCGTACGGCCAGCGCGGCGATGGCGACCACACGCCACACCGTCCGCACGCAGGGCGCGTGCTCGGCATCCGCAATGCCATAGCGATCGGTGCCGGTACCAAGTTCGCGTGCGCGCTGATCGCGGATGGCCGCGTGGCGTGCTGGGGGCACAACAACGACCACCAGCTCGGCTTCGACTCGCAGGCGACGAGCACGACGGCCGCAGCCGTGTGCGGGCTCGAGCCCGCGGTTCAGCTCGCCGCCGGTACCTTTTCGACCTGCGCTCTCGCGGCGAGCGGCAAGGTCCACTGCTGGGGCGGCGCGATCGACCAGTACCTCGGTGCCGCGCGGACCCAGCACACGGGCACGCCGACGCTGATTCCGGACGTCGAGGGCGTCGAGCTCGTCGGTGCGAGCACGGTGATGTGTGTCCGGACCAGGGAAGCCGCGGTTCGCTGCTGGGGAGCCGGCAGCGACAAGCTCGCACGGCCGTCCACTGCGACGACGCAGATCGCCGTCGGTCGCTACGGGCTCTGTGGCATCGCGCGTGACGGCGGCGTCGAGTGTCTCGGCCAGCGTGTGCCTTACGTCGCGAAGGCAGACAAGGTCGTCGTCGGTGACGACTTCGCGTGTGCGCTCGCGAACAAGCGCGCGACGTGCTGGGGACCCGGCGTGATGGGCCCGTGGACGGCCTCGACGATGGAGTGTCCGCGCAACGAGCACATGGCCTGTCACGAACACTCGCGTCAGATCGTGAGCAAGCCGCGCACGTTCGACGACGTCCTCGATATTGCAGCGCACGACCACGAGGTCTGCGTGCAACGTGCGAAGGGATTCGAGTGCCTGAAGTTCGACGAGGGGCTCGGTACGCCGTCGTCGAGCACCGATCCGTTCGCGACGCGAAACGTGCGCGGGCTCGAGCACACCTGCGAGCTGCGCGCGAAGGGGACCGTCTGGTGCTGGGGTGACAACACGTTCGGCCAGCTCGGCCAGGGATCGTTGGGACTCGTCGATACGCCGCGCCTGTAACTACGGAACGTCGAGCTGACCGAAGTCGTTGTTACCCCAGCACGTGATGCACCATTCGTACGGCGCGCGCTCGGATCGCGCCATCGAGCGCCGTTGATCGAGCGCGCGACGCCGTACACTGAGGTGCGATGCGCTCGCGCGTGATCCTCGGCTCGTGTCTGGTGGCCGCGACGGCACCGGCGGCACCGAAGGCGCCCGCCGCGCCGGCACCCGCTGCGCTCGAAGATCCGTGCATCGAGGGCTCCGACGCCGCATGCAAGGCGCACGCGCTCGATGCGTTCGAGAAGGCATTCGCCTCGGCGCGCGCCGGGACGGCCGAGCACCCGCTGCGGATCTCGTACATCGGCGATTCGGTGACGGCAGACGATCAGATCACCAACGTGCTGCGCGAGCGGCTCGGTGCGCTCGTCGGCAACGGCGGTCCCGGCTTCGTGTTCGCGGTGTCGCCGCATCCCTATAACCAGCACCGCGCACTGCAGCGCGTCGTCGGCGGAGCGTGGCGCGTGAACGGGGTGTCGAGCTCGCCGGCGTCGGATCGACTGCTCGGACTCGGCGGCAGCGCGGAGTCCACTGGTGGTGGCGCGATCCGGCTCGCGCCGGCGGCGGCGGTCACCCGCGTCGACGTGCACTATCTCGCGCAGCCGCGCGGCGGCTCCTTCGTCGTGCTCGCCGACGGCAAGGAGCTGGCGACGGTCGCGACGCTCGCAGACAAGAAGCGCGCCGCGTTCGCCGAGGTCGCGGTGCCGCCCGGCGCCAAGCGGATCGAGCTGCGCGCGAGAGGACGCGTGCGCCTGTTCGGCGCGACGCTCGAGGCGGTGAAGGGCGCCGTGGTCGATAACCTGGGCGTCGTCAATGCGACGGCGAAGCAGTTCGCGAAGCACAACCTGCCCGCGCACTGGCAGGCGCAGCTCGCGCACCGCGCATCGGACCTCGTGATCGTGATGCTCGGCACCAACGAGGCCGAGTGGCTCGCGGCGAAGGGACACGGGATGGCCGAGCACGAGCGGCTGTTCGGCGAGTTGCTGTCGACGATCCGGCATTCGAGCCCACGCACGTCGTGTCTCGTGGTGTCGCCGCTCGATCAGCTCGATTGGCGCGTCGAAGCGATGCCGCCGCGCGAGTCGATCCCGGCGATGGTGGAAGCGCAACGACGCGCAGCCAGGGCGGCCGGCTGCGCGTTCTGGGACACGTATCAGTGGATGGGAGGGAAGGGCTCGTCGAAGCAGTGGTTCGCGCGGGGCTGGGTGGTGAAGGACTTCCAGCACCCGACGACCGTGGGGGCGAAGCGCATCGCCGACGCGCTGTTCGCCGGACTGACCTCGCGTTAGTCGATCTCTCCCTCGAGGACGACGTAGCCGTCGTCCGAGCCGATCGAGACGTTGCGCATCTGGACGCCGGCGACGGCGGGCATCGGGATGCCGACGAGCAGCTTGCTGATCGACTCGACCTGGGCGGTGAGGCACGCCGAGGTGGCGATGCCGAGATCCTCGTTCGTCAGGCGCGTGGCGTTCGCGATGTCGTCGAGGACGGTGGTGTACGCGGTCGGCTCGCCGAGCTGGATCGCGACGCCGTAGCCGTTGTTCGCCGGGACGACCTTGAGGTCGATGGCCGCGTTGATCGCCGCGCGCGCGACCGGCGTGCCGTGGTCGGTGAACGTCGCGATCATGTCGCCGAGGATGACCTTCATCTTCCCGTCGGCGGGGTCGGCGCTGATCATCGGCGGGAGGCTCATGGCGATGTTCGTGTTGTCGAACGTGCCGCCGTGCGCCGGCATGCCGAGGTTGAGGACGTTCAGCGCCGTGACCTGCGCCATCATCTGGTTCGCGAGATCGTCCGCGAGGCCGATCTGCATGCCGCGGCCGGGGCTCATCGTCGGCAGGCCGTTATCGGTGAAGATGTAGCCGGGGCTGGACTCGGCGCCGGCGATCATGACCTTGGTGTCGAGCGTGATCAGCGCGCCGTCGGAGTTGATGTCGATCGCCGTCGGGTCGACCTCCATCGTGATCGTCTTGCCGAGGACTTCCATCGACTGCGGGCCGGAGAGGCCGCCGAGCGCCTGGTTCATCATCGGCTCCATCGCCATCGGCGCGGCCTTCGAGATGATGTAGCCCGCGGCGGTGTCGAGGCGGAGGAGGTCGATGATGTCGCCGGGGAGACCCGAGGCCTGGATGTCGAGGCCGGTGATCTCGACCTCCTCGTTCGCGAGCGTGGTCTTGAACCCGGCGGTGCCGCTCGGGGTCACGACCAGGGTGCCGGTGACGACCACGCGCTGGGCCTTGATCGCCAGGGTGTTGCTGCCGTCGGCGCACGCGACGGCGTAGGCCGCGCGGGCGGGGATATCGAGACCGTCGATCTGGGCGCGGAACGCGAGGCCCGCGTTGGTCGGAACGATCGAGATGTCGGCGTTCGACATGTTGACGTCGTTGACCCACATGCGCGCGTAGAGGCAGTCCGGGCCGTTCTCGTCGCCCATGTGCACCATCGGCTGCATCGGCGCGAGCATCGCGCCCATGTCGAGGTTCTCGATCATCGGACCGGCGGCTGCCGACAGCTTCTCGAACGCGGTCTTCGACATCGCGGCAGTGATCGCGTTCTCGACGTTGGAGCCGACGGCGCGCAGCTGGCCGGCGTGCATCGCACGCGTGTCCTCGGCGATCTTGCCGGCGGCGTCGCGCGCGGTGGTGTGGATCAGCGTCGCGCCCTCGTTCGCTTCGATCATCGCCGAGAACGTGCCGTCCGCGTTGAGCGTCGCTTGCACGCCGTTGACGAGGACCTTCTCGATCGGCTCGGCCGAGAGCTCGTTCGGCGTCACCATACCGGTGACCTGAACGAGGCCGGCGCCGTCCTGGATCGTGCTCCGCTTGGGCGACGTCACCTTGAGGACCGGTGGGTCCTTCAGGACGTCGGGCGCTTCACTGCAGGCGGCTGCGGTGGTGAGGAGCGAGATCCCGGAGGCGATGAGGAGGTTGCGCATGGCTGCGTGCCTGTCTCAGCAAGGGCGAGGCCAGCTCCACGGCGCCCACGTGTGTGTGCACTGTCGCCAGATCGTGAATTGATCGAAATGGTTAGCCGTGGTCAGACTCGACGCGACGCGTCATGAGCCCGCCTGCGCCAACTGGATCTTCCGCCCTCCAAGACCCCACCCGCTGTCGCAGGCCATTCGACTTGCCACTAGCCGACGGTCACCTTGGTGACGCCGCGCTTGGTCAGGACCGCGGGCAGCCGCGTGCGCAGATCGCCCTGGAGCACGATCGAATCTCCGTCGACAGCGCCGCCGCAGCCGAGCGTCTGCTTGAGCGCGCGGCACCACGTCTCGAGCTCGGCGGCGGGCAAGCCGAGCTTCTCGATCACCGTCGCTTCCTTGCCGCCGCGACCCTTGCGCTCCATGCGAACGACGGCGCGCGCAGGACCCTTGGGTTCGGGCTGCGATTGCTCCGGCCCTACAGGTAGGCCTTCGCGGAGGTTCGCGAGACCGGCGAACGGAGAGCCGAACGTTTTAGATTTGGTCATCACACACTCCCAACATACTCGGTACACGTCGTCGGAAAACCACATCTGGAATCGTAAAAAGTGGCCTTGATCTGCGGACGTAGAAGAACATCATGGTTCCTACGATGGGGACAAATGCAACGCGGGATACCGTGGTCAAGACGGGCGACGTGGTCGAGGGGCGCTATCGGATTATCAAGACGCTAGGCGAGGGCGGGATGGGGACGGTGTTCCTCGCCGAGCACACGCTCATCAAGCGCCGCGTCGCGATCAAGATCCTCCACCCGGAGCTGGCGACCGACGCCGAGGTCATCGAGCGGTTCATGAACGAGGCCCGCGCGGCCGGCACGCTCGGGCATCCCAACATCGTCGAGTCCACGGACATGGGGTTCACGACGAACCACGTGCCGTACATCGTGTTCGAGTACCTGGAGGGCACGCTCCTCACCGACGAGGTCTATCGCGTCGGCGGCTTGCCGGTGCGCCGCGCGGTTCGCATCGCGCAGCAGATCGCTTCGGCGCTGCACGCCGCCCACAACGCGGGCATCGTCCACCGCGACCTCAAGAGCGACAACGTCTTCTTGACCGACAAGGACGACGCGCTCGACCACGTGAAGGTGCTCGACTTCGGCATCTCGCGCTTCCTCGAGACCGAGGACGAGTCCACGCGTCGCGGCATGGTGATGGGAACGCCGGAGTTCATGGCCCCCGAGCAGATCACCGCGCCCGACGCCGTCGACAAGCGCGCGGATATCTACGCGCTCGGCGTGATCCTGTACGAGATGCTCACGGCGCGCCGGCCGTTCTCGAATGACGAGGACCCGCGCGCGCTGATGCATCGCATCGTCAACAACCCGCCGCCGCCGCTGCAGCGCCCCGAAGTGCCGCACGGCATGGGCGAGATGATCCTCAACAAGCTGCTCGCGAAGGATCCGGCGCAGCGGTTCCAGTCGATGCTCGACGTCGAGGCCGCGCTCGATGCGTTCGTCACGCAGGACGGCGTGCGCGGCGGTCGTCGCACGCGTGCCTCGATGCAGGTGGCGGCGGTGCCGGACGACGTCGCGCGCTACTCGGATCTGATCCCGCGCCCCGCGAAGGCGCAGTCGCTCGACACGCCGTGGCCGCCCGAGGTCGTCGACAAGATCCAGCAGGTCTCGCTGCCGCAGCCCGTCGCGAAGAAGCCGTGGGCGCTGTACGGCGTCGCCGCGTTCGGCCTCGTCGCGGGTGGCGCGGGGCTGATGTTCGGCCTGCGCGGCGGTAGCAACGACAAGGTCGCGCTGCAGCCCACGCCCGCGATCACGCAGCCGCTGCCCGCCGCCGCGACGACGCCCGCGCCGCGCGAGCCGGTCGCTCCGTCGAAGATCCAGGTCGAGCTGAACGCGAACGTGCAGAATGCGCGCGTGACGTTCCGTCGTCGCGTCGCCGCGGCGCCCGCGTCGATGCAGATCACGCCGAGCGACATCGTCGAGCTCGTCGAGGTTTCGGCGCCCGGCTACAAGACCGTGCGCTACTGGCTCACGTTCGATCGCCCGACGACGCTCACCGCGCGCCTGTCCAAGGGCAATGGCCTCGTCGAGGCGTCCGAAGAGCAGACGCTGGTCGCGCTCGGCGAGCTCGCCGCGCCGGCGCAGCCCGCCGTCGCTGTGGCTGCCGCTGCACCGGCGGCCACGCCCGCGGCGGCGACCGTCGCGGTGAAGGCGACGCCGGCTCCTGCGGTGGCGAAGACCGTCGAGCGGACGGAGAAGGTCGCTGCCGCGCCCGCCGCGCCGAAGACGACCACCGAGACGCCGCCCGCCGCGGTTCCCACGCCGCGCAAGATCGGTCGCGGCACCACGGCGGCCGAGGAGATCGCGTCGACGGACGCGACGACCACCAGCGTCGAGCCGCCGAAGGTCGAGCCGGTGAAGGTCGACCCCAAGGCGGAGCCGGTCGCGAAGGCCGAGCCGAAGACCGAGCCGAAGGCGGCGCCGGAGATCGCGAAGCCCGCGATCGACTACGCGACGATCAACTCGGTCGTGAGCAAGAACCGCGTCGAGATCCTCAAGTGCTACGCCCAGGGCGCCAAGAAGACGCCCGGCCTCAAGGGCACGCTCAGCCTGCAACTCCAGGTCGACCCGAGCGGCAAGGTGCGCGCGCAGGTCCAGTCGACGCTCGGCGCGCCGCTCGTCGCCGCGTGCGTGATCAAGGCGGCGAGCTCGTGGAAGTTCCCGGCGCGCCCGGGCAGCGACATCGCGAACGTCACGTACCCGTTCAAGTTCGGCAGCTGACGCTCACGGTCGCTTGACCCAGTCGAAGCTACCGATCGCGTCGGCGCGGAACTCGAACGTGAGCCTGACGTTCTGCGACGGGCTCACCTCGAGGTCCATCACGTACGTGTCCGCTGCCGTGTCGTAGACCCAGGTACCGTCGAAGGTCGCCGAGGTGCCGTCGACGCTCTGTTCGCGATGCTGAGCCGTGCCGTCTTCGCGAAGCTCGTTCTCGCTGGTGCCGCCGTAGGCGCTGCCGTCCGCGCGCCATTCCAGCTCGGCGCGATAGGTACCGGGCAGCTCTCCAGGGTCGCCGTCGATGCGAACGCCAGCGCCCGGAGCCAGGCGGTCACCATCGATCGCGTAGGTCATGCGCTGCGTGAAGCCGTCGCCTTCCGTGATGATCACGCCATCGACGATCGTGAACGTGCCGACGATGTGATCCTCATTCTCGCCGCCGCCGCGTTCGTCGAATGCATAGCTGGAGTCCGCGCCGAAGGTGAACTCGTCGCGAACCGTCCCGCCATCGTCCAAGCGTTGCCACGTTCCGATCAGCTCGGCGGCAGCGCCCTGGTCGGAGCCACTGGTTCCGCACCCGACCAGCGCGAGGGACCCAAGAAGAATGATGCGTTTGCACGTCGTCATGCGGCGCTCGTCAGGCAACGCCGGTGCCGCTCCGGTGCAATGAAGGTCAAGGGGTTATCAGCGGCGAGACGGCGCGCGCTCTCCCGATCGCGACATCCGCGTCAGGCCGCCGCTCATGAGCGGGCGCCGCTGTCCACCGCCGCGTGCGTTCGAGGCTCCTGCTTAGCGTCCCGGAGGAGGAGCCATGAGCAAGCTGCTGGCCGTCACGTCGATGATCCTGGTTGCATGCGCTGCGCGGAGCACCTCTCCGCCGCAGGTAGCGATGGTGCAGCCGGGCCCGCCGCCGCAGGGCGAGCCACGCGAGGGCCAGGTATGCGCGGGCGGTGGCTCGTGCGCGTGGGACTGCCCGGAAGGGGGCTGCGCGTTCACCTGCGAAGGCGGGAGCGTGTGCAACGTCGCGTGCACGGGCGGCGGTTGCAGCGTCGAGTGTCACGGCGGCGCGACCTGCAACGTGGCGTGCACCGGCGGCGGCTGCTCGACGGGGTGCGCGGGCGGCGCGACGTGCAACACCGAGTGCACGGGCGGCGGCTGCCGGCAGGAGTGCGCGGCGGCGGCGACGTGCAACACCGACTGCGACGGCGGCGGCTGTCAGCAGACGTGCGATCAGAGCGCGACCTGCAACATCGATTGCGCGGGCGGTGGCTGCTCGTAGCAGCATCGATACGCGACCGTGGATGTGGCCCCTGCGGCGCAACGCCGCACCCGCGGCGGCGCGAGATATCGCATCACACGGTCATGCCGAGAGCGCCTGGTCAGAGCGACTTCGCACCGTATCGGGACGAGCCGCCGGTCGAGGTGAAGGTGCCCGACGAGCAGACCGAAGCACCGGCGAGCGCGACCAAGGTGGTCTACGTCATCATGTTCGTGCTGCTCGCCGCGCTCGTGATCCTCACGGTCGTCGCGCCACACATTCCGGCGGGCGAGTGATCAGAGCGACGCGAGGAAGCGATCGGACTCGGCCAGCAGCCGCGGGATCGAAGCGACGAGCTGGTGATCGTCGCGCAGCTCGACCAGCGTGACGTTCGCGCGGCCGGCGGCGAACCGTCGCGAGTGCTCGATCGGCACCGTGTCGTCGTCGATGCCGTGCAGGATCAGCGTCGGCACCTGCACGTCGGGAAAGCCGGTGTCGATGGCCTCGGCGTCCTCGATGAACCCGAAGTCGATGCGCGCCGGCTGGCCCGTCGTGTAGTCGTGGACCTCGCGCCAGCCGGTGCGCTGCCACGCGTCGAAGCCGGGCAGGGCGCGCCAGCGTGAGATCAGCTGGAACGCGGGCGCGAGCAGCACGAGCCCGGTGACGCGCGGATCGCGCGCGGCGACGCGCGCGGCGGTGAGCCCACCGAGCGAGCTGCCGAACACGATCGCGCGGTCGTCCGCCCCGCCGATCGCCACACGGACCGCGTCGAGCATCGCCGACAGCCGAAGGTGCTCGAACGACGGCACGCGAAGGTCGAGGCAGTCGACGGTGATGCCGCGCTCGGCGTAGTGCGCGGCGAACGCGACGCCCTTCGCCGAGCGCGGGCCCGAGGCGAAGCCGTGCAGGTAGAGGTGGCGAAGCGCCATGCGGCACCCTACCGCTTGACGCGAGCTCGACATAGTGTCAACATGACACTAATGATGATCGAGCGCGCGCTGGTGGCACTCGAAGGCCTTTCGGTCGGCGATGCATTCGGGGAACAGCTGCTCCATGCCGGGTCCGCGGCACGCGTGCTCGCTCTCGGCGCGCGCACGGCGCCCGTCGGGCGCACGTGGATGTGGACCGACGACACGGCGATGGCGCTGTCGATCGTCGAGGTGCTGCGCGCGCACGACGGCATCCGGCCCGAGGTGCTCGCGCAACGGTTCGCAGAGCGCTACCGGGACGAGCCCGCCCGCGGCTACGGCGGTGGCGCGCACCGCGTGCTGACCGCGATCGGCGAAGGCGCGCCCTACGAGGTGGCCGCGCGCTCGGTGTTCGGCGGCGAGGGCTCGTGCGGCAACGGCGGTGGCATGCGGTCCGCGCCGATCGGCGCGTACTTCGCCGGTGACCTCGGCGCCGTCGTCGAGCACGCAGCCCGCTCCGCGGCGCCGACCCACGCCCACCCCGACGGTGTCGCGGGTGCGATCGCGATCGCGGTCGCGGCGGCTGCGGTGTTCGCCGGCGAACGCGAGCCGCGCGCACTGCTCGAGACGGTGATCGCGCACACGCCCGCGGGCCCGACGCGCACCGGCCTCGCACGTGCGGTGTCGCTGCAGGGCGCCGAGGTGATGACCGCCGCCGTCGAGCTCGGCAACGGCAGTCAGGTGCTCGCCTCCGACACCATCCCGTTCGCTGTATGGTGCGCGGCCACGCATCTCGACGACTATGCGGGCGCGCTGTGGGCGTGCGGCGATGCCGGTGGTGACATCGACACGACGTGCGCGATGGTGGGCGGCATCGTCGTCGGCGCGACCGGCCTCGGGGGCATCCCGGCCGCCTGGCGCGCGGCTCGCGAGCAGCTGCCGGCGGCGTGACTCAGGCTCGGAGCCCGGGGCTCTCCGCTTCGACGCTCGTCGCGGCGTGGCGCCCGTCGAGCGTCTCGATCAGCGTTCCATAGCGCAGCAGGGAGTCGAGGCCCAGGTACTGGTCGAGCACGCGGGCCCGCCCGCGCATCCCCATGCGTCGTGCCTCCTCGGGATCTCCGAGCACGCGCGTGATGGCGGCGGCGAATGCCCCGAGGTCGGTAGGGTCGGCGAGCAGCACGCCTTGCTCCCCATCGATGATCTGATCCTGGATCCCGCCGACGGCGCTCGCGATCACCGGCCGCGCCTTCCACATCGCCTCGGTGACCGTGAGGCCGAAGCCCTCGTGCAAGCTCTTCTGCACGATCACGGTCGCGTGGCGCTGCAGCGCATTCACCATCGCCGCGTTCTCGTCGATATCCACCGTCGGTAGCGATGCGAGGTGAATGCGCGCGCGCGCGTCGGCGGGCAGCGCATGCCAGCTCTTGGTCAACTCGGCGAGCACGGCGGCGCCTTCCGGATCGTCGACGACCCCGGCGGTGGACGGCCCGGCGAGCACGAGGTGCGCGCCGCGCACCTCGCTCGCATCGAGGCGCGCGAAGCCCGCGAGCACGCCGGCCGGATCCTTGAGGCGGTCCCAGCGCGAGACTTGAACGATCAGCGGCGTCGTCTCGGCGGGAGGCCCGCCTTCACGCACCACATCGGCGAAGCGATCGACGCGCCCGGGCGAGCCGTCTTCGCGGACGAACATGCTCTGCCCCAGCGCCGCGTCGCCTGCGATCAGCCTCGTCTGCACGAGGATCGCGCGCACGCTGACGGGGTCGAGCGCCTGGTTCTTCGCCGAGAACGGATCGATCGTCGGTGGAACCACCACCGCTCGGCGCGCATCGAGGTGCGAGGGCACGTACGCCGCGCGCGAGAACACGTACGCATGCGCGCGCTGCAGGTACGGCGCGCACGTGGTGTGGCGGTGTCACATCGGCCAGGAC
>Ga0247823_10003272_pt1 | contig 13151 bp, 11 predicted proteins | sample 13C_PalmiticAcid_2_FD_192426 | JGI IMG/M metagenome (GOLD analysis project Ga0247823, IMG submission 192426) | Soil microbial communities from agricultural site in Penn Yan, New York, United States - 13C_PalmiticAcid_Day30 | ecosystem: Environmental > Terrestrial > Soil > Agricultural land...
ACGTACCCCCGGTTTCTCCTTCTTCCCGCAGCACCAGCGTGTCCGAGTGAGCGAAGGGAAGTCGAACATCCGCCAAGGCAAGCAAAACCGTTTCAACATTGCAACCGCGATCCTGCAAACGGCATCCGATACGCAGAGGGTCAGACGCGCTCCGCCGAGCTCACCGCGTCGGCTGCGCGCAAGGCACCGATCAATTTCATCAGATGCGCGGCGTCGCGCACCTCCAGATCGATCATGTTGGTGTGGAACGTCGTGTCGCGCGTGTCGAAGCGGATGTTGAGGATGTTCGCCTTGTGCTGGCCGAGCAGCGTCGCGACGGCGCCGAGCGCGCCGGGCTCGTTCTTCACCGTCACCGCGATGCGCGCGGTGCCGCCCTCCGCCTTGTCGCCCCAGCCGATATCGATCCAGTCTTTGTCCTCGACCTTGTCGAGCTTGGGGCAACTGATCTGGTGAATCTCGATCGGTTCGTCGGGCTGGCGCACGCCGACGATGCGATCGCCGGGGATCGGGTGGCAGCACGGGGCGAGGGTGAAGGCGACGCCGGGGGTGAGGCCTTTGATCGAGATCGGCTCGCGCGCGGTCGGAAGGGGAGCGAGATCGCCCTCGGTCGATCCCGGCATCAGCGCTTCCATCACCTGCACGTCGGACAGCTTGCGCCGCGCAATCGCCTCCATCAGCGCATCGGCGTCGTCGAGCTTGAGGCGGGTGAGCGCGGCACCCAATGCTTCCTCGCCGATCGGGACCGGCAGGCGGCGGACGATGTCGTCGTAGAGCTTGCGACCGAGAGAAATCGTCTCGTCTAGTTCCTTGTGTCGCAAATGCCGACGGATCGCGGCGCGCGCCTTGCCGGTGATCGCGAAATTCAGCCAATTGTCCTGCGGCTGCTGGGCCTTGGAGCGCAGGATCGCGACCTGATCGCCCTGCTGGATTTCGGTACGCAGCGGGACGACCTGACCGTTGATCTTGGCGCCGACAGCCTGATCACCCAGATCCGTATGCACGGCATAGGCGAAGTCGATAGGCGTCGCGCCTTTGGGAAGCTGGATCAGCTCGCCCTTGGGTGAGAAGGCGAAGATCCGGTCCTGATACATCGCCATACGGGTGTGCTCGAGTAGCTCCTCGGGGCTTTCGGCGGTCTCGAGGATTTCGACCAGGTCCTGGATCCAGCGGACCTGCGTGTCAGGGCGCACGCCCGACTGTTTATAGGCCCAGTGGGCGGCGAGGCCGTGCTCGGCCTGAGCGTGCATTTCCTGCGTGCGGATCTGAATTTCGACGCGGGTGTCGCCGGCGTGCATCACCGTGGTGTGCAGCGAGCGATAGCCGTTGCGCTTGGGCGTCGAGATGTAATCCTTGAACCGGCCCGGCACGAATGGCCAGCGGCGGTGGATAATACCGAGCGCGCGGTAGCATTCCTCTTCGGTGCCGACGATCGCGCGGAACGCCATGATGTCCGAAAGCTGCTCGAAGCTGACGTGGCGCTCCGACATCTTCTTCCAGATCGAATAGGGGTGTTTCTCGCGTCCCAGCACTTCGGTATCGACGCCGCCGCGCGACAGCAGCAATTTGAAGCCCGATCCGATCTTGGCGATGCGATCCTCGCCCTCGATCTTCAGCGCCTCCAGCCGCTTGATGATTGATTCATAGGCCTCGGGTTCGAGCTCGCGAAAGGCGAGCGTCTGCATCTCGGTCATGAATTCGTACATGCCGATTCGCTCTGCGAGCGGGGCGTAGATATCCATCGTCTCGCGCGCGATACGGCGGCGCTTCTCGGGCTTCGGGATGTGATGCAGCGTCCGCATATTGTGCAGCCGGTCGGCGAGCTTGACCAGCAGCACACGGATGTCGTCGGACATGGCGAGCAGGAATTTGCGAAGGTTCTCCGCGGCGCGTTCGTTCTCGGTCTGCGCCTCGATCTTGGAAAGCTTGGTGACCCCGTCCACCAGCCGGGCCACGTTGGGTCCGAACCGCGCCAGGATCTCTTCGGGCGTCGCCACCGTATCCTCGATCGTGTCGTGCAGGATTGCGGTGACGATCGTCTCGTCGTCGAGATGCAGGTCGGTGAGGATGCCCGCGACTTCGATGGGATGACTGAAATAGGGGTCGCCAGACGCGCGCTTCTGGCTGCCATGCGCGTGCATCGAGAAGACGTAAGCGCGGTTGAGAAGCGCTTCATCCGCTTCAGGATCGTAGCTCAGGACCCGATCGACAAGTTCATATTGACGCAACACGTTCCCAAGATGGTGCGACGGGCTGCTGCTTTGCAATAAGTTTCAACGCAAAACGGGCACCGGCAACGCCGATGCCCGTTTCGGTGTGGCTTTGGTGTGACTTACTTGGCGCGCGCGTTGCAGGCGGCGAGCGCCTCGGCATCGAACGCGGTGCCGGCAACGGTGAAGGCGGACAGAGCGCCGATGCGCTGCACGGCGCGCTCGCATACGACCTTGTCCTGCGATCCTGCGCGGGGGGCGGTGCAGACGGTGTCCTTGCACTTCCAGATCGTGTTCTGCGTGACGAAGCTGGACTTGCTCGGGGCGGCGACCGCGGTCGCAGAATAGTGGCTGCCCGACTGAGCGAATGCGGTGGCGGGCATGATCGCCGCGACCGACAGCGCGGCGGCGGCAAGCGAGACGAGGCGGGTCATGATGATACTCTCCCTGGGGTGCGCAACAAAGGTTGCGAATCGCAACTTACTAGACTAGGGGTTAGGTTGCAAACGAAAACTGGTGCTGCATTGCGGTAACTTAAGCGGTTTGTCCACCAGTGAATTTGGAGTAGGTTCGACGGTTATGGGTCATAGTGGACTGCGAGAACCGCTTCGTCAGTTGGCCGCCAACTGCAGCCTGCCCGCCGCGCTTGAGGCGATGGGAGAGCGCTGGTCCTTCCTCATCCTGCGCGGATCGTTCAATGGCCTCTATCATTTCGAAGAGTTCCAGTCGGAACTGGGCATTGCGCGTAACATTCTGGCCAACCGGCTGGCTCGGCTGGTCGATCACGGGATTCTGGCGCGGCAGACCTGCGACGACGACCGGCGCAAGGTCGAATACCGGCTGACCGACAAGGGCTTTGCGCTGCTGCCGACGATGGTCGCGCTACGCCAATGGGGCGAGCGCTGGGAAACGGGGACGCCGGCGACGCCGGTGCTGGTCGACGCGCGCGATCACCGGCGGATCGCGCCGGTCCAGGTGTTGAGCCATGACGGCCGGGCTCTGACCAAGCATGACTTGCTTTGGTCCTTGCCCGAAGACGTCGCGGGCGAGGGACGGAACGCCGCGGAGGCCGCGGAATAGGTGCGGGTTAGTTGAGTTGATCAGCCGGTGGGAAGCATGCGTTGCCGCACCGCTGCCGGCACCGGTGCGGACGTGCCCGCATCCAGATCGACATTGACGTAGACGAGCTCGATCACCGCGTGCAGCACGCCGGTTTCGGCATGGCATAGCTCGACCCGGCTGGTGAGGCTCGATGTGCCTATCCGTTCGGTGCTGGCCCACGCATCGATCTCGTCACCATAGCGGAAGGGCGCCTTGAAATCGATGGTAGCGCGGGCGACGTGAAATTCCATGCCGCCCCATTCGGGCAGCTCGGAAAGCTTCAGCCAGCGCCAATATTCGCTGAGCGCGACATCGGCATATTCGAGATAGCGCGAGTTGAAGACGACCTTTTGCCCGTCGATCTCGGAATAGCGGACGCGAAGGCGCGTCGAGAAGTCGAAGCCCTCGCGTCCCATCAGGCGTCAGGCCGATTTGACGCCGGTGTTGACGCCCATCGACTGGAGATATTTGCGCACGTTGCGCGCCGCCTGACGCAGGCGCTGCTCGTTCTCGACCATCGCGATACGGACGTAACCCTCGCCATTCTCGCCATAGCCGACGCCGGGCGCGACCGCGACCTTGGCGTGGCTGAGCAACTGCTTCGAGAACTCCAGGCTGCCGAGATGCGCGAGCGCCGGCGGCAGCGGCGCCCAGGCGAACATCGACGCGGCCGGCGCGGGAATATCCCAGCCGGCACGGCCAAAGCTCTCGACCAGCACGTCGCGGCGCTTGTGATAGAGTTCGCGGTTCTTCTCGACGATATCCTGCGGCCCGTTGAGCGCGGCGCAAGCCGCGGCCTGGATGGGCGTGAAGGCGCCATAATCGAGATAGGATTTCACCCGGCTCATCGCTGCGATCAGATGCTTGTTGCCGACCGCGAAGCCGATCCGCCAGCCGGCCATCGAATAGGTCTTGGAGAGCGAGGTGAACTCGATTGCCACGTCCTTCGCGCCCGGCACCTGCAGGATCGAGACCGTCGGCTTGCCGTCGTAATAAAGCTCCGAATAGGCAAGGTCGGAGATGATCCACACCTTGTTCTCGCGCGCCCAGGCGACGAGCCGCTCGTAGAAGGCGAGGTCCACCGTCTCGGCCGTCGGGTTCGACGGATAGTTCACCACCAGGATGCTCGGGCGCGGCACGGTGAAGTTCATCGCGCGCTCGAGGCTCTCGAAATAGCGCTCGTCGGGCGTGGTCGGCACCGCGCGGATCGTCGCACCCGCGATGATGAAGCCGAAGGTGTGGATCGGATAGCTCGGGTTCGGCGCCAGGATCACGTCGCCGGGGGCCGTCATCGCGGTGGCGAGGCTGGCAAGCCCTTCTTTCGACCCCATCGTCACGACGACTTCGGTCTCGGGGTCGACATCGACGCCGAAGCGGCGGCCATAATAGTTCGCCTGGGCGCGACGCAGACCGGGGATGCCCTTGGACTGCGAATAGCCGTGGGCGGAGGGCTTCTGCGCAACCTCGCACAATTTGTCGATGACGTGCTGGGGCGGCGGCAGATCGGGATTGCCCATGCCGAGATCGATAATGTCCTCGCCCGCCGCTCGTGCCGCTGCCCGCATCCCGTTGACTTCGGCGATGACGTAGGGCGGCAGGCGCTTCATGCGGTAGAATTCTTCGGACATCGTATTTCTCGGTGAGCTCCTCTTGAGGTCGCGCAGGATGCGCGGGGCCGTTATACAGGGACCGGGCATGGGTGCCAGAGGAGAGGCGCGTGGTGGCGGAAAAGAAAAAGACGGCGGCGAACAAGGCCGCGAAACCAACCAAACCCCGCAAGCCAGCCGCCAAACCCAAGAAGCCGGATACCAAAGCCGAGGCACCGTCGACTCCTGAACCTGAGGTCGCTGCAGCGCCAAGCCTCGAGGATCTCCAGCACTGGACCTGGGTATGGGGCCGGGCGCAGCAGATGCTGATGGAGCAGGGCTTCGACCTGATGGCGAAGGCGCCCCCGATGACCCAAATGCCCCAGATGCCATCAATGCCGCCGGTCGATCCGGCAGTGGCGATGCGCGCGGGCGCCGATTTCTGGGCCGACACGATGACGCTGTGGCAGCGCTTCCTTGACCCGTCCAAGGCGGGGACGTTTGAGGAGACTCCGGCACAGGCGCGCGACAAGCGGTTCAAGGCGCCGCAATGGCGCGAGCAGCCGGTGTTCGACTTTATCCGTCAGAGCTATTTCACCGTATCGGATCATCTGCTCAAGGGCGTGGATTCGATCGAGGGGCTGACGCCCAAGCAGAAAGAACAGGCGCGGTTCGCCACGCAAGGCTTCATCGATGCGATGAGCCCGTCCAACTTTCCCGCAACCAATCCGGTGGTGCTCGAAAAGATCGTCGAGACCAAGGGCGAGAGCCTGCTCAAGGGGCTGGCGCACATGCTCAAGGATATGAGCAAGGGGCAGATGACCCAGGCCGCTGAAGGGGTGTTCGCGCTGGGCGAGAATATCGCGATGACCCCGGGCAAGGTGGTCAAGCGCACGCCATTGTACGAACTGATCCAGTATTCGCCGACGACTGAGACGGTGATCGAGACGCCGCTGCTAATCTTCCCGCCCTGGATCAACCGCTTCTACATCCTCGATCTCAGCCCGGAGAAGAGCTTCATTCGCTGGGCGGTGGAGCAGGGGCTGACGGTGTTTGTCGTCTCCTGGAAGTCCGCCGATGCGTCGATGGCCGACATCGTCTGGGAAGATTATGTCGAGCGCGGACAGATCGACGCGATCGACAGCGTGCGCGAATTGCTGGACGTCGATGCGGTCCATACGATCGGCTATTGCGTCGCCGGTACCACGCTCGCCGCGACCTTGGCGGTGCTTGCCGCGCGCGGGCAGGCGGAGAAGGTCAGAAGTGCGACCTTCTTCACCGCACAGGTCGATTTCAGCGAGGCGGGCGACCTCAACGTCTTCGTCGATGACGAGCAGCTGGCGCTGATCCAGTCGCTGACCACCGACGGGTTCCTCGATGGACGCTACATGGCGGCAACCTTCAACCTGCTGCGCGGGCGCGACCTCATCTGGAACTATGTGTCGAGCAACTATCTGCTCGGCGAGGATTATATGCCGTTCGACCTGCTCCACTGGAACTCGGACGTCACCAACCTGCCGGCCAAATGGCATGCGAGCTATCTGGCGGATCTCTATCGCGACAATCTGCTTGCACAAGCGGGCGCGCTCAGCATCGGCTCAACGCCGGTGGACCTGAGCAAGGTCGCGACTCCGGCATATATTCAGGCTGGGCGAGAGGATCATATCGCGCCGGCACACAGCGTCTGGAAGATCACCGAGCATTTTGCGGGGCCGCTGCGCTTCGTGCTGGCCGGATCGGGGCATATTGCCGGGGTGGTCAATCCGCCGGCCGCGCAGAAATACCAGTATTGGACCAACGAAGCGGGTGCGGCGACTCTCGAAGAGTTTGTTGCGGGTGCGACTGAGACCAAGGGCAGCTGGTGGCCCGACTGGATGGGTTGGATCAAAGGCTTTGGTGAGCCTCGCGCGGATGCGAAGGGATCAAGAATTCCCAAGTCTAATGAAGAGCTTGGTGATGCTCCAGGGTGGTATGTGAAGACCCGTTGAAGTTTTTTGTGCACTGCACAAAAATCTGTCTTGAAACTGTCGCGCCCAAAGCGTATATGCTGCATCGCAACAATCGCTGCGAGGACGTTCAATGGCCAGCAAGGCTCCACGTACCGGTGCAAAGAAGCCGGTTGCGAAGACGCAGGTGAACAAGCCCAAGGCAGTAGCGCCGAAGGCTGAAGCCCCGAAAGCTGCTCCAATTGTCGCCGAAGCAGCACCAGTAATCGAAACCCCGGTCGTCGAACCGGTGATTGAAACCGTAACTCAGCCCGCCGAAGTATTGGCGGAGACGCTTACCCAGACCGCGGAGGAAGCCGCCGCGCCGGTCGCAAAGATCATCGAAGACACCGCCTCCAGGATGGCGGAAACCGCAACCAAGGGAACTGACATCATGGAAAACACCATCGAGAAGACCCAGGCGCTGTTCGCCGACTTCAACGAGCGCACCAAGGCGACCGTCGAGAAGAACACCAAGCTGGCCGGCGAGTTCACCGAATTCGCCAAGGGCAATGTCGAAGCGCTCGTCGAGAGCGGCAAGATCGCTGCCAAGGGCTTCGAGGCTCTGGGTCAGGACGCCGCCGAGTATAGCCGCAAGTCGTTCGAGAACGCGACCGCGACGCTGAAGAACCTGTCGGCGGTCAAGACCCCGGCCGACTTCTTCAAGCTGCAGAGCGACTATGTCCGCTCGGTCTTCGACTCGGTCGTCGCCGAGACCTCGAAGAACACCGAAGCGTTCATCAAGCTGGCCGGTGACGCCGCTCAGCCGATCTCCAGCCGCGTCGCGGTTGCGGTCGAGAAGGTGAAGACTGCGGCGTAATCGCCGCGGTACTTAACGAACAAATGGGGCGGCCGCGCGAGCGGTCGCCTTTTTTGTTTCAGGATCCGGCGTTGTCAGGCCGAGGCGCCGGCCGCTCCCCCGCCGGGCACACACCGAGAGTATCGTAGTGGGTGGCCGGGCGCAGGGCGCGCGCGTCACAAAGAAACGAAATTCAGGGTTACCGCCCTTGCCCTCGACTCCCCCCTGCCATATTTTTGCAATCCTCATGACAGTGCCGCTCCACCCGATTTCGATGGCTGACGATGCCGACCGCGACGACGATGGCGATGCATCGACCGGCGTCGCCACGCGCACGCGCGCGAAAACCAAGAAGCCGACGCCCTATCGCGTGCTGATGCTCAACGACGACTACACGCCGATGGAGTTCGTCGTGCTGGTACTCCAGCGCTTCTTCAAGATGGACATGGAGCAGGCGACCCAGGTGATGCTGAGCGTCCACCAGCGCGGCGTCGGGGTGTGCGGTGTGTTCACCTATGAGGTCGCGGAAACCAAGGTGGCGCAGGTGATCGACTTTGCCCGCCAGAACCAGCATCCGCTCCAGTGCACGTTGGAGAAGGCCTGAGGTCGTTTGTGCGCTGACCCGTTGACGTCACCCGCTTGCGTGGCGCCTGTGAGTCGATAGAAGCCCGCAGATGGACCGTATTCTCATTCGCGGCGGCAAGCGCCTTTCCGGAACCATCGCCATCTCGGGCGCGAAGAATTCGGCGCTTGCGCTGATGCCCTGTGCGCTCCTGACCGACGAGCCGCTGACGCTGCGCAATTTGCCGCGGCTCGCCGATGCCGACGGCTTCGGGCATTTGCTCAACGAGCTCGGCGCATCGACCGCGATCGAAGGGACGCGGCCTAACGACTTTGGCCGCGTGCTGACGGTCCGCGCCTCGCGCCTGACCTCGACGGTCGCGCCTTATGACATCGTGCGGAAAATGCGCGCGTCGATCCTCGTGCTGGGACCGCTTCTCGGCCGGGCGGGAGAGGCGACGGTGTCGCTGCCGGGCGGCTGCGCGATCGGCAACCGGCCGATCGACCTTCACCTCAAGGCGCTCGAGGCGATGGGCGCCGAGATCGAACTGGCAGCGGGCTACGTCAAGGCGACTGCGCCGGGCGGGCGACTTGCGGGCGGGCGTTATCGCTTCCCGGTGGTGTCGGTCGGCGCGACCGAGAATGCGCTGATGGCGGCGGCCACCGCGCGCGGCACCACGGTGCTGGAGAACGCGGCGCGCGAGCCGGAGATCGTCGATCTCTGCAACTTGCTGGTGGCGATGGGCGCGTCGATCGACGGGATTGGCAGCGAGACGCTGACGATCGAGGGCCGCGACCGGCTGCATGGCGCGACCTATAAGGTGATGCCCGACCGGATCGAGGCGGGCAGCTATGCCTGCGCCGCGGCGATCACCGGCGGCGATGTGTTCCTTCAGGGCGCCAAGGCCGACGACATGCGCGCGACGCTCGATGCGCTGGTCGAGGCAGGCGTGACGGTGGAGGAGAAGGCCGATGGCGTGCGGATCGCCGCCAACGGGCCGCTCAAGCCGCTGACGCTCTCCACCGCGCCGTACCCCGGCTTCGCGACCGACATGCAGGCGCAGTTCATGGCGATGCTGTGCAAGGCCGACGGCGCGAGCGTGCTGACCGAGACGATCTTCGAGAACCGCTACATGCACGTGCCCGAGCTCACGCGCATGGGCGCGAACATCGATGTGCGCGGGCGGACCGCGGTGGTGCACGGGGTCGACAAGCTGGTCGGCGCGCCGGTGATGGCGACCGATCTGCGCGCATCGATGAGCCTGATCCTCGCTGGCCTGATCGCCGATGGGGAGACCCAGGTCAGCCGCATCTACCACCTCGACCGCGGTTACGAGCGGCTGGAGGAAAAGCTGCAGGGCGTAGGTGCGGACATCGAACGCGTCGGTGACGGCTGAGATCAGCACTGGTATCGGCTGCCACGACACGACTCGCGGGAGCAATCGAATGAAGCGGATCACCGTGACGGCGCTGGGCGCGCTGGCGCTGGCAGGCTGTGCGCAGCATCGGATCGACGGCCCGGCCGTGCCGGTGACGGTCAAGATCATCGCCTTGAACGACTTCCATGGCGCGCTGGAGACGCCGGGGCGGGCGATCGACGTGCAGGCCGCCGACGGATCGGTGGCCAAGGTGCCCGCCGGCGGCGCAGCCTATTTCGCGACGGCGGTGAAGTCGCTCAAGGCGAAGGCGGCGCACAGCATCGTGGTCGCGGCGGGGGACCTCACCAGTGCGAGTCCGCTGGTTTCGTCGCTGTTCCTCGACGAGCCGACGGTCAAGGCGCTGAGCATGGCGGGGCTTGAGATCAACGCGGCGGGCAACCACGAATTCGATCGCGGGACGCAGGAACTGAAGCGGCTGCAGAGCGGCGGCTGCGTCAAGCTGACTCAGGTCGAACCCTGCCAGCTCGAGCCGTTTAAAGGTGCGGCCTACACCTATCTCGCGGGCAACACGATTCAGGCGGACGGGACCAGTCTGTTGCCCGGCACCGCGCTGCGCAGCTTCGGCAGCGGGCGCGGCAGGGTGACGATCGGCTTTATCGGGCTGACAACCCGGCTGACCGGCAACTATGTCGATCCGGCGGGGATCAAGGGCATCACCTTTGCCGACGAGGCCGAGACCGCGAACAAGCTGGCCGCCGATCTCAAGGCGAAGGGGGCCGATGCGATCGTGATGCTGGTGCACGAGGGCGGCTATCCCGCGCGTAACGACCAGCCCGCCAAGTGCGATGGCCTGTCGGGGCCGATCGTCGAGATCGCCCAGCGGCTGACCCCGGCGGTAGATGTGATCGTCTCCGGCCACACCCACCGCGCCTATATCTGCGACTATTCCGCCTCTGATCCTGCGCGGCCGCTGCTGCTGACCAGCGCGGGCAATAACGGCGTGATGCTGACCGATATCGACCTGAGCTTCGATCCCGTGACGAAGCGCGTGACGGCGAGGCGCGCAGCGCAGGTCATCGTGCAGGGCGACGGCGTGACCAGCAGCGCGGGGCCGGTGAAGCCCAGCGCGGCGTTCCCGACCTTCGCCGCCGATCCCGCGGTTGCAGCGCATGTTGCGCGCTACGCGGCAGCGGCGGAGCCACGGGCCCGACGTGTGGTGGGCAGGGCGTCGGCGCCGATCCTGCGCGACGAGCATGACGACATGAAGGAATCGCCGCTGGGGCTGCTGATCGCCGATTCGCAGCTCGCGGCGACGCGGGCGAGCGGGGCGCAGGTGGCGCTGATGAACCCGGGCGGGGTGCGCGCCTCGATCGCGGCGACCGACGGCAAGGTGACGTTCGGCGACATCTACACCGTCCAGCCGTTCGGCAATAACCTGCAGGTCAAGGAAATGACCGGGGCGCAGCTGCGTGCGGTGCTGGAGCAGCAATTCGCCAAGACCGACGGCACGGCGTTACTGTTCCCCGCGGGCCTCACCTACAGCTACGACCTGTCGAAGCCCGCGGGGCAGCGGGTCATAGCGCCGATGATCGGTGGCCAGCCGCTGCGCGACGACGCGGTCTATCGCGTGACGGTCAACGCGTTTCTGGGCGGGGGCGGCGACGGCTTCAGCAGCTTCAAGGCGGGCAAGGATGTCGCGGGCGGGATGCTCGACCTCGACGCGCTGGAGGCGTGGTTCACGCGCGGGCAGGTCATCGACCCGCCGGTGCCGGGGCGGGCGAAGGATGTCACGCCGCGCTAAGTTGACACGCCCTACCCAGAATGAGCGAAGTTGACACGACTCTGAGGGCAAGTTGACACGAAACGCATGTTTTTCGCGCGAGTGTCAGGCGCGTGCGGAGAGGATCTCAAGGTGTCAAAGAGCGGGCCGGAGGCATCCGGCGCGCTCAGAGACGAGCAAATCAGTTCCAACATTACAAGGCTGCGGAGAGAGCCTCATACCCGTCGGAGAGGTGGACCCCGGCGCAAGGCCGGGGTGACGGACTAAGGGTGATTTGGGGTGCTTAGCTCCGCACTGCCTTGGCGATGGCGTCGAGCAGGCCGTTGACGAAGCCCTTTTCGCGGCGATCATAGAAGGCGGCGGTGACGTCGAGATACTCGCTGATCGCGGCGCCGGTGGGCACATCGTTGCGGGCGAGCAGCTCATAGGTACCGGCGCGCAGGATCTGGCGCATCGGGCGGTCGAGCCGGTCGAAGCTCCAGTCGCTGCTGAGCTTCGACGCGATCAGCGCGTCGATCTCGTCGCGGCGCGCATCGACGCCCTTGACGATGTCGTCGAAGAAATCCGCATCGGCGTCGATATACTCCGCCTCCTCAATCGTCGCGCCGAGCCTATGTTGATGGAACTCGGTGAGCAGCTGGGGAAGCGGCGTCTTCTCCATTTCCTGCTGGTAGAGCGCCTGAACGGCGGCGAGCCGCGCGGCGGCGCGGGCTTTCGAGCGGGACTTGGCAGTTGGGCTGGGCATGTATTCTCTCATAGTCCGTTCGCCCTGAGTTTGTCGAAGGGCTGTCCTCCTTCTCAGCGGCGGCAAATAAGAACAGGGCTTCGACAAGCTCAGCCCGAACGGGGATGGCTAAAGCCGAAGCGCTACCGATCTGGCATGCGCCGGCAGGCCCTCCGCCTCGGCCAGCGCGACGGCGGCGGGGCCGATCGCGGCGAGGCCCGCGGCGTCGAGCGCGAGGAAGCTGGTGCGTTTCATGAAATCGAGCACAGACAAACCACTGGCGAAGCGCGCGCGGCGACCGGTGGGGAGGACGTGGTTGGGGCCGGCGACATAATCGCCGATCGCCTCGGGCGTCATGCGGCCGAGGAACACCGACCCGGCGTGGCGCACGCGCGCGAACAGCGCGTCGGGATCGTCGCAGGCAAGCTCAAGATGCTCGGGGGCGAGGCGATTGACCAGCGGGATCGCCTCGTCGAGCGAGCCGGTGAGGATGATCGCGCCATTGGTATCCCAGCTCTCCCGCGCGACTTTCCTGGTCGAAAGCGTGCCGATCTGGCGGTCGACCGCATCGGCGACCTTACCCGCGAAGATCGCATCGTCGGTGAGCAGGATCGACTGGCTGGTCGGATCGTGTTCGGACTGGCTCAACAGATCGGCAGCGATCCATTCGGGATCGTTCCTGCCATCCGCCACCACGACGATCTCGGACGGGCCGGCGACCATGTCGATGCCGACGACACCGTAGAGCTGACGCTTGGCCTCTGCCACCCAGGCGTTGCCGGGGCCGGTGATGACGTCGACTGCGGCGATGCGGCCGGTACCATAGGCGAGCGCGGCGATCGCCTGCGCGCCGCCGACACGCCACATTTCGTCTACGCCGGCGATATGCGCGGCGGCGAGGACGAGCGGGTTGACCTCGCCATTCGGGGTCGGGGTGACCATGACAAGGCGATCGACGCCCGCGACCTTTGCCGGGATCGCGTTCATCAGCACGGAAGAGGGATAGGCCGCGCGGCCGCCTGGGACGTA
>Ga0247823_10003273_pt1 | contig 13151 bp, 7 predicted proteins | sample 13C_PalmiticAcid_2_FD_192426 | JGI IMG/M metagenome (GOLD analysis project Ga0247823, IMG submission 192426) | Soil microbial communities from agricultural site in Penn Yan, New York, United States - 13C_PalmiticAcid_Day30 | ecosystem: Environmental > Terrestrial > Soil > Agricultural land...
CGGACTTGTAGGAAGGAGCTTGCTCGCGATTGTCAGCGTGGCGCTGGATGCAATCGCGGGCAAGCTCTCTTCTAATATGGGGAGAGGGATGGACGTGTAATTTTTTCACGCGCCATTGTCAGAATTGCCGGAAACTGGCTCCTCGCGAGCAAGCTCGATTCTACTGACAATATAGTTTCCGGATTTTTCATCACGTTCGAGTTTGAGTAAATTGCGGGTTTGCGCTTCCTCCAAAAGACCCGTGAACGAACGAAATCCGTAATAACTTTCGCTAAATCCCGGGTTGCGTCGTTTCAATGTTTGCTTAATCAGTGAACCCCAAATTTTTTCATCCTCGCCGCGTTCCGCCACAAGCGCGTCCAATGTTTCCAGGACAAGATCTATCGCATCCTGCTTCTTGTCGCTTTCGTCTTCCTTCTTGCTCGCGCTTCCGCGAGGTTTAGCGGCGCTGGCGCCCTCAGATGCTGGTTTCGTTGTCTTCTTCGTTGTTTTCTTCTCTTGCCGCACGAGATCGTCATAAAAAATGAACTCATCGCAATTCGCAATCAATAAGTCGGACGTGGACTTCTTGACGCCGACGCCGATCACCGTCTTGTTGTTTTCCCGCAGCTTGCTTACCAATGGCGAAAAGTCGGAGTCGCCGCTGACGATGACGAACGTGTCCACGTGAGACTTCGTGTAACAAAGGTCGAGTGCGTCCACCACCAAGCGGATATCGGCGGAATTTTTTCCGGATTGCCGCACGTGGGGAATCTCGATCAATTCGAAGGACGCTTGATGCATCGCCGCTTTGAAATCCTTGTAGCGATCCCAGTCGGAGTAGGCTTTCTTGACGACGATGCTGCCCTTGAGTAACAAACGCTCAAGCACTTTGTTGATATCGAACTGTGCATACTTGGCTTCGCGCACGCCTAATGCGACGTTCTCGAAATCGCAGAACACAGCCATGCTGCGCGTATCGGATTGAGTGGTCATTTTGTCATCTCTATGTTTTTGTCAAGACACTAGTGTGGATATTTAGCACAACTACTTCTTCATTGCTTGTCATTGCACTAGAATGAACAAGTTTCATTCTAGTGTTGCTTTTCACTGGCGCTCCGTCCAGACATCCATTTTTGTAGATGCCCAGCCTTAGAACCTGTTTACGATCTGTAGCGAGCGGGGCGAGATTGAGGCGAGGAGTTGACACGTACAAGTGGTACGTCGAGCACCGCAGCCTCAATCTCACCTCGCGCAGTAAGATCGTAAACAGGTTCTTACGAGCATCCGTTTTGTGAATCCTATTTCGATTACAGAGAGAGACGCTCATGCCCCATGCGCTGGTGGTTGACGATGATATCAATGCCCTATCCGGTCTGGCCGAACTGGTCGCCCGTGAAGGTTTTACTGTTTCCACTGCCTCCACCCTTCAGGAAGCGCGCGAACGGATGGCTGAGCGTCGGTCGGACGTGGTGTTGCTGGACATCCTCCTGCCGGATGGTAGCGGCATGGATTTGTTTCAGGATGTGGAATCCAGGGCGACTACCGAAGTTGTCCTCATTACCGGCCACGCGAGTATCGAGAGCTCCATCGAAGCGCTACGACTCGGCGCCGCCGACTATCTAATCAAGCCGGTCAACATCAAACAGCTGAGGGCTATTCTATCGCGTGTGGCGCGTCCCGCAGACCTTAAAGTTGAAATTGGCGTGCTGCGTGGAGAATTGCGCAGTCTGGGGCGATTTGGGCGATTGCTCGGCGCCTCGCCGGCCATGCAGAAGGTTTACGATCAGATTGAGCGAGTAGCGCCGACCGCGGCGACTGTTTTCATCACTGGTGAAAGCGGCACTGGCAAGGAACTGGTGGCGCAGACCCTGCATGACCTTAGCCGCAGGCGAAAGGAAGTGTTTCTGCCGATCAACTGCGGCGCCATTTCGCCGCAGCTCATCGAAAGCGAAATGTTTGGGCATGAGAAGGGCAGCTTTACCGGCGCGCTGCGTGAACATAAAGGTTATTTCGAACGCGCCAGCGGTGGGACAGTGTTCTTGGACGAAATTACTGAAATGCCCATCGAATTGCAGGTAAAGATGCTGCGCGTGCTGGAGTCCGGAACGTTCATGCGCGTCGGCTCGGACCGCGAAATCGAAGTCGACGTTCGCGTGATCGCCGCCACGAATCGTATCCCTGAAGAAGCCGTGACTGAAGGCAAGCTGCGGGAAGATCTTTTATATCGGTTGCAAGTGTTTCCGATGCGTTTGCCGCCGTTACGCGAACGTGGGGACGACGTCTCCCTGTTGGCCAGTCACTTTTTGGAAGGGATCAATCACGCCGAATCCGCCGTCAAGACTTTCGCACCGGCAGCGTTGGATAAATTGCAGGGATACGATTGGCCAGGCAACGTGCGGGAACTAAAAAACGTTGTTCACCGATCCTTCATCATGGCTGACGACATCATCGATGCGACCTGCCTGCCGCCTGAGTTAGGAAAGTCGAAGCAGGTGACGGGTCCCTGTTTCCAGGTTCGAGTCGGCAGTAAAGTTTCGGATGTGGAGAAGCGTCTCATCTTGGCGACCTTGGAGCAATGCGTCGGCGCCAAGGAGAAGGCGGCGGAAATGCTGGGCATCAGCTTGAAGACGCTTTACAACCGTTTGCGGGAGTATGAAACGCAGGAGAACGAAGGCGCAGCTTCCGATTCATTGGCGTCCGAGACACGGTAACACCGCTTTACGAATAGCGGCATGGTTTATGCACGTCCTTCTATCGAGGGCGGGGATTGGATCATCCTCGCCTTTTCAAGACATTTTTTGAACAGATAGGAGAACGCTATGCAATTAAAAGAAATTATGACGAAGCCAGTTGAAACCGTTGCGCCCACCGCGTCGCTGGTGGACGCTGCGAGAAAAATGCTGGTTCAGGATATCGGCGCCTTGCCGGTATACGATGAGCAAAGAGTCGTCGGCATTATTACCGATCGCGACATCGCTATCCGCGCGATCGCCAATGGGCTTGATCCGGCAGACACGAAGGTGCAAGAAATAATGACCAACGAAGTATTTTCCTGCGATGCCGATAGCGATGTGGAGGACGCCTGTCAGCTCATGGAGGAAAAACAGATCCGGCGTCTCATAGTGACTGATGATCAGCAGGGGCCAATCGGTATTGTTTCCCTCGGCGACATGGCGCTTCAACTACGTGAAGAACAGTCGGGCGAGGTGCTAAAAGAAGTCTCGCAGCCCGAGTAATCGTGAGTAGGCCACGGAATATTTCCGTGGCCTACCATATCCCTTCCTTCAAATCTTGCTCATCTACCGCTGTCTTCAACGCGTGGCGCCTTACGCGGTAAATACTTCCTGCATCTTTTGTAAAAAGTACGTTGAATCCAATGACGTGACAACGCACGCTTAAGTCATTAGCTAACGTTGAGAGTGGTTTCTTTCTCTGTATTCCTCCCATTTCGAAAATTTGTTGTGGCTCACTTGTTGCTTTTGCTCATACAGCAGGTAGAGAGCCATGGGCTCCTGAATATTCGTCTATCTAAGCAGAGGAGAATTTGTCATGCAAAGGACTAGCCAACGCACCACTCAGAAAAGCAGTCAAAAGACCGCCAAGAAGCCAACGGCGAAAACCGCTCGCACCCGAAAGCCGGCTGCGCCAGATGCGATCGGGCTGTTGATGGACGATCACAAAAAAGTGCAAAAGATATTTAAGGATTTCGAGAAGGTTAAGATCAAAGGGGATTCGCAGAGGAAAGCCGAGTTGGTTCGGGCGGCGTGTCATGAGTTGACCCTCCACACGCAACTGGAGGAGGAATTAGTCTATCCCGTGTTGCGTGAGGCTCTAAAAGAAAAGAACCTAATTGCCGAAGCCGCCGTTGAGCATGCTACCGCCAAGCAGCTTATCAGCGAGCTTGAGAGCATGGACCCTAGCGATGAACTCTACGATGCGAAGTTTGTGGTCCTTGGCGAATACATCAATCACCACATCAAAGAGGAAGAAAAAGAAATTTTCCCGAAAGCCAAGAAGGCGAAGGTGGATTTCGTAAGCATCGGCGAGGAAATTCGGCATCGGAAGGAGGAAGGATCTCGAGGCGAGGAGATGAGGCAGGATGAGGAATTGGAGGAGGGGATGCGAAGCCCTTCGGAAGAGTTGCCTCACTAGGCGGCGTTCCTATACGCTGGAAATGCGGCTCGCCACGAATAGCAGAAAGAAACGGGGGACGGGCTAGGCTAACGCGAGTGAAACGAACGTTAGGAACGTGTGCGGGAATAACTTCCCGATTTAGACAAGTCTGTCGGGATGCGCTACGTGCCCGGAGGAAGCGAGTATTCAAAGGGCACAAAAGGCGCTCATCTCCGAAACGCGATGTAGCCAGATTACATCAGCGAGGAGCTACCCATAGCGTGTATGACAAGCGCAGGATAAAACGGGAAGTTATTCGTACTCGTTCCTAAGCGTATCGGTAGGTGTACGAGTAGCGCCTTGAGCATCGCAGGCTTGATCGCAGGCTGTGCATTAGGTTTCGAAAAATGCAGTGGCGATTGTTAGCTGTCAGTGCGTGGTTCCGTCATGACTCCAAGCAGGATAAGATGCATTGCACGGTCAGCGACTTAATTCAAAAAGCAGAAAAAAATTACATAAACAACGACGGGAGGGTGTCGGTATGGAGCCAGCAGAGGATTCACTCAAGGAAACAATAAAAGCTGATTTTCAACGGCGATATGGAGAGATTGGTGGATTACCTTGGAAACCGCTTACTTCGGATGAAGTCAATCGCAGATTCGAAGAATTTTGGAAAAAGCACGAGGGAGAACAAGATTGGAGCAGCCGCCTAAGAGGCTACTTCGCCAATTTTGCTGCGGAACGAAGAGATCTATTCTCTGTACGAAACGAATTCACCGCGCGTTATCGTCAAATCGGAGAGTTGCCGTGGAAAAAAATGTTGCAACAACAAATCGATCAATACTTCGTGCAGTTCTGGAAACACTACGATAAAACGAAAGACTCGTCTTCTCAGCTCGCGCAGTATTTCTCCGATGTCGTTATAGAGCGGCGACATATGCTTCCCATACGAAATGACTTTACCAAGCGATACTGCGAAATCGGTGGATGGCCAGGGGAAATTCTGGATCAGAAAGCGATAGATGAACGCTTTGAATTATTCTGGAAAAAATATAAAGAAACCAAGGACTGGAATGACCGGCTCGATGAGCACTTCGAAGCGATTCAAAATCACCGCCAATGGTACGCACAGATCAAAAAGGAATTCACCGAGTGGTATTACGCACACAAAATGCCTGCGGACGATACGCTATCGCAAGTAGAATTTGACAGCCAAATTGACAAGCGTTTTAGTCATTTCTACAAGTCGCACCAAGATTCCCTCAATATTCGGGGCGATATGCAAAATCACTTTTCCGCTGTGTTGAAGTGGCGAGCGGAAAAAGCTGCTCATGCAACAGCTCCCAATTCAAGTGGTTCTCACCATATACCCGAAGCAGCCGATGAAACAGCAGAGCTTGATATCGATACCTTGTTAGAAAACGTCAAGGCGTATCGAGACGAGCTGGGATTGCTAAAGGAAGAAAATATAAATACTGCTCCATTTTTCTGGGCTCAAGCGGCAAATAGGGAGCGCTACCTTCCCCACATGATCGTGGCGGAAAATCTGCGTGCGGAAAAAATCGCAGAGCTTATGGAGAACGATGCGTTCAAACTAAACCTGCATTACTTCGATGCTCCCGAAGACTTTGCCTGGGCCTTGATGAAGCCCAATGGAAATGGCGATTTCAAAGGCGTAGTCGATGCCGGGGGACATTTCATTTATGAGGATGTTAGCACGAGGGGAAATAGGGCATCGGTCGTTGGACTCGAACCTGCTCATACAAGAATAGGGTATGGAACGCTTAAGGAGCTACGCAGCCTTTTAGGCGACTCTGCCGACGTCGTACATAATCAGTCGCTGACAGCGCTCAATATCCAGAAGGCCGCGATGGGCTGCGGATATGGCAGCGTAAGCATCGCAGTCGATGTTGGCGTCGGTCCGAGAAAAGCGATAGAGGCGTTGCATCACAAGCAACAGCATGACAATGCTGGTCCCATTATGATGTACGACGACCCGTTGGGAATGCTCTTTGACGCTTCTATTTATGTACTCGGGCAATCCGCCGGACAAGCCACTAGCATCATTAATAATGTGAAGTATGAGAACCGCAATCTTGCCGAAATACCGCAAAACAAAAAGAAAGAAACGCTTTATACCCGCAATATGCATCACCGCGTGACGCAAAGAGTTGTCGATGCCAATTCGCGCGAGGTAATCGTTTTAAACTTTAGTAGCGCGCTTGACGATAAGCGGCTTAAAGGGCTGGACCGGTTGATCGAATGCCTGGAAAACCTTAAACGCGATCATGGCTCACAAAAGGCAGGTCGGATTTTCGCTGCCTACCTTAGCAAAGTTCGCTTGGGATTGCAGTCCGATTGGGATCGACATCTCACGCAAGAAAAAGTGGCGCGGTTAGTGCCAAATTGGGATGCGTCGCAAGGACCAGCTCAACTGCAGGTGATAACTCCCGCGCTGAGTGAGCAAAAACTAGACGAAAATGAACGCGCCGAATTAATAATCGATATATTGAACGCGATCCCGAAGTGGCATTCCCCTGGATTGAGGCTCAACTCCCTTAAGCTTGCAAACCAATTTATTAACGCGCCGATCAATGCCGCCATCGCTCCGCGAGTGATCGACGAGCTACCTAAGCTAATGAACCAGTTGCCTGCCTTTCTTGGAGCGTATGCAGCGGCAACTACCGCGACTCACGATGCAACGCATGAACGGTGGGCGCTCAAGGAACTCGGTGAAGCTTTGAAGTTGAATACGCAACTTGTTTCATCCCTTGCGGCGAAGCGCGATGGCAGCCATTTGGCATGGCTAAAGCACATAGCGAAAATGATGGCACAGCTAGACGTGTCATCAATACGACTTGAATTGGGCAAGCATCTTATTGAGCAGGTTGCAACAGACTGCGAACGGGCGCCGTACAGCGCCGAGCACGCGAAAATTCTACTAGTCGCAGTCACGTGTGTAATAGATGGTTGGAAAAGCGGTCGAAATCGTGAAGAAGACTCAAAGGCGCTAATATCTCGCGTCAATGTTCTTTCGGATTTGCAACGCAAACTTCCCGGCTTCGGTCCCTATCAAGGGGAGCCCAACCCGGTCACGGAGTTTGGTTCGATGCTTGAGATGGCGATTAATTGCGGATTGGAAGGTGTAAGACGTGAGATGGCGGATGGAGATAAATGGCTTCATATCACATCGTGCGTGGAAAAACTGCAAAGTACGAGGTCCAATAACTGGTTCGAAGTCAATGACATCTTTGAGTTAGCAGACGAATATCCTCCAGAACCTCCCTTGAAAAGTAGGGAAATCATCGTCGCGAATTACGACGCATCGCGCGCGAAGCCTGCTCCCAAACAATCGCCGGCCAAAGAATCGCCACAGCAGATTCACGAACGCTTGGAAAAGGATTTGACGCCTAACCAGAGGAAGTATCTCCAGCGTCGATACCGAAATGGATATCAGTTGATTGAACAGCCGACGGGTACTCAGGTATTCGGATATCGAGTCCATAAAGAGGATGCGCCCGCTAAGACAGGCTACGACTGGTCCGCTCTTATTCAGCTGAACGTGAGAAAACAAAAGCCATTAATTTGGGTAGTAAAAGACCGTGGGCTTAGCGATGAGAATCGACTAAAAGTCGAGAATGCGACGAATGATAAGACGTTGATAACGTTACAGGCGAGAAACCTAAAACAAGGTCATGACGGACCAATTAAGAGCTCATCTTTGCATCATTGAAATGAGATGTTGCGCGATAATCTACGCCGAAACTTCGTTTTCGGATTGATACCGGGCCGCTAGCCACGGAGCCGAAAGGTCAAGGGCGGAAAAGCGACAGCGCCTTCTGCCGCATGCTAATTTAAAGAAAAATGAGTATTGACTTAGACATTCGGCGGAAGGCGCTGTCGCGTTTCCGCCCTACACGTACTGATCATTAGTAGTGATAGCGCGAGGCCATTGGCCTATCCTGCTCGGATTTTCGAGTCCTTTGATACCAATCGGATAATAGCCGCACCTGCCTTTCCGTGTAGCCCTTGGCGATCATGCGCTCGACGAAACTATCGTGTTTCTTCTGATGATCGGCAGAGGTTTTGGCGCCGAATGAAATAACTGGCAGCAGATCGCCCGACGACGCGAACATGTTTGCTTCGATGACTTCCTTAAGCTTTTCGTAGCGTGTCCACACGGGGTTGTGGCCATGATTGTTGGCCCGCGCCCGAAGCACGAAATGAACGACCTCGTTGCGAAAATCCCGCGGGTTCATGATGCCTGCCGGTCTCTCGATTTTCTCCAGTTCGACGTTCAACATGATGCGGTCGTATTGCACGCCCGTTTCGGGATCGCGATATTCCTCATCCATTACCCAGTGGTCGGCATAGGTCACATAGCGATCGAACAAGTTTTGTCCGTATTCGCCATAGGATTCGAGATAAGCGGTTTGAATTTCCTTCTTGATGAATTCGGCGAAGCGCGGGATAAGCCACAGCTTAATGTGTTCCTGATATCTGCGTTTTACTTCCTCTGGGAGATCTTCCTTACTAAGCTTTTCGTCCAACACCAATAGTAAGTGCACCGGGTCGGCGGCAATCTCTTCGTTGTCTTTGTTAAAGGTCGCGGAGAGCGCCTTGTAAGCCCATCGAGTTGATAAGCCGGACATGCCTTCATCGGATCCCGCCTCATTCCGATAGTCTTGAATGGACTTTAGCCGCATGTCGACATCGCGAGGGTTTTCTCCGTTGTACACCCGCAATTTCGAGTAGATGCTTGAGTTCTCAGGCTCCTTGAGGCGAGTCAAAACCGAGAATTGCGCGAGCATGCTCAGCGTTTGCGGGGCGCACGGGGCGTGCGCCAAGGAACTATTACGCAGTAGCTTCTCGTAGATCTTTACTTCCTCATCCACTTGTAGGCAGTAGGGAATCTTGATCAGATAAACGCGATCGAGAAACGCTTCATTGTGCTTGTTGTTGCGGAATGTTTGCCACTCGGACTCGTTGGAGTGCGCGAGGATAATTCCTTGAAATGGAATGGCGCCAAATCCTTCCGTGCCCTTGAAGTTACCCTCCTGAGTCGCCGTGAGTAATGGATGCAACATCTTGATTGGCGCCTTGAACATTTCCACGAATTCCAGCAGACCTTGGTTGGCGAGACATAGTCCGCCGGAATAGCTATAGGCGTCGGGATCATCCTGAGAGAATCGGTCGAGCTTGCGGATATCCACCTTGCCGACCAGACTCGAAATGTCCTGATTGTTATCGTCGCCCGGCTCCACCTTCGCAATGGCGATCTGGTTCAACGCTGAAGGGTGGATGCGCACGACCGAGAACTTGGTTAAGTCGCCACCGTATTCTCGCAAACGCTTCAATACCCAAGGGCTCGCGATACCCGTTAGATATCGGGGTTCAATACCGTAACGCGCCTCCAACTGGACGCCGTATTTCTCCGGTGGAAATACGCCCAGCGGCGATTCATTCAACGGGGAGAGCTCCGATCTTTCGTTATCCTTTAATACATAGATGGGATACGCCTCCATCAGCGTTTTCAAGCGTTCGGCAAGAGAGCTCTTGCCGCCGCCGACAGGTCCCAGCAGGTACAGGACCTGTCGGCTTTCCTCCAGTCCTTGCGCGGCATGCGTGAAGAAGGCGACGATTTGCGGGATAATTTCCTCGAGTCCAAAGAAATCCCGGAAAGCCGGATACCGGTTGATCATCCGGTTGGAGAAAATGCGCGAGAGACGCTGACTGTTACGCGTATCGATGACTTCAGGCTCTCCAATCGCGGCCAGCATGCGTTCCGCCGCTGTGGCGTAACTCATCGGGTTGGATTTACATAGATCCAAATACTCGGGGATACTCAGCGTCGCCTCAATGGGCTGCGAGTAGTTCGTCTTGTAAGAGTTGAGAAGGTCCATAATCCTAGAAACGGCGATTGACCGCTTATTGCTCCTAGAAAGGCCTTGCCTTTTCACGCATTACAGCGGTTTGATGCTTCACCAAGTGGGTGACCACGCTACGTACCCGATTGCACGCGTTGCAGACTGTCTGGCGTTGTTGCTCCCCCTTGCATGGAATGGCCATGCCGCGTTGTCGCGCCTAGCCACACAGTCTGCAAAACGCACACTCGGGTACGTCCAATCGCCGTTTCTAGGATAATCAATCCGATATGACAGTGCTTCGCGATGAATGTTGCATGGGCATGCACGCGGATTGAGTCCTATTTTTCCGATGGCTGGAGAGGCGCCGAGAGAATCTCGAAGGGTTTTAGTGCGCCGTTCGCGATCCCCGCGATGGCGGTTTATGATCCGTGGCGGAGCGGTGCGTCGTCGTTAATGACAAACCCGATTGTTTATCGATCTTGTCATGACGATGAATGAATGCGCTGATGCGCGGGGCGACATGTTCGCGGAACAACTCGCCATCAAACAGGCCATGATGCGTGACGCCAAACGCCAAGTAATGCTCCCGCTTCGATGTGGGTATGTTGCAACATAAATTGTGCGCCGCCATGGTTTGCCCAACCCCGCAGATAACGTCCTCGCTACCTTCCACGGTCATCAGTGCGGTATGACGAATTGCGCCGGCGTTTACCAGTTGGCCATTGACCCGCATATTTCCCTTCGCGAGCGCATGCTCATGAAACACCGCCTTGATCGTCTCGAGAAAGTAATCGGCGGGCACATCCATGACGGTGTGGTACTCGTCGTAGAAATCCCGGTGCGCTTCGGCGCTCGCCGTGTTTGCACAGATGATATTGTTCAGTAGATCGCGATAGGCATCCGCATGGTCGGGCAGATCGACGGACAGGGCGCCGGCAAGTTGCAGAAAGCCAGGATAGACATGCCTTCCTTCGCCAGGATATCCAGCGGGAACGATATCGATCAGATTGTTGCGAAACCAACTGATGGAATGTTGCATGGCCATTTGATTCACGAGGGTGGGGCTAATTCTTGTATCGATTGGACCTGCGATCAAGGTCATCGAGCATGGCGTCGGCTCATTGTTCGTGGCCATGAGCGCCACGGCAGCCAGCAAGGGAATCGACGCTTGGCTGACAGCGATGACATGAACGTCTTCGCCGAGGTAATCGATGAAGTCCTGCACGTACCCGACGTAATCGTCGAGGTGCAGTGGGCCGACGGAATTGGGCGCCATGCGCGCATCGATCCAATCGGAAATGTAGACGTCGCATTCCGGGAGGAAGACCTTCACAGTGTCGCGCAATAGCGTGGCGTGATTTCCCGACAAGGGCGCTAGCAACAACAGGGCGGGAACCTTACGGTCTATATCAACGCGAAAATGAACGAGATTGCAAAAGGGTTTGCGTAACGCCACTTCTTCAACAACCGGAACTTTGCGACTGCCCATAGTCAATGGCGGGATGGCGAAGTCACGTTTGATATAACGTCGCGTCACGCGCTCCATCAATTCGCAACCGGCCGCCAAAGTTCGGCCGTAGGGGCTATAGGCGAGCGGGTTGTACGGGTTGGTGATCAACGTTTGTACCGTCTTTGCCCATAAATTGAATGGCGCCATGGCGGTATGCTGCGTCTCATTAAACAGATATAGCATTATCTCTCCTTAAGAAAACGACCTTGCGCGATACGCTGCAAGGGTGAAATGTCCTTTTTTAATATTACGCACGGATGCACCGCAGTTTTTGTACCAACAATGTGGCATGCGATCACATCGTATTGACTCTTCGATATATTCAAAGCGGACGAAGCGCTACGAGAAGCGATAGCGGTATCCGTTATTACCGGGCGCCGTAAGGATTACCACTTCTTGCGGTAATTTTTTCCAGAATGGGTGGGCTGCTGTTACATAACCATTGATGCGTATCATGTTTTAATTTGGCACATCGGTTGCTTATCTCGAGATCAAATAGGAGCTTGTTTAGACTTACCGCGCGAGAAGAGGTTGAGGCGTTAGAGGTTAAATGATTGCTTCACGCTTCTCCGTGCACGGTTAGCGAGTTAAGGGACTCTGACGCGCAGAAAAAACGATCTCCAACATCAGGTCGGCGGCACGGGCGATATGCAAATATCGTTCGCGAAGGGATGGCGTTTCCAAATAAGAAATGGGGGCACAACGATGCAGCCAACCTCGGCGAAACAGCGGCATGGCGAGCCGTCAAAGAATAGCAAAGCAATCGTACTTCCCTCGATAAAAAGCGCAACCGTCATTGGATCGTTCGCTCTTCTGTGGGTGTTATATTTGGTCGTGGGGGGCTGCGTCTCATCACCCCATGTTAATCCCGCGCAACAGGAAAATGGCCATGCCGTGCGAATCGCTGGCGCGCACGGTCCCCTCTCATCGCGTCAAAGCGCGGCGATTCTTGAAAAGCTGAAGAAAAAAAGTGGCGCTAACGACATCCTCGATCGGCATGTCGAAGTGGAGGAGTCAGTCGCAGGCGGACCATTGACAACGGGTAACAAGGTGACGTTGTTGCAAGATGGTCCAGCCACCTATCAATCGATGTTCGCAGCGATAAAGAACGCCAAGGATCACATCAACCTGGAGACTTACATTTTCGAGAACGACGATATCGGACATCGATTCGCCGAACTTCTGATTGAGAAGCAATCCCAGGGTGTTCAGGTCAACCTTATTTACGACAGTGTGGGCGCCTTTGGTACGCCGCGAACGTTTTTCGATTGGTTGGCGGCTAGCGGAATTCGCATTCTTGAATTTAATCCTATTAATCCATTGGCTGCGAAAAAGGAATGGTTGATCAATCATCGGGACCATCGAAAGCTCCTGGTGGTGGATGGCCGTATTGCATTTGTGGGTGGCATCAACATCAGCGGCGTTTATTCACGAGGCTCCTTTTCCAAACGGCCTTCGCCAAAAGATGGGAAGGATGCGCCTTGGCGGGACTCCCATGTTCGTATCGAGGGTCCGGTAGTGCGCGAGTTCCAACAATACTTTCTGGAGACTTGGCGAAAACAGAAAGGCGAAGCGCTCGCCGAGAAGAACTATTTTCCAAAAATTGAAAGTAAGGGAAGGGAGGTCGTGCGCGCGATCGGCAGCACCGCTGATGACCCGCTGAATCCGATTTACGTCAC
>Ga0247823_10003274_pt1 | contig 13148 bp, 10 predicted proteins | sample 13C_PalmiticAcid_2_FD_192426 | JGI IMG/M metagenome (GOLD analysis project Ga0247823, IMG submission 192426) | Soil microbial communities from agricultural site in Penn Yan, New York, United States - 13C_PalmiticAcid_Day30 | ecosystem: Environmental > Terrestrial > Soil > Agricultural land...
GAGTTGGGGGGACCTCCTGAAAGACGGCCGGTCCAACTACGACCTGTGGTGGCTGATCGTCTTCCCGGGGATGGCCGTCTTCTTCACGGTCCTCTGCTACAACCTGATCGGTGAAGGGATCCAGGCGGCGACGGATCCGCGGCTCCGGGACGGGCGGAAGTAACAGGAGCGAAGGCGGACCGCCACGGGTGCGTTCGCTGAATGGCGGTGGCGTGCCGGCGGACAGTTGAAACCGGGTCCAGGGGCACCCTGGTCAGGGAGTGCAGGGGGCAGAATGCCCCTTGCCCGCCGGAGGCCTGGCCGTCGAGAGATGTCTGAAGGAGAGCGTGTCCAAACGCGGACAACGTGTCGTATGCCCCCTCACCAACCCGCGGTGATTGCAGGGCGAGGGTGGAAGTCCTCAACGCCGATACCACAAAGGGGACATCCGTTGTGTCCCACGGTGCAGCGAGGAAGAGGCCTCCGGCGGCAAGGGGGCGAGGCCCCCTTGACCCCAGGTGCCGTAGCACGATGGGTTTGAGCTAGCCGCGTCGAGCCGGCGAGGACGTGATTCGAGCGATCCCACCCACCGCCACCTGGCTGCGACTGGATACTTCCGTACTACCCGAACCGTGTCACCCGGTAGGGCTCCGGATCAATGTGCGGCTTCTCTCCCAGGACCAGCTCCGAAACGAGCTTCCCGGTCGCCGGCGCGAGCGTCACGCCGAGCATACTGTGGCCGGTCGCGAGGTACGTATTATCGAGGCCCGGCGTCCGTCCGATGATCGGGACGCTGTCCGCGCACATCGGACGCCAGCCGAACCACTCCTCCTGGACGGGCTCAGCCGTCGGCGCCACGAGGTACTCCTTCGCCCCGCGACGGAGCATGTCGAGCCGGCCGCGGTTCAGTTTGTCGTTGTAGCCGGCGAACTCCATCGTCGAGCCCAGGCGGTAGCCGGAGGCGAACGGCGTCACGGCGACATGGTACTCCTCGAGGATCATCGGGTACGCCGGGCAGGGCTCCGGACGGGCCATCGTGATCGAGTACCCCTTCCCCGGCTGGACTGGGATGGCGCAGCCGAGCTCGGTGCTGAGCTTGGGGGTCCAGGCCCCCATCGCGAAGATGAAGGTGTCCCCTTCGATCTCCCCCTGGTCGGTGACGATCGCCCGGGCGGAACCGTTCTCCTTGCGGATCTGCTTCACAGGGCGGTTCTCGAGGATCGTGACCCCGTGGCTTTCGAGCGTCCGCCGCCAGGCCCCCATCAGGCGGTCCGGCCGCAGGTGCGAGTCGATGTCGTAGAAGTAGGCCCCGGCGAGTCCTGGCTGGAGGGCCGGCTCCATACGGTGCAGCTCGTCCCCGCCGATCCGCCGGGCGCCGACGCCGAAGTGCTCCCGCAGCAGGGCGTCGACGGCGTCGTACTCGGCGAGCATCTTCTCCGTCTTGAAGACGAACAGCATCCCCTTCGCCTCGTGCTCGGTCTCCTGGAGTTCGGAGGCAAGGAGCTCTTTGTAAAGCTCGGCGGAAGACTGGAGGATCGGGTTGAGGGCGTGCCCCGCCTCGATCATGTCCTTCTTGTTGCACTTGGAGGCGAACCGCATCATCCAGCCGAAGAGCGAAAAATCGATCCGCGGCTTGAGGTAGAAGGCGGACGTCCTGTCGAACATCGACTTCAGGGTCTTCTGGATCGCGCCCGGCTTGTTGAGCGGCAGGACGTGGCTGGGGCTGACGTACCCGCAGTTGGCGTGCGACGCGCCGCGGCCGAACTGAGCCCGCTCGACGATCGTCACCTCTTTGCCCGCCTGCCGCAGGTAGTAGGCACAGGCCGAGCCGACCACGCCGCCGCCGACGATGACGACCCGGTTCCCCGGATCGCGGTGGCGAACGATCGCGGGACCGTGGCCGTGACCGCCGTGGCCATGCCCCCCATTCCCATGACCGTTGTGCTGATCGTGCCCGTGTCCGCCGCCGGATGCGTGTGCTGCACCGCCCATGTCCAGTGTTCCCAATGCCGTCGAATCGAGTGTCCCCGGTCGTCCGGACCGGAGGGCCACCCTCGTGTGGAAGTTCAGGCGGACCGCTCCGAGCTGCCGAGCGCTCTCCCGCCTGCCGCGGCGGTTGCGCCGTCACTGGCGCCTCCGCTTCGCGGCGTGATCTCGTTGTTCACGGGAGCGGGCGTCCCGCGGGAGCCGAAACGCGGTCCGTCCTGGCACGCTCCTCGGCTTGGGGGGCGATCATAAGCCGCGGGGGAGCAAACCACAAAAACGCGACGTGAGTTCTCGCGTCTGACAGTCTGGATTCCCGCCGTCAGGCGGATCGCCGGACGCGGCAGGCAAAGAAAAAGGGAGACCGACGCATGCCGGCCTCCCCTGACGTTCTCTCGCCGACTTTCGGCGGCCCGGTCGTTCTCGTCGAGCCGGACCTACTTCGGCGTCACCTTGATTTCTGCCTTCTCGATCTTCTGGTCCTGCAGCGGCCGGTCGTCGGCGTTCGTCTTCGACTTGCCGATCTTGAGGACCGCTTGGAGGCTGGCGTCGTCTGCCGTCTTGCCGAAGCCGGTGTACTGGTTGTCGAGGTGCGGCACGCGCCCCAGGCAGAGGAAGAACTGCGAGCCGGCCGAGTTCGGGTCGCTCGTGCGGGCCATCGACAGGACCCCCGCCTCATGGAGCTTCTTGTTGAACTCGCCCTTGATCGTGTAGCCGGGGCCGCCGGTCCCGGTCCCCTTCGGGCAGCCCGCCTGGATCACGAACCCGTCGATGACGCGGTGGAAGATGATCCCGTTGTAGAAGCCGCTCCGCACCAGGCCGATGATGTTCCGGCAGTGCAGGGGGGCGACATCGGGCCAGAGGTCCAGGACGATCTTTCCGGCCGTGGTCGTGAACTCGACCTGATACGTGTTCTTGTCGAAGTCGACGTCCTTCGTGTTGGTCTCGACGTCGGCCTTGTAGTTCTTCGTCCCAAACATGAATCGTCCTGTGGCTGCCCCCGACCTCACAACCTGCCACGAAGCAGACGGAGCACGGAGTCGGTGCGTCAATGGGCGAGGATAACGGACGACTCCGGGAGCGTCATCGTCCACACGGTTCAAAGCGGGCAATCGCCGAAAGCAATTGAAGGCCCGTCTTCATCTCACGTTCAGGCGGCCATGATCGCCGCCGTGTCGCAAAAAGGAAAGGGGGCCCGTCCCCGGGAGAGAAGGCCGGTTCCGCCTCAGTCCGCCCGCGCGGTCTGGATGTCGTCGTAGGTGTGGGGAACACCCACCGGGGAGAACCGCCCCGCGGCTCGCGAGCGGCCCCGTTCCACCGAGCTTGTCTTCTTGTCGACGCTGTCACGGGGCTTCACCGGCTCCCACTTCAGCCCGCCCCCCGCTCCGCCGTTGTCGAGCGGCTCACCGAGGAGGCTGGTCCGGGGGGCGGCCGGCGGATTGGGGACGGAGATCGACGGCATCGTCTCCGGCTGGGCGGCGGTCTGCGGAACGTAGATCCCGCTTTGCACGTAGGTCATCTGCGGCTGCGGGACGACGACCGTGTGGTACTGCGGAATCCGCTCGACCGTCTGGACCGCGACGTCCCGATACTGGATCTGCGACTGCATGACCGTCTGGGGAACGACCTTCGTGACCGGCCGCGGCACCCAGACCTGCTGGTAGCTCCCCTGGTCGACGGTGACCTGGTTGTAGGTCGTCACCGGGACGTTGACCGACACCGCCTGCCGCTGGATCTGCGTCCGCGGCACGTCCTGGAACGAGACGACCGGCTGCACCGAGGGGCCGCAGGCGGAGGGGATCGGGGCCATGAGCATCGGCTGGGCGGGGGCGACGGGCATCGCCGGCGCGATCACGTTGCCGCAGCAGCTGGGGCCGATCGACATCGGGACGCCGGCCTGCCAGGGGATCATCGGCGGAGCGACGGGACCGCAGCAGCCGCGGCCGCGCTGGCGGACCTTGTAGACCATCCGGTAGTTCGCGTCCGCGACCTGGACGGAACCGACAACAGCCAGAGAGAGAGCGATGTGGCTCAGCTTCGACATGACCGGCACTCGGGACGACTCGGGAGCGGGGCCCGTCGGGGGCGTCCGCATGTTCGTCCATCGGTGCCGGTCTCGGCACCGCTGCATTCTATCGCGGCACCCGGCCAAGGATGCCGATGGGACCGGGGACCGGGCCCTTTAACCCCTACCACCGGAATTTTCCGTACGGAGCGTAGTACTCGGGGGACAGGAACCAGTTGTACCGGTAGTCGGTGTAGCGGTAGATCCACTGCTCGGGGTGGGCGAACAGGAACGGCTGGTACAGCGACGGCGTCGGGTCGGGAACGACCTGTGGCGTGTATTCCTTGTGGACCGTCGTCGGACGCATCTGCCCGAAGAGGATTTCCATGGCCGCTTCATGGCGATAGCCAGGATTCGCCAGGTATTCCGTGTAGCTGAACGGGATCGAATCGTAGACCTCCCGGTAGGTCTTTCCGTTCGTCCGCGCGGCGTCGGCGGCGACCTTCGCCGGGACGATCAGGATGCCGTGGCCGGTATCGCGGACCGCCGTTCCCGGCATTGGGGGAGTCGGAAGGACCGGGGCGCTCGGCGGCGGCGGATCGCTGGGGAGATCCGCCGCGGTGGACGACGGGGCTGCCGGTTCCGGAAGGAACAGTTGCGCCTCTTCGGCGGTCCGCGGCTCCGGAACGGAACGGCTCGCGCCGCCGCGTCCCTGGGCCATCCGCGAGGATCCGGCGTTGATCGAGACCGTCCATTCCTGGCCGGACTTGTCCCGCACCGTCTGGTCGATCCCCTCCGCGGCTCCCGTTCCCGCGAGGAGGAGGCCGACGGCCCCCAGCGCTCTCCACGTTCCGTTGATGGCTGACTTCATCGCACGACTCCCTTAGATCGACTCATCTGAGCCGTTCACGCTAGGAGGGGGCCGTCACGAATGTCAAAACCGGAGTCTTTGGCTGTCCAGATTTTACAAAAATTCCGAAATCAATTTGCTCCAACCGGAACTGCCTCGCCTAACGAGGCGGCCGCCTTGCGGACGGCGGGCAGATCGATCGGCTTTCCGGCCTCCGGGGCGGGGAACGGGTGGACGCTCCACTCCTCGGCGAACGAGGCCGCTTCGCCCGCCGCGAGCCGCTCCCGCGGGCCGATCGGTTCGAGCTCGATCCGCGGTCCTTCGGGGTACCAGACCGAGAGGGTCAGGCCGGCCGCTTCGTTGTAGACCCGGTCCGGCGAGACCGCGAAACGTTTCACGAACAGGTTCCCCTTGGGCATGACGTACGCCAACCAGCCCGCCTGCGAGTCGAAGCCGAGCTTTGGCTTGCGGGGGGGAGAAACGATTTCGAGGAAGCCGTCCCGTTCGTGGATCTTTTCGTCCGTGTTCCGGACGTTGATGATCGCGCTCTCTTCATACATGGTGTAGCGGCTCGGGAAGCGGCTCTGTCCGGCGAGGGGAATTAGGCAGACACCGCCCCCCGGTGAGAACGACCGGCCCCAGTGGCAGACCTCGCGGGGTTCACTGGAGATGTTCACCATCGTCTGCCGGCACAGGAGCCGCACCGGCGCCTTCGCGTCGCTCTGCACGAGCGAAAAATCGCGGAAGAGCTGGATCCCCGATGCCGCGTCCGGGCGACTGGTCAGCCGGGCCGAGTGCGGACCGGTGATCTCCGCGGTCCACGGTCCAGACCAGAGGACCGGATGCTGTGGAACCGTCAGTTCGGGACCGAAGTCGAACCGCCCCGCCGACGCCGGGGAGGGCTGGCCGGGCTTCCACTCCTTCTCGCGGTCTTCGAGGTACATCGATTCGACGCCGTCGACCGCGAACGACAGGACCCGCCCGCCGACCTCGGGACACAGGATCGCCTTCGCGCCGCCGAGCGTCAGCTCGACCGCGCCGCTGTAGTTGGCGAAGGGGTGGAAGCGGGCGTGTTCCGATTCCGCTCCCCGGTACGACGTCAGGACGGTCTCGTTGAACGCGTCACGGACGTCCGATCCGTCGCTGTTGCCGAACTCCGTCCGCTGGATCATCAGGACGAGGATCAGCCCCCGCCGCGGATCGGTCCAGCCCTGCGTGCCGTGCGCGCCTCCGTGGCCGTACGTCCCCGGCATCAGGTGTCGCGTCACCCCCTGCGGCTGCTTGAGCTGGCACCACCCGAGAGCCCAGCCGTTCCCCGGCGTGAAGCCGGTCACGAGGGTCGGCGTCTGGTCGGCGAGCATCGCCCGGACGGTCTCGGACTTGAGGATCCGAACTCCCTCGCGCTCGCCGCCGTTCAGGATCGCCTCATAAAAGCGGGCCATGTCGGCCGCGGTGGAGTAGAGGCCGCCGGAGGGGTTCGGCGTCGACTTCGACGACGTCGGATCGGGGATCTCGACCTTCACGAGCGAGCCCTTTTCCTTCCCGGGTTTGTACGTCGCGGCGAGCCGCGCGGCGCGGGGGGCATCGAGCCGGAAGGCGGTGTCGACCATCCCCAGCGGCTGGCAGACGTGGGCCTGGACGTAGTCCGCAAAGCTCTCGCCCGAGACGATCTCGACGATCCGCCCGGCGACCGTCAGCCCGCTGCTGTACTGCCACTGCGAACCGGGGCGGAAGACGAGCGGCTTGGCGCCGATGCCGTCGCAGATCTGCTCCAGTGATCGGTCCTGGAACTCGCCTCGTTCCGGCTGGGCCAGTCCGGCGGTGTGCGTGAGGACCTGCCGGATCGTGACATTGGGGACCGCGTCGCCCGCCGCCGTCTTCTGTCCCTTGAAGGCGGGGATGTACTTGCTGACCGGATCGTCGACGGAGACCTTTCCCTGTTCGACGAGCTGCATCAGGGCGACGGCGGTGACCGGCTTCGTCATCGAGGCGACGCGGAAGATCGTGTCCGCCGCCATCGGCCGGGCGCTCTCCCGGTCCGCCATTCCGACCGCGACGACGTGCGGCGTCCCGTCCCGCGTTGCGACGAGACCGACCGCTCCGGCGATCTGACCCCGGTCGATGAAGTCCTGGAACCTGGCCGTGAGCCGCGTGGGAAGGTCCGGGTCGAACTTCGGTTCTCCGGACGAGGCGGGCCGTGGTCCGGCGAGGGCAATCCAGACAATCGCGAGCAACCAACCGTAGCGCATGAGTTCTTGCTCCCTGTGGCGGTGATGTCCGCCGCATTCTGCGCGGGACTGGGACAAAACCAAAGCGAGAGTTACTGAGCCACAGAATGAGCCTTGCGCCGAAGCCCTCCCTCCACCCTGCGCGTTCCTGAGGAGAAGAGGTTGGAAACGCAGAGGCACAGAGGACACGGAGAGGAGAGAGCCCGGAGGAGAGGACGGGTGGGTGGGGAATCGCCTTGTGGCCCTGATCTGTGTCCATCCGTGTTCATCTGTGGCTCCCACTCTCTCCCGAAGAACGGCGCGAACGTCTGCTTTCCCGCCGTCCCTCTCCGTGTCCTCTGTGCCTCTGAGTTTCAAAAACCCGAAGGCTTGTGAAACTCAACAACCTCGGCGCGGCTGAGCTGCGAGCCTGCCCTGGGGAAGCGCCAGACTCGGCTTCCCGCACCGTTCAATCGTTGGCTCAATCGTCACGGATGAATACAGATGCACGGAGGTCGAAGAGCCTCTCTTGGCTTCCGCGTTGGTCCTGGCCATTCCCCGTCAGCGAGTTTTCGATGGCGCCCTGTCTCGCGACAGTTCGTTCCGGATGACCTCCAGGAGCGACGTCTCGGGTGACGCGGAGTCCTGCGTGATCTCCCAGAACATGACTCCGCCCAGTTTCTTGTCCTGAATGAGTTGCAGCTTCCTGCGGATCGTCGCCGGGCTGTTGAAGGCGTAGCCGTCGATGACGTCACCGGTCGCGGTTCGAGGCGACTTCGACATGAGTTCGCCGTAGGTCCGCGCATCCCCCTTGGCGTTACGCCCGTAGAACGGGACGCCGGCGACAAGCTTCTCCGGTGGGCAGCCGCGCGCGATGAGCCGTTCGATGTCCGTCTCGAACTGCTCGACCGTCGACTGCGGAAAGGGCTGGTCGTACGACATCAGGTGGACGCGATCGACGGCGCGGTACGCCTCTTCCGGCAGATCGAGCCAGGCTGGGACCGCCATCGTCACGAGGCGTTTGTCGTCCGCGAAGGCCTCGCGAGTCTCGCGGAGGAGCGTCGTCAGTGAGGCCAATTGATCGGGGCCTTCGGGATGTTCCCAGTCGTAGTCCACTCCGTCGAAGCCGTTCGTCCGGCAGTAAGCGGCGAGGGCCTGGATGAACGCGTCCCGTTCTGTCTTGTCGGCCGCGATCCGGGGGAAGGCCGCCGAACGATCCCAGCCCCCGACGCAGACGAGAATCCGCCGGGGACCGAGCTTTCGAAGCTCCTTGAGGCGCTCGGCAACGCCCTCGGGAAGGGGCGGGAGTGGAAGGGCGGAGGGCCCGTTCAGCGCCAGGCCGAAATAGACGAGATCGGTCACCGCTCCGAGGCGGTCCGGTTTCCATCCGCCGACCTTGTACTCGGGGAGGTACCCGACGACGACCGGCCGGGGAGCGACAGGCGGATCGGCCGCGGGCACACCGAGAGGAGCCAGGGTGGCGATGAGAAGCGCCAGGACCGGAAACGTTCTTCGGATCGCCATGGAAATCTCCGCGGGGCTGTCTGAGCGGTCGCGCGCCTCGTGTAGTTTCGAACCGCTCCCGCCGCAAGACAGGCGGCCGTAGGTCCCCGCGGGAAGGGGCGTGCCTTATCATGCCGGCACCCAGTCCCATCCAGCCCCTCCTTCGATCCTCAGGAACCTGTTCCGTGGACGCACGCCAGGCGATTCGCACGCAACTGGAACTCTCGCAGTTCGTCTGCCTCGGCTATCTCGAGGACCTGTCGGACGGCGACCTGCTGCTCCGGCCCCACCCGGGGGCGAACCACATCAACTGGCAGGTCGGGCACCTCGTCGGCTCCGAGCACAACCACATCAGCCGGTTTGCGCCTGGCCAGATGCCCCCGCTGCCGGACCGGCTTCCTGAACTGTATTCCCGCGAGGCGGTCCAGGTGGACGACCCGGCCCTTCTGCTGCCCAAGGCGGTTTTGCTCGATGCGTTCCGGCAGCAGCGGGCCGCCACGCTCCGTCTTCTTGAAGCCGCGAGCGATGCGGACCTCGACCTGCCGACCGGCGTCCCTTACGCCCCGACCCGTGGGGCGATGTTCGCCATGCAGGGGAGCCACTGGCTGATGCACAGTGGCCAGTGGGTCATCGTCCGCCGGATGCTGGGGAAGGGGGCGATGTTCTGAACGAGGCGAGGGGCTTCCGAGGAAGCGTACCGGGCCGCGGCAGAAAGACTTGTGTTTCGCCACAGATGAACACAGATAAACACAGATCAGATCGCGCTCTCGACGCGGCTCGGCGCGATGTCCTGATTGTCGGTCTTGGCCTGGCGGGGGCGGCGCTCGCCTGGACGCTGCGGCGGCGCGGGGCGTCGGTGTTCGTCGTCGATCGGGAAGAGCCGGGGACGTCCTCGCGGATCGCCGCGGGGCTGATGACCTGCGTCACCGGCCAGCGGCTGGTGAAGTCCTGGCGATGGGATGAGCTGTGGCCATTCGCCGTCGAGTTCTACCGCGGCATCGAAGCCGAGACGGGAACGTCGCTCCTCGACGTCGATCCGATGGTCCGGTTCCTGAATACCGACTCCGAGCGGGAGATCTTCGCGAAGAAGCGGACCAATGAACTCGCCGGACTGGTCCGCGAGGCACCGGACTTGGCCTGCGACGGCCGTTTTCATTCGTCGGCGGCTGAAGGAGCGATCGAGATCCTGCCCGGGGGACGGCTTCGGGTGGCCGACTACCTCGCTGTGACGCGGGAGGCGCTTCAACGGGCCGGGAGCTATCGATGCGCGGACCTGAGTCTCCCAGACGATGTCGAGCTTGCCGCCGACGGCATCCGGATCGCGTCCCTCGGTCTCGTCGTCGACCGCGTCGTCCTCTGCCTGGGATTCGCCGCCCGAGGTTGTCCCTGGCTGGACTGGCTCCGCTGGAATCCGGCTCGGGGGGAGATCCTGACGGTCGACATTCCGGACCTCGACGAAGACCGTGTCGTCCACGCCGGCGTCTGGATCGCCCGGCAGCAGGGGACATGCTATCGCGTCGGCGCGACTTATGACTGGAAGTCGTTCGACAGCGGACCGACGGAGGCGGGCCGGGCGGAACTCGTTGGGCGGCTGGAGCGGGCCCTGCGCGTCCCGTTCGAAGTCGTCGGGCACGACTCGGCCGTCCGTCCGATCCTTCATGACCTCCCGCCACTGATCGGTCCCGTTCCGGGAGTCCCGAACGTGGCCGTCTTCAACGGCCTCGGCTCCAAGGGGACGCTTCAGGCTCCCTTCTTCGCGGACGAACTCGTTCGCAGCGTCGGATTCGCGTGAAGCCGCTCTCGCAGTAGAGATCCGCAGAAGTTACGAAGGCCCACCCACTGGTCCGTGTTGATCTGCGTTCATCTGTGGCTTCCCTTCCTACCCCATTGATTGGGAAAGGGGGACGTCGGTGGCAGCCAAGCTGCTTAAACAGCGGTCGAGACTCCCTCTTCCGCGGCCGGGGCGGAAGGAGACTTGGCGAACGGATTCACGGTCGAGGGATCCGGCTGCCAGTCGATGAGCTGGAGCTCGACCGATTCGTACCCCTTGTACCGGTTGAAACCCGGGGCGAAGCAGATCGAGATCGGTCCCGGACAGGCGGCCATCGCGTCCGCCCACTCGGCCCGTCCGAAGGCGATGCCGCGGATGATCTTGTTGAACTGGCGGACCTTGAATGACAGGTGCCGCTCCCCGCCGCCGATCTTCTTCGGCGGCTCGACGAGCTCGCACCGCGTTGCCGCAAAGACCGGCTTCGAATGCTGCGAGCCGAACGGCCCGAGCGTCTCCAGCTCCGTCATCGCCTTGTTGGTCAGGTCCGCCAGCGCGACCTCGGCGTCGACGTAAATCTCTTTCTCGGAGACCACGTTCGATTTATTGGCGGTCATGTGTTCGATGAACGCCAGCCGGAACGCGTCGAGGCGGTCTGCCTGGACCCGCAGGCCGGCGGCGTACTTGTGCCCGCCATATCCGACGAGGTATTCGCTGCAGGCGGTCAGGCCCGCGTGCAGGTCGAAGCCGCCGTAGGACCGCCCGCTCCCCTGGCCGAGCTTCTCCGCGTCGTTCATGGCGATCATGATCGCCGGCTTGCGGAAGTGATCGACGATCCGGCTCGCCAGGACTCCGATCACGCCCGGGTGCCACTCCGGATGAGCCAGGACGAGCGCGGGATGGTCGGCCCATTCCGGATGCTCGTCGACGAGCTCGCGGGCCTGCTTGAGCATCTTCCGTTCGACCGTCTGCCGCTCCTTGTTGAGCTGGTCGAGGTAGTCCGCGAGCTGGGCGGCCCGCTGGCGGTTGTAGGTCGTCAGGAGCTCGACGGCGAGCCGCGCCTGGCCGAGCCGTCCGGCGGCGTTGATTCGGGGACCGATGCTGAAGCCGATGTCCTCGGCGGTGAACAGCGTGTTCTCCCCCAGGCCGGCGATCTTGATCAGCATCTCCAGGCCGGGGATCGGCTGCTCGACTTTCTTTGTCTTCTTGTCGTTGTAGCGCCCAAGGACTTCCAGCCCGAACTTCACGAGGATCCGGTTCTCGCCGACGAGCGGAACGACGTCCGCCACCGTCCCGATCGCCGCCAGGGCGACCGCGGACTTGAGGAACTCCCGCATCGCCGGCGTCGCCCGCTCGCCGTCCCCCAGCCGCTGGCAGACTGCCCAGGCGAGCTTGAAGGCGACTCCCGCGCCGCACAGGTCCATGAAAGGATACGTGCTGCCGGGGAGCCGCGGATGGACGAGCACAGCCGCGTCCGGAAGCTGCTCCAGCATCGTGTGGTGGTCGGTGATGATCAGCTCGAGCCCGAGCTGACGGGCAAGGGCCGCCTCTTCGACGCTGCAGATCCCGCAGTCGACCGTGACTACGAGCCGCTCGGGGTCTTCCTCGTGGAGCTTGCGGATCGCCTCGCAGTTGAGGCCGTAGCCTTCTTCGAGCCGGCAGGGGATGTAGTAGTCGACACGTCCGCCGGCGAGCTTGAGGCAGTGCCAGAGGATGCTGGTGGCGGTGACGCCGTCGACGTCGTAGTCGCCGTAGATCGTGATCCGGCGGTTGGCCTGGAGCGCGGCGACGACCCGGTCGGCCGCGGCGTCGATCCCGGGGAGCTGGGACGGCGGATGAAGGTCGTTCATCTTCGCGTCGAGGAAGACCTTCGCGTCCTGTCCGTTCAGCACGCCCCGCGAGGCCAGCACGTGGGCCAGGAGCGGAGAACAGCGCAGCTCCTGTACAATGCGCCCCACCACCGCCCGGTCGTGCGGGGCGAACTTCCAACGATCCGGCATTGCGTACTCCCTTCCCAGCCGGGTCGGGCGACCACAGCTCATGGCCCTGATACTATAGCGATCGGGAGCGACGAGTTCCCGGCTGCCGGCGGAGGGATTCAAGCGTCTGCCGTCGACGGCGTGAAACCTGCCGCGTCGAAGCCGTCAGGCGGAAGCCGGCCTGACAGTGCGAGACCCCAGCCTCCGGGAGAGTGAGCATGGCCCTGAAACGCGACGTGATTGTCGTCCCGATCGACTTTTCTCCGGCAACGGACAAGATCCTCGATGCGGCTCTCGACCTGGCGGAGGGGGATCACAGTCGGCTCCGCGCCCTGCACGTCCTTCCGCCGCTCGACACGCTGGCTCCCGGGGTCGCCTGGGGAGCGCCGTTTCCGGACACCCGTGAAGAAGGGGTCCGCAACCATGGCCGGACGGTGCTGCGGGAGAAGCGGCTGACCGATGTCCGCTTCGATGTGCGGCTGGGGCACCCGGCTCATGAGATCATTGAGTTCGCCAAGGCGGAGAAAGCGGACCTGGTCGTGATTGCGTCGCACGGGTATTCCGGGATCAAGCGGTTCCTGCTGGGGTCCGTTGCCGAGATGATTCTGCGGCACGCGCCGTGTCCGGTTCTTGTGCTGCGGCGGGCGGAGTAGCAGCTCGCCCGAACCATGTCCTAGCCGGCACGACGTCGCTCGCTCAAACCCAACGTGCGACGGCTGCCTGGGGTCAAGGGGGCCACGCCCCCTTGCCGCCGGAGGCGCTTCCATGAGGAACCGTGGTAAGCGACGGACGTCCGCTTTGTAGGACCGGCGTTGAGGACTCCTTCACATCACACCGCTCGCTTTGCAATCCCCGCGGGTTGGTGAGGGGGCAT
>Ga0247823_10003275_pt1 | contig 13140 bp, 12 predicted proteins | sample 13C_PalmiticAcid_2_FD_192426 | JGI IMG/M metagenome (GOLD analysis project Ga0247823, IMG submission 192426) | Soil microbial communities from agricultural site in Penn Yan, New York, United States - 13C_PalmiticAcid_Day30 | ecosystem: Environmental > Terrestrial > Soil > Agricultural land...
CGACTCCAGCGACAAAGCTGTGCTGGAGCGTTTCAAGCCGCTGGAATCTGCGCAGCCTGTCGCCCTGCTGCCCGATGCTCCCCGGCTGGAGGAAAGCCAGACCAAACTGCTCGCCGAGTTCCCCTGGGCCAGCGCGGCGGTCGGCTCCATCTTTGATGAACTCATGACGTGTCGCCAGTTTGGGGTGCTGGAATTCCGCTTGCGCCCGGTGCTGTTGCTCGGGCCACCCGGTGTAGGCAAGACCCGCTTCACCCGGCGCTTCGCTGGGGAGATGGGTCTGGCGTTTCGGGCGATCGGGCTGGGTGGCATGTCCGACATCCGAACCCTTACGGGTACTTCGCGAGGGTGGGCAAGCGGCCAGCCCTCTGTCTTGCTCGAACCTTTGCTGAACGACAAGTCGGCATCCGCGCTGGTGTTGCTAGATGAGATCGACAAGGTCATCGACGGCGAGCGCCACACGCCGCCGGCTTCCAGCTTTCTGCTGGGCATCTTGGAGCCGGAGAGCGCCCGCCGGTGGTTCGATTCCTTCCTTCAGGCGGAGTGCGATCTTTCGCGGATGGTCTTCATCGCCACCGCCAATGACTTGACCTGGTTGCCGGAGGCATTGCGCTCCCGGTTCACGATCCTGCATTTCGGGCGCCCGTCAGCCGCCGACGTCCGCAAGGCCATCCCGTTTGCGCTGGAGGACATCGCTCAGGACTGGGGCCTGCCGAAAGATGTCTTCGCGTCCATCGTGCCGCTAGACAACGTGAGGGTGTCCAGCATGCGAGCGCTGAAGGTTTTCCTGACCCGCTACCTGACGGCGTGGGCTAGTCTGAACATGCGTTCCGGTCTCAAGCACTGAACGCAGCATGCCAAGCGCAGAACATCGGGTGTCACCATGACCCATAAGTTGTTTCTTGATACCGAGATCGCCCAGGAAATCTGGCAACTCTTCCGGGAAATTGAGGAGGAAATGCAGCTACGCGCGCCGTTGAACATGTACTTGGCCGGCGGTGCGGCCATGCATCTCTACGACGGTGAGCGCGTCCCCAGGGATGTCGATGCCATCGTGGACGCGCGCCATTGGGGCCTTGCACCTCACCTTTGCGTGCCGTCGCCTCGGCTTGCACTGGATCCGGGCTACTTCGAGACGAAGTCGTGCCTGCCAGAGCGATTCCGGGATCGAGCAACGCGACTTGATGTTGGCACCTCCCTTTTGCAGCTCCATGTCGTCTCACCCGTCGACCTAGCTATCAGCAAGTTGTACTTCTTTCCCGGATTGCATGAGCGCGACGTGAGAAAACTGCTCGAGTTGGGCTTGACATCAGACGCTGAACTTCAAGGACCGCTACAAGAGCTGGCTGGTGAATGGGTCTCCGGTCCGGACCGGTTCTGGAGAGATTTTGAACCTGCCTTGCGCGCGCTGGGCATGTCCAACGCACAAGACTAAGGAGCAACCTATGTTGAAGGACGTGCGTTTCATGGGGGTGAAAGACGCGATCAAGCTTGCGCCGAGTTCGGACACCGTGATCATTTCGATCCTCAACCAGTTTGAAGAGTGCAACCGCCCCGAACACCTGCACCAGTTTCGAGACCATCTGATCCTGCACTTTGTGGACACCTTTGAAAAACCTGGCGAGCCTGAGTGGCCAGACCAGATGTCAGAAGAAGAACACAAGGTGATCTGCAAGTACGACGAGGAGAAGGCGCCCGAACTCATCGACGCGCGGCGCATTGTTGAGTTTGTCGGCCGGCACCACGAAACGCCCGATGAGATACGGCTGGTCGTGCACTGCCAAGGGGGCATCAGCCGATCTGCAGCCGTGGCCAAATGGGTGGGAGAGGCCTACGAAGTCCAGCTACCTCAACTTGGCGATGGCATTCACGTATTGGACGGGGCAAATCCCCGTGTGCTGCGCTTGCTCTCGAAAGCTTCTAGAGGTCTCCGGCAGGGCGAATAGTCCGGCAGGCTGAGATGCTGCCGGTCTAATTCAAACCGACCTAAACGTCTTGGGCTTGCCCGTACTGTGCGGAACTGAGATTGACGAGCGTTGGTGGTCGTCCTGCCGCACGCGCTACATCCAACATGCCAAGCTAGACCACTCCTCCATACTTGATAGCGACAAGCATGTCCTGAATTCTTCTTGCCCCATCCTCGGTCTTTCCTACTTGGAGCGGTGACGCTCCCTCGAGCAACGGATGTGGCCTCAATAGCCAGCGACGAGCGTCGGCTCGTGACGCAAACGCCTCTTCTGCCAGGCGTTCAAGTTCCTGCAAACGCATCTTCGATTCAGCGGTTGTCTTTGCCATCACCAGCCTTGAAATCCATTGTGCAATCTAAAGCCCGGACCTCGTTCTATTGATTGGTCACCTACTGAACGCAAGTTGCCAGAGATCGCCTTCTTACACGCGAGACTATCTTAGGCTTGCAGGCGCGCCATTGCAGCACGCTTGCCGATCTTGCGGACCGCCAAGAGCTTCTCAAGCTGCGTAGCCCGAGGAGTCACCTGCCCGCTTTCCCACTTGTAGATCGAAAGGGACGATACGCCAACTAGTGTGCCCATCTGTGCTTGGGTAAAACCAAGCTTCTGGCGCAACGTCAACAAGTCGGTGGGACCAAATTTCACCTTGCGCCCTGGCGTCGACCGAGGAGGCGGAGCAATCTCCTTGGGCGCCACTTCGGCCCTTGAGGTCGAACGCCCCAGCGACTTGACCTGAGACTCCAGTGATTTGATCTTTCGCTTGAGTTCCGCGATGTCGGAACGATAGCTAGCGGAACTCTTGCGGAGCATTGCAATCTCATCGCGCAGTTCTTTGCGCGCGATGCGCGCGATGCGCGCGATTTCTTTCTTGAGAGAGGTTGCGAAGGTAGTCATCGGTTCATTCTGCCCTATTAGAAGTCCTCAGGTCTGTCCAAGCTTGGCGCAAGCAGGCTAGACAGGAGTTTCCGTTTTCAGTGTCCTCGCCAACTCGGTCACGTCGATCTGCCTAAAGCGCCAGACTGATGATCCGTCCACACTTGGCCCTGCTACTGGACGAAGCCTCTCCATCTGCATCAACTCTTTCGCGCGTCGCTTTCCAATCCGGAGGATTCGACAAACACTACTCATATCGACCCACTGCAGCTGCTCCTTCTTGACCTGATCTACGTCTGATGGCAGCCGCCTGCAGCGGCCGCACCGTGCGCGTCTCCTCGCCGTTGGTACCTGTCTCGAAACTGGACTGCCAGTTAGCCGTTGGCACCCTAGCCCAACCAACTCGAATGGTGACTATTAGGCTAGGTCTGTCCGTCTCCTTCAACTGGCGCGACGAATCAAATAAGTTCCCTCCTGCAACGGGAACGACGCTCGAAGTTGAATCGAGTACGCTCGAACGAATCGTTACACTGAGAACAACCAAAGAAACAAGAGGCGTAAGTCGCCGCTGGGATGCGAACCTCGCCCAGCGATGCGCTAATGCCATCTGCCGGGGGAAAGGCTCAGTGGCAATCAAGATTGTTGACGTTGAGGGTGTGTTGGCTCAGCGGCCGCGCCCGCTTACGCTCGCTGCGCTGCAGGCGCTCAATCCCGCGCGGGAACCCTATCGTGCGCTTTTGCTTCAGCCGTCAGGCGTCATCGAAGCAAATGACGTGCGGGTCGGCCACGCGGACGCGAGGCTCGGCCATGCTCTTTGCAGCGGCTTTGTCGCTGCTGCAGTTCAAGCTCACGCAGATTTGGTGGTTGCGCCTGAATACTGCGTGCCCTGGACAGTCGTAGACGAAATTATTGCAGGACAACATCGCCCGCCGGTAGGCACCCTCTGGGTTCTCGGTTGCGAAAGCATCCCCCCGGTGGAAATCCAATCACTGGCTGAGCGCTGCAACGCAGGGAATCAGTGCGTGTTTCACCACGAGCCGCTCGACCCGCGGCAGGTGGCGCAACGGCGCTACGTGGACACATTGCTCTACGTTTTCTGGGCCCAAGACGCCAATGGGCAAGAGGTGCTATTTCTACTTGCGCAGTTCAAGACCGTCGCCTGCAGGGACTACCGCGACATTGAGCAAACCTCGCTGTGCGTCGGACAGGCGATATACGCATTCAATCGTGGCGCCGGCAAGATGAGTCTGTTGTCGATCATCTGCTCCGACGCCTTCGATTTTTCAAGCCACGTCGATCAGGCTCACCTCAACTGCTTGCTCATCCACATCCAGCTCAATCCCAAGCCTGCTCACGCCGACTATGCTGCATATCGTGCGCGGCTGTGTGCCGTCGGCACCAGCAGCCATGTCGAACTGCTGTGTTTGAACTGGGCCCAAAATGTCAAGGAGGCGAAAGGCGGCGGTAAGTTTGCCGATTGGAAGAACGTCGCCGGGTCGGCTTGGTATGCGCCGCCGGCGAAGTTCGGCGCGGACGATGGCTTGATCGACGAACTGCACCGACGAGGGCTTTACTACAGTGTGTTGGCGCAACGATGGCATTCCTTCTTCCTGAACTACGAAGGTCAAATCCTTCAACTGCAAAAGCAGAAGCTGCTCTTTGCAGGCGAACAAGCCATCGTGCCAAAGAACTTTGTCGCGGTCGAAGAGCGCTGGACATGGAACTGTGCCGCGGACGCCTGGGAAGCCGGTGCGATTGCCCACGACGGATTCGCGGTCGCACTTACCAGCTATCAGGCCATTGCAGGTCCGCTGCAACAGACATCGCAAGCGAGCCCGCTTGCGGTAGAGAGAGCCATAGAAATTCTTGTCGGCCCTCGTGGGAATCCAACGACTTGGTACGCAGTCAACGAGCTCGACGCGTTCCAGTTGGACCGGGACGAAGAATCGATTCGAAGGGTGACGGTCCATCAGGAGATCGAACCTACGAGACCGGGCGTCGCCTTTCGCAGAAGGCGACTGCAGCGTGCACATGACGCGATCGGACTAACCCAGAGTCCTGTGCCATGGCCCGCGTCTGTGCGGGATCTGGCTGACGGCTTCTGCTTTGTATGGCGCCGGGAGACGCCGCACCACAACGTAGAGCCGTCAGTCGGAGGGCGCGGATCGGCCGCGCTCGTCTATCTGGCTGATCAGGCTGACGATGCGGAGATCGATGTCGTTCACCAGAAGCTCACGCAGGCCATCGTAGGCCATGCACTCAGTGTCGCTATCAGCGAGGGCAAGAACGGCGACGAACTCACGGATGCGATCGTTCGTGCGCAGGATCGGCTGTGCGTTGTCTTTCGCAGAGATAACAACTATGGCGCTCGCGGGCCGCAAGGTACGAATCTTATCGATATTCCCGCCGGCGCTTCGCCGGTGGATTTCGCGGAAGACAGGTCATGATCAATACCCAGCAGGTGGAAGCGATGCTCAGGGGTCGATACCCCGATCTCGAAAACGTGAGCCCCGGGGTGTTTCGCGGGGTCGATCGTTTCCGCGAGCGTGAATATGCAATCCGCTATTTCGATCTGAACGATCGGCTGGCGACAACGGCCGCATCTCTCAAGCGATATCAAGAAGAAGTGCTTTCGCCGATGTACTTCTCCACACAGGTCGCTACGGATCTGCGATGGAGCCACTACCTCTATTTCGTCACGAGCGACGAAGAGGCAGCGCGCGGGGATTTCGGCCAATTGAAAGCCAGGGTTGAGGCAGACCGGGAATACGCCCGCAAGCAGGTCGTACGGGAAGGCGACGTACCCACAATTCTTGCCAATAGAAGCCAGGCCGCGCCCGCTGGCGCATTGCCTGTGGATCTGGCGACCACTTGGTCGCAAACGCTAGAGCAGCACGGGTTAGGGTTCATTTTGGACGACGATATCTCGGTACCCGACGCCGTACGTCGTATCGTTGCTGGCACAAAGGACAAGGCCGCAAGGCAGGTCTCTCCAATGGCGCTACTGCAGGCAGAAAAGGCGGCGGCCGGCCACTTTCTGAAACGGTTGATCATCAAGGGATTTCGGCCCCAGCCTGAGCAGAAGGACCACCCTTTGGGGCGCGTCAATCTCATCGTCGGCCGCAACGGCGTGGGAAAGACCTCGCTACTCGAAGCGATCGAGTTCGCGTACTGCGGACGAAATCGACGTTCCTCCGTCTTGCTTGACCCGACCTCTGTGACCTTGGAGCTAGCTGACACAGCAGAGAAGCTCTCCTCCACGAGCGACGCGGCGCGACTGCGAGCGCGCCACTCGAACTGGTATGCGAAGACCGAAATCAAGAAGGTCAGCATTCAGGACAGCTTCGGTAAGTTCAACTTTCTCGATACAGATGCGGCTGTAAATCTCAGCGTATCGGCGAGTTCGGAACAGATCGGCGCCGACGTCACGCGCCTTGTGCTCGGAGCGGCTGCTGAGAATCTGGCCGATCGTCTTCGACGGGTGGTCGAACAAGTGCGCGACGAGCTGAAGGGGCTACGCCGCGACAACGAGACCCATCAGCAACTGAAGGCGGCGGCTTCAGCTCGTGTCGATACCATCAAGATTGCGCCGAAGCTCTCCGACAGTCTCTTCCTGGAATTGCTTGCCGTTGTGAAGCGGCTGGGATGGCAACAGCCCCCGGAAGACAAAGGTGGTATCGCTGCCTTGCGCGAGATGCTGCTGGAAGCAGTCTCAGCAACAGAGCTACTTCGATATTCGTCGGTCGACGTCCTGCATAGCGATCCGCAAAGCGCGCTGCAGCTCTTGGCGAACCTCAACGAAGAGGCCGGCAAGGCATCGGCATTGGATGGGCGCGCCAAGGCTGCCAGACTGGAGCAATCCAAGGCCCAGCGCGCCACGCAGACGGCGGCAGACCGGTTGGCTGCGGTCGAGGCGCTGTTGCCATACGGGCGCACGGGCTTTGCGCAGTTGGTCAAGCAAGTGCGGGAGAGGAAAGACAGCTTCCGAACACGCGCGGCAAGGCTTGCGCCCGTAGTCAACGACGTGCGCGCGAATGTCGCGGAGCACCTGTTGGACCAGGGCGTCGAGGCAGCTCTTTCTTCAGTCCACGCGCGCGCGCAGGAGCTTCAACGCCAGGCAACCACATCCCGAGCGTCTCTTCAGGCCTTGGAGAGAACCCAGAGCAGCCTGACGGTGCTCATGCAGCGCCTGCGTGCGACAGCCCAAGACATCTTGCAGCGCGTCCCAAATCCCGACCACTGCCCGGTTTGCCACACGGAATTCGAGAGCGGTCAGTTGCTCATCCGGATGACGTCTGAGGTCGACAGCAACACGTCAGTGCAGGCGGCGCTGCTCCAAGCGGAAATTGCGCGGGCGGACGAGGAACTGGTCGTTGTCCATTCGGCCCAGTCGGCACTTGTGCCCATTCGGGCATTCCTGGGTGACGGCACTCGATCGACGGCAGTTCGTGAAGCGCTCGCACAGATCGATCAGGAGAAAGCACTACTCGAACGCGAACGTACAAGTCTTGCGACGGTACAGAGCCAGATTCAGCAGTTGCAGGCCGACGGCCTCTCTGCAGAAAACCTCTCCGACAGATTGCTAGCAGCGGGTCTGGCTGAGCTGCCATCGCTCGATGATTTGCTTCTTGCGCAAGAGGAGTACAAGAATGCGCTATCGATTTCTCAAGAAGCGTCTCGGAACGCCCTGCAGGAATCGGCTGATATCGAGCGCGAATGCGAAGCTTTGGCTGAACGGCTATCGATCGAGCTTCCCGACGATGCCGACGCGCTCGCGAAGGTGGTTCAGAAGCAGGTCTCGAACATGGAAGCCGCGCTCGGCGCTCGGCAAGCGCTTGCGTCGATGATGGCCATCGGCGCAAACATGACCGCCAACGAAATCGCGGTCGATCTTTCCACGACGCAGCAGCTTGTGGCAAGGGTTGCTACCGCCGTCGCACAGGAAAGTTCGAACGATGCAGAACTCGACAAGGAAACTAAGGCAGTTGCAGACTTTGCTGACAAGATCGAAGCGTGCGACACGAAGATCACGCGGCTGGTAGATGCCGAGGGCGTTCTAGATACCTTGACGCAACAAAGCTCAGGCGGAGAACTGACCAACCATATTCTTGCCGAGAATGCACAGGAGATTGCGCGCACGTTCGCTAGCATCCACATGCCGAATGAGTTTGAACTGAAGGTCGACGGCGGCGCGCTGGCTATCGTCCGCCGCAAGACGGGCGGCAAGGTGGAACTCGATCAAATGAGCACCGGACAGCGCGCCGCGTTCGCACTTTCACTTTTCCTGGCGATGAACGGCCGCCTTCGTTCCGGCCCGCCAGTATTGCTCTTCGACGATCCGGTTGCACACGTGGACGACATCAACGTCCTGTCGTTCCTGGACCATCTGCGCCACTTGGCGATCAATGGGTCTCGACAGATCTTCTTTGCGACCGCGGATGCCAAGCTCGCCGGACTTTTCCGTCACAAGTTTCGGTTCCTTGGCGAAGAATTCAAAGAATTGCCGCTGTCGCGGACATGACGCGATATCGCGACGGGTACGCTATGCAAATACGTACCAACAGTGCCAACGGTAGCGACAGCGGTGGAGCAAGGCCCGCGGACGTCTGGTTCGTAGCGCTTGTCCGCCGCTCGGCTCACCGGCATGAAGGGCAGCAACCGCTGCACAGCTGACCTTGGCATCTGAGCAGCTGCTTCAGACTGAACGCAGTCGATCGAGGCCAACCCTCTGAATGACGGCAGTCCTTGTTTCCTGTCATTCGGCGGAATGCCACTGTGGTGCATGCGCCTTCGCCGACCCAGTGGAGGCCTACGCTCTGGAACCGATTTGCGATCCGACTGTATCCCACTCTATGTAAGGGACCGCTGTCCCAGTGGTGGCACGGATCTTCTCTATGAGCGGCCCCCGATGGGAAGCACCCACAAGGAATACTCCGGAAGTGCGTGCGGCAGAGGCGCAATACGACCGTATGTTCGCAAGCATTTCGAGTTCACGGCTCTCATTCCAGTCGCGGACTTGGACGTAGGTATCGCGGATGCGCGAAATTCCGATGTACTCGATGGTCTCCAACTGCTCACGGCGGATATCGTCCCATGCTTGGATGCACTCCACACTGTTCAGGTAGGCGAATCCTTCTTCGTGCGTCCGATGCGTGTTGCGGTCCATCAGAAGGCGAAATGTGGGGCTTCTGCGCTCGATGTTCCGAACGACTTCTTCCCAAGCTCGAAAGAAGGATTCCTCAGGCACGGGCGAGTCAACCGATACCACTTCTATCGAATGAGTGTCTGCATATCGAGCGACTGCCTTTGACTCAACCGTCCCCAGCGTGCCGTCCCTCCACTTATCAATATGGGTTTGCGGAATCTCGGCGAAAACTACCTCAGGTTGGATGCGCTCAAGAATCGAGAGCAGCTCCGAAACAGCTACCGCGCCGCGCTCTGCGTGATATGTTCCGATGAGCGATATCCGCATCATGCGACCTTGCAAGTTTGTGGGTGAATTCCGAGAGATGGGCTCCCCATTGCAGACCCGGCATTAACTCACATTTCAGCATGCGAACGAGGTGCCTGTCAGGCACAGGCAAGTCGAATGCTCGGGTAAGACTGATTGCGGACTCGCGTTAAATGCAAGTTCAACTACAGCCTCTCTCGAAAGTGGACCGCGACCGGAGAGTGTCAGAAGATGCGCGTATCAACCGGGATAAGAGGAATGCAATGGAAACGATTGAGCTGAAGAGCTGGGAGGCCTTCGCAGCTGAGGTGTCGGATTTGCAACGGGACCAGAAGTCCCTTGAAAACCTGGCAGGACCGTTTCCGCCGGCCTTGTTCCGTGGGCATGCTTCAGAGAGCTGGACGTTGCAGACCACGCTTGAGCGCAAAGTCGGGGTCGCCCAAACCCTGCAGGACTATCACCAATGGGTCTACAACTCAAAGCACCAGATGGAGGCTTACTCTGGGAACAAGTGGCACGTCCCCAACCCGAACGACTTCGGGAAGCTGCTGAAGCACGGAGCGAGCCTTGTCGACCGCATGCCCGCGCTCGACTATCTGGTGTATCTCCGACACCATGGCTTCCCCAGCCCACTGCTAGACTGGACACGGTCACCGTTCGTCGCTGCATACTTCGCGTTCAGTGGTGTGCAAAAGATGGAGGACAGTGTTGCCATCTACGCCCTCACCTCAGCGGCACGTACCATGCAGACGCATGGTGCAACAAGTGCTTTGGTAAAGTCTCTAGGGTTCCGGATCCGCACGCATAAGCGCCATTTTCTGCAGCAATGCGAATACACGATCTGTCTGCAGATCGGCGCAGGTGATCGCTGGGTCTATGGCGATCACGAGCAGGTTCTGAACTCCGCTAGCCAGCCAGATCTCCACTTGCGGAAGTACATATTGCCTGCTTCAGAGCGTTCGATAGCGCTCCGATATCTCGATATGTTCAACCTGAATGCTTACACGCTGTTTGGTTCTGAAGATTCGCTAGTCGAGTCCGTCGGCCGTCGTGTTCTCGGATACTGAGCGGGCGAGGCTGTGACATGGGTGTCCTCGCCCCTGTCAGCCGCCGCGGCGCCGGCGGTGCGCTACACGTCCCCGCGGCTCGACGCCCACGACGGCCGGTGGATAACGTTTGCGGCGCGCTAGGCAGAGCGACTGCTGCATTACGGTCAGCGTGAGTTGCAACCGCTAAGGTGAAGGACCGCAATCGCTGCACAGCCGCCCCTGGAGGGCCGAACGGCGGCTTGAGACTGGCTGCAGTCGTTCGACTCGCGTGCTTCCACGGTCTGCAGCGCCAACTCGATGTCATTCAAGCACTGCTGCCTCAACGAACGTTCGAGTGCCGTTCTCGTTTGCGTCAGCTACCAGAACTAGGCGCGGGTTTCCCAACTGCACGCCTTCTCTCTGGATAGATCGCCTCACTTCGGCTTTGACAGATCGCAGTTCATCGAGTTTTTCTTGCGCCACAACCGACTCTCCGACAGCCACTAGCAAGCGACGACCATCCGGTAGGGAGGCATCGACAACGAGGGTTTTCCATCCTGCCTTCTGAAGTGAGGTCGATTGATCTCCGGCTGCACGGATGAGAAAAACTGCGACCTCCGTGCCCCGACAAGGCGATGCAAGAATCCATTCGGTGCCCTTGTCTTTGTACAGTGGCCACTCTGCATGCCGCAGTTCCTGCTCTGGAACTACTATTGAAAACGGAAACGAGAAATGGGAAGCAGGATCAATGTTCCACTCCAGAAGGAACGCAGGCGGATGCATAGTGCCCCGCCAATTCGAAGGGTCCGGAGCGCGCACGTGGCAACGCCCGCTCTCGTGAATGCTTGCCTTCAACGATTCACCTAGCGAGCGAGTGACAAGGTAGACATCGCTTGTGTTCGTTTTCCAGATCACGATCCATTCAGACGAACGAGCCCCTTGCGCGTTGCGGATTCCGAAGCGATATGTTCGAAGTGCCATCTTTGTTGACGCCTAGCGTTTGTGAGGGGCGGACAATAAAGGAAGTCACTGGGGCTAAGGGGTGTCGCTCCAGCAGAGAAGCGTAAGGCTTCAAACTCATTCCCTAGGTCACATGACACGAATGGATAGCCCTCCTGGCGGAATGCTGACCGCTGAAGGCGAGGTATCCAGGGTGATGTTGGGCAGTCCGTTGCGAGTCCAGATTAGCTTGAGAACGAACTCTCGAAGCGCCTTGGAAAGCTCTCTGAGTGGAATGGCTGTCTCGGGCTCCGCATGATGAGCAATCTTGTTTCGTGTATCGATGCAGGCCGACAAGAACTTTGGGACAGTTAAACCGCACATCTCGGCCGGCTGAGAAATTTGCTTGCCCAGTCGACTGAGTGCCGATGAGAACGACTCATCGTTAAGAGACCCGAGGACGCCAACTAGGGAGCGGGCCTCCTCTGCTAGAAGAGGGTGCGTACTGTCAGCGCCAAGCGTTGTCAGTTCGTTCTGAAAGTTCTGTAGAACTTCTTTCGCTGCATCACTGCGCGGGCGGCGATCCACAAGTTCTTCAAGTGCAAGGAAGCTTGTTAAGAACGCCACCTTGTCTGATGTCTCCTGCGTTGCCAAGCAGAGAATATGAAGCGCATCTTCGGATGGTTTGTCGAGGGAGATATCAAGGGCCCACAGCTTCTTGATTCCCTCCAACAAGTATCCCGGATCGCTTGGGCTAACAACGATGTTGCTACTGAGTACGTACTCGAAGTGAACTTCATCGTCTGGAAACACAGAAACGCCCCATATGCTGTCAAGAACCGTCACCCCTTGCTCGGACTTCAGCTTGTTCTTGATCTCTTCGGAGACTTGGGCGGAGATCCTGTCACCAACTGGGATGTTGAGACCGAGTCCTAGGATGGCGTTAAGAAGGCGAAGTCGTACTCGAAGCGCCTCTGCGGCAAAAGTTGCAGCTTCAGCCGACGCAAACCCTGTTCCATCGATATGAAAGTTCGTGGCGGCATTCAGCGTATCAGCGTTCCGCGCAGCAATTTCGAGGGTAAGTGACTCCGATACCTCCAGCTGAACTTCGGGATTGGGGAATGGCAACTTGCCTGGCTGCATTGCTGCCATGCGGAGGCGAAACCGAAATGGTACGGCTGGAGTCAAGAGTAGCTTCTTTGCGGCGGAACGTTCGAGATAGCTAGGCGGGGTTGACAGACGCTCAGTGCTGCAGACGAAATGTAATCCCTACCAACAGGCCAAGAAAGGTGATCTGCCGTTCGAACACCACTTGGCTGTTCTTGAGAACGCAGTCGATGATCTTCTATGGGTCGAGGTCGCGAGTTCAATCCAAACTGGAGCAGTCTGCAACGCGGCACGCATGATCTCGCGCGACACCTACGCCCGCAGTATTTTGAACAACTGACCTTTCCCAGCGGTCTATAGGCCCAACGACCGCATGTTGGAAGTCAGCGTGAATTCGGCGTTCGACGGCAAGCGTCCGCTTCCGCTGCTCAGCCGCCGTTGGCTGCTCAATCCAACGCAGTTGGACATAGCCGCAGCGCTAAACCCTCTGGAGGAGCATCTGTTAGTTGAAGACTGGGTCGAGGCGGAGGGTGCGACAGCTGAGGCGGGACAAGAACTTTCGGTCTCGGAGAAGTTGCCAGTTCAAAAGCGGGATCGCACAACGTTCCCGCATGCCTTGGGCCGAAAACGCCAGAGCCGTGGTATCGGGATGCCTGTGTAAGCAAAGCGCCGTTTCTGGCTTCTCTGTTGAGAGTGATCGCAAACTCACATCTGAAGATGTAGGCGAGTAAGTCTGACTATTTCAGTTTCTCAAGTCTGAGAAACTCGAGTTCCGTCC
>Ga0247823_10003276_pt1 | contig 13140 bp, 8 predicted proteins | sample 13C_PalmiticAcid_2_FD_192426 | JGI IMG/M metagenome (GOLD analysis project Ga0247823, IMG submission 192426) | Soil microbial communities from agricultural site in Penn Yan, New York, United States - 13C_PalmiticAcid_Day30 | ecosystem: Environmental > Terrestrial > Soil > Agricultural land...
TCTACCAGGCTGAGCTACTCCCCGACCGATCTGCGCGCCGACCGGGGTCGCCGCGAAGGCAGGGCGGTCCTCTAGACGCGCAATCTGTGAACTTCAAGCGCCAATCGGCACATTGAAGATGATTGCCCGAACTAGAGCATTTCGGCAGTTCGAAAACTGAAATGACCGCCCGCAACGAAAATCAGATGATCGATCAGATCGATGCCAGCGGTGCGCAGGAAAAGCGCCGCATCATGCGTCGCGCCGATGTCGGCATCGCTTGGCCAGGGCGTGTCGGACGGATGGTTGTGCGCCATAAGGACCATCGTAATATTACCGTGCAGCAGGGCGCGCCAGCGATGCGCCGGGATGATGCAGCGACCCGATATGTCTCCCTCGACTCGTTCGAGCCCAACGAGGCGTTCAAAGGCGTCGAACGCTGCAAGGAGCAGAGTCTCCCGCTCGTCATCGAACAGCGGGCGGAGCAACAGCCGCGCGAAATCATCCTCCAGCTCGCACGGAACAAAGCCGGCCAGCGTCGATGGGTCCGGCGCTTTGCCGAGGGGCTCGAACAGGGTCATCGTCGTCCCCATGCGCCCGACGCGTGTGATTCCCAACGCGCGACTGCCCCGCATCGGAGGCATTGTGACGTCACGCTTGTTGGTCCCTTGTCCGCTCGCGGCGCGGGGCCTAGCACCAAGAGACAAAGCCGGGAGCTGAGTCTTGCCTGATTCCATCCATTATGAACTTCAATATCTCGACCTGATGCGGCGTATCTGGGTTGAAGGCGACGAACGCGTCGACCGCACCGGCGTCGGCACGCGCTCGCTGTTCGGTGAGACGATGCGATTCTCGCTGAAAGATGACGCGATCCCGTTGCTCACGACCAAGCGGGTCTATTGGAAGACCGCGCTGCGCGAGTTGCTGTGGTTCCTGACCGGCGACACCAATATCCGGTCGCTCGTTTCGCAGGGCGTCAAAATCTGGACCGACTGGCCGCTCGACAAATATCGCCGCGAGACTGGCGAGGCGATCAGCGCCGAGGATTTTGAGGCGCGGATCATCGCCGACGAGGCATTTGCCGCGCAGTGGGGCGATCTCGGCCCTGTTTACGGCCATCAGTGGGTCAACTGGCCGCGCTATGAGTCGGCGGGCGAGGGGCTTTTTCGCCGTGCAAGCCAAGGGCATAACCAGATTGCAGCGCTGATCGATTCGCTGAGGAACAATCCGGGCTCGCGTCGGCATATCTTCACAGGTTGGAACGTAGCCGACCTCGATCGAATGGCGCTGCCGCCGTGCCACATGACCTATCAGTTTCATGTCCGCAGCGATGGCGGGCTGTCTTGCCTGTTGTTCCAGCGCTCGTGCGACTTGGGGTTGGGCTTCGCCTTCAATGTTTTCGAGGCGGCGCTTCTCACGCGGATGGTCGCCGAGCAGGCCGGCCTTCACGCACACGAACTCGTGTGGACCGGCGGCGACGTACATCTCTATCTGAATCATGCGGAGTTGGTCGAGCAGCAGCTTTCGCGCGTCCCGGGCGGGGCGCCGAAGCTGCGCATCCTTCGTCGGCCTTCGAGCATTTTTGACTATCGGTTCGAGGACTTCGTAGTCGAGGAATATACGCCGCAAGCGCATATTTCCGCGCCTGTCGCGGTCTGAGCGCCATTATTGCATTCGTATGGCGGCTGTAATAATATGTCGTCACGTTGAAATATAACTAGGCGCCGATTCGCGCCTTCAAAGGGAAGAAGATATGCCTGAGACGTCTCAGCGCCCGGCGAGCAATCTGCCGCCGCTGTCGCTTCATATCCCCGAACCGCGTTATCGCCCCGGCGATACCCCGGACTTTGGCGATATCGAAGTTCCCGCGGTCGAAGCGGCCCCGCGCCCGAGCGAAGCGACCAAGCCCGATGTGATGCGCGAGCTGAGCTATGGCCTGGTCCGCGTGCTCGATTTCGACGGGCAGGCGAAGGGGCAGTGGGATCCCAAGCTGTCGCCCGAACGGCTGCGCACGATGCTGCGCAACATGATGCTCACCCGGGCGTTCGACGATCGCATGTTCCGCGCGCAGCGGCAGGGCAAGACCAGCTTCTATATGAAGTGTACCGGCGAAGAGGCGACTTCGGTTGCGTCGACGATGGCGCTCGACCGCACCGACATGGTGTTTCCGAGCTATCGCCAGCAGGGCATCCTGATCACGCGCGATTACCCGCTGATCCAGATGATGAACCAGATATATTCGAACCGCGGCGACCATCTGCTCGGCCGTCAGCTGCCGATCATGTATTCGGCGCCCGAGCATGGCTTCTTCAGCGTGTCGGGCAACCTCGCGACGCAATATCCGCAGGCGGTGGGCTGGGCGATGGCTTCGGCGTCGAAGGGCGACAGCCGGATCGCGACCGTATGGTGCGGTGAAGGTTCTTCGGCCGAGGGCGACTTCCATTCGGCGCTGACCTTCGCGACCGTCTATAATGCGCCGGTCATCTTCAACGTCGTGAACAACCAGTGGGCGATTTCGAGCTTCTCGGGCTTTGCGGGCGGCGAGCGCACGACCTTTGCGGCGCGCGCCGTGGGCTACGGCATCGCTGGCCTCCGCATCGACGGCAACGATCCGCTCGCGGTCTATGCCGCGACGCAGTGGGCCGCCGATCGCGCGCGCACGAACAACGGCCCGACGCTGATCGAGCATTTTACCTATCGCAGCGAAGGCCATAGCACCTCCGACGACCCGAGCGCCTATCGCCCCGCCGATGAAGCGACGGCATGGCCGCTTGGGGACCCGATCGCGCGGCTTCGCCAGCATCTTGAAACGCTCGGCGAATGGGATGCCGAACGTCACGAGGCGCAGGCGAAGGAGCTCGACGATCTCGTCAAGACGACCCAGAAACAGTCCGAAAAGCTCGGCATCCTCGGCCATGGCATGCATCAGCCGTTCGAGACGATGTTCGAGGACGTGTTCGAAGAGATGCCTTGGCACCTCAAGGAACAATGCGATCAGATGCTCGCCGAGCGAGAGGCCAAGTTCGGCCCCAACTGGAAGCCCGAATAATGAGCGGCGAAACCAAAACGATGAACATGATCGAGGCGATCAACAGCGCCATGGACGTCATGCTCGAACGCGATCCCAGCACCGTCGTGATGGGCGAGGATGTCGGCTTTTTCGGTGGCGTTTTTCGCGCGACCGCGGGCCTTCAGAAAAAGCATGGCAAGACGCGCGTGTTCGACACGCCGATCAACGAATGCGGCATCATCGGCGTCGCGGTCGGCATGGGCGCATACGGCTTGCGTCCGGTCCCCGAAATCCAGTTCGCCGACTATATCTATCCGGGGCTCGACCAGCTCGTCAGCGAAGCGGCGCGTCTGCGCTATCGGTCGGCGGCGGACTTCATCTGTCCGATGACAGTGCGCACGCCGTTCGGCGGCGGTATCTTCGGCGGGCAGACGCACAGCCAGTCGCCCGAAAGCATCATGACGCACATCTGCGGCGTGAAGACAGTGATCCCGTCGAACCCCTATGATGCCAAGGGCCTGCTGATCGCGGCGATCGAGGACAACGACCCCGTCGTCTTCCTCGAACCCAAGCGCATCTACAACGGCCCGTTCAGCGGCTATTACGACCGCCCGGTCGAGCCTTGGTCGAAGCATGATGCGAGTGCGGTGCCCGAAGGCCACTACCGCATCGAACTCGGCAAGGCCGCAACGGTGCGTTCGGGCGAGGCGCTCACGATCCTCGCCTATGGCACGATGGTCCATGTGACCAAGACGATCGTCGAGGAAATGGGCATCGACGCCGAGATCATCGACCTGCGCACCCTGCTGCCGCTCGACATCGATGCGATCGAGACGTCGGTGAAAAAGACCGGCCGCTGCCTGATCATCCACGAAGCGACGCGCACCTCGGGTTTCGGCGCCGAACTCGCCGCGTTGGTGCAGGAACGCTGTTTCTATCATCTCGAGGCGCCGGTCGAACGCGTGACCGGCTTCGACACGCCTTATCCGCATAGCCTCGAATGGGCCTATTTCCCCGGCCCGGTGCGCATCGCGACCGCGCTGACCAAGATTTTGAAGGACTGACGCCATGGCCCGTTATTCATTCCGTCTGCCCGACATCGGCGAAGGCATTGCCGAGGCCGAAATCGTCGCCTGGCACGTCAAGATCGGCGAGCGCGTCGAGGAAGACGCGCAGCTTGCCGACATGATGACCGACAAGGCGACCGTCGAAATGGAATCGCCCGTTTCGGGGATCGTCGTCGAACTGGCGGGCGAGGTCGGCGACCTGATCCCGATCGGATCGACGCTTGCGGTGATCGAGACCGATGGCGACGGCGACGTTGAAGTTCCGCCCGCCGACACGCCGGTCGAACAGGAAATCGTGGCGGAAACTCCGGGTGCCGAGGAAATTTCGGTGGCCGAGGTCGCTGCGCCTGCGCCCGTCGCAGCTCCCGCGCCGACGCCCGCTCCGGCTCCGGCGCCGGCCCCCGCTGCAGATCATGGCCGCGCCGTGCTTGCATCGCCCGCCGTCCGCGCGCGCGCGAAGGACCTCGGCGTCGATCTTGGCCAGGTTCAGGCCGAAGGCGACCGCATCCGCCACGCCGATCTCGACGCCTTCCTGCGCTACAGCGGCGGGCAGGGCTATCACGCGCCCGGCGCCAGCCGCGCGCGTGTCGACGAGCCGATCAAGGTCATCGGCATGCGCCGCAAGATCGCCGAGAATATGGCGGCATCGAAGCGCGCGATCCCGCACTTCACCTATGTCGAGGAAATGGACGTCACCGCGCTCGAAGAGATGCGCGCCGACCTCAACGCCAATCGCGGCGGGCGTCCGAAATTGACGATGTTGCCCTTCCTGATCGTTGCAATCTGCCGCACCATCCCGCAATTCCCGATGATCAACGCGCGCTACGACGACGAGGGCGGCGTGGTCACGCGCTACGGCGCCGTGCATCTCGGCATGGCGACGCAGACCGACGCGGGGCTCATGGTCCCCGTGATCCGTGACGCGCAGGACAAGAATGTGTGGCAGCTCGCGAGCGAGATCACGCGCCTCGCCGAAGCCGCGCGCACCGGCAAGGCGAAGGTCGAGGAACTGACCGGCGGCACGCTGACCGTCACCTCGCTCGGCCCGCTCGGCGGCATCGCCACGACGCCGGTGATCAACCGTCCCGAAGTCGCGATCATCGGTCCGAACAAGATCGTCGAACGCCCGATCTTCGATGGCGACGAAATCCGCCGCGCCAAGCTCATGAACTTGTCGATCAGCTGCGACCACCGCGTCGTCGATGGCTGGGACGCCGCGAGCTATGTTCAGGCCCTGAAGAAGCTGGTCGAGACGCCGGTCCTGTTGTTCGCGGACTGAGCCTTTCCCTTTGTCGTCATGCCGGACTTGATCCGGCATCCCGCTTTGCAACGTCGATTAGCGGGACCCCGGATCAAGTCCGGGGTGACGAAGGGTAGGAGGCACTTTGTTTTACAACCCGAGCCCCGCGAAGCTCGTCTGGTCGAACTTCAGTTTGAAGGTCACATAGGCGCCCGAACGCGAGAAGCGCGCGTCTTCGAAATCGCGGTCGTGGAAGCCCGCGAAATTATAGCCGAAGGTGATGTTCGCGTTCGTCATCGGCGCCAGCGTCAGTGTCGGACCGCCTGCCCAGCTCACGGTATCGGCATCGGTCCCGACGCGCGCCGTACCCGAAGCGCCGACATCGACATGTTCGCCAAGGTTGAAGCGGAAGTCGGCGCCGATCAGGTTCGACCAGCCTTTGACATCGTCCGCGCCGAAGCGATCGAAGTTGTACCGCGTGCCCCAGAAGAAGCCGATTTCGGCGCGTTCGTACCAGCCTTCGCCGAATCCGCGATCGCCGAGCGGCGTCCAGTTCACCGACAGGCTGTTGAGCAATCGGCGGCTCGTCGCGTCACCGTCGATCGTCAGCGACGGGCCGCCGATCGGGCCAGCCTGACCCGCGACCGCGTCGCGGACCTTGTCCGAACGGAATTCGCTCTTGTTGAGCCATGAAATCCGCGAATCGGCGGGGCGATGCGCCCAGCTCATTTCGAACTGGATCACCTCGGTCGTCGGCGCGGTGCCGGCTCCGCTTGCCTTCGCGTAAGTGAAGAGCGCCCCGAGCGCGCGGCCTTCGCCAAGCTGACGGAGACCGCCGAGCGTCAAACCGTAGCGATTGGCGATCTCGCCATCGCGATATTCGGCGCGGCCCGTGAGTGTCCAGCGGTCGGCACGATAGGTCGCGCCGGTGCTGATCGCGAGGAAATCTTCGGTCAGGGTACCGTTGCCGCCGAGGAAGCCGCCCGACGCGACCGGCTGGTCGACGTTGAGCACGTCGCGCGCGCTGATCCCGCCGATGGTGCGATTGCCGTCGACCGACACGTCGACCGACCAGCGCTCTCCCAGCTTCAGCGATTGCGACAGGCCATAAGCGGCGAAGCTGCGCGGGCCGTACTCACCGATCTCCTGCTGGTTTGCGGTGGCGAGCAGGCGCGCGCCCGACCAGGGCGTCAGGTCGAAACCCAGCCGCGCGGTGCGTGCCTTGATCGTGTCGCCGTCCGCGATCTCGTAGCTGCCGACGAGATTGACGTCGCGATTGATCGCGTAACGAGCGCCGAGGCGATGCCGCGTCGGGAAATCGATGCTCGCATCCTTGCCGCCGAGCGCGAATTCGGTCTGTGCGTCGAGTTCGAGCCGCTTGTTGAACAAGCGCTGCGTGGCACCCAACTGGACGATGTTCGACCGATTGCGCGTTCCGTCGGTCAGGCGATCGTCGGCGTGGGTGAGTCCGGCGCGTGCGACGCTGGTGCCATTGTCATATTCGACGAGCGCGCGGGCCGCGCGGCGACGCGCGTTGGTGTCGAGATAATCTTCCTGCCACGCGCTGCCGGTCACCGACAGATTACGGCTGGCTTTTACTCGCGCATCGAAGCCGAATTTGCGCGTACCATTCTCGCTGCTGTTGAGCTGGCCGGTGCCGAAACCCGCCTCGCGCTCGCGGACATAGGCGAGAAAGTCGGCGTTGCTGCTGTGATGCTCGGCCTCGATCAGCCACGCCTTCGCGGTGCCGGCGGCGGTCGTGCTGCCATTGGTTGCCTTGGCATCGCTGACCGCGAGTTCGGCGCGGACTTCGGTTGCGATGGTGGGGCGATAGCGTGCATCGATACCACCGAGGTTGGTCTTGGTGTTGCCATCCTCGTCATGGATGAAGGTCGCGCCGACGCGCAATTTCTCGTCGTTCGACTGATAGCTGACGCGGCCGCCGGCGTTGAGCACGCGCTGGCCGACGCCATCGACCTCATATTCGGCGACGATGAACTGCGGATCGAGGTTCGACGAGCGGCTGAGCACCGGTTCGCGGAAACGGATCGTGCCCGACAGATAATCGATGTCGTAATCGACGTGGCGCGACAGGCTGACGCTGTCGACGATGCGCTCGCTGTGCAGCCGGTCGCGCGTCTCGATGACGATCCGTTCGCTGTTCGGCAATATGTCCTTTGCGCCGAGCTGGTACGGACCCGTCAGGCCATTGCCCTGGATCTCGTCGCGGCGGAAGCGGTACGGCGTGTCGGCGACGAAGGCGGTCGCGGCGACGTTGCGGCCGCGATACTCGGCCTTGCCGCCGTTTAGCGTGCGCTGGTAACGGGCGAGTTCCGGCTCCGAAATCCCCGTCTCGATATCGCCGAACATCGCATAGAATTGCGGGCGTTCGAGGCGCAGGTAGAGCTTGCGCACGGAAGCGGCATCGTAGCGCGTCTCGTTGCGGTCGGCATAGATGGTGTAATAGGCGCGCGGGTCGATCACGCCGCCGAACCGCGTGTCGTCCTTGTCCTTGTCGCTGTCATAGGCCAGCGTCATCAGCCATTTGCCGCGCACGCGGCCTTTTGCGTAGAGCGCGAGGCGTGCGTCGGCGTTGAGATCGTCGAGTGTCTCCGCCACCGGCTCCATCCGGTCGTCGAGCGTGTTGTAACCGAGCGTGCCCGCGGCAAAGCCGACGACGGTCCACGGGCGATTGCCCGGGTCGAGCCAGGTTTCGATCGTCTGCTTGCGCGTCACCTTGTCGTCGCGGAAGGTGAAATCCATCGCGAGCGTGCCCGACGCGGTCGTCGGTTCGAGTTCGATGTAAGCGATGCCGTCGTCGCCATCGATTTTCCACACCGGCTGTGCGCGTTCGAGGCCGGCAAGCTGGCGCGCCTGCTGCGCATCGGCTTCGACCGCGGGGTAATAGGGCGCGGGGACGCTGAAATCGCCCGTCAGCCCGGCGCGGATCGGCTTGCCGTCGCGGTCGGTCAGCCGCACCGCGATCACCGGGCGCGTCACGCCGTCGGCGACGAGCACCGACTTTTCGCGGATCAGCGATGCACGCATCGGGGTGATCGAATAATGGACATTGCGTTCGAGCGTCTCGAGGATGGCTCCGTTCGCGTCCTTCACCTCGGCGACGAGGCTGTTTTCGCCTTCGCGGATTTCGAGGCCGCGCCACAGGCTGACCGCGACGCTGCCATCGGCCGACTTGCTCACGCCTTCGAAGGTCAGCGCGTCGGCAGGCTTGCCGTTGACGCGGAGCGAGACCGTCTGGCCCGGGGCGTGCTTCACCGCTGCGCGGATCGCCTTGGCGCGGGGGTTATGGTCGACTTCGGGAAATAGCCAGCCGATGCCGGGCATTTGTCCAGCGAGCCAGTCGCGACCGGAACCGGCGGCTTCGGGGTCGCTCAGCACCTTGGGCGCTTCGATGGTCGCCTTGTTCGGTGCGGCGCGCGGGGCGCTCGCGACGGCGCGGAAGTCGGCGCGCTTCAGGGCGCCGCCGCGGCCTTCGACGAAGCGTGAGATCGCGCTACCGGCGCTCTGCGTCGAACGCGCACAGTCGATCGCCTCGCGGTCGAGCGGCAAGGTCGACGGGTCGATCTGAACGACATGCAGGCCGGGGCGCACGCCTTCGAAATGATAGCGGCCTTCCTCGTCGGTGACGGTGTAGCTGCCGTCCTGCAGCATGATCCGGACGCCCATGACACCGTTGGCCTTGGCCGGATCGACGCTGCAGCCGCCGTCGGTGATGCGGCCGATGATCGTCATCCGGTCGCCCAGCTGGTCGCGTTTGATCGCGATCGTCGCTTCTGCGATATTGCTCGTCGATCCGCGATTGTCGGTGGCGGTGGCGCGGTTGAGCGCGTTGCCGGGCTGTGCCGACACGATGACCTCAGCCAGATAGGTGAGCAGCACCGAGCGCGATGCCGCGATTGTCGGCAGGGTGACGGCGAACTCGCGGCCGTTAGCCAAGACAACGGCGTCGACGCGCACGCCATCGACGCGCACCGTATCGGGGCGCAGGCGCATGCCGGCTGGCAGCACGTCGCGCACGGTCACGGCCCCGGTGTTGCGGCGCGTGTCGCGGTTCGCGACCTCGATCCGGTACTGGATCACATCGCCCGGCACCGCGACCTGTGTCGAGGTCGTCTTGCGCAGGATCAGCGGCAGGCCCGGCTGGTCGACGGGAATGTCGACGCGAACGGGCGCAGGGCTGTTCAGCGTGAAGGCATTGCCATAGCTCGCGCCCGTGATCGTGAACGGCAGGCCGTCGTCGGGGCGGCGGAGGCCCGCGAGATCGGCGGCGCTCGATTTCGACGGCGCGGTATAGGGCGCGGGTGGCGCGACGATCAGGCGATAGGTCCCCGGCGCGACAAAGGGAAAGCGATAGTCGCCCGGCGGGAAGTTGTATGTGGTGCCGCCCGCATCGGTGACGGGCTGGCCGGTGACCACGCTCGACGGATAGGCCGAGACACCATCGTCGCCGAACACCTGCGCGGGCTGTCCGGTCGCGGCGTCGACGATCGTCACGCGGCTGCCGGCAACGGGCGCGCCGTCGCCGCTATCGAACACGATGCCAAACGGATCGACGAGGAAATTGATCGTCGCGAGCGCGACGAGGCTGGCGTTCGCCTGGTCGGTTACGCGCAGCGTCAGCGGCGCGCCCGGATTGACCGACAGGCGGCAATCGCCCTGCGCGACCGCGGGCGGGACGCCGATCGTGTTGATGATCCCGACGAATTCGCCGCTGTTGTTGGCGGTCTCGGTCAGGATGATCGCCTCGCGATCGCCATTTTCGAGTTCGAGGACGACGGGCAGGGTGTCACGCGCCTGCGGATCGGCATTGGCCGATGCGAGCGTGACCCCGACGACCAGCACTTCGCCGGCGCGGAAATTGTTGGTGCTTTGCAGCGACGCGGGTGCGGTCGAGATGCTCTCATACACGCCGCCCAATGGAATGGCGCTGGTCGCGCTACGCGCCGCGGGGCGGCTGCACTGTGTCGGCGCCAGCGGCACCGATTTGTCGCCGCCGCCGTTGGTCAGCCGATAGGTCGCGATCGCCGGCGGTGGTGCCGGACGCGCCGTCACCGTCAGGTCGACGCGGTTCGACAGCGCCTGACCGGGTTGCCCGTCATGCGTCCACTGCGCCGAAGCCGTGTTCGTGATCACCTGTGCGTTCGCCGGGGTTGCCGCGGGCAGCATCGCTGCCGCGACCAGGGCGGTCACAAGGCCGGTAAATTTCGTGCGGAGTGCCATAACAGCCCCGAAAGGAGCAGCGGGAAACGGTTTTTGGGCCGCACCCGCTGCTCCATCGGTTATCCGATCAGTTGACGGTCGCGCGGAAGACGAGCGTGCTTGCTGCGCCCGCTGCGATCGACGCGATCGTTCCCGACACGTTTGGCGCCGCGTAGCTGCCACCTGCGGTGCCGTTGAAGTCGCACGTCCCGCTGGTGACCGTGCCGCCAAGCAGGATCGTGCCCGCATTGAACGTCAACTGGCCCGGAACCGCGTCGTTGATCACCACCGAGGTCGCCGCGGCGCCGCCGGTGTTGGCGACCGCGATGCAATATTCGACCACGGCACCCGGGATCAGCTTCGGATTCGTCGTGTTGTTGAACGGATCCGAGATCACCCGGCTGCTCTTGGTGACCGCGAGGGTCGCCGTCTGCACGGTGTAATCGTCGTTGTCGCTGTGCGAACCATCGCGCGCGACATCTCCGGCTACGCCCGCGATATCGGCAAAGACGGTGTCCTTGCCCGCGGTGTTCGCGCCGGTGGTTTCGGTGATCGCTGCACCCTGGGTGCCGGCAAGTCCGCCTTCACGCGCCGTGGCCCGCAATGTCACGCCCGCGACCGCGCCGTTGACGACAGCGGGGACGGCGGCGGTCGTCGGAATATCGGCGACGACGAACAGGCGGATCGCCGTATCGACGACGAGTTCGTCGACATAGCCGGTGAGCAGCGTGTCGCCGACGTCCCAACTGCCGACGGTGCCGGTGACCGTATTGTCACGATAAATGCGGATATTATTCGCATTGAACGTGTCGGTGCCGCCGTGTGCGGCGGTGCCGCCCGTGATCTGCGTTGCGACGAGTGCGAAGTCGAGCACTTCGTTCGAGCTGTTGGTCAGCTGGAACGTCGTCACCGCATTCGCCTGTCCGGGCACGACGTTGGTCGTGACCGTCCCCACCTCTTCGACGAGCAGGTTGATCTTGCGGTCGACCGTAAAATTGTTCGACGCCGACTGCTGTCCCTGTGCGACGCCACCGACCTGATAGTCGACGGTGGCGGTATTCGTGATCGTGGTGCCCGCGGTCGTTCCGGCGGCAAAAGCCGGCGTGGCGGCGACGCTCGAAAGCGCCGCCAGACCGATGACACCCATATAAGTCAGCTTGCTGGTCATAGCTGAGCTCCTGGGCTTTATGTTGGTTGCCGTTTCCCCACCGCTGGCAACCGTTAAGCGGTTTTATTCATTCAATTATTTGACAACTCCCCGAAACATGAGCTTGCCCGTTCCGCCGACCGGAATCGGTTTCTGGAAAGCCCAGCGAACGTGCGTGACGTCGGCGGGCTGCGCCGAACGGCGGGAGCCGTCGGTCATCGGAATGGTGAGGTCGGAAAGCAGTCCCCACTGCTTTCCGCCATCGACCGAAACCAATGGGCTGGTGTCGCCGGCGTCCGCAAAACGGACCGCGGCGGGCATCGGGTTGGTGATCACGAACTTGTCGGCAGGCTGCGCGCCGGCGTTGCGATAGTTGAGCACGAAGACGAGCCGGTCGCCGGGAACGACGACTTTCGGTTCTTCGAGCAGGATCTTCTGCTTGCCTTGCGCGTCGGTCGACACACGCTCCACGAAGACATTGTTGTCGAGCGCGACCTGGTTCGCGGCGAGCGCCTGGCCCGGCATCGGCGCGGCAAGAAAAAGGAAAAGGGCGGTGCGCATGCGCATCTCCATCATTGGATCGTGGTTCGGAAGGTGACGGTGCGGGTCTGACCGCCGGCGACGGTGCCGAGCGCGACGTTGATCCGCGTGCCATTATAGTCGCCAGCATCGGCGTCGACCGCGTCGGACTGCGCGCTGCCGCCGAGCGTGATCGAGCCGGGGACAAAGCTGGTGTCCGCGGGGATATTATCGGTGATCGCAAGACCGCTGACCGAGCCGCTGCCCGCGACGGTGGCAACGATCGTGTACGTGATCGTCGCACCCGGGATCGGGTCCGCGGTGCCGAGCGAATTGGTCACAACAGCCGATTTGACGAGCGTCACGGTCGCGGCCGAGACGATAAACGCCCCCGCATCGGTGCCATCGGCGCCGGTCGAGCCGACGACGGCGTCGCCGCCGCCTTCGCCTTGACCGGCAAAGCTGGTGCCCGGCGCGCCGGTGCCGGTCTTGGCCGCCGCAACGAGGCTGACGATGCCGCGATTGCCGTCGACCACTGTTCCCGGCGTCGTCGCGAGAACGAAGACGGTGATGCTCTGGTCGGGGTTGAGCGAGGGATCGTTCGCGCCCGCAGTATAGAGCGTGTCGGTGCTCGCGTCGAAAACGCCGTCGCCGTTGTCGAGATAGATTTGCGTGACGACGGGGTCGTAATTGTCGCCGCCCGCGTTCGCGACCGTCGTCAGGCCGAAAGCTTCGACGCCATTGCCATTGTTGGTCACCGAAAAGGTCAGCACCTGACCCGTCGCACCCGGCGTCGTCGGAACGTCGGCGGGGTTGCTCGAATCGACCGTAACATCGAGCAATTCGTCGACGAGCAGGTCGACGCGGTTCGAATCGATCGTCGTCGGGCCGCCGCCCGTGTCATAGCTGGCGCTGGCGGTGTTGCTGATGGTCGAGCCGGCGCGGGTGCCGGCTCGAC
>Ga0247823_10003277_pt1 | contig 13135 bp, 9 predicted proteins | sample 13C_PalmiticAcid_2_FD_192426 | JGI IMG/M metagenome (GOLD analysis project Ga0247823, IMG submission 192426) | Soil microbial communities from agricultural site in Penn Yan, New York, United States - 13C_PalmiticAcid_Day30 | ecosystem: Environmental > Terrestrial > Soil > Agricultural land...
GGGTGTCGACGACCTTCTGGATGTCGTCCCAGCTCTGCACCTCGAGCTTCACCTTGATGTTCGAGTTCTTCGCCTCGAACGCCTTGGCCAGGTCCTCCCAGTACGGCTTGGTCTTGTCGCCGTAGGAGGGAACCATCACCTCGATCTCGGTGTTGGCCGCCGCGCTGCCGCTGCCGCCGTTACTGCTGTCGCTGGAACCGCCGCAGGCGGTCAGACCCAGCACGGCCGCGGTGACGATCGCGGCACTCTGCGTGAAACGCTTCAACTTCTCCTGCCCTTCTGCCTACTGGGTGTACGGATGAGCACCCAAGTGGCCACACTTTGCAAACTTTAGATCGAAACTTGGAGGTTATGCGCATCTTCGAGCAATTTGGTTTATGCTCTCCCTAGACGCCTCCCGGAGTCAAGGTCTAGACCAATTTGTAGTCCACCTGAGACAGAGGATGTATCTCCAGGTCAGGACGGGATTACCCAGCGCTGATTCGCACCTCCGTGGCAGCTATACAGCAGCAGTCTCGTCCCGTTGGCGCTGATGTTCGACTCGGCGTCGAGGCACAGCCCGGACTTGTCGTTGCGGAGAGTTCCATCGGTCCCCGCCGTCCACTGCTGGGCGACCGTCCCGTTACACGTATAGACCTGGACGACGGTGAGGTTGACCGTGCCGCCGTTGCGGGCGTCGAGACACAGGCCCAGCGAGCGGATCGACTTGTCCCCGGGGATCTCCCAGGTCTGTGCCGCGGTCCCGTTGCAGTTGTAGAGCTGTGTGGCGGTGCCTGGTGTCGCACTGCCGTTGGTGACATCGACGCACCTGCCGCCGATGCCGGTGATCGGTCCCACCGGGGTGGCGGGGACCGCCGTGCTCACCTCGCCCGCGAGTGTGTACGGGTCGCCGGTCGGCGTGTTCGGGTAGACCTTGGTCTCCCGGTTCCACGCGTCCTCGACAGTGAACCAGTCGATCGCGGCGGGCTGTGAGTTGGCCACCAGGGCGGCGTCCAACCCGTTCAGGTACTTGTTCCACCGCATCGTGTAGAAGTCGGCGACCAGGCCGGACAGCTCCCGGTTGGCGTAGTCGTGCAGTCCGCCGCCCTCGCTGCCCGCGCGGTGGCCCCACGTGGTCATGATCGACCGCGCGTCGTACTCCAGGGTGGCCTTCTCCGCTGTCGTGGCGCCCCATGCTTTGGCGTCGCGCAGCCACGGGCCGAGTAGTGAGTTCTTGTCGCTGGCCAGGAGTCGGTCGAGCAGGGCGAGGTCGGACTTCCACTCGGCGGCCAGCGTGCGGAACTTGGTGAGGTCCTTGGCGTCGTAGGCCGTCTTGATGGACGGCAGCAAGGTGCGGCTGCGGTTGGCCAGTGCCTGACGGGCGACGCTCACCAGGTCGTATTTGTAGGCATCGGTCGAGCGCAGGGCGGGGGAGACCGCCAGCAACTCGGTCAGCGCGCGGCGGACGGTGCCCGCGTCGTAGCGCATCGATGCGGGCGACCACGACGCCGCGGTGCCGACGGTCAGGCTCGGCCGTGCCGCGAAGAGGCTGTCCTGCGGCTCGCTCCAACTGCCCGAGGCCATGCTGTACGGGCCGCGGCGCAGCTGGTCCCACGCGTAGGCGGCGCGGGTGTCGGCGCCGCCGTAGCGGCGCTTGGCGTAGTCGGCGAACCAGGCGGTCTGGTCGAGCGGGCCGGTGCGCCAGGCCAGTTCGGTGAACAGCTCGAAGGTGGCCGGGTCGGTGCCGGTGCCCTCGGGCAGGTACGCGATGCCCTTGAGCGCGCTGTTGGACTTGGTGCGCCACTGCTCGAACCGGGTCGCCCACACCGAGGTGTTGGCGCCGATGGTGGTGTGGCCGCCGAAGTTGGGGATGGTGCCGAACGCGTACGGCGTGCCCTTCCACGCGGTCTCGCGGTCGACGGTCGCACCGGAGTTGTAGCGGTCGGAGAGGCCGTCGACGATGAACAGCCTGCTGTGGTCGATCGCGTCGATGATCTCGATCCTCGGGTTGCTCTGCCAGCCCAGCAAGACCCAGATCGCGCCGGGGCGGGCTGTGTCCAGGGCGGCGAAGACCGCGCGGGCGGCGTCGCCGACCGGGACGTCACCTGCCAGGCCGCCCTCGTGCAGCAGGTCCATCTTGTACATCGACGTCGTGCCGAGCTGGGTGGCCTGGTGGCGGTAGAACGCCTCGGCGACCTTGCCGAACATGACGTTGCGCGGGTCGAGCCAGTCCGGCCGGGTGAACCCGACCCAGCCGCCCTGGGGCACGACCTTGCCGGTGGGGTTCTTGGTGACGAAGTTCGGTGGGACGGTGCCGTAGAAGCCGGGCAGGACGGGGGTCATGCCCAGGGCCTTGACGTGGTCGACGATCTTCTTGCCCATCGCGGCGCGGGCGGTGATCAGCTGCTCAGACACCGGTCCGGCGAAGCTCGACATGTTCTGCATCAGCCACCACGGCTGGTGCGACGGGCCGGGGATCCAGGCTTGCAGCTCGGACTTGGTGTAGCCGAATTCCTGCAGTGCGCTGTAGTAGGCGGCCTCGGCGCCCATCTGGACGAAGACCTCGTTGATGCCGTGCAGGGCGAGCAGGTCGACCTGCCGCTGCAGCGCGGTCCAGTCGCGGTAGGCGCCGGAGTAGCCGTCATCGGTGTCGTTCAGGGCGAACCGGTGGGCCACCGTGGCGGACTTGGTGATGGTCGACGCGGGGGCGGGGAGCGTGGCGGGCAGCCGGGACAGGCTGTCGCCGGGCCACCCGATGTCCACGGTGGCCACGTACTTGAGGTACCAGCCGACACCGGCCAGGAGCACCGCGGGACTGGTGCCTTCGACCTTGATCGCGCCGGGGGTGCCAGAGATGGAGTAGTAGTCGCCGCTCGCGGGCCGGGACAGCGCCGTGAACGAGAACTGGGTCGAGTGGGAGGGGACAAGGCGGGACAGGGCGGCCGTGGCCGGGGAGACGTCGAACGCCTCCGCCGCGTGGGCCTGAGTAGTTGGTAAACCCGTAAGGACGACGACTGACGCAAGTAAGGCGACAAGACGACGCATCGGTACCTCGCTGCCGAGAGGTGGATTAGTAACGGATGGTTCGATACTCTGTGGCGCCGGACACGGGTTTGTCAAGACCGGTCCTATAACGTCCCCACCACATAACAGGGAGGTAGTACGTGCCCACCGGGATGGCGGCCACCGGGCCCCACGTGCTGCGCAAGATCAATGCCGCCGCGGTGCTGGGCGCCCTTCGTGACGCCGACGACCAGACCGCCCGCGTCTCGGATCTCGTGCTCGCCACCGGGCTGTCGCGGCCCGCCGTCACCCGGGCGCTGGCCACCCTGGGCGATGCCCGCGTGGTCGAGTCGCTGGCGACCACGTCGGCGCAGGTCGGCAGGCCCGCGGTGCGGGTGCGGTTCCGGGCCGAACTCGGGCACGTGGCCGGGGTGGACGTCGGGTCGCACCGGGTCCAGGTGACGATCACCGACCTCGCGGGCACGGTGTGCGCGGCGCGCCGGAAGGTCCCGCCGCCGAACGTCTCCGGGATCCGACTGGTCGAGCTGGTCCTGGTCGCGCTGTCGGACGCGGCCGCCGACGCCGGGATCGACCCGGCCGAACTGTGGGCGGTCGGCGTCGGCACCCCCGGCATCGTCAACCACCAACGCGGCGAGGTGGTGCTCGCGCCGAGCATGCCCGACTGGAAGGGCGTGCCACTGGTCGATGAGCTGCGCGCCTGGCTGGGTTGCCCGGTGCTGATCGACAACGACGTGAACCTCGCCGTCGTCGCCGAGCGCTGGCGCGGCGAGGCCAGCGACAACCTGCTGTTCGTGCACTGGGGTGAGCGGATCGGCTCCGGCATCGTGATCGACGGAAAGCCCTACCGCGGCGCGTCCTCGGCCGCGGGCGAACTCGGCTTCATCGACCTGGCCACTCCCATCGACGAGGAACCGCCCCAACTCGGCGACGGTCTCGGCGCCTTCGAACGCCTCGTGGCCGCGGGCGCCATCCACGCCATGGCGATGGACCGCTGCGACGACGGCCTCCGCGAGCGCCTCGCGGACGGCGACCTCGCCCCACTGTTCGAGGAAGCCGCGGCGGGCTCGGCGGCGGCGATGTCCGTGGTCGACACGATCGCCGCCCGCTTCGCCAGGGGTCTGGCCACCCAGATCCTGATCCTCGACCCTCAGCGCGTCATCGTCGGCGGCGGCGTCTCTCGCGCGGGCGACACCCTGATCGACGCGGTCCGCGCCCACCTCCGCAGGCTCCTGCTCGTCCCCGTCGACCTGCGCGCCTCCACGCTCCGCGAGAACGGCGTAGTCCTCGGCGCCATCCGCATGGCCCTGGACGCGGCCGAGGAACGGCTCTCCGCGCTGCTCTGAGATCCGACCTATCGCGGTGCCGTCCCGGGGCCGTCGACGGTCACGGTCGCCGGGGCGCCGCTACCTGTGTCCGCCGCCAGGTCGGTACCCACCATGACCCCGAGCACGAAGCCCGCTACCAGCAACCAAGTCGCCAACCGCCTTGCCACGCGCCAGGTGCAGAGCATGTCCATGGTTCCTCCAAGTGTCCTCGCCCGCGGGCTGGATGATCACCTCCATGGTCGGCGCCAAGAGTGCCGGGCGGCACCCGTTTCCCGTCGCCTGATCTCGCATCCTGAATCAGACTCTTGCCTAAACAGCTGATGTATCCCATGATTCCCGGGCCATCTTCCACTTTCTGAGGTGTTCAGGTCTGTGAACATCCGTCGGTTGGCCTGAGTGGGGATGTCCAGTTCTTGGCGACGATGCCCTGGCACTCCGGAGGAGCCCCATGCACGACGAGCGCCACTTTCCTCGACGCCTATTTCTCGGCGGTGCGTTGGCGATGGCGGGTGGTGTGCTCGTCGCGGGCGCGACGCCGTCGGTGGCTCAAGCGGGGGCGGTGATCGACGATCGGCTCGCGGCGGGGACCGGGTGGCGGGACTTCCTCGGGAGCCTGGACCTGGTGTGGCAGTCGGTCCCGACCGGCTTCTACCAAGGGCCATTCCTCGGCAACGGCGGCCTTGGCGCGAGCGTCTACCAGCGTTCGGGCACCAACCGGCTCGCGTTCGTGCTGGGGGACAGCCGGGTTCGTGATCACCAGCCGGGGACCGGGGGCTACTGGGCGCTGTGGGGTGGCGCGCGGCTGCCGATCGGGTTCATGACCGTGCAGACCACCGGCACCATCACCGGTGTCGACCTTCGGCTGTCGCTGTGGAACGCCGAGTTGAGCGGGCTCGTGACGACGACCAGCGGTGTGCTGTCGGTGCGCGCGTTCGTGCACGCGACAAAGGATCTGCTTGTCGTCGCCACCACGCCGGTCAGCGGGACCGAGGCGGCGACGTGGACCTTCACGTCGCTGGAGGCGGTCAGTCCGCGCAAGGCGACTCGTACGCCGCCCGCCGGTTTGCTGGCCAACCCGGCTGCGGTGGTCACCACCACGACGACCGGGGGAAAGTGCGTTCAGGATCTGGCCTGCGGTGGCCGGACGGAGACCCGCTGGGACCAGCGCACCGAGGCCGACGGCACCAAGACGCTGCTGTGCACCGTCGGGCACAGCGCCACCGACCATTCCGCGAGCACGACCGCGGCGGCAACGATGGCGACGACGGCCACCTTGACCCAGCTCGGCACCGAGCATCGCGCGTGGTGGAACGGCTTCTACCCCAAGAGCTTCATCTCCATCCCCGACACCAAGATCATGAGCTTCTATTGGACCCAGCTCTACAAGCTGGGCAGCGCGACGCGGGCCGATCGGCCGGTCATGGCGACCACGGGACCGTGGATCGAGCCGACACCGTGGCCGGGGACCTGGTGGAACCTGAACGTGCAGCTTGAGTACTGGGCGATCAACGCCACCGGACACACCGAGCTCGACAGTCTGACCCGGGAGATCGCCACCCAGGAGGCGGGCCTGATCGCGAGCACACCCGCCGCGTATCGAAGTGACTCGCTGGTGATGGCGCGGATGAGCCAGGAAGACCTGGTCACGGACGTCTCCACGGTGCCGGGCACGACCTCGCCCGAGTGTGAGGCGGGGAACCTGACCTGGGCGCTGCACAACGTGTGGCTGTCCTACCGGCACACCATGGACGACGACGTCCTGCGCGACACGATCTTTCCGAGGCTGCGCAAGGCGATCAACTTCTACCTGCACTTCCTGGCCAAGGACGCCTCCGGCGTCTACCACCTGCCGACCACGTACTCGCCGGAATACACGAACACGTCGGACTGCAACTACGACCTCGCCCTGATCCACTGGGGCTGCCGCACCCTGCTTGCCGCCGCCGACCGCCTCGGCGTCAGCGACCCGCTCGCCACCAAGTGGCAGGACGTCCTCGACAATCTGGTGACCCCGCCGCAGGACGCGACCCAGGGGCTGTGGATCGGCAAGGACAAGAAGCTGACCGACTCCCACCGGCACTTCTCGCACCTGCTGTGGTTCTACCCGCTCTACGAACTCGACGTGACCGTGCAGGCCAACCGCGACCTGCTGACGAAGTCGCTGGCCCACTGGCAGAGCATGCCCAGCGCGTTGCAGGGCTACAGCTTCACCGGCTCGTCGTCGATGTACTCGCAGTTGGGCGACGGCGACAAGGCGCTGACCCAGCTGAGCAAGCTGATCACCGGCTACCTCAAGCAGAACACGATGTACGCCGAGTCCGGCCCCGTGATCGAGACGCCGCTGGCGGGCGCGCAGTCCCTGCACGACATGCTCGTGCAGAGCTGGGGCGACACCATCCGGGTGTTCCCCGCCGTGCCGACCGCCTGGGCCGATGTCAAGCTGCACAACGTGGTCACCGAGGGCGCGTTCCGGATCAGCGCGAGCCGCAAGGCCGGGGTCACCGAGTTCATCCGGGTCCGCAGCGTGAAGGGCGAACCCTGCCGGATCAAGCCCGGCGGACTGGCGGGTCCCTATTCCGTACAGCCTGGCGGGTCGACGCCTGGCCCGATCACCTGGTCCCAGCGCGCCGACGGGTCCTTGGACATCGCGCTCGCGGCGGGCCAGGAGGCGGTGATCACCAAGGCAGGCACCGCGCCCGCGCTGGTCATCGCGCCGGTCGTCAACCCGACGGCGGCGTCGTGGGGCCTGCTGCCCGCCTCGCCGGGGAAGCCGGTCGCCATCGCGTCGCTGCTGAACAACGACGGCATCACCTGGCAGAACGCGCTCACCGACGGCAACTTCGACAACCAGGGCTACACCCTGCCCGCCGAGGAGATGCCCACGCCCGGCCTGTTCGTCTCCGGCGGGGTGAACTGGACGATGCCGTCCTACGCCAACGCGCAGAAGAACAACTTGATCCCAAGTGGACAGACGATCGCGGTCCCGGCGGGCACCTACACCGAACTGCACGTCCTTGGCGTGGCCACCTCGGGCAACGCGACGGGCACGGTCACCTTCACCTACGCCGACGGTTCCACCACGACCGCGACCCTGAACCTCACCGACTGGGGACAATCCCCGCAATACGGCGAGAAGATCGCGATCCAGTGCACCCACCGCCATCGCGCCGCGGGCGACCATTCGCTGCGGGTGAAGGTGTTGCACCAGACCCTCGCGGTCACCGGGGCCGGGCAGCTGACCTCGGTTAAGCTGCCCAGCCACACCCGGATGCACATCTTCGGGCTGACCGTGCGCTGATCACGGGACCGGGCGCAGCCAGGGATCGAGTTCGACGAGGTCGAAGCCGACCGCGGTGAACAGGTCGAAGATCCGCTGATCGACCATGACCAACTCGACCATGGTGCGCCCAGAATTCTGGGTCGCCCAGGAGTACACGCCGTTGCGCTTGTCCGCCGAGATCGGGCGGATCGTGTCAGAGAATGTCCGCGAATTCGCTTCGATGACGGCGATGGAGACCACCGACGTCGGGGCGCGGGTGACGCACAGGTTGCGGGAGTAGCGCCCGGCCAGTTCCCCGCGGAACCGGTCGACCTCGTCGGGGATGACCTCGACGACCAGCACGCCGGGTTTGGCGTAGTCGGGGGAGTTGGTCGGACCGGTCGGGTGGCCGTCCGGGTAGCCCATCCACACGGGGGCGATGGCGTCCGTGTGCTGCTGGACGTAGTCGAACAGGGGCTTGCTGTCGCCCACCACCCCGGGCAGCCAGCCTCCCGCCGGGGCCGGGCACGGGACCGTTCGCGCAGGCCCGCCGGGTTCGGTCATGATCGACTGGGCGCTCTGCTCGATGACTCTGAGTTCGCGGGCCTGGTAGGTGCCCACCAGCGTCGCGCCGCCTGCCACGATGCCGTCTACCACCCGACGGTTCCCCAGTCGGGTCAGGTCGACGCCTGTCACCACAATGCCGAATCCGCCGCAGCCAGGGGGTGGCGCGGGCAGGCTGGCGCGTACCGGCAAGTCGGGGCAGAACTCGACTGGCTTGCCCGGTGCGGCCACGACTTGGCCAGAGGCGCGGACGGTGGCGCCGTCGCGCACGATGGTGCTCGACGGATCGGCGGGCGCGGCCGCCGATCCAGATGTCGTCGCCGTTGGGCCGGTTGTCATGGCGGGCGGGCCCGCGAGCGAGCCGTCCGGTGTCTGCCGGGTCAGGACGGCCACCCCGGCGACGACGGTGACGGCCGCGGCCGCGGTGGCGGCGGCGAGCAGCCATCCTCGGCGGCGGCGGCCGAACGCGGTGAAGTCGACGTCCGGAGCCGGCGGCTGGTCCGCGCGCCACCGCTCGCCCGCCTGCTCAAGTCGTTCATCGATCGTCACGTGGTACCTCCAGCATGGTGCGCAGCTTGGTGCGGGCGTCGGAGAGGGTGGACTTGACCGTGCCGTCAGCGCAGCCCATGACGGCGGCCGTCTCGGCGACGGTCAGGCCGACGTAGTAGACGCAGTCGACGGCCAGCCGCTGCCGGTCGGTAAGTCGGTCCAGCGCCCAGTCGAGATCCAGATCGGTGTCGGCGGGGGTGTCCTCGACGGCGGCGGGAACCGCCCGCAGCCTGCCCGCGGCCCGACGCCTGGCCTTGGCGGCCTGGTCGGCGGTGATCGCGAGCAGCCAGGCCGACGGGGCGCCGCGGGCCTCATCGAACTGGTGGCGTTTCGACCACGCGCGGGCCAGCGCCTCCTGCACGACGTCGTCGCGATCGGCGTCCGGTGCCAGGCGGGCGGCCAGCCGCGCCATCGCGGGCACGTGTGGGCGTACCCAGGTGCCGAAGTCCTCCACCGCGGCCCCCATGTCCGGCTTCGCCTCCGTAGTGGCTGTCATGCCCTATCTACCCCATGGCGGGGTGATCCGGTTGGGGCTGGACACGGTCGGGTTTCACCGGAATTCTGCCGGTATGCGAACGCGGATGTTCATCGATGGCTGACCACGACCTCGCGGGCTTCGAGCCGGACTCCTTCACCCATGGCGGCACCACCCACGCGGTGCTGCGGCGGGGCGGCGGTCCCGCCGTGATCGTGATGGCTGAGATGCCCGGCATCACGCCCAAGGTGCTGGGATTCGCCGAGCGGGTCGCCGATCTCGGCTGCACCGCGGTACTGCCGGTCCTGTTCGGCACACCTGGGCGTGACCCGAACCCGGGCGCCCGCGGCCTGCTCTCGACCGCGGCCTACGGAGCGTCTTCGATGGTCGGGGCCTGTGTCAGCCGGGAGTTCACCGTCCTGGCGACCGGCCGCACGTCGAAGGTCGTGACCTGGCTGCGGGCGCTGGCCGCGCACGAGCACGAGCGCTGCGGCGGACTTGGCGTCGGTGCTGTCGGCATGTGCTTCACCGGGGGCTTCGCGCTGGCCATGGCCACCGACGACCGGCTCATCGCCCCAGTGCTGTCGCAGCCGTCGCTGCCCCTCGCCGTGACCCGCGGCCGGGCGGCAGGCGTCGACATCTCAGCGGCGGACCTGGCCGCGGTGAAGCAGCGGTGCGCCCGCGACGGGCTGCAAGTGCTCGGCCTGCGTTTCCGTGGCGACAAGTTCGTCCCGCAGGCGCGCTTTGATTTCCTGCGCCGCGAACTCGGCGACGCGTTCGTCGCCGTAGAACTCGATGGCGAACACGCCAACCCGGACGGCCTGCTGCCCCCGCACTCGGTACTGACCGAACACCTCATCGACGGCGCCGGGGAGCCGACCCGCGCGGCACTGGACCAGGTGCTCGACCTGTTCCGCGACCGCCTGCTCACGCCTGTGGACTAGAGCCGGTCCCGGCCCTCCCGGAAGAACGCCTCGACCGCCGCTGCGTCCGGCAGTTCGCTCATCGGGCGCGCGGCGCCGAACGGGCCGTTCCAGAACTCGCCTTCCCGCGTGGTCCACGGGCCGACGTAGGCGTAGGGCGCGGCCAGGAAGCCGTCGCCGGGGGAGACGCCGTAGTTGACCTCGTCGACGGTGATCCCGATGTCGAAGTGCTCCGGCCACAGCACCACCTCGGCGTCCGGCGCGAAGGACCGCAGCGCCGCGTCGCCGCGGGCGAACGCGTCGGCCAGCAGCCGCGCGGCGTCGGCGTCGACATCGACTGCGTCGGTCTCGGCGACCTTGATGCCGCCCTGGTAGACGTCGAGCAGGTCGCGGCACACCACCCCAGCGGCGGCGGCGATGTCGGCGTAGGTGCCCGCCAGCGGCACCCTGCGGTCGCCCGCGACCAGGTCGACGCCGTCGATCCGCAGGTCGGGCAAGGTGGCCGTGCCGAACCCGCCGGGAGTCACCCGCAGCCGGATGTCCGCGCTCGCGGCGTACTGCGGCCCGGCGACCAGCAGCTCCGCGGCGCCGTGCAGCGCGCTCCGGGTGCGGATGAGCACTGACTCGTCCATCGTGTCTCCTCGTGTAACGGCGGTGGGTCCATCGTGCACTGACTCGACACAGTGGGTGTCGCTGAGGCAGGGAGGCGTTACATGTCGGACAACGGCTGGCACCGGGTGGACCCGGTCGACGTCCCCGCCGACGGCCGGGTGCGCTCGGTCGTGGTGGCCGGTCGCAGCGTCGCGCTGGCCAGGTGCGGTGCCGGGCTGGGCGCGCTGGAGAACCGGTGCCCGCACCAAGGCGGGCCGCTGGGGGAGGGGTCGATCGAGAAGGGCCTGCTGCGCTGCCCGTGGCACGGCTACGACTACGACCCGCTGACCGGGCAGCCGCCGGAGGGGTTCTCCGACTCGGTCACGGCCTACCCCGTCGAGGAGCGCGCCGACGGCGTCTACGTGTGTCTGCCGGAGCAGGCGCCGAGGGTTCGCACTGTGGCCGACGTGTTGGTCGAGACCCTCGTCGCGCACGGGGTGACCGCGGTGTTCGGCATGGTCGGCCACTCCAACCTCGGTTTCGCCGACGCGCTGCGCCGGGCCGAGGAGCGCGGTGAGCTGACCTATATCGGAATCCGACACGAGGGCGCCGCCGCGTTCGCCGCCAGCGCCTACGGCAAGCTGACCGGCCGTCCGGCGGCGTGCTTCGCGATCGCGGGGCCCGGCTCGACCAACCTGCTCACTGGCCTCTATGACGCCAAGCTCGACGCGTCGCCGGTGGTCGCGATCTCCGGGCAGGTCCCGTCCAAGGTGCTCGGCCGCGGCGCCTTCCAGGACCTCGACCTCTCCGCGGTCTTCAAGGACGTCGCCGTGTCCACCACGACCGTCCACAGTGGAAGCGACCATGCCGAACTGGCCGCACTCGCGGTGAAGCGGGCCATCGACGGCCGCGGTGTCGCCCACCTTGTGCTGCCGGACGAGGTGCAGGCGCTGCCGTCGTCGGAGCCCGCGGCGACCCCGGCGGGCAGGCGGTCGGACCGGCGGATCCGGCCGGACGAGTCCGCGGTGGCCAAGGCGTCCGCACTGGTCGGTGCCGCCGAGCGGCCGGTGATCATCGTCGGCCACGGTGCCCGCGGGGCCGAGGCCGAGGTCCGCGCGCTCGCCGAACGGCTCAACGCGCCGGTCCTGACCACGTTCAAGGCCAAGGGCCTCATCCCGGACACCCACCCGCTGGGCGCAGGCGTGCTCGGCCGCAGCGGCACCCCGGTGGCGAGCTGGCTGATGAACGAGTCCGACCTGCTGATCGTCATCGGCGCGTCGTTCTCCAACCACACGGGCATCGCCGCCTACAAGCCGATCGTGCAGATCGACGACGACCACGCCGCCATCGGCCGCTTCGACGCGGTGACCGCCGACGTCCTCGGTGACGCCCGACTCGCCCTCGCCGCGCTGTCCGACTCGCTCGGCGAGGTCGCGGCCACCGACCAGCGTCCGGACATCGCCGAGCGCTGGACGATCTGGCGGGCGGAGAAGGCCCGCAGGGCGGTGGACGACCGCGGCCGGGGAGTGGCCGCCGCCGCGGTGTTCCAGGTGCTGGGCGAGCACCTGCCCGCCGACGCGGTTGTGGCCGTCGACGTCGGCAACCACGCGTACTCGCTTGGCCGGTACCTGGAGTCCAAGGGGCAGCCGGTACTGATGTCGGGCTACCTGGGGTCCATCGGCTTCGGCTACCCGGCGGCCATCGGCGCCTGGGCGGCGGCCCCGGACCGGCCGATCGTCGCCGTCACCGGGGACGGCGGGTTCGGGCAGTACGCGATGGAGTTGACCACCGCGGTCAAGTACGGCATCCCGGTCAAGCACGTGCTGCTCAACAACAACGCCCTCGGCAAGATCAGCAAGGAGCAGCTCGCCGGGGACTACCCGGTCTGGCACACCTCGCTGCGCAACCCCGACTGGGCCGCCTACGCCGAACTCTGCGGCGCCACCGGGATCCGGGTCACCGCCCGCGACCAGCTCGACGCCGCGATGGCCGCGCTGTTCGCCGCGGACGGCCCAGCCCTGCTCTGCGTCGAACAAGACGCCGAACTGCTGTGACCAGCCGAACCCCACGAGGAGACACGATGCCCCGCTATGACGACTTGAGCGCCGTCTTCATCAACTGCACGCTCAAGCGGTCGCCGGAGGTGAGCAACACCGAGGGCCTGGTCGACGTGAGCCGCAAGATCATGGAGAAGAACGGCGTCGGCGTCCAGGTGATTCGGGCCATCGACCACGACATCGCCACCGGCGTGTGGCCGGACATGACCGAGCACGGCTGGGCGACCGACGCGTGGCCGTCGATCTACCAGCGGGTGATGGAGGCCGACATCCTGGTCGTGGCCGGGCCGATCTGGTTGGGGGACAACAGCTCGATCGCCAAGCTGGTCATCGAGCGGCTGTACGCGTGTTCGCACTTGCTCAACGACGCTGGTCAGTATGCGTATTAC
>Ga0247823_10003279_pt1 | contig 13132 bp, 11 predicted proteins | sample 13C_PalmiticAcid_2_FD_192426 | JGI IMG/M metagenome (GOLD analysis project Ga0247823, IMG submission 192426) | Soil microbial communities from agricultural site in Penn Yan, New York, United States - 13C_PalmiticAcid_Day30 | ecosystem: Environmental > Terrestrial > Soil > Agricultural land...
GCCGCCGACGGACGCGACGGATTGTTCCACGCGACCGACGGCAGCTATGACGCGATCATCCTCGACCGCATGCTGCCCGGGATGGACGGGATGGCCGTTCTCGCGGCGCTGCGCGCGGCCAGGCTCGCGACCCCGGTCATCATCCTCTCGAACCTCGGCGCGGTCGATGCCCGGGTCGAGGGACTGACGTCGGGCGCCAACGACTATCTGGTCAAACCTTTCGCCTTTTCCGAACTGCTGGCGCGGCTGAAGCTGCTGATCGCCAAACCTTCGGGCGGCGTGCAGGTCGAAACGATGCTCGCGTGCGAGGATCTGGAGATGAACCTGCTCAACCGCCGCGTGACACGCGCGGGCAAGCGTATCGATCTGCAGCCGCGCGAGTTCCGCCTGCTCGAATATCTGCTTCGCCACAAGGATCAGGTCGTCACGCGCACGATGATGCTGGAGGGGGTGTGGGAATATCATTTCGACCCCGGCACCAATGTCGTCGATGTCCATGTCAGCCGCCTGCGCCGCAAGGTCGACGACGGGTTCGACAAGCCGTTGGTCCACACGATCCGCGGCGCGGGCTATATGCTCGGCGACACCGACTGACGCGCGATGCAGCGGGGGTTCTTTCAGTCGACGACCTTCCGGCTCGCGCTGGCGCTGCTGCTGGTGCAGGTCGCGGCGCTCGCGCTGGGCCTGACGATCATCCACCGCTTTACCGAGGCGACGATCCTGTCCGACGCGCGTACCGCCGCCGAAGTGGCGCGCGACGATTTTGCCGACGAGTTTCAGCAGGAGGGAGAGGCCGGTCTGGTTCGCGCGATCCGCGGCCGGCTGGCGGCGCGCGACGACCAGAATTTCGTCGTTCTGCTGAAGGGACCCGACGGCGCGCCCATTGCCGGCAATCTCAAGCAATGGCCCGCGACGGTCGGCGATGCCGAACGCTGGCGTCAGATCAGCCTGTTCCGCGAGGGCGGGCTGGCCGCAGAGGATATGGGGATCGTCACGACGCGGCTTCCGGCCGGGCACGTCCTGCTAACCGGCGAAGTGCTGGAAGCGCAGGCGCAACTCGCGCGCGCGAGCCAGACGGCCTTTCTCTACGCGCTCGCCGCCGGGATCCTCCTCGCCGCCATCGTCGCGGCGCTCGGCACCTGGATCCTCGCGCGGCGGGTCGATGCCTTCGCACGCGCCGCCGCCGCCATCGCCGGCGGCAAGCTCGATGCGCGCGTCATCCGCGACGACACCGGGGACGCCTTCGACCGGCTGGGCGTGTCGATCAACGCGATGCTCGACCGGATCGAAGCGCTGGTCGGCGAGTTGCGCATGGTCACCGATTCGATGGCGCACGACCTGCGATCGCCCGTGTCGCGGATGAAGGCGACGCTCGAACAGGCGCTCGGCCGCACCCGCGACGAAGGCGCCACCGCCGCACTCGCCGGCGCAATCGACGAGGCCGACAGCCTGCACCGCCTGCTCGACACCGCGCTCGAGATCAGCCGCGCCGAGGCGGGAATCGGCCGCGGGCAGTTCACGCGCTTCGCGCTCGCGCCGCTGCTCGAGGATCTGGCCGAGGTCTATGGCCCACTCGCCGAGGACGAGGGTTTCACGATCGGGGTCGGGGCGCCCGCCGGACTGGACGTGTTCGCCCACCGCGAAATGCTGCTCCGCGCGCTGTCGAACCTGATCGACAATGCGCTGAAATATGCCGAGGGCGGCACGTCGATCGCGCTGGCTGCCGTGCGCGACGGCGAGGGGACGATATTGGTGTCGGTGACCGACGACGGCCCCGGCATTCCTGCGGACCGCATCGACGAGGCTGCGAAGCGCTTTGTCCGGCTCGATCCCGCGCGCGGCGGATCGGGCGCGGGGCTGGGCCTGTCGCTCGCGCTGACGATCGCGCACATGCACGACGGCCGTATGGAGATCGCCCGCGCCGATCCCCATGGCACAAAGGTGACGCTGCATCTGCCGATTGCTTCGGATTGACACCAAAGCCGACCGGGTCTCGCTGGCCCCGATACGGATCGCTCGCCACCCTTGCCGGGTGAAGGAAAACGGGGGGCATATCCATCTGATCCTGCCGGACGCGGTCGAGCGTGCGGCCTGTTTCCGTGTCCTTGCCGATCGTCCGGGCCGGATCGTCCGCAGTTTTTCCAGCGGCGCGGCTTGGATGGAGGCTGACGCCGGCAGCGATTGTGCGATCCTGCTTCTCCACTGGCACCAGCCGGGCAGCATGAGCGGCGAAGCGCTGCTCACGCGGGTTCGGGGACGGCGCGATATTACCACCTTTGTCGCAGCAAGCCGCCTGACGATCGAGGAAAGCCGTGCGATCCTGCGCGGCGGCGCCCACGACCTGCTCCCCGCGCCGCTCGACCCGCGGCTCGTTCGCCGCACGATCGACGACGCGGTCGACGGCTGGCAGATGCGACGGACCATAATCGCCGAGCATCGCGCCGCCGAGGCACGGCTCGCCGTCCTGACCCCGCGCGAACGCGACATACTGGATGCGATCGCCGCCGGGCTGGGCAACAAGGCCATCGCACGCCGGCTGGACCTCAGCCCGCGCACGGTCGAGGTTCACCGCGCGAACATCATGCGGCGCACCGACGCCGGCAGCGTCGCCGAGCTGCTCCGCCTTGCCTTCACGGCCGAGATGGCGCGCGGCAATCCCCTCCATAATGGGGCATGAGGCGGCCGCAGGCGTGGGCTCCGCCCTATAAGGAAGACGAACGACCCGGCGCCCTTGAGTTGGTCCCCATCGGCGTCGCCGTTCGCGCTCGCAGCCTTCCCCACCTGGCTGCGAAACCGAAGCCGGGCCGGCGGAGGCGTTCCACCTCCGCCGGTTCCAATTCTATCGGATAACGAGCGCGCGCTGTTCTTCGCGCCCCATCGAGAGGAGGATCGGGTCCGACGCCTGGCGCGCCATGAAATCACCCTTGCCCGCTATTCCCTGCCATTCGATCGCGATCAGCGACTGCGCAATTGCGCCGCCGAGCGTGTCGCCCGGGCCGGGCAGGATGATGACATCGGGCGCGAATTCCCTGACCGCGACCTGCACCGACAGCGCAAAATCATAGGGCGCAAGGATCTGATGGCCGAACGTATACTCCCACTCGGCGGCCGGATCGCTCGCGAAGCGGCGCCAGATATTGCCGCGACCATCGACCATCGGGATCGCGGGCGCGGAAAAGAGCGAGGCCGGAAGTTCCGCCTTCGCCTTGTCCGAGCTGCCGAACATCAGCGGCGTGTGGAAAGGGCCGTGGCCCGCGAGGCGCAGCGGATCGCGGCCCGGCGTTTGCGGGGCTTCGGCAAGAAGCGCGGCGAGCCCCTCTTCATTGCCCGCGAACACGAGCATGCCCGCAAGGTCGATCGAGAGCGCGAGGTCATGACCCGGGCGCGCGGCGATGGCGGCGACAAGGCCGGACAGCGTATCGCGCAGGCCCGGCACCGGGCGCCAGTCCTCGTCGACGACTTGCAGAAGGATTTGCCCGCCGGGGCCGTGCGTCTGGCTGTTGAGGCCCATCGCGTTCGAGATGCGGAAGCCGTCCTCGACCGACACGGCGCCGCCCAGCGCGAGCGCGCTGTACCAGCCCATCGAATTGCCGGCGACCGCGACGATGTCGAACCTGTCGCGGTCGATGCAGAGATAATCGAGCGCGGTCGCGGTATAGATCAGCGGCGCCGCGACGTCGCCGCGCATGTGCGTCGCGACGCTGAAGCGCTCGGCGCCGTCGAGTTCGGTGACGGTCGGCTGGCCGCGGTCGCGGCGCTGCGCGTCGAAGGCCGCGATCAGGTCGCCGAAGCGCGCGCCGTGCAGCCGTGCGATGCTGCCAAGCTCGCCCTTGCCATAGGTGCCGCGGCCGGGGGCGACGACGAGCGCGGTCTTGCGCGCGCTCATGCGAGCAGCTCCTTCGCGGCGGCATAGATTGAATCGCGGCTCGGCAGAGTCAGCGTTGCCGCGCGGCCCAGGGGGATGAAGCTGTCTTCGGCGGCGATGCGCGCGAGTTTCCTGTCCGGCGTGCGTTCGACGAAGGTCGCCATCAGCGCCTCGCTCTGCGACCCGGTGATGCGGCATTCGTCGACGATCAGGATGCGCTTCGCATCGCCCACTGCGGCGACGAGCTTGTCGTCGTCGACCGGGCCAAGCCAGCGCAGGTCGATCACGCGCGCCTTCACGCCATCGGCGGCGAGCAATTTTTCGGCCTGGCGCGAGAGGTAATATCCGTTGCCGTACGTGACGATCGCGAGGTCGGTGCCGTCGCCATGGACGCCGACGTCGCCGAAGCCGATCGGCGCGCCTTCGCCGGGGGCTTCGTAGACGCTGGTCCAGAGGCCGTCGCCGTCCTCGTGCAGGTCGCGGGTCATATAGAGTGCGATCGGTTCGACGAAGACGACCACGCGCTGCTCTTCGCGCGCGAGCCGGACGCATTCGCGCAGCATCGTGACCGCATCGCGGCCGTTCGACGGCACCGCAAGGATCACCCCCGGAATATCGCGGAAGACGGCAAGGCTGTTGTCGTTGTGGAAGTGGCCGCCGAAGCCCTTCTGATAGCCGAGCCCCGCAATGCGGATCACCATCGGATTGGTGTACTGGCCGTCGGAGAAGAAGCTCAAAGTCGCCGCCTCGCCGCGAATCTGGTCCTCGGCATTGTGGACATAGGCGAGGAACTGGATCTCGGGCATCGGAACGAAGCCATTGTGCGCCATGCCGATCGCGAGGCCGAGGATCGCCTGTTCGTCGAGCAGGGTGTTGACGACGCGCGCCGAACCGAAGCGCTGATGAAGCTTTGCGGTGACATTATAGACCCCGCCCTTCGGCCCGACATCCTCGCCCATGACGGCGATTTCCTTGTGCGCGAGCATCAGGTCGGCGAGCGCCCAGCTGAGGAGCCGCGCCATGTGCATCGGCTTGTCCATCTGCCCCGCGTCGCTGCCGAACATCGCCTTGCGATCTTCGGCGGACGGCGTGTTGGCGCGGGCAAGCGTGCGCTTCGGCGGAACAATGCTGGCCATCACATGCTGCGGCGTCGTGATTTTCGGCCGGAGGATCGCGGCTTCGGCCTGCCGCGCCAGCGTCGCGCCGATGTCCTCATAGGTTTCGGCGATCTCTGCCGGCGTCATCCAGCCCTGTTCGACCATCAGCGCCGCGCCCTTCAGCAGCGGGTCGCGCGATTCGTCGGATTCGATCAGCGCCTTGGGCAGATAGGCGCCCTGCACGTCGGACCCCGCGTGGCCATAGAGGCGCACCGTGCCCATGTGCAGGAACACGGGCCTGCGCGTCCGCCGCGCATAGTCCGCCGCCGCCTTCGCCCCGGCCCAGGCCGAGGCAAGGTCGGTGCCGTCGCACTGGATATAGTGCAGCCCCGCGCGGTGGCGGAACTGCGCCTCGATCCAGCCCGTCGGCGTGCGCGTCGAAATGCCGATGCCATTGTCCTCGCACAGGAAGATCAGCGGCATCGGCGAGCCCTGGAACGCCGACCAGCCCGCAGTGTTGAACGCGCCCTGCGCGGTCGAATGGTTCGCCGAGGCGTCGCCGAAGCTGGCGAGCACCACCGCATCGCCCGGCAGCGGGCAGTCCGTCAGGCCCTGCCGCCGCGCGAGGCCGATCGAAAAGGCCGCGCCGACCGCCTTCGGCAGATGCGAGGCGATCGTCGAGGTCTGCGGCGGGATGTTGAGCGGCTTCGACCCGATCACCTTGTGCCGCCCGCCCGAGATCGGATCCTCCGCCGACGCCGCGAAGCTCAGCAGCATGTCCCACGTCGGGGTCCCGCCCGGAAGCTGGCGCGACCGGTGAAGCTGGAAGGCGTTCGAGCGATAGTGGAGAAACGCCATGTCGGTGACGCGGAGCGCGGCAGCGACGGCGGCATTGCCCTCGTGCCCCGACGAGCCGATCGTATAAAAGCCCTCGCCGCGCGCCTGCAGATGGCGCGACAGGCGGTCCATCTGGCGGCTGGTCAGCTGCGAGAGGAAGATATCGGTCGCCCCGGCGCGCGACAGGCCGGCGGCGGCAGGATCGGGCGCATCGGCGGGGCGGGAGAGCGATCCCGCCGCCAGCGCGCCAAGGAATTTCTCATGTACTGCCTGCGCCGCGTCCACCGACATCCTCCATCCGCTTGGCCACCGGTTACGCCTGCAACCATCGGTCCTGTTCTGGCGCGCGCTAGAACGGGGCAGTTCGACGCGCAAGCATCTCTTGCCTTGCCGCGCCGCCTCGCGCTACCACCATACACGATGACGGGGGCCGATATTTCAACATGATGTGGCTGTGGATCGCACAGGCGTCGGCCGCCACCAGCGCGCCGGCTTCCGATGAAAGCGCGGGCTGGCTCGTCGACCCCGAACTTGTCGGCCCCGGCTATGGCCAGACGATGGCCGGCGGCGATATCCAGACGAGTTTCCCCAAGCCGCCCCCGCCGCCCGAACCGTCGCAACTGAATCTCGACTGGCTGCGCGATTTCTTCGAGTGGACCGCTCCGGCCCTCAAGCCGCTGATGTGGGTCGGCGCAGCCGCGCTGCTGCTGCTCATCCTCTATCATTCGGTTCCCGCCTTCGCCGACTGGGTCGACAATCTGCGCTTCCGCCGCAAACGCGGCGAGGAGGCGATCGAGGAAAGCATCGGCGAAGCCGAGGCAGGCGTCGCACGCGCGCGGCTGGCCGATGCCGACGCGCTTGCCGCCGCCGGACGCTTTGCCGAAGCGGTCCACCTGCTGCTCTATCGCAGCGTCGATGACATCAGCGACCGGCGACCGGGCCTCGTCCGCCCGGCGATGACCTCGCGCGAACTGGCCGAAGCGCAGGATTTGCCGACGGTCGCGCGCCACGCCTTCAGCGAGATCGCGCGTGCGGTCGAAATCAGCCTGTTCGGCGGCCGGTCGATCGACGAGCGCGCATGGCTCGATTGCCGCGGCGCCTATGCCGAGCTGACCGTGCCGAAGAATTGGGCGCGCGCATGACGAAGGGCCGCACCGGCGATCACGGCTTCAACCCGCTGATCATGGCGGCGATGGTCGTCGTCGGCATCATCGCCTTCATCGCGCTATGGGCGCTGATCGCGCTCGGCCCCCAGCTGTCGAGCGGCAACGACGGCGGCGGCCACGCGCTGTCGAAAGGCGCGCCGGGCTATGCCGGGATCGTCGACCTGCTCGAACGCGCCGACGTCGTCGTGACGCTGCGCCGCAGCGAGGAAGCGCCGCTGTATGACGAGGAATGGCGCGACCTGCTGATCCTGACACCCCGGCATGAAACGAAACCGGCCGAAATCGAGGCGATCATCAAGGGCCATCGCGGCGGCCCGGTGCTGATCATCCTGCCCAAATGGCGTGCGGGCCGGCATCCTGAAAAGGCCGGGTGGGTCGGACAGGCGTTCCCGTTCGCCCCGTCGCCCTCGTTGATTCCCGGATCGGCGGCGAAGATCGACACAATCAAGAACGAACCCAATGCCCGCGGCGCGACCGCGAGCGGGTCCGTCGGCGGACATCGCGTATCGCTGCCGCTGCCCGGACTGCGGTCGCAGGTGATCGAGGCGAGCGAGCTTGAAACGCTGATCGCCTTCCCGCACGGCGGCGCGCTGCTCGCGAAGCATCCGCGCGACAAGATCTACATTCTGTCCGACCCCGATTTCCTCGACAATCTGGCGTTCGCAAACCGCGAGCGCGCCAGTGCCGCCATCAGGCTGATCGACGCAGTTGCGGAGGATTCGGAGGCCGACGGGCTTGCCTTCGACCTTACCCTCAACGGGTTCGGCAGCCAGCGATCGCTGCTCCGCTTTGCCTTTGTTCCGCCCTTCATCGGCATCACCCTGTGCCTGATCGCGGCAGGCCTGCTTGCGCTGTGGCAGGCGTGGGTGCGGTTCGGTCCCGCGCTGAAACCCGGCCGCGCCATCCCGATCTCGAAGGCCGCGCTGATCGCGAACAGCGCCGACCTGATCCGGCAGGCGCGGCGCGAGCTCGACGGCGCCGACGCCTATGTCGCGAACCAGCGGAGTGTAATCGCGCGGCGGTTGCACGCACCGGGCGGGCTCGACGCGGCCGAAACCGACAGCTGGATCGACCGCCGGCTGCAGCAGGGTAGCGATTTGTTTTCGGCGCTCGCGCGGCGTCTGCCGCTCGCGCGCAACCGGCATGAATTTTTAAGCGACGCCCAGGCGCTGCACGACATCAGAAAGGAATTGCTACGTGACGGCTGAGATCGAAAGCGTGAAGGCGCTGGGCGCAGCGATCGAGGGCGAGGTCGCCAAGGTCGTGTTCGGCCAGGCGCCGCTGACCCGCATGGTCACGATCGCGCTGCTCGCGGGCGGGCATGTGCTGCTCGAGGGCCCGCCGGGAACGGCAAAGACCCTCCTCGCGCAGGCGTTCGCACGCACCGTGGGGCTTGATTTCGGGCGCATCCAGTTCACCCCCGACCTGATGCCCGGCGACATATTGGGATCGAACCTGTTCAACTTCCAGACGTCCAGCTTCACCCTGACCAAGGGGCCGATCTTCACCGAATTGCTGCTGGCCGACGAAATCAACCGCACCCCGCCGAAGACGCAGGCCGCGCTGCTGGAAGCGATGCAGGAACGCCGCGTGACGATCAACGGCGAGCCGCATACGATGAGCCCGCGCTTTACCGTGCTGGCGACACAGAATCCGATCGAGCAGCAGGGCGTCTATCCGCTGCCCGAGGCGCAGCTCGACCGCTTCCTGTTCAAGCTGGTCGTCGATTATCCCGATGCGGCCGAGGAACGGCGGATCGTCGCCGACCATGGCGGGCGCTTCAAAAGCCCTGCGGTCACCGATTTCGGCGTGGCGCAAATCGCCGATGCCAAGGCGATCGGCGCCGCGATCGACGCGATCGCGACCGTGCGGCTGGCCGACGAGATCGTCGATTACATCGTCCGCCTGATCCGCGCCACGCGCGCGAGCGCCGACCTGGAATGCGGTGCATCGCCGCGTGCCGCGACGATGCTGGCGCGCGCGGCCTGCGCCGCGGCGGCCCTCGAGGGGCGCGACTATGTGATCCCCGACGATGTTCAGCGCCTCGCCGCCGGCGTGCTGCGCCACCGCGTCATCCTGTCTGCCGCCGCCGAGATCGAAGGCCGGAGCGTCGAGCAGGTGATCGCCGATATCGTCGAGCGCGAGGACGTGCCCCGGTGATCTACCCGACGCGCCGCGCGATCTATCTGCTGCTGCTCGGCGCCCCCGTGGCGCTCGCGCTCGGGCTCATCCGCCCCGAACTGTGGATCGTCGCGCCCGCGTGGATCGGCCTGATCTTCCTTGGCGTGCTTGTCGACGCGACGCTGGGCGCCAGCCCGCGCAAGCTGACGCTGGAAACACAGGTTCCGCATCAGGTCGGGGTCGGCGACGCGTTCGATCTGAGGCTGATCGCGTCGGGCAAGTCGGTTCCGCGCCGCGCCGAACTCGCGCTCGCCCTCGACGAACGGCTCGCTCCCGGCGGACGGCTGGCAGACGATATAGCGCGCGCCGCCGATGCCGACGCGCTCGTCCGCACGCTGCCGCTCACCGCATCGCGGCGCGGGCAGGCGCTGATCGAGGCGCTGTGGCTTCGCTGGACCGGTCCGTTCGGGCTCGTCTGGAAGCAGCGCCGCTTTGCGATCGATCAGGCGGTCGCGGTCGTGCCGAGCCTGCGCGCGGTGACCGAAGAAGGCAGCCGGCTGTTCCAGCGCGACAGCTGGTTCGGGATGCGCCAGCAGCAGCTGCGCGGCGAGGGCAGCGAATATGAGGCGCTGGCAGAATATCAGGCGGGGATGGACCGGCGCGCGATCGACTGGAACGCGTCGGCGCGCCATGTGAAGCTGCTCGCCAAGGAATATCGCGTCGAGCGCGACAATCGCGTCGTGCTCGCGATCGACGCCGGACGGACGATGGCCGAGCCGGTCGGCGGGGTGCCGCGTGTCGACCGCGCGGTATCGGCAGGGCTGCTGCTGGCCTATGCCGGGCTGAAGCTCGGCGACCGGATCAGCTTCTTTTCCTTTGCTGCCAAGCCGCAGGCGCTCACCCCCGCCTATATGCACGTTCAGGATTTCCCGGCGCTGCAACGGGCGGCGAGCCTGATCGACTATGCGCCGGTCGAGAGCAATTTCACGCTCGCGCTGACGACGCTGTCGGCCGCGCTCAACCGCCGCTCGCTGATCATCCTGTTCACCGAATTCACCGACGCGACGAGCGCCGACCTGATGATCCGCTCCGCAGGACGGCTGCTCAAGACGCACCGCCTGCTGTTCGTCGTCATCCGCGACGACGAGGTCGAAGAGGTCGAGCGCCGCCGCCCGGAAAGCGCCGCCGACGTGACCCGGTCGAACGTCGCCGCGGCGATGTTGCGCGACCGTCAGCTGGTGATCGCGCGGTTGCAGCGGCTGGGCGCCGACGTCATCGAAGTGCCCGCCGATGCCATGGGCGCCGCGGTTGTCGAGGCCTATCTCGGTATCAAGCGGGCGGGCAGCCTGTGAGCGCGGCCAGCCTCCCCACCTTTTCGACCAGCCGCTTTCGCGACGAGCGCGAGGCCGACTGGATCGCCTTCGACATCCTGCTGACCAAGCTGGAGAAGAAGGGCGCCGTGGCGCTGACCAGCGACGAGTTGCTCCAGCTGCCCATTCTCTATCGTGCGACCCTGTCCTCGCTCTCGATCGCGCGCGCGACCAGCCTCGACAAGGCGCTGCTCGACCATCTCGAGGCGCTGTCGATCCGCGGCTATTTCCTCGTCTATGGCGTCCGCGAGACGCGGTGGAGCCGGATCCGGCGCTTCTTCCTCTATGACTGGCCCGCCGCGGTGCGCGCGGTGTGGAAGGAAACGCTGATCATCGCGCTGGTGATCATCCTCGGCGCGCTGACCAGCTGGTCGCTCGTTGCGCACAACCCCGAGTGGTATTTCAACTTCGTCCCCGAAGAGATGTCGGGCGGGCGCGATCCGCGCGCCACCGTCGAATTCCTGCAATCGACGCTGGGGCACGGCAAGGCGGCGGCAGGCAGCGAGAAGGAGAGCGGGCTGCACGTCTTCGCCACCTATCTCTTCACGCACAACAGCCAGGTGTCGATCCTGTCCTTCGCGCTCGGGTTTGCCTTTGGCGTGCCGACGATGATGCTCGAATATTATCAGGGCATCAGTCTTGGCGCGATGCTTGCCGTGTTCACCGGCAAGGGCCTGGGCGTCGATTTCGGCGGCTGGCTTTTCATCCACGGCACGACCGAACTATTCGCCGCCGCACTGTCGGGCGCGGCCGGTCTGCGTATCGGCGCTGCCGTTGTATTCCCCGGCGCGCGCGGACGGCTCGAAGCGGCCTCGGACGCAGGGCGGACGGCGGGCAAGGTCATGGTCGGCGTCATATTGATGTTACTGGTCGCCGGCCTGCTCGAAGGATTCGGACGGCAGCTGATCACCGACACGGTGCTGCGTTATGCCATCGGCACTGTGATGCTGTTGTTCTGGCTCGCCTATTATTACATTCCCCGACGCGAGGATGTGGCATGACGGCCGCGGCGAGGAATGCCAGGCTGCGCGGCAGCCAGGCAAAGAAGATCCGCGAATTCGTGACCCCCGAGGGGGTCGATCTGGAGCTGCGGATCGCAAGTTCGGGGCTGCGCCTCGGCGCGCTGATCGTCGATTTGATCGCCATCACGGTGACGCTCTTCGTGTTCAACCTGCTGGTGGACTGGATCGGCCACGCCACTCCGCGCGACATCGCCTTCATCATCTGGATGCTGGGCGCCTTCGTGCTTCGCACCTTCTGGTTCATCGGCTTCGAGCTCGGCTCGCGCGCCGCGACCCCGGGCAAACGATTGATGGGGATACGCGTCGTCGCGCGCGACGGCGGGCGGCTGACCGCCGACGCCGTGGTCGCGCGCAACCTGATCCGCGAGCTTGAACTGTTCCTGCCGCTGATGATGGTCGGCGTCGGCGCATCGGAGGATATGGTGTCGGGCTGGACCGTCGCCGCCGGGGTGATCTGGTCGCTGACGCTCAGCCTGTTCCTGCTGTTCAACCGGGACCGGATGCGGATGGGCGACCTGATTGCAGGGACGTGGGTGGTAATGGCGCAGCGCGCAAAGCTCGACAGCGACATCTCCGCCAGCGCCGAAGCGGGCGCGATGCTGTTCACCGAGGCCGAACTTTCGGTCTATGGCATTTTCGAACTGCAGGAACTCGAACGCATCTTGCGCGCGCGCGACCCGCGCGCGATGCGCGAGGTCGCCGACACGATCCGCGCCAAGATCGGCAGGCCCGTCGCCGAAGAGGATGACGTCTTCCTGCTTTCCTATTACCGGCAACTCAAAGCCCGGCTCGAACGCGGACTGCTGTTCGGGAAAAGACGAGAGGATAAATATGCCAGCGAATGACCTCCCCCATTCGGTCACCGACGCCCTGCACCGCCGCCGGTCGGTGCGCGCCTTTACCGGTGAACCTGTCGATCCCGCGGTGCTGAAGGCGATATTTGCCGCGGCGCAGCGCGCGCCGTCGGGGGGGAATCTCCAGCCCTGGCAGGTGACGCTTGTCACCGGCGATCCCTGGCAGCGGGTCAAGGACGCGGTGGCGGCACGGATCGCGCTGGGGCGCGAGGGCTATCAGCCCGAATATGACATCTATCCCAAGGGGCTTACCGATCCGTGGGAAAGCCGCCGCTTCGGCGTCGGCGAGGCGCTTTACGCCTCGCTCGGCATCCCGCGCGAGGACAAGGCGGGCCGGCTCGCTCGGTTCATGGAAAATTACCGGGGTTTCGGCGCACCGGTGATGCTTTTCCTCCACTGCTCGCGCATCATGGGACCGCCGCAATGGTCGGACATGGGCATGTGGCTGCAATCGGTGATGCTGCTGCTCGTCGAGCATGGCCTCGCCAGCTGTCCGCAGGAATGCTGGGCGATGTACGGCCAGACGGTGCGCGAAACGCTGGACCTTGGCGAGGACCAGATTTTGTTCACCGGCCTCGCGATCGGCCATTGCGACGAAGCCGAAGCCGTAAACCAGTGGCCCGTGCCGCGCGTCGAGCTGGAAGAGGTGATCGATTGGCAAGGATTTTGAGAGGCGGGTTTCTGAAGATGCATCGCAAATATGCGCGTTATGGCACCGTCGCGGCGATGGCGCTGCTGATGGCGGGCTGTGCCGCCGTGCCGACACCGACGGCCCCGCCGCCTGCCCCCCGCCCGACGCC
>Ga0247823_10003280_pt1 | contig 13128 bp, 17 predicted proteins | sample 13C_PalmiticAcid_2_FD_192426 | JGI IMG/M metagenome (GOLD analysis project Ga0247823, IMG submission 192426) | Soil microbial communities from agricultural site in Penn Yan, New York, United States - 13C_PalmiticAcid_Day30 | ecosystem: Environmental > Terrestrial > Soil > Agricultural land...
ATATGCTTGCGCCATGCCGCGCGTATTGATTGCCGAAGACGAAACCGCCATCGCCGATGCCGTGCTGTACGCGCTGCGCAGCGAGGGCCTGGAGGCCGACCACTGCCTGCTGGGCCGCGAGGTCGCCCAGCGCGTGCGTGCGGGTGGGGTGGATGTGGTGGTGCTTGATGTCGGCCTGCCGGACGTCAGCGGCTTCGACGTCTGCCGCGAGCTGCGCGGGTTCAGCGACGTGCCGGTGATCTTCCTCACCGCCCGCAACGACGAGATCGATCGCGTGCTGGGCCTGGAGCTGGGTGCCGACGACTACGTCACCAAACCTTTCTCGCCGCGTGAGCTGGTCGCCCGCGTGCGGGCACGCCTGCGCCGTGCCGGCACCACGGCGCAAGCAACGGCGGGCGAATGGGTCGCGCGCGGTGCCTTCGCGATCGACCGCGAGGGCCACCGCATCCGCTACCACCAGCAGCTGCTCGACCTGACCCGCTACGAGTACGCCGTGCTGGACGCGCTGCTGCAGCGTCCCGGCGCCATCCTCAGTCGCGCGCAGCTGATGGACCGTGGTTGGGACAGCGATGCCGACAGCGCCGACCGCACCGTCGACACGCACGTGAAGACGCTGCGTGCCAAGCTGCGCGCGGCCGGCGCCGACCCCGACCCGATCCGCACCCACCGCGGCCTGGGTTACGCCGTCGAGGCCTGACCGATGCGGCTCGGGCTGAAGCTGGTCCTCGGTTTCTTCCTGATCGTCGGCATCGCCGCCTTCTTCGTGATGCGGGTGTTCGTCAACGAAGTGAAGCCCGGCGTGCGCCAGGCGATGGAATCCACCCTGGTGGACGCCGCCAACCTGCTGGCCGAAGTGGCCGCCGACGACCTCAAGGCCGGACGCATCGCCGACGGCGCGTTCGCACGCCATGTCGCGCTCGCCCAACGGCGCGATCCAAAGGCCTGGGTGTGGCGGTTCCAGAAGCGCAGCGTGGACTACCGGGTCACCGTCACCGATGCGCGCGGCGTGGTCGTGTTCGACTCGCAGGGGCGCGACGTCGGTCGCGACAACTCCCGCTGGAACGACGTCTACCGCACGCTGCGCGGCGAGTACGGCGCGCGGTCCAGCCCGGAGGCGCCAGGCGATACCGCGCACACCGTCATGCACGTCGCCGCGCCCATCTACGATCCCGGCGACCGCGCCACGCTGCTCGGCGTGCTGACCTTGTCGCAGCCCAACCGCAGCATCGAACCGTTCATCGTCGCCAGCCAGCGCAGCATCCTGCTGCGCGGCGCATGGCTGATCGGCATCTCGGCGTTGATCGGCGTGCTGATGACCTGGTGGCTGGTGCGTGGCATCGGCGGGCTTAACCGTTATGCGCAGGCGGTCAGCGCCGGCGAACCGGTGCCGCCGCCGCGGCCGCGCGCCGACGAGATCGGCGACCTGGGCCGCGCGCTGGAGACGATGCGCCGCAAGCTGGCCGGCAAGGCCTACGTGGAACAGTACGTGCAGTCGCTGACGCACGAGATGAAGAGCCCGCTGGCCGCCATCCGCGGCGCCGCTGAGCTGTTGCAGGAGCCGTTGCCGGAGACGGACCGCCAGCGCTTCGCCCGCAACATCCAGGCGCAGGAGCAGCGCCTCACCGAAACCATCGACAAGCTGTTGGCGCTGGCGGAGGTCGAACAGCACGGCTGGCTGCAACGGCGCGAGCGCGTGGATGCCGGTGTGCTTGCCGATGAGGTCGCACAGGCCGTCGACGACAGGTTGACGCCACGTGGCGTGCATCTGGTGACAGTACCGGTGCAAGGAGCGTGGAGCGTGGAAGGCGATGGCTTCCTGCTGCGCCGTGCGCTGGGCAATCTGCTGGACAACGCGATCGCTTTTTCGCCGGCTGGCGGCACGGTCGAGCTGGCCGTCGAAGCCGACCCGGACCAGGTGCGCTTCATCGTGCGCGATCGCGGTCCTGGCGTACCGGACTACGCGCACGAACGCGTCTTCGAGCGCTTCTATTCCTTGCCGCGTCCCGACAACGGCCAACGCAGTTCCGGCCTGGGCCTGCCGTTCGTGCGCGAAGTGATGCGCCTGCATGGCGGCGAAGCCACGCTGCGCAATCGGCCCGACGGCGGCGCCGAAGCCGTCCTGTCGCTTCCCAAGGTGTAGCCGTCCATCGTTATCCCGGCTTTTGCCGGGATGACGGCAGGGCACTTCACACAGTCTTCAAACAGGCTACCTGCCCGTTGCACACGGGCCCTGGACGATGCACCGCGTATCCAACCGGGGCATCGACATGAAGTCACTGAAATTGCTGTTGCGTTTCCTCACCATCGGCGGGCTGGTCCTGCTGTTGCTCATCCCCCTGATGATGATCCGAGGCACCATCCAGGAGCGCGAGGCCTACCGGCACCAGGCCGTCGAGCGCGTCATCGAAGGTACCGCCGGCAAGCAGCGCGTGACCGGGCCGATCCGGGTCGTGCCGTGGACCGAGATCCGTCGTACCGAGTGGCTGGACGACAAGGGCATCAAGCGCTTCCGCGAAGACAAGACCACGGGCCATCTGTTGCAGATGCCGAAGACGCTGGAGGTCACCGGCCGCCTCGAACCTTCCGAGCGCGCCGTGGGCCTGTACAAGGTCCGCGTGTACGAATGGCATGCCGATCTCGCCGCCGCGTTCGAACCCGCGCTGCCGGGTCCGTCGGCGAACGGCGCGGAGCGCCAGTACGGCACGCCGTACCTCGTGTTCGGCGTTTCCGATGTGCGCGGTGTCGCCGGCACGCCGGAACTGACGGTCGATGGTGCGACGCTGCCGCTGAAGTCCGGCACCGGCTATCTCGGCGCGCGCCTGGACGGCATCCATGCCGAATTGCCGGCCGTCGCGGCGGGCCGGGTGGCGGGCCAGCGCGTGACGATGAAGCTGCTGCTCAAAGGCACCGAGTCGCTGTCGGTCGTGCCGCTGGCCGACAACAACGACATCCGCATCAAGTCGAAGTGGCCGCATCCGAAGTTCGAAGGCTATTCGCCCACCAGCGAGGTCACCGGGTCCGGCTTCAATGCGACGTGGAAGATCTCGTCGTTGGCCAGCAACGCACAGAAGCAGCTGCGTGGCGAGGATGGCCAGGACGCGCAGGCCGACCGCATCGTGGATGGTCGCGTGCTGGCGGCGCCGCTCAGCACCAGCGTCGATGCGCTGCACGTCAGCCTGGTCGATCCGATCGACGTCTACACGCAGGCCGACCGGGCCAGCAAGTACGGCATCCTGTTCGTGGTGCTGACCTTCGTCGGCTTCGCGCTGTTCGAACTGATCAAGCGCCTGCCCATCCATCCGCTGCAATACCTGCTGGTTGGCCTGGCGTTGGCGATCTTCTTCCTGCTGCTGCTCAGCCTCTCCGAGCACATCGCGTTCTGGCAGGCCTACCTGGTGTCGGCGGTCGCCTGTATCGGCTTGCAGTTCGTCTACCTGTCGGGTGTGTTGCATAGCTGGGCGCGTGCGGCGGGGTTCGCCACGATGCTGACGCTGCTGTACGGCGTGCTGTACGGGTTGTTGGTATCGGAGGACAACGCGTTGCTGATGGGCTCGCTGCTGCTGTTCGGCATCCTGGCCGTGATCATGTGGGTCACCCGCAAGGTGGACTGGTATGCGCTGGGCACGGAACTGCGCTGAGCCATGGCGCGCCAGCGGCAACGCCATCGGGGGAGGGCCGCGCTCGCGGTCCTTCTTCTCCTGCTGGCGGCGGGGTGGGCTATGAACCGCGTCCGCATCTACCACCGCGCCCAGCAGGTGCTGCCGTCCGCCATCGAGACCTCGGGCTTGCAGCGCTTCGCGATGTCGCCCGGACAGCTGGAGTGCATGCTGCTGGGTCTGCTGGTGAGGTGCGAGTCGCATGGTGCGGTCATGCTGGAATTGTCCGACCCCGCGGCCACCGCGATCCAACGCGAAGGATTGGACTACTTCGACGGCGCCACCATCGCGCGCGGTGTGCTGTCGTCGCGTGGACCGGCGCGCTACGAAGCCTGGCGACCGTCGCCGCTGCCGGAGACGTGGCGCAAGTGGGATGACGGATCCGGCCTGTGGCCGGGCGTCATGCACGTGGACGTCGGTCCCGGCATGCGCCGCAGGCTCTCCTCCGCCTGGCAGGAAGGTGCGTACTTCACCCGTGATACCCGCGGCGGTGCCTGGCTGGTGGTGCTGCCGAGCGAACGCCTCGTCGTTTACAGCTGGTGGGACTGAGCATGGTGGTGTTCCTGGATTCGATCGTCATGTTTTCGCTTCCGTTGGGCGCGCTTGCGCTCGTGGCCGCCGGGGCGGGCTTTTTCTTCCGGCCGGCCCAGCCACTGATCCTGGCCGCGAGCGCCGTGTGCGTGGCGTGGGGCTGCGTGGGTTTCATGGAAGCGGGCATGTTCGCGCACGTGCTGATCCTGCCGTTGATCATCGCGTTCGGCCTGGCCGTGTGCGCGAGCCTTGCGGTGCGCCGATGGATGGAGCAAGGCTACCGACAGGACGCTCTGAGGGCGGCCGAGGAGGTGGACCCCGCTTGACCGCGGCGCGTCACGAACGAGTCGCTTCATCTCGCCCCGGCCGATGGCGTGCGCTAGAGTTCAGGGATGACCTCTGCGCACACCATCGGCCTTTTTCGCGGGCCGGAGATCACGCCCTGGCTGGACGACGTCGCGCGCCTGCGCGTAGCGGTGTTCCGCGACTGGCCTTACCTCTATGAAGGCGACCTAGCCTACGAGCGCGACTACCTGGCGGCGTATGCGGCCTCGTCGGAAAGCCTGTTCGTGCTGGCGATGGAGAACGCGCAGGTCGTGGGCGCGTCCACCGGCCTGCCGCTGGTCGACGACACCGATGCCTTCCGCCAACCCTTCCTCGACAGCGCCTTCGATCCGGAAGACGTGTTCTATTTCGGCGAATCAGTATTGCTGCCGGCGTATCGCGGCCGCGGCATCGGCCATGCCTTCTTCGATCATCGTGAAGCGCATGCGCGTGCGTTGGGCCGTTTCGCCTGGACCGCGTTCTGCGCCGTGGACCGCGCCGACGACGATCCCCGCAGGCCGGCCGACCACCGTGGCAACGAGGTGTTCTGGGGCAAGCGCGGCTACGAGCGGCTGCCCGGCATGACGATGCGCCTGCCCTGGGACGAGATCGGGCGCGGCGAGACCGATCACGCGCTGACGTTCTGGCTGCGCCCCCTGGAGGTCGTGCGATGAAGGTCGCCGTCGCCAAGTATCCGATCCAGGCGCCGGCGGATTTCGCTGCGTTCGCGCAACGCCAGGCGGTCGTGCTGGGCGATGCCGTCGCACAAGGCGCACGCATCGCCGTATTGCCGGAGTACCTGTCGCTGGAGCTGGCGGCCACGTTCGATGTCGCCACGCAGGGCGACTTGCATGCCTCGCTTGCGGCGATCCAGTCGCATCGCGACGCCTGGTTGACCCTGTACGCGGGGCTGGCGAAGGCGCTGGACCTGCACATCGTGGCCGGCACGTTCCTGTTGGCGCAGGCGAACGGTCGCTACCGCAACCGCTGCGACGTGTTCACCCCACAGGGCGGGCACCTCTGGCAGGACAAGCTGCAACTCACGGGATTCGAGAAGGGGCTGGGCGTCATCGACGGCGGCGATGCGCTGACGGTGTTCGACCTGGACGGCGTGCGCACCGGCGTGGCCGTCTGCTACGACAGCGAGTTCCCCTTGCCCGTGCGCGCGCAGGCCGAAGCCGGTGCGCGCCTGCTGCTGGTGCCCAGCTGTACCGACACCGACGCCGGTGCCACCCGCGTGCGGGTGGGGTGCCTGGCGCGCGCGCTGGAGAACCGCGTGTTCGTGGCGCAGTCGGTGACGGCAGGCGAAGCGGCGTGGAGTCCGGCGCTGGACATCAACACCGGCGAGGCCGCGATCTTCGCGCCGATGGATCGGGGCCTGCCCGCGGACGGCGTGGTGGTGCAGACCTCGGGCGAGCAGGTCTGGGCGCTGGCCGATCTCGACCTTGATGGGCTCGAGCGCAGTCGCCACGACGCGCAGGTCGCGAACGACCGGGACTGGGCGGGCCAGCTAAAACCTGCGATCACACGGGCGCGGCTGGACAAGCGCTGACGCGTTCCGATCAGCCCAGCAGGCTGACCCCGGGCACCAGCCAGATCGACAGCCCGGCCAGCGCCGACCCGATCACGGTCGCCGCCAACACGTCGCTGGGATAGTGCAGGCCGAGCACCACGCGCGAGGCCGCCACGCAGCCGGCGAACGGAATCAACAGCGGTGCCAGGCCCGGGTAGTGCGCCAAGGCGACCAGCGTGAACGCCACCGCATGCAGTGTGTGCCCGGACGGGAAGCTGAATTCGTCCAGCGGCGCGATCCAGGCGCGGATGCGCACGTCGGAAGCGAACGGGCGCGGCCGCCGCGTCCAGCGCTTCAGCAGCTTGTAGAGCGTCAGTGCGATCACGCCCGTCGCCGCGAGGTGCGCGGAGGCGGCCAACCCGTCCAGGCCGTCGGCGACGATCAGCGCGGCCATCAGCACGTACCAGAACACCCCATCGCCCAAGCGGCTGACGATGGCGAAGAAGCGGCGCACGCCGGTCCATTCGCCCCAGCGGTTGGCTCGCAGGCACCAGCCGGTGTCCCGGCCCATGAAGGCATTACGCGGCAGCAGCGGACGCATGGTGGCTTCTCCGGGTCAGGGCGAGATCGGTCAGCAGGGCATCGAAATCGGCGGCGACCTGCTCGGGGCGCAGGGCGCGCATCGCGACGGCGGCGGCGTCGCCCATCGCGCGACGTTGTGCCGGGTCGGCGGCCAAGCGCTGGGCGGCGGCCAGGAAAGCGTCGTCGTCGTCGACCGCCGCACCGTGCACACCATCGACCAGATGCTCGCGCGCGGCGCCGTAGTTGAAGGCCACCGTCGGCACACCGCTGGCCATCGCTTCCAGGGTGACGTTGCCGAAGGTTTCGCTGTGGCTGGAGAACAGGAACAGATCGCCGCTGGCGAAATGGCGCGCCAGCGCTTCACCGCGCTGCACGCCGCAGAAGACGAAGTCGGGATGCTCCTGCACCAGCCGTTCGCGGACCGGACCATCACCCACCCAGACGAACTTCGCGGTCGGATGCTGTTGCCGGATCGCGTCGAAGGCCCGGATCGACAGCTCGAGGTTCTTCTCCGCGGCGATCCGACCCACGTAGATCACCGCCACATCGTCCGGCTGCAGGCCCCATTGCGCGCGCAGCGCGTCGTCGCGGCGTGCCGGGCTGAAGTGCTGCGCGTCGACGGCGCGCGCCAGCCGCACCACGTGCTGGAAGCCCTGCGCCTGCAGGAAATCGGCCAGCTCGCGCGTCGGCACCAGCGTGGCCTGCGCGCCGTTGTGGAAGCGGCGCATCCAGCGCAGCGCGGTGTGCTCGAGGAAGCGCGCGCCGTAGTCGCGCATGTATTCGTCGAAGCGCGTGTGGAAGCCGGTGGCCACCGGGATGCCCAGGCGGCGCGCGGCGCGCACGGCCGACCACCCCAAAGGGCCTTCCGTGGCCACGTAAATCGCGTCCGGCGGGGAATCTTTCCATTGCGCCACCAGGCGCCGGGTAGCCGGAAGGCCGAATTTCAGGCCGGGGTAGCGCGGCAGGCTGGCACCGCGCACCAGCAGTGTATCGTCCGGCGCCGCGGTCTCGGTCGTCTGCCGCGGGCGCACCAGCGACACCGCGTGCGCCCGCTGGCGCAGGCCGGTTTCCAGCCCCTGCACGGTGAGGGCGACGCCGTTGACTTCCGGCGGGTACGTCTCGGTGACGATGGCAAAGCGCATGCGCGGCTCCACGTTTTGCGCATGCTGGGGGCGAGAGATGTAGCCGATGTGTCGGATCGGTGACCGTGGGATGACGGTGTGCGCTGGGCCCGTTTTGGGCGCGGGGGCCGTTCAGGTGGCGGGGGTCTCGTCGGCAAGCAGATGCGCCAGCCAGCGGGCCCTCACGTGTGGGGACAAGGCGCGCTCGACGCCGACATGGTCGCTGTCATGCGAAAGCGCATGGGCCACCGCCTGCAGCACGCGCTCGAAGAGCCCGGCATCGCCACCACCGATGAGCACCACGTAGGCCGTGTCCTCGTCCGCGTCGTCCAGCTTGCGAATGCGGACCCAATCCGTCCCCTCCCGCAGGTCCACCGCGTACCCGGCACCCGCTCGAAACGCCGGCCAGCCACGCAGGCAGGCGGCCAGGTCCGTGGGTCTGGAGAAATAGGACAGCAGCTGCGCTTCGTGGGCGTGCGCCATCACTGAGGTCACGTCGCGTGAAGAACGAAGCCGGTGCCACTGCCCGGCAGGCTGGACGTGCAGATGATCGTGTTCGTGGTCGAGCCGACCTCGTCGATCGACGTGTGCAGCCGATGCAGGATGTCGTCGAAGGCCTTTCGCCTCGCCGGCATGGAGATCTCCCAGGTGACCACCCAGAATTCGTTGTTCTTGCTGCCCTCGATCTTGCCGGCCAGGCCCGGATAGTTCACGCGCGCACGGCAGTCGGTGGCCATCGCATGCTCGAGGAACCGCGCGGAGAAGCTGAAGGTGTGCGTCTCCCCGACCGGCAGCGCATAGCGGTGGCCCAGGGTCCAGATGCGATGCCGGCGCAGGTACTGCTGATACATCCGCCACCCGAGCGTAGCGTGGGCGGCCAGTGCGCCGATAAGGATGAGCGTTTCCATGGCGCGATCGTACAGCCCTTCGGTGTCAGCGCGTCCGGCGCGTGCGCGGCGGTCCCGCATCCTTGCGCACGCGGGTCTCGTAGGCCTTCGTCACCAGTGCCCTGACGACCGCGGGCGTAGCTTGCGCCAGCGCGATCCGCAGGCCCAGCACCTTGCTGCCCCAGAACAGCTTCTCGACGAACGCGGGATACATCGCCAAGGCCTGCTCGCGGTCTTCCTCGCCGAGGAACACATGCACGTGCGTTTCCTCCGGCGGGAGGGTCACGAAGATCTTGCCGCGCACCCGGAACGACGAATACGTGTGGTGAGGTTCCTCGGTGACCGCCTCGAGCGATAGCGCATGCGTGCGGACATCGGCGATCTTCACGGCATGCTCCGGCGTCCGGCGTGTGCGTCGATACCGGTCAGGTCGTCCGCTGTCCGCGTGCCGCCAACCGATGCCCCAGCCACGCCATCGGCAGGTAGGCGAACACCAGGTCCACCACGGTGAACCACAGCGGCGAGGGCAGCATCGCGACCGCGGCGATGCCACCGATCAGGAAGAGGGCACCCACCACCCAGGCCGGGCCGCAGGTCCGCCCGGGGGTGGCCAGGGTGGCGACGAAGGCGCCGACGAGCGTGCCGACCGCATGGGCCAGGAACGGGAACAGGAAGTGCTTCGGCTCGAACAGCGGCATCGCCGCTTTCAGGCCTTCGGTGGTGGTGGTGTCCACGCCGGCTGGGGGCGGGATCACATGGCCGCTGAGCATGACCAGCGTCATGTTGACGATGCTGCCGACGAACAACCCGGCGATGACGGCCAGGATCAAACGGAACACACGCTTCATGACAACCTCCGGCAAGGATGCGAGGGACTGTCCGTCGGCGTGGGGCCGGCCGTGACTGTGGGCGACTATAGCCGAGCATCGACCGTGCGGGGTCGGGGCGTCCTCAGCGCCGGCCACCAGGTGTACCAGGCCTCCACGGCCAACAGGGGCAGCACGAAGCACAGCCACTCCCGGGTCACGCCCCGCAATTGCGGATCCGGCATGAAGGGGAACATCACGTCTTCGGCCTGGCCCATCACCCGCACGATCACGAACGCCACCGCGATGGTGTAGCTGCGCACCACGAAACGTTCATGCGCCGCGAACGCGCGCTGCCGTGCGCACCACCAGGCGGCGGCGGAGAAGGCGACCCACAGCGTCGCGAACAGCACGACGGGGACGCGACGGCCCACGAGATCGAAGGTCAGCCCCAGATAGATCGCGAGCGAGCCGGCGATGAGCGATGCCACCAGGTAGGCGCGTCCCAGGCGGCGATGCCACTGCGGCCACCTCAGGCGGAAGCGGCGACTGAATTGCAGCGGCGGCAAGAGCAGCAGCGGCGTGGCAAAGGTCAGGTGCACGATCAGCGCCCACGTGCGGAAGGCCGGCTCTCCGGTCCGGTCGCGCATGAGGGCGTAATTCAGTTCGCCCCAGAGGAACCAGGCGCTGAGGGACACCAGGATGAGCAGCAGCAGGACCTTGAAGGGCCTGGGCGGCAGTGTGGTCGGGCTCGCTGCGTTCATGCGGAGGATGGCGCCTGGAGAGGGCCGGGCGGTGCACGTGGCACGCGCTCCTGTTGCCATTCCCACGTAACGCCGCGGCAGGAGCGGTCAACCGGGCGGGACGCAAGGGCTCGAATGCCTTCTGTCAGGCCGCGTCGCGGTTGGCGGGCGGGCGCCGTGCCGACATCGCGACCCACAGCTGCACATGGGCGTTGATACCACTTCCTATGGCGCGCCATACAGCCGCTTATGGCGAGCCATAGGTCCGACGATGGACCGCCATGGGTGCACCTATCGTCGACGATACCGATTGGTATCGACGGCCATAGGCATCGGTATCGAAAACCATGGTCCAGTACATCGCCGATGCCCATCGCGGAGAGGGACGAGGGTGGCCGGAGCGTCGCGCCTGGCACGGGGCCGGTCGTGAACGATGCCAACCGGTATTCCGGATGAGACCAGTCGGTATCAACGCCCAATACCACCCCTATGGCGCGCCATGTCGCGATGTATCAAACGCGTCTACAGGACGTGTGCGGTCGGCCAGGAGCTTGATGAAGCAGATCGCCGACCTGGGTGCACCGGGAACCCAGCGTCGTGATCCGTCACGGGCGCTGATACCCAACGTCAGGTGGTCGGCTATCGACCGATGTACCGCATGCGATCGAAATCGATGGGACTGGCATGGCGGGGGATACACCCGACCATGGGCAACCCGTGCGACGAGTGTGGTGCGTGATGCAAGGATGTCTCCCTCATCACCACGCGAACCCCTCCTTCCAGTCGTCCCGTGGCAACCATGTGGTCTGGTCCGGCGACGGGGCATCGATCTGGCCGGCCGCCACACTGCGCGCCACCATCGGTTCGATGTCCGAGAAGCGGGCGGCGCGCGAGCCGATGCCGGCGCCTAAGAGGTTGTTGTGGATGTCCATGGCATTGGCGCGTTTGCCGCGCCGTTCCATCACGCTGTTGACCAGGTCGATGGCGCGCGCGTCCAGCGTGTAGGCCACGACCGCACTGGCGAGCGTATGCCGGTACGCATCCAGCGGTCCGTGTCGGCCGCCGGGCAGTGGGCTCTGCAGGACGTGGGACCAGGTGTACGTCAGCACGAAGGCGGGATAGACCGCCAGGATCAGGGCCAGCAGCACGAGCCGGCGCAGCCAGGGCCGTTTGCGCTTCGATGGCTTCATCGGTTCAGAGGTCGAGCGGCTCGACCACCACCGCCGTGCCGTAGCACAGCACCTCGGTGAGGCCGGCCATCACGTCGGTGGCGTCGTAGCGCACGGCGACGATCGCATTGGCGCCCAGTTGCCGGGCGTGCTGCAGCATGTCGCGGTAGGTCTCATCGCGCGCCTGCTCGCACAACTCGGTGTAGATGGTGATGTTGCCGCCGAACAGCGACTGCAAGCCGCCCAGGAAGTTGCCCACGATCGACCGCGAGCGCACGGTGATGCCGCGCACCATGCCCAGGTTGCGGCGGATGCGGTAGCCGGGCAATTCCATGGCGGTCGTCACCATGGCGTCGCTGAGGTGCAGGCCGGCGGCAGGCGAAGGCGCGTAGGCGGAGGACGAGTTGTAGGGGTCGGTCATCGGGCGTCCAGAAGGGGCGTCGTGCGGAATAGGGCGCGACGCGGTGGATCAGGGGTCGAGATGGCTGCGGAGTTCGGTGACGACGGCCTGCCAGTCGTGGAGGTCGTCGGTCTCTTCCCACAGTTCCCGCAGTTCGGAGTGGTCGGCCAGGATGCGGGTGAGCGCGTCCCGTGCCTGCGTGGCCAGGTCGGCATCGATGGTCGGCCGGATCCGTGCGAGCCAGTCGGCCAGCCCTTCTTCCCGCTGTGCCGCGAACGTCGGGCGTCCGCGCGCTGCGGCCACAATCTCGGCGGCGACGATCGCCAGCGTGGCATCAGGCGCCTCCACGTACTCGGTAGACGTCAGTACGTTGTCCAGCACCTCACGGACCAGCGACAGGTCGCCGCTATCCAGCAGGTCGATCATGAAATCTCCCGCGTCGTCGTTCTCGAACGAGCCGATGCCCCAGGTGCCCATGCATATCTCCGGTCGATGGTCGGCGGTTGGCTTCTGTTAGCCGTATGGACGGCCATCAACATAACGGAAGCGGTAGATTTCGTCGTTGAAATCGATCGCCTCGACATGCGTTGGCAGGAGAGAGAATCCCTCGGTGAAGATGTCAGCGCCGCTGCTTGCCCATACGATCCGGCCTGCTTCGTCGAATCGGCATATTTCGAGTTCGCCATGGGACAAAAGGGTGCCGGATGCGTCATGCCGATAAACGCCAAAGCAGGCGGCCTGATCGATCTGCAATGTCCAGTGGTGCTGGAATGGCGCAGCGTCGAAACAGACGATATAAGGACCAACAGCCAAGTAGTGGCGATGACCGACGGACAGCAATGAATGAGGGTGTACCGCCGTCACTCCGCCGCTCGCGCCGAACACGGCTGTCGGTGTGCCGTCGATGATGACACCGTGAATCGCCAGAGGGCGCTCCCCCTCGGACAGATTCCATTGATGTAGATAGCGTCGGGGATTGTCAGGCGAGCCGAACGTAAACGCCGGTTCGTCGATGACTTCAATGTGGCTCATGTCATGGTCCCGATGTCGCGCGTTGCGCCAATGTGGACATGCTCACGGCACCCGTCCCCCTCGCGCCGCGGTGAACAACGCATACCACTCCTCGCGCGACAGCGACACGTCGTCTGCCGCGGCACAGGCCACTAGGCGGACGGCGTCGGTGGTGCCGACGATGGGTTGGATGCCGGCGGGATGGCGCAGCAGCCAGGCGAGCTGGATGGCTTCGGGCGTCACGCCCTTCGCGTCGGCCAGCTGGCGCAGCAGCGTCGCCGTCTCGCGCACCACGGGGTCGGAGAACTCGGAGGTGCTGGCGAGCTTGCCGCTGGCTAACGGCGACCAGGCCTGCACGACGTCCGCGTGCAGGCGGCAATAGTCC
>Ga0247823_10003281_pt1 | contig 13125 bp, 12 predicted proteins | sample 13C_PalmiticAcid_2_FD_192426 | JGI IMG/M metagenome (GOLD analysis project Ga0247823, IMG submission 192426) | Soil microbial communities from agricultural site in Penn Yan, New York, United States - 13C_PalmiticAcid_Day30 | ecosystem: Environmental > Terrestrial > Soil > Agricultural land...
GGGTGGAGGAGTTGGGTGGGGCGGACCATGCGGGCATTTTGCGACAAGGCGCCGCCGCGCGCTGACGCCCGCGCGGCGCAGGGCGGATAATCGATGGCCATGCACATCCGATTCACCAAGATGCAGGGCGCCGGCAACGATTTCGTCGTGCTTGACGAGACGCGAGGCCGCCTGGGCCTGAGCGCCGCGCAGTACCGCTTTCTGGCCGACCGCCACTTTGGTGTCGGTGCCGACCAGATCCTCAGCGTGCGCGCTTCGCCCGGGCGCGGGCTGGACTTCGAGTACGTGATCCACAACGCCGATGGCGGCCAGGTGGAGCAATGCGGCAACGGCGCGCGCTGCTTCGTGCGCTACGTGCACGACAAAGGCCTGAGCGCGAAGAACCCGCTGCGCGTGAAGGTGATGAACGCCGAGCTGGAACTGAAGATGCACACCGATGGCCGCGTGACGGTGGACATGAGCCCCCCGGTGTTCGCACTCGATCGCGTGCCTTTCAATGCCGAGGGCCTCACGCCCGAGCCCATGGGCGGCTTCGAGCGCTGGCCGCTGGCGCTGCCCTATGCCGGCGATGTGCCGGTGGCCGTGCTCTCCATGGGCAACCCGCACGCGGTGCTGCTGGTGGACGACGTGCAGGCCGCCCCGGTGCCGTCCTGGGGCCCCTGGATCGAAACGCACGAACGCTTTCCCCGCCGCGTCAACGCCGGTTTCCTGCAGGTCGTCAGCCGCAGCGAGGTGCGCCTGCGCGTGCACGAGCGCGGCGCGGGCGAGACCCTGGCCTGCGGCACGGGCGCCTGCGCCGCCGTGGTGGCCGGCATCCGGCTGGGCCTGCTCGACGAGCGGGTGGACGTGCACACCCGGGGCGGCGTGCTCACCATCGAGTGGAAGGACACCCCCAGCCACGACCAGCCGGTTTTCATGACCGGCCCCGCCACCACCGTTTTCGACGGTGAGATCGACATTCCCGACCTCGCCTGACCCCGCCACCGAACCGCACACGCCATGAACGCCAACCACATCCCGCCCATCACCGAAGACGACATCGCCAACTACCTGGCGAACACACCCGACTTCTTCGAGCGCCACGCCAGCCTGCTGGCGGCGGTGCAACTGACCAGCCCACACGGCCAGCGCGCGGTGAGCCTGCAGGAGCGCCAGGCCGAGATGCTGCGCGAGAAGATCCGGGGCCTGGAGCTCAAGGGCGCGGAGATGATCCGCCATGGCAACGAGAACACCGTGATTGCCGACAAGCTGCAGCGCTGGACGCGCGAACTGCTGCTGACCCGCGACGCGCGCGAGCTGCCCGAGGTGACCACGAAGGCGATCGCCGACCATTTCCTGGTGCCGCAGGTGGCCATCAAGGTGTGGGACGTGGAGCCCGCGTACGCGGAGGAAGCCTTCGCCCAGGGCGCCAGCGACGACGTGAAGGCGTTTGCCTCGTCGCTCATGCGCCCGTACTGCGGAGCCAACCCGGGGCTGGAGGCGGCGCAGTGGCTGGCCGATTCGGCCTCGGCCGCCTCGCTGGCCCTGATACCCCTGCGCGCGGGCATCGCGCCGCAAGCCTTTGGCCTGCTGGTGCTGGCCTCGCCCGACACTCAGCGCTTCGCGCCCGACATGGGCACCGACTTCCTTGAACGCATCGGTGAGCTGACCAGCGCGGCCCTGTCGCGCCTGCGCCCCCCGTACTGATTCTGGCGTCCATGAATCTGCCCGAGCGCTCCCTGGCTGGCCCGACCGGGACGGGCGACGATGCCGCGCTGGTGCAGGCCTACCTGAACCACGTCCGGGTGGAAAAGCGGCTGGCGGACCGCACCCTCATCCTGTACACGCTCGATCTGGAGCGCCTGACGGCCCATGCCCGCGAGGCCGGTGTGGCTCTCAAGGCCGTTCAGAACGCCCACATCCGCCGCTGGATCGCGCAGATGCATGGTGCCGGGCGCAGCGCGCGCGGCATCGCGCTGATTCTTTCGGGGTGGCGCGGTTTTTATGTGTGGCTGGGCCGCCAGGGCCTCGTGGACCACAACCCGGTGCAGGACGTGCGCGCGCCCAAGGCCGGCAAGCCGCTGCCCAAGGCTTTGGGAGTGGACGATGCGGTGCAGCTGGCTTCGCACCAGGAGGCGTCGGACGACCCGGCCCTGGAAGCACGCGACGCCTGCATCACCGAGTTGCTGTACGGCTGCGGCCTGCGCATCGGCGAGCTGGTGGGACTGGACGTGGCCGCCAGTGGCAGCGCGCGCGGCTGGATCGATGCGCAGGACGGTGAGGCCCACGTGCTGGGCAAGGGCTCCAAGCGGCGCAGCGTGCCGGTGGGGCGCCAGGCGCTGGCGGCGCTCGCGGCGTGGCTGGCGCAGCGCGCGGCCTGGGCCGGCGAAGACCCCGCCCTGTTCATCGGTTCGCGCGGCCAGCGGCTGACGCCGCAGCACATCCGTGTGCGGCTCAAGCGCCGCTCCCTGCTGGCTGGGTTGTCCACGCCGGTGCACCCGCACATGCTGCGGCACTCGTTCGCGAGCCACGTGCTGCAGTCCAGCGGCGACCTGCGGGCGGTGCAGGAGCTGTTGGGCCACGCGAGCATCAGCACCACGCAGGTGTACACCCGGCTCGATTTCCAGCACCTCGCGCAGGTGTACGACGCGGCGCATCCGCGCGCGGGCAGCCGGGCCGGCCAGGCGCCCGAGCCGCTGACCGGCCAGCCTGTGGCGCCGGTGCCGCGCACCCCGCGCTCACGCTGAAGCATGCCCCCTGGTGGCCCTGGCCCGGGGCATTGCTTGTAGGATGCTGCACCGCCCCGTGCGACCGTTCCATTTCAATCTTCCGGAGACCTTCATGTTCAAGTTCCTCGCCGTGCTCAAGACCCTGATGCTGGGTGCCGTGCTGGCCACGTCCCTGCAGGCGCATGCCCAGGCCCAGCCTGCCGTCAAGGTGGTCTACCACCTGAGCGATGGCATTCCGCAGGCCACGCGCGCGATTCAGAACATCCGCAACCACCTGGCGGCGGACCCCACGGCCAAGATCGTGGTGGTGACGCACGGCGCGGGCATCGATTTCCTGCTGGACGGCGCCAACAACACGGCCGGCCAGCCGTTCTCCGGGGCGATCGGCGACCTGTCGGCCAAGGGGGTCGGCTTCTTTGTCTGCAACAACACTTTGGTGTCGCGCAACATCGATCCGGGCAAGGTGGCCATGGAAGCCAAGATCGTGCCTTCTGGCGTGGCGGAAGTCGCCCGCCTGCAGGCGCGTGAAGGCTTTGTTTATCTGCGGCCCTGAGTTTTTCTCTCTTGTTGAGACCTCGCGTCGGGCCGGTGGCGATGCCCGACTGCTCCGGCCCTGCTCGCGGGTGACTGCCCGGGTCCATCGCAACCCCCTCGTCAACACCAGGTTGGCGCGCAGCCTCTGTGGCAACCGCGAATGGGGGCCTGCGCATTCGGGCATCGCCACCGTCCCGCAAGAAGCGCAGGCACACCACCGCGGGCGCGCCAACTTTTGTCGTGGGGCGGGTGGTCCGGGCATGAGGGCGCTGGCCCCATTCGAGGTTGCCACAGAGGCTGCGCGCCGATCCGATGTTGACGAAGTGATGCCAGCGGACCCGGGCAGTCGCCCGCGAGCGGCCGGCGCCAGCATGCCCGGACCACCCGACCTCGCCAGACCAGGTGGAGCGAAACCGCAGGAGGAGCCATCAGGCCTGTTTTTTGCATATCCCGAAAGAGGCACAAAACGCGAGGGTGGCATACACTTCCCGGTTGCCCATTTCGCCACCCCCTCATCTGCCAGCGCCTGCCATGTCACTCATCCCCGCGACCATCCTCACCGGCTTCCTCGGCTCTGGGAAAACCACGCTGCTCAAGCGCGTGCTCAGCGAGGCACACGGCCAGAAGATCGCCGTGGTCGAAAACGAGTTCGGTGAAGAGAACATCGACAACGAAATCCTGGTGGCCGATACCACCGAAAACATCATCCAGATGAGCAACGGCTGCATCTGCTGCACCATCCGCGACGACCTGCGTGCCACCCTGCAGGACCTCGCACAGAAAAAACGCAAAGGCGAACTCGACTTCGAGCGCGTGGTCATCGAAACCACCGGCCTGGCCGATCCGGGTCCCGTGGCTCAGACCTTCTTCATGGACGACGAGATCGCCGAGCAGTACCTGCTGGACTCCATCCTCACGCTGGTCGACGCCAAACACGCCGCCGAACAACTCAACGAACGCCAGGAAGCCCGCCGCCAGGTCGGCTTTGCCGACCAGATCTTCATCAGCAAGTCCGACCTCGTGAGCGAGGAAGACCTCGGCGCCCTCACGCACCGCCTCAAGCACATGAACCCGCGCGCCCCCATGCGCCCGGTGCATTTCGGCGACGTGGCGCTCAAGGAAGTGTTCGACCTGCGCGGCTTCAACCTCAACGCCAAGCTCGACATCGACCCCGACTTTCTCAAGGTCGATGACCACGATCACGCGCATGACCATGGCCACGACGACCATGCGCATGAGCACCACGACCACGAGCATGGTGAGCACTGCAACCACCCCTCGCACCAGCACGGCCACGGTAGCCATGGCCACCATCACCACCACGACGACGATGTGAAAAGCTTCGTCTACCGCGCCACGCGCCCGTTCAGCCCGGAAAAGCTCGAAGACTTCCTGGGCGCGATCGTGCAGGTGTATGGGCCGCGCATGCTGCGCTACAAGGGCGTGCTGCACATGCAGGGCACCGACCGCAAGGTGATCTTCCAGGGTGTGCACCAGCTCATGGGCAGCGACCTCGGGCCCGTGTGGGCCGAAGGTGAGCCGCGCACCAGCAAGATGGTCTTCATCGGCATCGACCTGCCCAAGGACATCCTGGTGCAGGGCCTGGACCAGAGCCTGGCCTGACGGGCATGGACCGCAACGCCTTCCCGCCCCCTCGTCTCCAGCGGAGCTGAACGTGCCGTTTGTCTCGCTTCTCCAACGACGGGCCCGGGCCCTGGTGCGGGATTCCGGGAGGAACAAGCGGGGCTCGTTACAATCGCGGCCCAAGTTGGCCGGCCGGCCGCCTTTGCAGGCGCCGATCGACCAATGCCGAGAGCCGTTCGGCAATGAGGGTATAACGTCGCATCCGGCGGCCCACCGTGATGCATCTCGGGCCCAGCCCGCCGCAGCGCACCGCCCGAGATCCCGCTTCGTCAGTCACTGAGAGGAGACCCGTTGTGAAAGCCCCGGCAACCAGGACAGCGAAATCAGGCAAACCCGCCGCGTCGGGAGCCAAGGCACGCGCGTCGGCGGCGAAAAAGACCACAACGGTGGCCAAAACCCAGAAAACAGCCGCCAAGCCTGCGGCCAAACCCTCCAAACCCGTGGCCAAGGCCGCGGTCAAAACCGTTGCCAAGACCCCTCTGAAAACCCCCGCCAAGACCGCTGCGAAGCCTGCCGCCAAAGCCAAGACCCCGGCCAAGCCGGTGGTGAAGGCAGCGGTCAAGGCGGTCGCCAAGGGCAAGGCGGTGGTGGCCAAGAAGTCACCCGCCCCCAAGGCCACGCCCGCCAAAACCGCCGCGCGCGCGCCGGTGAAGGCGGCCACCCCTGCGGTCAAACCGGCGGCCAAGGCCGCCCCCAAAGCAACGACCCAGTCCGCTGCCAAAGCGGCTGTATCCTCCGTGACCCCTTCGGTTCCCAAGGCCGCGCCTGCCGCAGCCCCTGTTTCCAAACCTTCCAGCGCCAAGCGCCCGGCGGCTCCCCCACCGGTCGTGGTGGAGCCCACCCCTCGCCCCCTGGGCAAGCGGGCGGCCAAAAAGGTCATGATGGAACAGATGACGCAGGCCGCCGTGGTCCCCACCCACGCCCCAGACGCTGTCAAAGCGACTTTCTCTCATATGAATCAACGTGCCGTCATGACCCCTCCCGTGCCATCCTCCATCCAGAAAGACCCCAAGCGGGCCAACAACTGGAAGACCCTGCCGGTCGAGCAACTCACCGACCTGGACGTGCAAGCCATGCCCGACAGTGAGTACATGAGCGACCTGCAGCTGGCCTACTTCCGTCGCAAGCTGTCCCAGCTCAAGGCCGACATGCTGGCCAACGCTGGCGAAACCACCGAACACCTGCGTGAAGACACCGTGGTCGTGCCCGATCCGGCCGACCGCGCAACGATCGAAGAAGAACACGCGCTCGAATTGCGCACCCGGGACCGGGAACGCAAACTGCTGAAGAAGATCGAACAGGCGATCGCGCGCATCGACTCCGGCGACTACGGTTACTGCGAAGAAACCGGCGAGCCCATCGGTGTCGGTCGCCTGATGGCTCGGCCCACCGCCAGCCTTTCGCTCGAAGCCCAGCAGCGCCGGGAGCTCAAGCAGAAGATGTTCGGGGACTGAGCCCAGTTCCTCGCCGTTCGTTTCAGTTCCCGTTTCATTTCCGGTACCGACTTTCCATGTCCAAGGACGACTCCAGCGGCGGCTTCCTGTCCAAGGTGGTGAAGTTCGTGCGCCATCCGACCACCAGCTGGTCGGACCTGGACACCCGGACGGCCGATCGCGAGAGCGAGTACAGCAAGGCCGCGCTCAAGGAAATGATCGAGCGCAAGCGGCGCAACGACTTCGTGCGCAAGCGCGAGTTCGACATGCTGCGCAAGATCCGCAGCCGTGAGGGCACCGGGGCCGAAGGGCCCGGCATGCGACCTTCGTTCTTTCAGAGCAGTCTGCCGTCCAAGCCGGACGACCGGGCCGAGACCCTGAAGAAGATCGATGAGATCGAGGCCCAGATGTCGATGCAGTGGTGGAAGACCAAGGGGCCCGATTCCCTGGTCAGCACCGGCTCCGGCCTGAACACCGGCACCCACGGCCCTGGCAACCTTGCCTCCGCCAAATCCAAGCAGGTGCCCCTGGCGCCCAGCGTGCCCGAGTCCAGCGTCCGGCAGCGCAAGGCCCAGTACGACGAGACCGAACCCGGTCCCTTGCCCAATCCGACCGCCTCCGCGCCCGCGACGGTGCAGTCGCTGGACATCCCGGCGCTGAACATCCCGGCGTCCGCCTCGGCACCCGCTGCCCTGCGCAAGAGCTGGAGCCCGGCGCAGGAACGCGAGGTGGCGTCCGCTGCCCCGCCGCCGCCGCCACAGCCCCCTGCGCGCACCGGCTTGGTGGCGCCCACGGCCACGAACGAGCATCGCAGTTCGGGCCAGGAGTTCTCGGCCTCGCATTTCTACGCCCTGGATGTGCAGGAGATCGCGCAGGACCCCGAAGTGGAGGAGGCCGCGATCCGTTTTGCCAATGGCGATGACGCCGGGGCGGAGCAGGGCCTGCTGGAGGTCTTGGGTGAGGAGGGCGCCAAAGCCGACGAAAAGGAAGACTGGCTGGCCCTGTTCGACCTGTACCGCGCCACCGGACAGCTCGCCCCCTTCGAGAGCCGCGCGGTGGATTTCGTCAACCGCTTCAGCCGTTCCGCGCCGCAGTGGTACGACATGCCCGAGACCGTGGCCGGCATGACCGGCAAGGTCTATGTGCCCTCCACTGGCCACAACCGCGCGGTGTGGGTGAGCGAGCCGGAACTGGACGCGCACGCGGTGGGCACCCTGCAGAACGTGCTGCTGCGCGCGGCACAACCCTGGGTGCTCGACTGGACGCCGCTTGAAAGCATGGATCTCAAGGCGGCGCGCGCGTTGCTGGGCATCTTCACCTTGTGGGGTGACCAGGAAGTGGAGTTGCGCTTCCAGGGGTCGTCGCCGTTCCGGGACTTGCTCAAGAGCCAGACGCCCTCGGGCCGCCGTGACGTCGAACAGCTCTGGTGGGAGTTGCGCATGGCGGTGCTGCGCGTCATGAACCGGCCGGACGAGTTCGAACTCACCGCGCTCGATTTCTGCGTGACCTACGAGGTGTCGCCACCGGGTTGGGAGAAGCCGCGCTGCTACTACTCGTCGCAGTCGGCGGACAGGCCTGGCGAGGCCGGCCAATCGGTGCTGGGCGAATCGGTGCTGGAGCAGGTGGCGTCGGGCTTCCCGCACAGCGAATCGGTGCTTGACAGCGAAGCGGGTGACTACAGCCAACTGGGTCTGGTCGAACTCTCGGGCGAGATCCGGGGCGATCCCCAGGTCACGCTCGAAGCGCTGGAGCGCAAGCTCAAAGGTGCCGACGTGCTCATCATTTCCTGCCGCAACCTGATCCGGGTCGACTTTTCGGCCGCGGGCACCTTGCTCAACTGGGTGTCGAACCACCATGCCGAAGGGCGTGTGGTGCAGTTCGTGGACGCGCACCGACTGGTGTCGGCGTTCTTCCACGTGATCGGCATCACCGAATACGCCAAGGTGGTCGTCCGCATCGACTGACCGAGGCCGCTGCCGGCCCTCCTTGCATTTCTGTTGCACAAACGCGCGCGCGCCGCCGTTGCAATCGCACAGACCGTCCTCAACTGAAGCGCCATGGAATCATTTCACGGAACCACCATCGTCTGCGTGCGGCGCGAGACACCCCAGGGCGTGCAGGTCGCCATCGGCGGTGACGGCCAGGTCACGCTGGGCCACATCGTCGTCAAGGGCACGGCCCGCAAGGTGCGCAAGCTCTACCGCGACCAGGTGCTCGCGGGTTTTGCCGGCGCCACCGCCGACGCCTTCACACTGTTCGAGCGCTTCGAGGCCAAGCTTGAAAAGCACCAAGGCCACCTGGTGCGCGCGGCCATCGAACTCACGCGCGACTGGCGCACCGACCGCGTGCTGCGCCGCCTGGAGGCCATGCTCGCGGTGGCCGATCACAGCGCTTCGCTGATCATCACCGGCAACGGCGACGTGCTCGAACCCGAGCACGGCATCGTGGCCATTGGCTCGGGCGGCGCTTACGCGCAGGCCGCGGCCAAGGCCCTGATCGACCACACCGACCTCAGCGCGGAAGAGGTGGTGCGCAAGTCGCTCGCGATCGCGGGCGAGCTGTGCATCTACACCAACATGAACCACACCGTGGAGGTTTTGTAATGTCCTCCATGACGCCCCAGGAAATCGTTTCCGAACTCGACCGTTTCATCATCGGCCAGAAGGGCGCCAAGCGCGCCGTGGCCATCGCCTTGCGCAACCGCTGGCGCCGCCAGCAGGTCGATGAAAAGCTGCGACCCGAGATCACGCCCAAGAACATCCTGATGATCGGCCCCACCGGCGTGGGCAAGACCGAGATCGCGCGCCGCCTGGCCCGCTTGGCCGATGCGCCCTTCATCAAGGTCGAGGCCACCAAGTTCACCGAGGTGGGCTATGTGGGCAAGGACGTGGACAGCATCATCCGCGACCTGGCCGAGATCGCGATCAAGCAGACGCGAGAGGTCGAGATGCGCAAGCAGCGCGCCCGCGCCGAAGACGCCGCCGAGGACCGCATCCTGGACGTGCTCATTCCGCCGCCGCGCGGCGTGGCGGGCGAGCCGTCCGCCGTGGCCACGCCGGAGGGCACCGCACGCCAGAACTTCCGCAAGAAGCTGCGCGAAGGCCAGCTCGACGAGCGCGACATCGAGATCGACCTGGCCGAGGCGCGGCCGTCGATGGAGATCATGGGCCCGGCCGGCATGGAAGAGATGGCCGAGCAACTGCGCGGCATGTTCAGCCAGATGGGAGCCGGCAAGCGCCAGACGCGCAAGCTCAAGATCGCCGAGGCCATGAAGCTGCTGATCGACGAAGAGGCGGGCAAGCTGGTCAACGAGGAAGAGATCAAGACCCGCGCGCTGCACAACGCCGAGCAGAACGGCATCGTGTTCATCGACGAGATCGACAAGGTCACGTCGCGCAGCGACGCGGGCGGGGCCGAGGTGTCGCGCCAGGGCGTGCAGCGCGACCTGCTGCCGCTGGTGGAGGGCACCACGGTGTCCACCAAATACGGCGTGGTCAAGACCGATCACATCCTCTTCATCGCCAGCGGTGCGTTCCACCTCGCGCGGCCGAGCGACCTGATTCCCGAGCTGCAGGGCCGTTTTCCGATCCGCGTCGAGCTGCAGTCGCTGTCGGTGGAGGACTTCGAGGCCATCCTCACGCAGACCCATGCTTCGCTGGTGAAGCAGTACCAAGAGCTGCTGGCCACCGAAGGCGTGACGCTGGCCTTCGCACCCGACGGCATCCGCCGCCTCGCGCAGATCGCCTACGACGTGAACGAGCGCACCGAGAACATCGGTGCGCGCCGTCTCTCCACCGTGATGGAGCATCTGCTGGACGAGGTGAGCTTCGACGCCACGCGCCTGCAGGGCCAGACCATCACCATCGACGCGGCCTATGTGGACGCCCGCCTGGGTGAACTCAGCCGCAACGAAGACCTTTCGCGCTACATCCTCTGAAGTCTCTTAGGGCCTCGGCTTCGCGCCGAGTGCCCTTTCGGCCCGTCCGCACCCTGTGTCGCGGGCGTCGCGCCAGCCTTTTTTCTCCCACCTGATCATTCATACAGCCCTGCATGTAACAGGGTTTTGAAGCTTCACATGCAGTGCTTGTTGTAAGTGCTTGCTTTTAATGTGTTTTTGACCGCGATAAAGCTTCTAAATGCTTCCTAAGTGGTTGATTTCATTGAAAAAATGTGTAGCTGGCCCGTTGCGCGCAGGGTATTTCCTGATAAAGTGGAAAAAAGTGCAATTAAGTGGTGAAAAGTGTCTTCCAAGGGCTAAAAGCGGTGTTCCAGGGTGCGTCTTCTCTCAGTCTCGATGTGAAGGGCCGGCTGTCCATGCCGACCCGGCACCGGGACGCCCTGGGCGCGGCACTCACCATCACCAAGCACCCCCACGGCTGCCTCATGGTATTCCCCCGCAGCGCCTGGGAACAGTTCCGTGACCGCATCGCCTCCTTGCCCATGCAGGCGCAGTGGTGGAAGCGCATCTTTCTGGGCAATGCGATGGACGTGGACATGGACACCTCCGGTCGCGTGCTGGTCTCGCCTGAACTGCGCGCGGGCGCCGGCATCAGCAAGGACGTGGTCCTGCTGGGCATGGGCGCCTACTTCGAGCTGTGGGACGCGCAGGTCTACGCGGCGCAGGAAGCCGAAGCCATGAAGGCCGAGATGCCCGATGTCTTCAAGGACTTCTCTTTCTAAGGGCCATGGTGCAAGGCGCATGGAACCATCAAACCGTCCTGTTGAACGAGGCTGTGCAAGCCCTCGGCATCAACCCGGACGGGCACTACGTCGACGCCACTTTCGGGCGCGGCGGCCACTCCCGGCTGATCCTCGAGCAGTTGTCCCGCAAGGGGCGGCTGACCGTCTTCGACAAAGATCCTCAGGCGGTCCAGGCGGCAAAGGAACTGGCGGCCAGCGATGGCCGTTTTTCCATCCGGCACGAGGGGTTCAGCCACCTGGGCGAACTGGGCGATGCAAGCGCCGACGGCCTGTTGATGGACCTGGGCGTGAGCTCCCCGCAGATCGACGACCCCGAACGGGGTTTTTCTTTTCGCCACGACGGACCTCTGGACATGCGCATGGACACCACGCGCGGCCAGAGCGTGGCTCAGTGGCTGGAGACGGCCGAGGTCTCAACCCTGTCGGAGGTCATTCGTGACTATGGCGAAGAACGGTTTGCTCAATCGATTGCAAAGGCGATTGATCGTCGCCGACAGGAACGGGGCCCTTTTCGAACCACCAGCGAGCTGGCCGAAGTCGTGGCTGGCGCGGTCAAAACCCGCGAGCCGGGCAAGGACCCTGCAACGCGCACATTTCAGGCTTTTCGGATTTTCATCAACGCCGAGCTTGAAGAGTTGCAACAAGCGCTAGAGGCCAGCCTGCACGTGTTGCGTCCCGGAGGAAAACTGGTGGTGATCAGCTTCCATTCGCTCGAAGACCGCATGGTCAAGCAGTTCATGACGCGCCATTCGCGCGCCGTGGTGGACCGCCGCGTGCCTTTCGCCGAACCCGCGCCCATGGCCCTGTGCGGCCTCAAGCGCGTGATGCCTTCCGACGAGGAAGTCAAGGCCAATCCGCGCTCGCGCAGCGCCGTCATGCGCGTGGCCGAGCGCACGGAGGCGCCGGCATGATCCGCCTGAACCTCGTGCTGCTGGCGGCCGTGATCGCGAGCGCCTTCTACCTCGTGCACACCCAGTACGAATCGCGCCGGCTTTACACCGCGCTGGACCGCTCGCAGGCCCAGACGCGCAAGCTGGAGTCCGAGCACGAGCAACTGCAGGTGCAGAAACGCGCTCAGGCCACGCCGGCGCGGGTGCAGCTGCTGGCCGCGCGCCAGCTGCAGATGCGCCCGGTGACGCCGGGTATCACGCAGTACGTCACCGTGTTCGAGCCGTCGCAGCCGGCGGCAACGAACCCCACGCCGGAGCGCTGACCATGGGTCGTAGCATCAACTACTCCGCGAGCCCCCTGCTGGCCAGCCGCACCCCGGTGTGGCGCAGCAAGTTCATCGTGGCCGCGCTGGCCGTGGCTTTCGCGGGCCTGGCCGGCCGCGCCGCCTACGTGCAGGTGTTCGGCAACGACTTCTTCCAACGCCAGGGCGAAGTGCGTTTCGCACGCACGCTGGAACTGCCGGCCAACCGCGGCCGCGTGCTCGACCGGAACGGCCTGATCCTCGCGTCCAGCGTGGTCGCGCAAAGCATCTGGGCGATTCCCGAAGACGTGGACCGCGCCGAGCCCAAGCTGCGCCAGCTCGCCAAGCTGCTCGAGATGCCGCTGGCCGACCTGCGCAAGCGCCTGGCCGATGACGACAAGACCTTTGTCTGGATCAAGCGCCAGGTGGACGATCCGGTGGCCAAGGAGATCGCGGCGCTCGGCATCAAGGGCATCTACCAGCGCCGCGAGTACAAGCGCCAGTACCCCGAGGGCGAGGCCGCCGCGCACGTGGTGGGTTTCACCAACGTGGAAGACATCGGCCAGGAGGGCGTGGAACTCGCGTTCAACCAGCAGTTGGCCGGCAAGAGCGGCTCGCGCCGCGTGATCAAGGACCGGCTCGGCCGTGTGGTCGAGGACGTGCGCGACGTGGTGCCGCCGGTGGACGGCCCCGACCTGCAGCTGTCCATCGACAGCAAGGTGCAGTACTTCGCGTACCAGAAGCTCAAGGACGCGGTGCTCGCGCACAAGGCGCACGCCGGCAGCGTGATCGTGCTCGACACGGTCTCGGGCGAGGTGCTGGCCCTGGCCAACTACCCCAGCTACAACCCCAACCGGCGCCAGAACCTGACGGGCGAGCAGCTGCGCAACCGCGTGCTCACCGACAGCTTCGA
>Ga0247823_10003283_pt1 | contig 13119 bp, 26 predicted proteins | sample 13C_PalmiticAcid_2_FD_192426 | JGI IMG/M metagenome (GOLD analysis project Ga0247823, IMG submission 192426) | Soil microbial communities from agricultural site in Penn Yan, New York, United States - 13C_PalmiticAcid_Day30 | ecosystem: Environmental > Terrestrial > Soil > Agricultural land...
GTTCTGACGGACCAACCGGAGCCACTGGAGCAACAGGCGCTACCGGAGCAACGGGACCCACCGGGCCAACCGGCGCTACTGGAGCGACTGGCCCAACGGGCGACGCCGGATCTGCGGGAGCAACAGGAGCAACAGGCGCGACAGGAGCTACCGGACCGACCGGCGCCACGGGAGCGACGGGGGCATTCGAGCCAGGCGGGTCGCTCGAGGATCCGGTCCTCGAGGGTGATATCGAGATTGCCGAAGACGCGGCGGTCGGAACGGTGTTCGCCGATGGCGTAATAAGTTCTTGGGTGGCGCGATCGACGACGTCGTCGACATCTCCTGAGCAAGTTTTCTTCTGGACGCTCATCTCGAACTCGACCATCACGGTCGATATCTACATCACGTGTCTGTGTACTGCAGATGCCTCGAAACGAGGTCGGTGGCAGCGCAAGATTACGTATTCGCTCGTGAGCGGGACCCTTATAGAAGACGAGGTTTCGGGCGACGAAGGAGACTTCGACGAAGATGCTGGAACGGTCACCGTAGTCGACAACGCTACGGATACGTTCCAGGTATTCGTGACGGCGGACGATAGCGATGCACGGACTTGGTTCGTCGAAGCTAGCTATCGATACATGGTAGGGAGCGCGTGAGCCTTCGCTCGCGCGTATGGCTCTTCACTCGGGGTGGCTCGTCGGAAGTTTGGAGTCACGCGCAAGAGAACCTTAGCGGACTCTGGCTTCCCTCCTATTCGGGAAGCCCTTGGGTCGGGAGCGCCAGTGCCGGCACGTCGGGGGGGGGTAAAAATCTAGCGGCTACCTCCAATGCAGCGACGGTTGGTACCGCAGTAAACGGATTCACGCCCGCATCGTGCGGTACCAATCGCCGATTGTTTACCAGCGATACAGGGTACCTCACGAGTTCGACCGGCGCCCTCACTGTGCTCTGCAAAGCGAGCGCAGCATCAGCCGACAATGCTACGCCAGGCAATTCGGCCAACCCGATGGTGTTTGGCGAAGGAGCTGGCGATCTTTGGATTGCATTCAGCACGGTCGGCTTTCGCATCGGTTGCTACAACGGCTCAAACTACAGCGGCGATATTGTCATCGCAGCGAACACGGGCGAGTGGCACCTTGTGCAGGCGCGATGGGGCGGCGGCACCTTTCAGGCTAGACGCAACGGTGGATCGTGGTCGTCTGTTTCGAGAACGCCAGTTCTGACATGGACCGGCCTTCAGATGGGGACATCGTTCTCGCCGCAGCGATGGTTCGCTGGCGACATCCTGTTTGCAACGTCGAGCCTAGTAACGCTTAGCGACTCGAGCGCCAACAGCGAGCTAGCGTGGGCCCGTGATCAATTTGCACTGGGGTTGAACTCATGAGCCTACGTTCTCGTGTCTGGCTATTCAGCCGGAGCGGTGGCTCGTCGACGCCGACGCCGTTGCTCGCGTCGAGCAACTACGATACGCACCTTAGTACCGGTGGCCATTCGATCACGCTCACCGGGACAGACCTCGACGGTGCCACGGTCGTCTACGACCCTGGAGGTGCGAACGAGACCACCGCGACGGTAACGGGCAACACGTCTACGACCGTCACGTTCACAACGCCGAACATTACCCCGGGCACGTACGACGTAGTCGTTACGACCTCTGGCGGTACGAGCAACCCGCTCACGATCGAGGCGCTAAGCATTGCGGCGTCGACACCGTCGCTATGGTGCAGTGCATCGTATCCGGGATCGCCTTGGCCGAGCTCTGATGCTTCGTCGCTGAATCTTCACCATGCGACTCCTGCGACGGTTGGTACTACGCCTCTGAACGGATTCGACCCCGCTGATTTCAACGGGACTAATCAGCAGCTCGTTTCGTACAACACTGCCGCGTCTGCGACGGTGAATGCGTCTGCGATCATATCGACGGGCGGCGGGACTCTCTATGCGTTTGCGAACATACGGACAGCCAACGCGTTTGCCTCGGTCCAGGGACAGAAGGCACTCATCACGAGACAGGCCTCCAACGGTTTGGGCCTGACGTACTCGTCGAGCGGTTTACGGGCCTACGTCTACGACGGGTCGACGAAAGAGCCGGGGTCTGCAATTGCGTTCTCGACGGGTGTCCCGCAGGGATTCCACATGCGATGGGACGGAACGAACATGTACCAAGGCGTCGCCGCAGGTACAGAGACAAGCGTCGCCACGACAGGCCCCAGCACGTTGACCTCGCCGATGGTCGTCGGTCGCGGACATACCAACACTCTGGCGTTCTATTCAGATTCTCTTGTGTACGAGGTGTTGATGTTCTCGAGCTGCCTCAGTCTCGCGACCCTGGGCAAATTCGAAAAAGCCTTCAGGTGCAAGTACGCACTATGAACGAACTCGAGGCATGCATCCAGCTCCGTCCGGATTTCATGATTAGGACCACTCTACACGAGGACCCCGGCTATTGGCTCATTGGCGCAACGTGGACGACCGAGGGCGAGCCTCGCGCGCAGTACGCTGTCGTCCCCATAGATGCTTCCACCGAGGAGCGCACGCGCCAAACCCTGACGCTTCTCGCCTACTGCCGGCGGTGGATCGAGGCCGGTGACGCCGTCGACGAATCGCCTGCCTGAACACGACTCCACATCACGAGGTCGTTATGCACGACACGAAAGAGGTCGATCAGCTCGCCGTCATTCGCGGCTTGCTCGAGCGGCAAGCGACGCGTTCGGAAGCGCTCGACGCGAAAGTGGACGCTCTGCGGGCCGAGGGCTCCGCACGCGGCCTCGAGCAGGCCGCATTCAATAAGCGATTCGAAGCCGACCTTGGCAGCGTACGCAACGAAGTCCACCGGTTAAGCAACCGAGTGCAAGCGGTGGAGACTGGCCTTGCGGTTGTGCAAGATGACATTCGGGACCTCGAGGACGCGGACCACACGCTCACGCGTCTCAAGAGCGAAACGGACCTCGAGACAGAGGCGGCAATCGGCGGGGCCATCGCGCACGTGTCGCGGCTCGACGAGGCGCTACGCTCGCTCAGTGAGAACGACGACAAGCAGAACGTGGCACTTGAGGGCCTGCGCGCGAACGACGAGCGGCAGGAGCGTGTAAACGAGGCTCTCTGCGACGTGATGGGAATCGACTACTCGGCACTCTCGGTGCCTTCGACGACCGTCGAGAATGGCGCCGGGGTGGCAAAGCGTCCCAAACCGACTACGAACCTCGTAGGGCTCGCTCGCGAGAACAAGAAAGCGACAGCCGGCGCTGCCCTCGCGTTCCTGACTGCGCTCGTTCATCTCGTATTAGAGCTAGTCAAGCACTGACCGGCTCGCCACTAGCTTAGAGTCAACCCGCCACGCGTGGGCGCGGCAACGGGTCGCCTTTGGCGACCCAGCCCAATGAATCACCGCGCCCTTCGGGGCGCAACGGAGAAGTCATGCCTGAAATGCCCAGCCCTGGGTCTGCATCGTGGGTCGCTATTGCGGCTGTCCTTGTCGGGCTCGTAGTTCGACTCATTAAGGCGGATGCACTCAGTGCGACGCTCACCAAGTTCTTTCGTCCGGATGGTCCCCCGATCGCGATTCCTACACGACTACTCCCGTGGCTTGCGCTCGGATTCGGCTTTGCTGCGGCGGCGCTCGACGCGCGTGTTGCTGGTGAGTCGTGGGCCACCGCGGCGCAGTCCGGCGTGATGGCGGCGGCTCTCGCTGTCCTCGGCCACGAGCTCGGCTCTGGTCTGCCCGGAGTCAAGAAGGTACTGGGCGGTATCCTGATCATCGGCGCCCTGTCTGCCTCGACGACGTCGTGCGGCTTCCTCGAGAAGCACGGCCCAGCCATCCTCGATGCGCTGTTTGAGAAGACCCAATGCGCGATTGCGAACATGCACCTCCCGAACGAGGAGATCTTCGTCCGCTGCGCGCTGACCGCCGAGGACCGCCCGCACGTTGAGGCGGCACTTGGCGCGGCGAGAGAAGCTGCCGTCCGGGAAGCTATGGCCGCTCGATATGACGAGCGCCAATACCTTCTTGGCACCGGAGCGTGCGTTGACGCTGGCGCGAATTCGATTAGTGATCAGTGATGCAGACAGCGCGTTTGCTTGGGTACTTCCCTGACGTGCCGGACCCTCGGGACTACCTATTCGGCACGTCTCCGATTCTCGCGAGTCAGCCGCTGACCGGCGCCGCGTCGTACGACTATCGGCACCTCGATTCGCCGCGCGTGCAGCTCGGCAACTCGTGCGTCGGGCATAGCATCGCGGCTGCGGCCTACCTCGCGATGCGGATTGCCGGGACGCCAATCACGTTCCCTAGCGCGCTGCTGCCGTACACTGGAGCGAGGCTGGTGGATGCAAAGCCGCCGCTCGTCGACCTTGGGTGCAGGCCGCGCTACGCCATGCTGTTCGCGCGCGAGCACGGCATGGTCGCCGAGGAGAGATGGCGCGAGTCGTTCGATACGATCGACGCGGTGCCGCCGCTCGACGTATGGCAAGAGGGCGAATGTGCCAAGCTCGAATCGTTCTATCGGATTCCCGATGGAGCGGGCGCCTCCGATGCGATGCGCGAGGCGCTACGGCGTGGCTACTGCCCCATCTTTGGAATGACCGTGGATGCGAAGTACTCCCAGATTGGGAGTTGCATCTACGACAGTCCCGGCGGCGCCGTCATCGGCGGCCATATGCAGTGCGCCGTCGGCTGGATCGACGTGCTGCAGGCGTTCGTTGTGCGTAATACCTGGTCCAGCAGTTGGGGCGACGATGGCTATGGGTACATCGCAGCGTCGTTTATTGACCAGTATTCATATGACAAGTGGGTAATCCAGGCCGCTCCGGAGGTCCGATGATGTGCCGACTTATTGCCGTATCGCTTACGTCGCTCGTGTGGCTCACGGCGTGTCCCGGCGAAGCGCTCTTCCCTAAGTGCGACGACCCTGAGAAGCCTTGTCCGAACGTCGAGCCGACGTACCCTTCCGGCGACCGCGACGGGCTAGACACGCCCATCGGAAGGTTGTGCAACCAGCTTAGGGTCGCGGGCTGCGGAGAAGGGTTCCTTAGCAGTCGTAGCAAACGCACTTGCTTCGAGAGCTACACCGCGGCCTCGAAGTTCGCCAACGTCCCGGTGAACTGCATCCTGGCCGCGACAACGCAGAGCGAGATTCGGGCCTGCGGCGGACCGAGCGACATTCGTGTTCGCTGCATCATGCCATCGGCGGAAGTCGAGGGTTCGTACGCGCCGTAACAGCCTGCCTCGACGAGGGGACCATGCTCACGATTCGCCATCGGACTGCGTCGGGCGATCTCTCAAACCAATGGGACTTCGACCCTGTCCGAAGTTGCGTCGAGCTGGTCTTCCGCCTCGGCAACGCCAAGCCCATCGCGGTCACCGTGAAGGCCTGTGCGCTCGATCGACCAAAGCTGTGGTGCCATCCTATCACCCGACTCGATGGCGAGAGCTGGCGAATCCTGCCGGCGATTTGGGGTGTAGCTCCCGGCAGTGTCGTCGGCGTACCGCCCAAGCTCGTTCCGCTCGACTGCATCGACCGCATTGGCGGACCGCTCGCGTGCGACCTTCACAACGCAGTCGGCAGCGTCCACGTCGTTCTCTGCAATGCTCCGCCTGTTGTCGACGCGGAGCTGGAGGCTTTGAGCTTTTGAGCACGTCCGACCGACCGCCGCCGCGCCGCCACTCCTCGATGGAGATCACGCTGGTGATCCCTCGCGACCAACTACCTCCCCCGTCGCGTCGCGAGCTCGCCGCACTCGACCTCGACCCAGACCATCCAGAGACGCGCGAGCTGATGTCTCGCGCATGGGAGTCCGAGGACGAGATTCGAACCGCACCAACGCTCGTCCCGTGCCCGGCACGATGCCAGCTTTGCTCGTGTTGCGGAGGATCGGGATCGACCACCGCAGAAGCGGCCGGTGTATGGGTTCGAGCCCAGCGAGACCGGCCGCCAACCTAGTCACTTGTAGGGCATCCCGGCAACTTGCGCTTTTCCATCTTGCGCTGCTTATACCTAGCCACCGTCAGTCGGCGCCTATCCGGATGTCGCTTCCTGTATTTGGCCTGGGCCAAGGCCTCGCATTGGCGGCATATCCGTTTCCTAAAGCGGCGAGACTCTCCGCTCCCGGTCCATACGACCTTTGTATTTTGCTCATCGAACGGGTGCCCAGAAGGGCACTGCGTTCTCCGATTGGGAGTAACAGGGCTCCGCCTGTAGTTTTCACGTTTGAAACTCACGGAGACACACTGGACATTGCTTCGTGACTCGTCCGCTCACCGCCATCACCTCCGTACAGTGGCGCCGCCGCAACATTACAACCGCGCGACAGTAAACTATGACACCGATATTCAATCGGTCACGAGCGACAGCTTGATGCCTCATCCACAGTTCCAGGGCGACGATGCGTCGTAGCGGACGACGCTCGCGTGAACCACGTCGGCACCCTAATCGAGAAATCGATCTCGATGAGCTGATTGCTCGTCGGGAGTTCCTCGCACTCGCCAGCGCGAGAGCTGAGGAGCGGGCTTTGCGCGAATCGGAGGAACGGGTCAAAACACTAGAGACGCCGCGCGGCCGAAAGGGGTTGAGACTCCGATCGTCGCATTCGGGCGCAAACAGAAACGATAGCGCATGAGCAGACGAGTATCTGGAGTGCTGCCTGGTATTGCGGTCGAGCCGGAACGGCTCGTCGCTCCATTCCCGTGGTTCGGCGGGAAGTCGCGAGCGGGAACGGAAATCTGGAAAGCGCTTGGCGAGCCATCCAACTACGTGGAGCCATTCTGCGGGTCGCTCGCGGCGCTCCTGTCGGCGCCCCGGGTCCACCATACCGAAACGGTGAACGACGCTGACGGATTCGTGGCTAACTTTTGGCGTGCGACGCAGGCGGACCCTGATGGCGTCGCTTTCTGGGCTGACTGGCCCGTCAACGAGGCCGACCTAGAGGCTCGGCATGCTTGGCTCGTGGCACGTTCCGAGCGGCTTCGTTGGTGCCTTCAGGACCCCGACTACTTTGACGCGAAGGTTGCCGGCTGGTGGGTTTGGGGGCAGTGCGCGTGGATTGGGACCGGATGGTGCTCTGGAGAGGGGCCGCACAAGCACGACGGTGCGCACTTCGCTGGCAACGCCGGGCAAGGCATCAACAGGCAACTTCCGCATCTTGGCGACGCCGGGCAAGGCATCAACAGGCAACTTCCGCATCTTGGCGACGCCGGGCAAGGCATCCACGCTTGGATTTCTGCGCTCTCGAATAGGCTTCGTCGAGTGCGCGTCGCATGCGGCGATTGGAAGCGGGTGGTTACGCCCGTTGTGACTTGGCGACACGGCCTCACGGGAGTGTTTCTCGACCCTCCATATTGCGAGGGGAAGATGAACTATGCCGCCGGAGGCAACGAAGGGTCTGTCGCGTCTGACGTGTGGGCGTGGGCGGTTGCCAATGGCGAGCATCCCAAGATGCGTATCGTGGTGGCTGCCTACGAGGACGCGCGTGATGTCCCGCCAGGCTGGACGGTCCGTCCGTGGCGGGCCCGTAAAGGGTACGCGGCAGATGGCGGCGCCAACGCCAAGCGTGAGGTTCTCTACTGCTCACCAAACTGCGAGGCAGTATGAACGATCGCGCCAGCGGTCACGCCATTTCGGGCATTGGGCTCTTGCTGCTGCTCGCGGCGATCGTGCTCATTGCAGAGAAGATTCAATCGATGTGAAAGGAGTCGCCGCCATGCCCTGCGCAATGAAGGTCGAACAAGCATTTGTTGGCGCGCGAGGCGTCGACTCGTTGCCATATTCCCAGAGCGGAACGGCAGCTCAGGCAGCCGCACTCAAGGCCACCGGTATCGACTTCTTCGTCGGATATCTCGGCGCCATGAACGCTGCCCGGCTCGGATACGTCCTCGACGCGGGCCTTGCGTTCATGCCGGTCACATTCGCCGGCGAGTATGAGGACGGAGCGGACGACGAAGTCACTCAGCTCAAGGCTCTGAATCTTCCCGCCGGCTGCACGGTGTGGCTCGACCTCGAAGGTCAGAAGGCCTGGAAGACCGACCCCAAGGTGTTGACCGCCAAGATCAACGCGTGGGCCGACAAGATCGCGGTGGCTGGATACATGCCGGGTCTGTACGTTGGCGCTCCGCAGCCTCTCTCGGGCGCAGAGCTCTACTCGCTCCGCGTCGTGCGTTACTGGCTTGGCATCGGTCGATGCGTCGACCGGACTGGCAAAGACGCTTACCCCAATTGCGGCTGGTGCATGCGTCAAGACTGGCACAACAAGGGAAACGGGATGCTCTGGAAGAACACTGGAGTGTTCGTTGATACGAACAGCATCCAGTGCGACCACCGCGGACGACTGCCCAGTTGGGTTGTCGCTGCGTGACACGTCTCGGTTCGCAAGGCACCGAGCTGCCTCTGCTACCTCTCGCTCGGCACTCCTAGCATGTCGCGCGGTTCCGTCCAGGTTTGCGGGCGCCCTTCGTAGCGCCGGCCAACGCATCCCGAACCACTCGAAACATCTCGCCGCTGCCCGCAAGGGTGGCGGCTTTTCGTCATTTAGCGACCCGACGAATGCCGCGAGCCGGCGTAAACTTCAGGGTCGGGATGAACGAGAGCTGGACGTCGAGACCGAGCGCCTTAGCGACGCGCTCGACGGTCTCGAGACCAGGGTTACCGTCTGGATCTTCCAGTTTCGCGATCTGCTGCTGGCTGACGCCGACGAGCTCGGCGAGACCTCGCTGCGAGAGATCGCGATCGATCCGAGCCCAGCGGACATGGAGTCCGACCGCGAGCTTGGGGTTGATGGTGACGCGGATGAGATTCGCTCCGCGTGGAGTCGCAGCCTCGTCGCGATGCGCCGGCCGGGGAGGAATACGGCGCTCAGCGAGATGCGTCTCGAGCCACCCCTCGAGCGCCTCCTTCGCCATAGCGGGCACGTCGTCGGAGGATTCCGCGAACGTCTGGCATCCCGGACAATCCGGGAAGTCGATGAGGAACGAATCAGTTTCCTTGTCGACCGTAACGAAAGCGTCGTACTGCATGGTGGTCTCCTCCTTCAGGTGAGCTTGACGCCCGATGCACGTTCAATGCTTCGGAGCGTGCCCAGAGGAATGTCCTTTTTGGGATGCGGAACGGTGACCAGATTAGGGTTCGAATCGTGCTTGTAGTGATGATGTGAGCCCTTCACGCGCGCTAGCTTCCAGCCAGCGTCGGTCAGGCGGCGAATCACTTCCGTCGAGCTCACGAGCTACAAGATACAACCTAAAAGGTGTCACGCAACGCTCCGGGCTCGAATTTGCCGCGGAAATTTTGAGGCCAAGCGACGTGCCGTTTCGGCTCCACAGGACGCGGGCAGCCTGAAGAGGCAGACTGAACGGGAGACCAGGTAGGGCTAGAGGGATGCGCCCACGTCGCGCAACCAGCGCTCCTCGCGGCCGACGTGCCGGCATGCCCGACGACCACGACGAGCCCGTTCCCGACACCCTGCCCATGGGAAGCGAGCGTAACGACCCGCCGGACACGCAGCCGCTGGTCATCGGCGAGCCTGCCGAGTTCACCGAGGAGGACCGCATCGAGGTCTTGCTCGAGTGGGCGCCGGTGGTGGGATTTGCATAAGACGGGATGTCAAAGACCAAGCCGCCCGAGGGGCGTCTACGTCTGTTGATTGCCGGAACCGCCTAGGTGGTCGACCACCGCGCGAAGGTCGCTCGCGTCCCGCATGAGCTTGCGGGCCTGCTGGCGCTTGCGCTCGGACTCCGGCTGCGTTGAGCCGGACGGCCATGCTTGGGTCCTCCTACAAAATGGGCAAGGGCCCTTTCAGGCCCCCGTCTCACCGCTACCATGTGTCCTTCCCGTACCGTGCCTCCCTTAGCTTCGTCATCTCGTTTTCCCAGTTCTGTGCCGCCTCCCAGTTTTGGTACCGCCTCGCCTGCGTGATCTGGGCTTGCACCGCCTCCGCCTTCTTCTCCCAAGCCCTGATTCGTCGCTGGCCCCACTCTTTCGTCGTCGTCTTCATACCCTCATAGTAGCGCGGGATATCCCGCGCGCAAGTCAGGTTAGGACGAATTTTGAAAAAGATGTAGGAGTCACCGCTCCAACTCCTCCCGCGCCAGCCGCGCGACGGCGTCCGACCGCGACACGCCCCACCGCTCAGCAACCGCGTCGAGCGCCTCGACCTCGTCGTCGGACAGGCGTAGCAGGCGCTGCTTGCGTAGCCGCTCGCCCTCGGGCTGAGTCGCGCCGGAGGAGCCTGACGGAGACGGCCGACGGATGCCGTGCTCGAGTAGCCACGGCCATGGCCCCTCGCCGACCGCGTAGGCGCGCGCGAGGGCCCGGAGCGGAGCCCGAGTCCACTTGCCGGTCGCCGTCCCGCTGTGCACCTCGACGGCCCCGCTCGTGCCGATCCGCAGACGCCAACCCGCGTACCGGCCATCGGCGATTTGGTGGGTGCGGCTCATCGCACTATCCTGCGTTGACCCGTCCGCTGGACGAGGGCACGGACGTGGATGTCTCTCACGACGAGCAGCCGGCCATCCACCGTGACGCGCGCCTGCAGATCGAGCTTGTCCCTCGACGCGCGTAGCCGCACCTGGTCACCGGTCGTGCGGTACGCGTCGAGCATCAGCTCCGTGAGGTCGCGACGTGCCTCCTCGAGACCGGCAAAGTCGTTGGCCTCGAGCCATTGCTGTGCGGCGCGTAGCGTGACGTAGATTTGCCCCTCCTCCGAGAGGCGTGGCTTGGGAGTGTCGGTCATTGGGGCATTCTCTCTTGCGTCTCATCCCTGATGGAGCGAGCGTTGGTGAGTCGCGACATTCCGGCCTCCGGGCCGGCTCCATTGAAGCAGGGGACTGGGTAGCTGGTCTCTCGCGCAAGTCGCGACCCATTCCGCCGCTCCGGCTCGCGCTAGAGCGGCGGCTCCGTTTGAGCGCTCAATCCCATACCAGCTCTATGACCCGCTCGTGGATGCCGAGCGCCTGCATGGCAGTATCGGCGCGCTGATCGTGATGCAGATCGGGCTGTCCAGGGGCGAGCCTCACCATCGACTCAGCGCTGACAATGCCATGCTCGTCGGCCGCCTCCGCGATACGGTTGGCCAGAGCGATCATCTCCGCTCGCTCTACAGTCGTTAGCTCCTGTGACATCCTCTCACTCCTCCCGGTCGCCCCTCGGCGCCCGCTACGAGGCCTCGCAAGGCCCCGTCGCAGACGTCGCGAGGGTCTACCGCCGGCCGTCTACAGGGATGCAAGAGACGCCGTTGATCATCGCCGGGTCGAGACGGATGGCGTCGGCAATCTCACGCGCCCCTCGCGCGGTCTCTGCGCAGAGGTACCTGACTCCACCATCCACCTGCGGGACCACGTGTCCTACGTACAGCCGCCGTCCGCTCGTCGTCGTGATCGTCTTCATCTCTCGTCCTCCCACGTCCAGCCGTGCTCCTCATCGGGGAGACGGTAAGCCACCTCCGCACGCCAGCCGACGGGCACCCGATCCATCGGCACCGGCCGCCCGTCGATGCCCCACGGTGTACCGTCCGTGAGCACCGGACGCAGCACGCCTGGTGAGATCTCCTCGTATGCGTAGGTCACCTCGTGACTGCCGTAGGCGCCGTATACCGTCGCGCTCGCTAGCTTCACCGTCATCCTCTCATCCTCCCTTCGGTCGCCGTGAGGGTCAGGGCAGATTGGCGATCTGCACGTCTGCGTGCGGGTATCGTGCTCGCAATAGGTCCGCCGTGTCCTCCACCGCGTGGTACAGGGGCTGAGCCGCGATCGATCCCTGCGGCTCGTTACAGATATTGCGGGCCCACTCCTGCACGTGTCGGGGGCCGTCGACCCACACGTGATACTGGCCGTTCGATCGTCGATGCGCTCCCACTCTGATCTCCAGCATTGGCCTATCCTCCGTTGGTCGCCCCTCGGCGCCCGCGCGGGAGCCCCTCCGGAGAGAGGCCCTGGCGCTGGCGTCGTGAGGCTCACTCCTCCGCGTACTCAATCACGTCGTCGTCAGCGTCGAGCGCTGCCTCGAGCGCTGTCGGGTCGGTCGTCTCGACCGTGTAGCCGCATCGGCCACTGTCTTGGGGGCCTGGGGTCAGCCGCACAACGCAGGGGAGGCCCATCCACGTGGCTGGCGTATCCGAGTCGATCATGTTGACGTGGTAGGCGATGGTCGACTTTTCTCGATCGCCGCACGCGGCGCATGTCCCCTCGTGTAGTCCGTAGCTGACACGACCGAGCGAGGGGACGTCCTCTGGCGGGTGTGCAGCGTGCTCATCGCACAGGCTGATCTGGATGTATGGCGGGTACGCACTCCAATAGGTCACAACTTTGCTGGTCATGCTTATTCCTCCTTCGGTCGGCGTCCCGTGAGGCTCAGGTCGAGAGGGCCTTGACCACACTCGACTCTGACATGCCGGCGACCTTGGCCGCGCTCGCGTCGATCTCGCCCGGCGCGTCGGTCAGGTCGCCGCGCACGATGATGTATCCGCAGCGGCGGCTACCGTACCGCGTGAGGTAGAGCTTAGCGTTGTCGTAGCCATCGCTGCTGAGACTCTCCTCGCGGACCGAGTAGCCCTCACCCAGCGCGCCGCCCTTGATCTTCGCCACCACACTCTCGACCGTGATCGCCATCCTCTCATCCTCCCCGGCCGCGTCGCGCTGCCGATGATCAGATAGTAGCGCCGGATATCCCGCGCGCAACGTTAGAGTGGCGTGGCCCGGTCGATTTTTCGTAGCTCGGCTAGGTGCGCGAAAGCTCGTACGGGGACGCCGGATCTACTCACCACGGGTGCCAGTCGTTCGCCTCTTCGTCCCACTCGCCCCACGCCTCTCGAAAGTGTGCGTGTCCGCAGTCGTCCGTTGCCTCACGCGGCGGTTCGCTTCCCATTCTCGGGTGCCAGGACACGCCGCACTCCTCGCACTCGAAGTTCCAGTAGCGGCTGCGTACCGTGCGCGCCCACGCGAAGATCGCGTCGATGACGCCGATTGCTTCCTCGAGCGTCACTGGCCGCCTTCGTTCGGCGGGGCCTCAATCATCGGAGACCTCCACGGACTCCACCTCGTAACCCGCGCACGCCTCGACCAGCTTCGCCGGCCAACCGTTCGCATCTCGAAGCGTCGCCTCGATCAGGTGCTCGGCAAATTCGTCCTCGCTGCGCTCATACCGATGTTCAAAGAAG
>Ga0247823_10003285_pt1 | contig 13113 bp, 13 predicted proteins | sample 13C_PalmiticAcid_2_FD_192426 | JGI IMG/M metagenome (GOLD analysis project Ga0247823, IMG submission 192426) | Soil microbial communities from agricultural site in Penn Yan, New York, United States - 13C_PalmiticAcid_Day30 | ecosystem: Environmental > Terrestrial > Soil > Agricultural land...
ATGCTGGCGCGCGGCCCTGGATCTGGACCTGTCGAACTCGATCACCGACGAGCGCGCCATGACCTGGGTGGCCTGGGGGCTGAGCGCGGTTCCGGTCGATCCGGACCCGACCGAGGTGATCGTGGCGGCGCGCGTCCCCTTCCGCGACCTGCTGGCCGAGATCGAGCGCGGGGCCGTGCGCGACGGGCTGACGGTGGCGACGGCCTACAAGGCCTACCATATGGCGCGCGAAGGCGAACTGCCCGCCGCGCTGGCGCAGGCCATGCTGGGAGCGTAGGATCGCGTGACGGAAACGGGAGGCCCGATGGCCAAGCTGGAAATCGTGCCGCAAGAACCGGACCTGTGGGCGCAGCTGCGCGCCGCAGCCGAGGAGGCCGCGCGCGAGGAGCCGAGGCTGGCCTCGCAGCTGAACGCCGTGGTGCTGGCGCATGACGATCTGGCCGGGGCGCTGAGCTTCCAGATCGCGCGCAAGCTGGGCGACGCCGAGCTGGGGGCCATGTCGCTGCGCGAGGTGGCCCTGTCGGCCTTCGCGGCCGATCCCGGCATCCTGACGGCGGCCGAAGCCGACCTGAAGGCGGTGCAGGACCGCGACCCGGCGATCCGGTCGCTGTTGCAGCCCTTCATGTATTTCAAGGGCTTCCAGGCCTTGCAGGCGTGGCGCGTGGCGCATTGGCTGTGGGGGCAGGGGCGCGACACGCTGGCGTTTCATTTCCAGAGCCGGATTTCGGAGCTGTTCCAGCTGGACATCCATCCGGCGGCGCGGATCGGATCGGGCGTTTTCGTCGACCACGGCACCGGCATCGTTATCGGCGAAACGGCGGTGGTGGGCGACGAGGTATCCATGCTGCACGCCGTGACCCTGGGCGGGACCGGGGCCGAGCGGGGCGACCGTCACCCCAAGATCGGGCGTGGCGTCCTGCTGGGCGCTGGGGCCAAGGTGCTGGGCAATATCGTGGTCGGGGACTACGCCAAGGTGGCGTCCGGTTCCGTGGTGCTGAAGCCGGTGCCGGCGGGCTGCACCGTGGCCGGGGTGCCGGCGCGGGTCGTGGCCTGTCCGACCGACGCGGCGCCCGCGCGGACCATGGACCATACCCTGGCCGACATCGCCTATGATTACGTGATCTGATCCTGCCGCCTGTGGACGCCCGATACGCGGGCTTCCCATGAGGGGGCGTGTTCTCTAGGTTCCGCCGTCAACGACACCAACGAGGCTACCCCCGTGAAAGAATCCGATCTGAAGCGCGTCGAGACGCACCTGAAGCGCACCTTCAACCACGGCGGCATCAAGGTGAAGGCCCGCAAGGTCGCCGACTCCGCCGAAGTCTATGTCGATGACGAGTTCATCGGCGTGGTGTTCGAGGACGAGGACGAGGCCGGCTCGTTCATGTTCGAGATGGCGATCCTGGCCGAAGACCTGCCGCAGGACTAAGCCGCGCCTTCAGGGCTTTCTCCGGAAAGCGCGCACGAAAAAGGCCGGAGGGGCGAACCCTCCGGCCTTTTGTCGTTTCAGGCGATCACCAGCCGAACAGACGGGCGAAGAAGCCCTTCTTCTTTTCGGGCTGAGGCGCGGCGGCGGCGGGCGCCGGTTGCGGAGCCGCAGCCGCCGGAGCGGAGGCGGGCTTGGGCGCTTCGACCGGCTTGGGCGCCGGGGCGGCGGCGACCGGCGCGGGCGCAGGGGCCGGAGCCGCAACCGGAGCGGCGGCGACGGCGGGCTTGGACGCCTCGACCGGCTTGGCGGCGGGTTTCGGAGCAGCGGCGGCCTTGGGGGCTGCAGCCTTCTTCGGGACGGCGGGCTTGGCGGCGGCCTTCGGAGCGGCGGCTTTCGCAGCGGGCTTGGCGGCGGCCTTGGGCGCAGCGGCCTTTGCAGCCGGAGCCTTTGCAGCGGGCGCCTTGGCGGCGGCGGGTTTCGCGGCGGCCTTGGGCGCAGCCTTTGCGGCCGGCTTGGCGGCGGCCTTCGGAGCAGCCTTGGGCGCGGCGGCCTTCACGGCCGGCTTGGCGGCGGCGGCGGCCTTGGGCGCGGCGGTTTTCGGCGCGGCCTTCGGTTTTGCAGCGGCCTTGGGCGCCGCAGCGCTCGACTTTGCCGCCGGTTTCGGCTTGGAAGCGGCAGGCGCCGCTTTCGGTGCAGCAGATTTCGACTCAGACGGTGCTTTAGCCATGGATACCCCGACCCCTAGATGGACACGGGCATTCCGTACGCCCGCACGCGTTGCGATTCGTCATAATAACGGTGTTTGAGAAATGTCCGAGTCCGCAGTTCAAGTGATCGCACGCGGCGACCGCGCCCCGGCCGAAGCCGCCGCCGAAGCGATCGACGCCAATCCCCTGCTGGAAAACGCGACCTATTCCATTCTGGAAGAGGATGAGGACAAGGGTGTCTGGCGTATCGACGCCTTCCCCACGACCGACGAGGAAGCCGAGGGCATCGCAGAGATCCTGCGCGCGACGCCGGGTCTGGAGGTGATCGTCGAGAAGCTGGCCGACGCGGACTGGCTGGCGATGAGCCTGTCGGGCCTGCCGCCGGTCGAGGCCGGGCGCTTCTTCGTCTATGGCGCGCATGATCAGGGCAAGATTCCCGAGGGGCGGGTCAATCTGAAGATCGACGCGGGCGCCGCCTTCGGCACCGGCCACCACGGCACCACGGTCGGCTGCCTGGAGGCCTTCGACAATCTGCTGGCGACCGAGACCTTCGAGAAGGTGCTGGACGTGGGCTGCGGCACGGGCGTGCTGGCCATCGCGGCGGCCAAGACAGGTTCGCCTATCGCCGTCGGCACCGACATCGACGAGCCGTCGGCCCGCATCGCCAACGAGAACGCGCAGATCAATGACGCGAAGTGCGAGTTCTATTTCGCCGACGGCCTGAGCGATGCGCGCATCGCCCAGCATGCGCCCTATGATCTGGTCTTCGCCAACATCCTGGCGGCGCCCCTGGTGTTTCTGGCGCCCGAGATCGCCGCGGCGCTGAAGTCGGGCGGGGTCGCCATCCTGTCGGGCCTGCTGCGGACGCAGGAGGAGCGGATTCTGGAAGCCTATCTGCCGCTGGGCTTCGTGGTGGAGCAGACGATCCATCATGACGCCTGGAGCGCGCTGCAACTGCGGAAGAAGTAGGGGCGAATTCCCTTCTCCCCTTGCGGGAGAAGGTGGCTCGCGAAGCGAGACGGATGAGGGGGTGCTGGACATCGAAGTCTGGCAACCCCTTTTGCGTTGAGAAACCCCTCATCCGCCCCTCCGGGGCGCCTTCTCCCGCAAGGGGAGAAGGGTATAAGAGCCCTCATGCGCCAGACATTCGACGAAACCACTGATCCGTCCTTCGGGGCCAGACACCTGCCTCTGCTTCGCGCCGAAATGGCCAAGCAGGGCCTGGACGGTCTGCTGGTCCCGCATGAGGACGAGCATCAGAACGAATACCTGCCCGACGCCAGCGAGCGTCTGGCCTGGGTCAGCGGCTTCACCGGCTCGGCCGGGGCGGGCGTGGTGCTGAAGGACAGGGCGGCGGTCTTCATCGACGGCCGCTATACGGTTCAGGCCAAGGCCCAGACGGACGAGGCCCTGTTCGAGCGCCAGCCGCTGAACAAGCTGGCCGCCTGGCTGGAAGACGTGAGCGCCGGTTCGATCATGGGCTATGATCCGCGCCTGCACAGCCCTGACGCGCTGGCGACCTTGCGCGCGGCCGTCGAAAAGGCCGGGGCGACGCTGAAGGCGGTCGAGGCCAATCCGATCGATCTGGCCTGGGGCGACGCCCGCCCGGCCCAGCCGCAGGCGCCGGTGGTCCCGCACGAAGACCGCTATTCCGGCGAGGACGCCGCGTCCAAGCGCGCCCGCATCGGCAAGGCCATCGCGGACGCCGGGGCCGAGGCCGCCGTGCTGACGGCGCCGTCGTCGCTGGCCTGGCTGTTCAACATTCGCGGCGGCGACGTGATCCGCACGCCGCTGCCGCTGGGACAGGCGGTGGTGAAAGCGGACGGCACGGCCAGCGTCTTCCTGGATCCCGTCAAGGTGACGAACGAACTGCCCGGCTGGCTGGGCGACGCCGTGACGCTGGAGGCGCCCGAGGCGCTGCCCGGCGCGCTGGACGCCCTGTCAGGACGCAAGGTGATGATCGACCCGTCCGTGTCCTCGGCCTGGTATTTCGACCGGCTGGAAGCAGCGGGCGCAAGCATCGTTCGCGGCATGGACCCCTGCGCTCTGCCGCGCGCCCGGAAGAACGAGGTCGAGATCGAGGGCAGCCGTCGGGCGCACATTCGCGACGGCGCGGCCCTGACGCGGTTCCTGCACTGGGTTGATACCGTGGCGCAGAAGACCTTGCCGGACGAGCGGGCGGTGGTCGAGGCGCTGGAGGGCTTCCGCGAGGCGACCGGCATGTTGAAGGACCTGTCCTTCGACACCATCGCCGGGGTCGGGCCGAACGGCGCCCTGCCGCACTACAAGCCGGTCGGGGCCAAGATCCGGCCGATGGAGGCGGGTTCGCTGCTGCTGGTGGACGGCGGCGGCCAGTATCTGGACGGGACCACGGACGTGACCCGCACCATGGCCATCGGCGAGGGCACGGCCGACCAGCGCCGGATGTTCACCCTGGTCCTGAAGGGCCATATCGCCATGGCGGTGATCCGCTTCCCCGCCGGCACCAGCGGGCGCCAGCTGGACGCCATTGCGCGCCAGCCGCTGTGGAACGCAGGCTTCGACTTCGACCATGGCACGGGCCACGGCGTGGGCTCCTATCTGGGCGTCCATGAGGGGCCGCAGCGCATCGCCGGCTGGGGCACGGACCAGCCGCTGCTGACCGGCATGATCCTGTCGAACGAGCCGGGTTATTACCGCGAGGGCGAGTGGGGCATCCGCATCGAGACGCTGCAGGTCGTCACGGCCCCGGCGCAGGTTCCGGGCGGCGAGCGGCCGATGCACGGGTTCGAGCAACTGACCCTGGCGCCGCTGGATCGCCGTCTGATCGATGTGGCGCTGCTGACGGCGGACGAGCGGGCCTATGTCGACGCCTATCACGCCGAGGTTCTGGCCAAGGTCGGGCCTCTGCTGGCCGAGGGCGTGCAGAAGGACGAGGCGGCGCTGGAATGGCTGAAGGCGCAGACGGCGCCGCTGTAAGGCGATGATCGGCGCCATCGCCCTGCTGCTCGTCTGCCAACTGGCGGGCGAGGTGATCCACCGGCTGACGGGCCTGCCCCTGCCGGGGTCGGTGATCGGCATGGTGCTGTTGCTGGCATGGCTGGCCTTTGTGCCGAGGGAGCGGCTGACGCTGACCCAGGTGACAGGCTGGCTGACGGCGCACCTGTCGATCATGTTCGTGCCCGCCGCCGTCGGCCTGATGGAAGAGGGGGCGATCCTGTCGCGCTACGGCCTCGGCATCGTCGTGGCGGTGGCGGTCTCAACCCTGTTGACCCTGGCGGTGACGGCGCTGGTGTTCCGCGCCGTGGCGGGGCGCGACGAGCCAGAGCCTGAAGCCGAGCCAGAGATGGGGGAGGGCGCGTCGTGAGCGATCTGATCGCGACGCCTCTGCTGTGGCTGGCGGTGACGCTGGTGGTGTTCGAGGCGGCGGATATCCTGTCGCGGCGCAGCGGGCGCCATCCGCTGTGCCATCCGGTGCTGCTGGCCACGCCGGTGCTGATCGGCGTCTTGCTGGCGACGAAGACGCCCTATGCGACATACGCCGAGGCGACGCAGGTGCTGGGCTTCCTGCTGGGACCGGCGGTGGTGGGGCTGGCCGTGCCCATCTGGGCGCAGCGGGCGACGATCCGGCGGCTGGCGAAGCCGCTGGCTTGCGCCCTGCTGGCGGGGGCTGCGACGGCCATCGTCAGCGCCGTGGGCATTGTCTGGCTGTTCGGGGCGCCGCTTGAGATCATGGCCTCCATCGCCCCGCGCGCCACGACCACGCCGGTGGGGATGGCGGTGGCCTCTCAGCTGGGCGGGATACCGGCGCTGGCGGCGGTGATCGTGCTGATGTCGGGGGTGTTCGGGGCGATGACGGCGACGCCGCTGCTGAACCTGCTGAAGATCAGGGATTGGCGAGCCAGAGGCTTTGCGGTCGGTGTGTCGGCGCACGGATTCGGCGCGGCGCGGGCGTTTCAGGTGGATCAGACGGCGGGCGCCTTCGCCAGCCTGGGCATGGCGCTGAACGCGGTGGCGACGGCGACCATCCTGTCCATCGTGGCCAGTCTGATCTGAGGCGGGCCCCTTGAAATAAGGCCATACGGCGCCCATCTGAAGCGCGTCGGCGGATGCGCCGCCGACCCCCTCACATCAGAAGGAATGCGCGGATGAAGATGCGCAAGCTGGGCCGTAACGGCCCTGAGGTCTCGGCCGTGGGTCTGGGCTGCATGGGCATGAGCGCCTTTTACGGCGGCGCCGACGAGGCCCAATCCATAGCGGTGATCCACCGCGCCCTCGACCTGGGCGTCACCCTGTTCGATACGGCCGAGATGTACGGCCCTCACACCAATGAAGTCCTGCTGGGCAAGGCACTGAAGGGGCGCAGGGACGAGGCCTTCATCGCCACCAAGTTCGGCATCAACCGTCAGGCGGACGGCTCGGCGATCACGGACGGCTCGCCCGCCAATGTGCGCCGCGCGGTCGAGGGCAGCCTGATCCGGCTGGGCGTCGACCACATCGACCTCTATTACCAGCACCGCATCGACCCCAATACGCCGATCGAGGAGACGGTCGGGGCGATGGCTGAACTGGTGAAGGAGGGCAAGGTGCGCTTCCTGGGCCTGTCGGAGGCGGCGCCCGCCACCCTGCGCCGCGCCCACGCCGAGCATCCGATCACGGCGCTGCAGACCGAATATTCGCTGTGGAGCCGCGATCCGGAGGAAGAGCTGCTGGGCGTGGTGCGCGAACTGGGCATCGGTTTCGTGCCCTACAGCCCGCTGGGCCGGGGCTTCCTGTCGGGCGAGATCAAGTCGATCGACGACCTGGCGCCGGACGACTTCCGCAGGACCAATCCGCGTTTTGCAGGCGACAACTTCCAGAAGAACCTCGATCTGGTCGACGCGGTCGGCGCCATCGCGGCGGACAAGGGCGTGACGGCGGCGCAACTGGCCCTGGCCTGGGTGCTGGCGCAGGGGGAGGATCTGGTCCCCATCCCCGGCACGCGCCGCATCGCGACGCTGGAGCAGAACGCGGCGGCGGCGGATATCGTGCTGACGCCGGATGATCTGGCGCGGATCGAGGCCGTCTTCCCGCGCGGGGCGGCGGCGGGCGAGCGCTATGCGCCCGGCGGCATGAGCTCGCTGAACCGCTGATGTGAAAACGCCTCCCTCGCGATCGCGGGGGAGGCGTTTTTCGTTCAGGCTGTGCGCCTCGGCTACTGGATGCGGGTCCAGGTCTGGGTCTTGCACAGGGGGGCGACGATGCAGCCGCGCAGGCGCAAGGAATTGTCGTTGGTCATGGTGATGGTGCCGCGATAGGTGCCGCCGTCCGCCGGATTATAGACCGAGCCGCCGCGCCACTCGGTGGGGCCGCCGGTAAAGCCGCTGAGCATGGTCAGGCCGCGCAGGGGGCGGTTGCGCTGGCTGGCGTCCTTGTTGTGCTCGTCGCGGGCGTTGGGCTGGGCGCGGATGTGGTCCGAGGTCACCAGGGCGCCGCACAGGGCCTGACCGCAGCGGGTGATGCGGACCTGACCGCCGTTGGTGGGCGTCTGCCACAGGCCGGTGGGGTCGCCGGCGAGGGCGGGCGAGGCCAGGGCCGCAGCGACGACGGCGGCGGCCGCCAGGACGGAGAACTTCATCGGCGTATTCCTTCAGACGGATCGTTGAGCCGATCCTTGTCGATGAAGGGTGATACCGGTTTGGGTCTGAAACAAGGCCCAAATTCATGACATTCGCTCAATGATTACATGACCTTAGGTCAATGTTTGAGCGCGTTGGACGACTAAGGCGATGGATTTTGGGCGCTTTCCGCCATTCGTCAGGCGACGCGTGGTCGGCGCGGGCGCGAGCCGGCCGAGGAGCAGGGGCTGTAGCCGGCGGCGTGCAGGCGACCGAGGCTGACGCCGGTCGCGCCGGCGAGCGTGGCGGCGCAGGCGGCCCGATGCATTTGCAGCGCCTCCAGCGCGACCGAGGCGCAGGCGAAGGCGTCTTCGGCGGCGTCGTGGTGTTTGAACCGGATGCCCAGCTCGGCGCAAACGTTGTTCAGCTTGTGCGAGGCGAACTCCGGCCAGGTGATCTGGGCCAGCTTGACGGTGCAGAGGTAGTCGAACTCGGGATAGGTCAGGCCGTAGTGGTCGCAGGTCCCGCGGATGACGCTGACGTCGAAGGCGGCGTTGTGGGCCAGCACGGTGCGGCCCTGCAGGCGCGGGGCGATGGCGGCCAGGACCGCCGGGAATTCCTCGGCGTCCTCGACCTGCTCCGGGCCGATGCCGTGGAAGGCGATGTTGAAGCTGGCGAAGCGCATTCCCGGCGGGCGGATGTAGTGGTGCTCGACGGATTCGATGACGCCGTCGTTGATCCAGGCGAGGCCGATGGAGCAGGGGCTGGACCTCTGCTCGTTGGCGGTTTCGAAGTCTATGGCGACGGCGTGCATCAGGCGATCATAGTTCAGGCGATGAGGGCCAGCCACTCGTCCTCGGTCAGGACGGCGACGCCGTGTTTCTCGGCGTCCTTCAGCTTGGACCCGGCGCCGGGGCCGGCGACGACATAGTCGGTCTTCTTCGAGACCGAGCCCGAGACCTTGGCGCCCAGACTTTCGGCGCGGGCCTTGGCTTCGTCGCGGGTGAAGCGTTCCAGCGAGCCGGTGAAGACGACGGTCTTGCCCGCCACGGGGCTGTCGGTCGTCGGGGCGGCCACGTCCTCGACGGCATCCAGTTCGGCCAGCAGGGCGTCCATGACGGCCTGATTATGCGGCTCGTGGAAGAAGTGGGCCAGGGCTTCGGCGGCGACCGGCCCGACGCCAGAGACGCCCGCGATCTGGTTCAGGATCTCGGACGGGCCCTCGTTGCGCGCCACGGCGGCCCAGCGGGTCAGGTCGTTCCAACCTTCGGAGATTTCCGCCAGCGAGCGGCGGGCGGGGGCGGCCATGCCGGGGAAGGCGAGGGCGATCTTCTGATCCATCGGCGCCTCGGGCCAGGGATCGTCTGCGGGCGGCGTCGCCTCGGCCATCAGGGTCAGGACGCGGGTGGAGATGGCGTGGGTGGCGGCCAGCGTCTTCCAGTCGTCGCTGGCCAGACCATTGGAGGCGGCCATGCAGGCGTCCTTGAAGGCGGTCCAGCTGCCGAAGGCGCGCGACAGGACCAGCGAGGTCTGCTCGCCGATGTCGGGCACGCCCAGACCGAAGATCAGGCGGTCGAGGCTGATGGTGCGGCGGGCGTTGATTCCGGCGATCAGGTTGCGGACGCTGGTCTCGCCATAGCCGTCTTCGGCTCGCAGCAGGGCCAGCTTTTCCTCGTCGCGGGCGAGGCGGAAGATGTCCGCCGGTTCCTTGATCCAGCCGCGCGCGTGGAAGGCGATCAGCTGCTTTTCTCCAAGCCCTTCAATGTCAAAGGCGCGGCGGCTGACGAAGTGCTTTAACCGCTCGACGATCTGGGCGTCGCAGATCAGGCCGCCGGTGCAGCGGCGTTTGACCTCGTCGCCCTCGCGCACGGCCTCCGATCCGCAGACGGGGCAGACGTGGGGGAAGGCGAAGGGCACGGCGCCTTCGGGGCGCAGGTTTTCCACCACGCCGACGATCTGGGGAATGACGTCGCCGGCGCGTTGCAGGATGACGGTGTCGCCGATGCGCACGTCCTTGCGGGCGATCTCGTCCTCGTTGTGCAAGGTGGCGTTGCGCACCACGACGCCGCCGACGGTGACGGGGTGCAGGCGGGCGACGGGGGTCAGGGAGCCGGTGCGGCCGACCTGGATGTCGATGCCTTCCAGCACGGTCGTCGCCTGTTGCGCCGGGAACTTGTGAGCGATGGCCCAGCGGGGACTGCGGGCGATGAAGCCGAGGCGCTGCTGCCAGTCCAGCCGGTCGACCTTGTAGACCACGCCGTCGATGTCGTAGCCGAGACGGGCGCGGTCGGCTTCCAGTCCGCGATAGACGTCGATCAGGCCTTCGGCGCCCTCGACGCGGGTCGAGCGCTCGTTGACCTGGAAGCCCCATGCGCGGAAGGCCTCCAGTGCGCCGTGCTGCGTCTCGGCGAACGGGGCCGAGGTTTCGCCCCAGGCGTAGGCGAAGAAGGTCAGGGGGCGCAGGGCTGTGATCTTCGGATCCTTCTGGCGCAGCGAACCGGCGGCGAAGTTGCGCGGGTTGGCGTAGGTGCGGCGGCCTTCCGCTTCGGCGGCGGCGTTGAAGGCGTCGAAGGCGTCGTTGGGAGCATAGACCTCGCCGCGGATCTCGATGACGTCGGGCCAGCCCGAGCCGGTCAGGGTCTGGGGGATGGATGCGAGCGTGCGCAGGTTGGCGGTCACGTCTTCGCCGGTCTTGCCGTCGCCGCGCGTGGCGCCCTGGACCAGAACGCCCTTTTCATAGCGCAGGCTGGCGGACAGGCCGTCGATCTTGGGCTCGGCGACAAAGGCGATGGGTTCGTCGCCCGGTAGTTTCAGGAAGCGGGCGATGCGGGCCACGAAGTCGCGCACCTCGCCGTCGTCGAAGGCGTTGTCCAGCGACAGCATGGGCACGCCGTGGCGGACCTCGGCGAACTGGCTGGAAACCGGGGCGCCGACCCGTTGCGACGGCGAGACGGGGCTGGTCAGGGCGGGGAAGGCGGCTTCGATGGCCAGGGCGCGGCGCTTCAGCTCGTCGTAGTCGGCGTCGGAAATCTCGGGCGCGGCGTCGGCGTAGTAGAGGGCGTCGTGGCGGGCCAGTTCGGCCGACAGTTGCGCCAACTCCTCGCGGGCCTGGTCTTCGGTCAGGGTTTCGACGGGAGTTTCGGACATGGGAATCGCGCGGTCAGCCTTGTTCAGTCGCGCTGTTTAGCACCGGCGGCCACGAGATCGCAGCGTCCATGACAGAAACGTAATCTGACGCGACAAGCTTGGCCCGCTAGCGTCCCGCCGACTGATATTCCGGAGCCCTTCATGCGTCCTGTTCTCGCCAGCCTGACCGCCATCGCCGCCGCCCTGACGCTGGCCGCCTGTGAGACCACGACGCCCGAAGCGGATGCGACGGGTCCCGTCGCGGCGACCGCCGCCGACTATACTCAGCTGATGGACGACCTGCGCATCCTGTCGGCGGACGACATGCAGGGCCGCGACACGGGCTCGGAAGGCGGGGCCAAGGCCCGCGACTACATCGTCGGACGGCTGGAGGCCTTGGGCGTTCAGCCGTCGTCGATGGGGCGGTTGCAGCCGTGGGAGATGCAGGGCCGCACGCGCGAAGGCGTGAAGACCTTCAGCGGGACCAACATCATCGGCGTCATTCCGGGGACGCGCGTGGCGGACAAGTACATCGTGATCACGGCCCACTACGACCACGTGGGCGTCAATGACGGTCAGGTCTACAACGGCGCCGACGACAACGCCTCGGGCGTGGCGACCATGCTGGAACTGGCCAAACGGCTGAAGGCCAATCCGCCGGAGCATACCGTTCTGATCGTCGCCCTGGACGGCGAGGAGCGGGGGCTTCTGGGGGCCAAGCATTTCGTCGAGGCGCCGCCGGTGCCGCTGTCGTCGATCTCCATGAACCTCAACTTCGACATGACGGCGCGGGCCGACAGCGACGGCAAGCTGTGGGTCACCGGCACCTATCAGCATCCCTATTTCCGCCCGGTGCTGGAGCGGATCGCGCCGCGCGGGACGGTGTCGCTGGCCTTCGGCAAGGACACGCCCGAGGACAAGGGCGCCGACAACTGGGTCGAGGCCTCGGACCACGCCGCCTTCCACCGCGCGGGCCTGCCCTTCCTCTATTTCGGCGTGAACTATCATGCCGATTATCACCGCCCGAGCGACGACTTCGAGAAGATCGTGCCGGCCACCTTCCAGTCCTCGACCGAGCTGGCGATCGAGGGCTTCCGGGCCCTGGATCAGTGGCTGGATCAGTGATGAAGCGGGCGTTTGCCGTTGCGGCCCTGACCGGACTGCTGGCGCTGGCGGCCTGTGACCGACCGGCAAAGACGCCGGAGGCGCCGACGGCGGCGAAGGCGGCAGCCTTCAAGCACGACCTGCCTGAAGACGTATCCGGCTACTACCTGCCGACCGAGGAGGTGAGGGTCGACAACTGGCGGCTGCACCACGTCTTCATGGGGCAGGTCCCGGACTTCATCGCCTGGGAGGGCGGCCAGCATCCGGCGGGCTTTGCGCCGGTGATGATCGAGTTCGAGGACATGGTCGGCCCGCCGCTGGAAAGCGGGAACCGGCGTCGGCTGCGGCTGATTCCGGCGGGTTATGACGTGACCGAGGATCGGGTGCGGGTTCAGGCCCTGTCGGGAGGCCTGGGCGCGGTGTCGTTCGATGGGAAGCTCGACCAGGGGGCGCTGGCGACGGCGCGGCGCAATCTGGGAGACAGGGGCGTCGTCCTGACGGGGACGCTCAAGGTCGGAAACCGGACCTTCAACAAGGTATCGATGCGGTGGTGGGCGGGGGACTGATCCCTTCTCCTCCCCATGCAATGGGGAGGTGGCGCGGCGCGTTAGCGCCGTGACGGAGGGGCCGTTTCAAGCGTCGCAGCCCCTCCACCACTTTGTGGTCCCCCTCCCCACAGAGTGGGGAGGGGAAGATCCTCAGGCGACGGTCGCCTTGACGATCTTGCCCGGAGCGCGGGGCGGCTCGCCCTTGGGCAGGGCGTCGACATGGTCCATGCCTTCGATCACTTCGCCCCAGACGGTGTACTGTTTGTCCAGGAAACGGGCGTCGTCGAAGCAGATGAAGAACTGCGAGTTGGCGCTGTCGGGGTTGGCGGTGCGGGCCATCGAGCAGACGCCGCGGACGTGCGGCTCGGCCGAGAACTCCTGCTTCAGGTTCGGCTTGGACGAGCCCGAGGTGCCGGTGCCGGTCGGGTCGCCGCCCTGGGCCATGAAGCCCGGGATCACGCGGTGGAAGACGACGCCGTCATAGAAGCCTTCCGAAGCCAGGTCGGTGATCTGCTTGACGTGGTTCGGCGCCAGGTCGGGGCGCAGCTTGATCACGACGTTGCGCTCTTCGCCGTCGCCGGTGTCGAGGGTGAAGGTCAGGGTTTGGTCGGCCATGAGGCTCT
>Ga0247823_10003286_pt1 | contig 13113 bp, 11 predicted proteins | sample 13C_PalmiticAcid_2_FD_192426 | JGI IMG/M metagenome (GOLD analysis project Ga0247823, IMG submission 192426) | Soil microbial communities from agricultural site in Penn Yan, New York, United States - 13C_PalmiticAcid_Day30 | ecosystem: Environmental > Terrestrial > Soil > Agricultural land...
CCCCCCTCGACGGGGGGGTGAGGTCTACCACCGCCGAAACACCACCGCCGTATTGTGCCCCCCAAACCCGAACGCATTGCTCATCGCCACATTGATCTCGCGCTCGCGGGCGACGTTCGGCGTGACGTCCACGTCGCACTCCGGGTCGGGAGTCACGAAGTTGATCGTCGGCGGCACCGTCTGGTGCGTCAGGGCGAGGATCGATGCGACGGCCTCGATCGCGCCCGCGGCGCCGAGCAGGTGGCCGGTCATGCTCTTGGTCGACGAGATGCTGACGCGTCGGACCGCGTCGCCGAGCGCGCCCTTGATCGCGCGCAGCTCTGCCACGTCGCCGAGCGGTGTCGAGGTGCTGTGCGCGTTGACGTAGTCGATCGCCGACGGCGGCAGGCCGGTCGAGGCGATCGCGGCGTCGAGCGCGAGCTGGATGCCGTCGGCGTCCGGAGCCGTGATGTGGTTGGCGTCGGTGGAGAGGCCGTAGCCGATGAGCTCGGCGTAGATGCGCGCGCCGCGAGCCTCGGCGTGCTCGAGCGATTCGAGCACGATCGCCCCGGCGCCCTCGCCGAGGACGAAGCCGTCGCGGTTCGCGTCGAACGGACGACTCGCGCGCGCCGGCTCGTCGTTGCGCGTCGAGAGTCCCTTCATCGACGAGAAGCCGGCGATGCCGAGCGGCGTGATGCACGCCTCGCTGCCGCCGCAGACGAGCGCGTCGGCCATGCCGGCGCGGATCAGGAGCATCCCGTCGCCGATGTTGTGGTTGCCGCTGGCGCAGGCGGAGACGACCGCCTGGCTCGGTCCGCGCAGGCCGTGGCGGATCGCGATGTGACCCGCCGCGGCGTTGGCCATCATCATCGGAACGAAGAACGGGGAGACCTTGCCGATCGACGTGTACTGCGCTACCTGGTCCTCGAACGTCCGCATGCCGCCGACGCCGCTGCCGAAGATCACGCCGTAGCGGCCGCGCTGCGTCGGCGTGAGCTCGGCGGTCGACAGGTCCGCGTCACGCATCGCCTCGTCGGCGACCGTGAGCGCGAACTGCGCGTAGCGATCGAGCCGCTGCGCCAGCTTGCGGTCGAGATGCTCGAGCGGCTCGAATCCCTTGACCTCGCAGGCGAAGCGCGTCGGCATCGCCGAGGCGTCGAACAACGAGATCGGCGCCGCGCCGCTGGTGCCGCTCGTCAATCCCGTCCAGAACTGCTGCGCCGTGTTGCCGATCGGCGTGATCGCACCGATCCCGGTGACGACGACCCGCCGCTGCTTCTGATCGATCATCGGTTCCTCTTGTTCTTTTGAGTCGACATCGTGCCGACAGCGAAACTATCACTCGGTCCGCCGCCGTGTGCAATCGACTGTAACGTGCGCGGGGATCGTGAAAACCCCGATGGTTCCGCGCCAACGCGACGCGTATCGTTGGGGACGCATTCCGAGGTACTGAACAATGGAACTGAACGACCTGCTGGCGAAGGAGGCCGACGAGATCGTCAACGAAGCCGTCGCCGCGCTCCGCAAGGGGGCTCTCCACAGCTACGAGAAGAGTGACGACAAGACCAACCGGGCGCGCGTCGCCGCCCTCTTCGATACCATGCGCACGAGCATCGAGTCGCAGGACCTCGTCCCGATGGTCGAGTACTCGCGACAGATCGCGCACGAGCGCTGCAGCGACGGGTTCAACCTGCAGGAGGTGCTCACGGCGTACAACGTGCTCGAGGAGGTCATCTGGCGCCGCATCACCGTCGAGCTGCCTCCGAAGGAATACGCGCGGTCGTTCGGCCTGGTCAGCACCGTTATCGGCGCCGGCAAGGAGGTCCTCGCCGTCGAGTACGTGGCGCTCGCGGGCGAGCATCACGTGCACTCGATCGATTTCGCGGCGCTCTTCCGCTACGGACAGTAGCGACACCGACTCGTCACCGCACTGCCTTCGCGACCCGGCTCGAGGCGTGCGAGCCGTCATCGGGTGATTTCGCGATATTGCCGCCGGTCCCGTACACGGCGGCAATTCCACGTTCGAGTCTCCCATGAAGCTCCTTCCCGCACTCCTGCTCCTGCTGCTCTCCAGCTCAATCCACGCGCGCACGCTCGAGGTCTCACCGGGCGGCGAATACGATGCGCTCGGCGCCGCCGCGCGCTACGCACAGCCGGGCGACACCATTCTCTTCCGCGCCGGAGTCTATCCCGGCGGCGACTATGTCGCCAACCTCAGTGGCCGCGCCGATGCGTGGATCACGGTGATGGCGGCCGAAGGCGAGCAGGTCATCCTCCGCGGCGGCAGCAACGCCTGGCAGCTCACCGACGCGAGCTACCTGCGCATCATCGGCTTCACGATCGAAGGCCAGACCGGCAACGGCTTCAACATCGACGATGGCGGCTCCATCGAGACGCCGGCCCATCACATCGTCATCGAGCGCTGCACGTTCGGACGACTCGAGGCCACCGGCAACAACGATCAGTTGAAGATGTCCGGCATCGACAGCTTCATGGTGACCCGCTGCACGTTTCGCGACGGCTCTCCCGGCGGAAGCATGATCGACATGGTGGGATGTCATCAGGGTGTCTTCTCCGACAACCTCTTCGAACGCGGCGGCTCCAACTGCATCCAGGCCAAGGGCGGCACTGCGTTCATCCGCATCGAGCGCAACCGCTTTCTCGACGGCGGCGCGCGCGCGCTGAACATCGGCGGCTCGACCGGACTGCAGTTCTTCCGTCCGCTCGGCGCCAACTACGAGGCCTCGAACATCGCGGTCTACGCCAACCTCTTCACCGGCGCCGACGCGCCGATCGCCTTCGTCGGCGCCGTCAACTCCGAGGTCGTCAACAACACGATCTGGCTGCCGAAGCGCTGGGCGATCCGGATCCTGCAGGAGACCACGGCCGAGGGATTCCTCCCGTGCGGCAACAACGCCTTCCGCAACAACATCGTCGTCGTCGACGACGCGGCCGACAACCCGACGCTCAACATCGGATCGAACACGGCGCCGGAGACGTTCCTGTTCTCGAACAACCTGTGGTATCACGTCGGCAATGCTGGCTGGAGCGGACCGAACCTTCCCGTCGCCGAGACCGCCGCGATCATCGGCCGCGATCCGCTGCTGGTGGCGCCGCCGTCGGAGCTGAGCCTGCGCGCCGGGTCGCCCGCGATCGGCGCCGGCGCCGACGTTGCCGATCCCGCGAACGACTTCGCCGGCCGCGCGTTCCTGAGCCCGCGCTCGATCGGCGCCTATGAGGGCGGCACGACGTCGGCCGTGCCGATGCAGTGGCTGCCGACAGTGCTGGATCTATGGTAGGGGGCCGGTGAGAGAGGTCGCATAACATTCGGCGCCCCCACGGTGTTACCCCGGCGAGCTCATTACTCCGAGGCATCCATGCAACGACGCGACTTCCTCCGCAATGCCGCGGTCGCCGGCGCCGGCGCGCTCGTCGCGCCGCGCCTTGCGCTGCACGCCGCGGCGCCGCGCTATCTGGCGCTGCACCCGTTCGTCGAAGCCAATCCCGGCGCGGTGTTTATCATGCGCACCGATGTCGGCTCCAAGGTCGACACCGCCGCGAAGCTCGAGGCAGGACGCACGTTCGCCTCGCGGGTCTTCAGCGCGAGCGATACCGCGGGCGTTCCCTTCAGCCACGCGCTCGCGGTGAAGCCCAACCTCACCTGCACGTTCGGCACCGGCGGCACCGCCGACGGCATGGGCATCCGCACCGACGTCGCGTTCACCGAAGGCGTGCTCGAGGCGATCATCGGCCTCGGATACCCATCGTCCAACGTGTGGATGCGCGAGGGCGCCTGGGCCGGTGATGGCTACTGTCCCGACGAGCGGCTCGTCGGCGACAGCGTCGCGATGGCCGGGCGTCTCGGCGTCCACCTGCTCGATTTCGCCTCCGGCCGCACGATCGATCAGATGATTTTCGATTCGCTCGAGGAAGGAACCGAGGTCATCTGGAAGGATGTTCCCGACGGCGTCGTCTTCCGCCGCCTCGGCTTCTCGGCTCCCTTCAACGCCGACGCCTCGTGGACGCTGAATATCGCGAAGATGAAATCCCACAGCATGGGTCTCACGCTCGCGGTGAAGAACCTGCAGGGCACCGTGGTCTCTCCGCTCGTGCGTTTCTGCGAGGGCATCGACGCGACCGCCGGACACCTCGCGACGGTGCGCGCGCACTTCCACGACGATCTCGAATCGCGCATCGCTCCGCTGTATGAGCGCCATCGCGCCGAGGGCTACGTGCGCTGGGACCGGCCGGGACGCGGCCCCACCGGTGGCTTCGGCATGGAGACCTGGGCGCAGCGCACCTGCGACGCGCACTCGGTGACCGGCGAGGGACTGCACGTCGTCGAGGCGATCTACAGCCGCAACGGCAACGGGTTCGTCAAGGGTCCCGGCGACGGCGACACGCCGCAGGAGTTCCTCTCGAACATGATCATCTTCGGCCGCGACGCGTTCCTCGTCGACCTCGTCGCGTTCTGGATCGGAGGACAGGAGCCCGGCAACTTCGGGCTCTTCCACATCGCGCGCGAGCGCGGGCTGCTCGATCGGATCAACCCGCATACGGTGCCGCTGTTCACGTGGGAGAGCGACGGTCCGCGCGAGGCGACGTTGCGCACGATCGACCGCGTGCCGCTGCTCAACCCATACCTGCGCCGCGACTTCGAGGGGCAGACCGAGGCCGAGTATCACCTCGTCGACGAGCCCTACGACTACGGCACGAGCGGCATCGGTGCGGACGGCTCGAGCGATGAGATCTCGCTGCGGGTTGTCGAGACGGGTGGTGGCGCGATCACGATCGAGTGCGAGCTGCGCGAGGCAGGGGATGTGACCCTCGAGCTCTTCGACGCGACCGGACGGCTGATGCTGCGGCGTGACGAGGGGATGCTGCCGGCGGGCCGACGCGTCCTGCACGCAGGCTTCGACGCGCCTTCGGGAACCTACTTCTGTCGAGTCGCACAGCGCGGACCGCGTCGATCGCTGCCGGTCACGACGCGCTTCTCGGTTCGCCACTGAAGACGACACTCCACGAAACGACGATGGGGCGGTGCCGGATCGGCCTCGCCCCATCGCTCTCACGGCACGGAGTCCTGTGACGGTCTCCGCGGTTCTCTCAGGATGCCGTGATGTTCATGATCATGCCGCGCAGTAGTAGATGCGCCCGTTGCGCACGACGGGTTTGATGCGTCCTTCGCGGTCGAGGCTCTCGAGCTGCCGACCGACCGCACGCGGGTGCACGCGCAACGCGGTCGCCATCTCGCGGACGGTGCAGGGATGGCGGCCGATGAGCCCGATGATCGCATCGTCGGTGACCTCGTCGGCGCCGGTGCGCGAGTCGTCGACGGGATCACCGCCGACGATCTCGACGACGCCCGGGATCAGCGATGCGAGCTCCTCGATCCGCTCGCGCGAGACGGCATAGGCGAAGTCCTCCGCGGTCGGTCGGGTCGCCGTGTTGATCTGCGTGCGCGTCGGCGCGATGGTCGCGACGAGCTTCGCGATCTTGCGCATCTCGGCCTCGATGCTCGTGACGCCCGCGAGCAGGAACACCTCCAGCCACACCTCGCCATCGAACTCCCGCGTGAACGTCGCAATGCCGTCGACGATCGTCTCGAAGTCGAGATCGCCGTGCGGTCGGTTGACGTAGTGGTAGGTCTGGCTGTCGCCGGCATCGAGCGACGGCATGACGATGTCGGCCGCCATGAGGTCCTCGCGCACGTCGGCGCGCCACAGCAGCGAGCCGTTGGTGATGACGACGACCGGCAGCTTCGTCAGCGCGTGCGCACCGCGGATGATCGCGCCGAGACCCGCGTGCAGCGTCGGCTCGCCCGATCCGGCGATGACGACGTAGTCGGCCTCGACGCCCTCGGCGAGCGCGCGGCCGAGCTCCTCGAGGATCTCGTCGATCGGCACGTAGTGCGCACGCTCGAGCGTCTTCTCGGTCGTGCGGCCGACCTGGCAGTAGATGCAGTCGTAGGTGCATGTCTTCGACGGCACCGGATCGACCCCGAGCGTGCGGCCGAGCCGGCGCGAGGCGACCGGGCCATAGATGTGACGGAAGGGAGCGGACATCGTGGGGATTCTCCGGGATTACGTGTGCAGTCGCTCCTCGAGTCCGTCGATCCGCTCGCTCAGCGTCCGCATGATGTTGAACATCAGCGGAGGCGAGGTGTGGAGCTTCTCGAGAAAGAGGTCGATCGGGATGAAGAAGAGCACCGCGTCGGTGCGCGCGACGCCGCTGACGATGTAGGTGCCGATGCGCTCCGGCTCGCGGAAGCCGAGCAGCATGCCGGGGCGGCTGTGGCCGACCTCGTGGCGCTCGCTGTCGCGGCCGAGCTCGATCGCGACCTCGCCGGTGCAATGACAGAAGACACCGGTGACCGGCTCGCCCTCGGTGAAGATGATCTCGCCCGCTGCGTAGCGGCGTACCTCGGCGGCATCGACGATGGCATTGGTGACGTCGGCAGTGCAGCCCTCGAGCAATCCATTGATGAGCGGATCGCAGGAGCGCGCGTCATGATGTGTTGGAGCACTCATGGGTCTGTTCGGGGATGCTGTGCAGAGTTCATGTCGTTCGATCCGTCGCGGGGGTCGATTCGGATGATTGCAACGTACGGGGGGGACCCCCGCGGCAACCATGACATTCGACAGGTTTGATGGTCCCTTTCCTCGCCGGACCTACTCGAACATCAGCTCCCCGAGTGCGCCCTCGCGCAGCAGCAGCGCGCGTTTGCGCTCGATGCCCCAGCGATATCCTCCGAGGCCGCCGTCGCTACGCAGGACCCGATGGCAGGGGATGATCACCGCGAGCGGATTGGCCGCGCAGGCGCCGGCGACCGCGCGCAGCGCGTCGGGATCGCCGAGCTCACGGGCGAGCGACGAGTACGTTGCGGTGGCGCCCACGGGGATCGCGCAGAGTCGCTCCCAGACCCGGCGCTGAAACGGCGTGCCCTGGAAATCGAGCGGCGCATCGAGCCATGGCCGCCGGCCGTCGATCGTCCCGACGACCGCCGCGAGCCACTCGGCGAGCGCCGCGTCGTCGCGTTCACACGGGCGATCGGGGAAGCGTCGCACGAGGTGCTCGATCGCCTCCTCGGGAGAGTCGCCGAGCTCAATCGCGCAAATGCCCGCGTCGGTCGCCGCGACGAGCACGCTGCCGAGCGAGCACGAGCCGATGGAGTAGCGGATGGGTGTCGGATCGATCATGGGTGCTGGTGAGGATGTGAGGGAGGAAGATAACGTGGGGGGTCGCGTTGCCCCCAAACGACGTGGACTGTCACCCCCGAAGGGGGCCCTTCTTTCGGCGCGACTGCCGCATGTGGGCCGGTGGGGAAGTACGAGGCCGCACGCAGCGCCCCCATCGCCACATGCGGCGATGCGCACTCAAAGAAAGATCCCCTTCCGTGGATGACAGGGGCGGGGGCTTCTGGGGTAGTTCGAGGCGCAGGGCGCGCGTTGCGCGCCCTGCGCCTCGAACCTTCAAACGGGCCGGCATTGTCACCCCCGGAGGGGGCCTTTCTTTAGGGGCGACCGCCGCATGTGGGCCGGTGGGGTAGTACGAGGCCGCTCGCAGCGCCCCCATCGCCACATGCGGCGATACGAACCCTAAGAAAGATCCCCTGTCGAGGATGACAGGGGCGGGGGCTTCTGGGGAGTCGAGCTCGAATGCCTCGCTCGCCCTGCATGCGCCCACTATCTTCCCGGCCGATTTCGAGCGGGGCATGGGTGCTGATGGAATGAAACGGCACGCCGATCGATCCAATGAGCTACACCAGCTCACCCGTTCACCCCAACTTCTCGACCGTGCGCATGACGTTTCAGACCTCGAATCTTCTGTCGGCGCTGCTTCTGCCGGCGCTGATGCTCGCTGCCTCGGCCGTTGCGACGGCCCAGATGCGCGGCGGCGGACGCGGCGGCGACACCGCCGGCGTCACGATCACCGGCTCGATCGTCGACGCCGAGTCGCGACGCGCGCTGCCGGCCGCCACCGTCAGCCTGTGGACGCCTCGCGACTCCTCGCTCGTCACCGGCGCGATCGCCGGCAGCGATGGAGCCTTCCGGCTCCGCGGCGTCCGGCTCGGACGCTACTATCTGCGCGTCGCCTTCGTCGGCTATCGCACCGGCTTCGTCGACGCGGTGATGGTGCGCCCCGGGGAGGCCGAGCTCGCCCTCGGCGAGATCGCCATCACCGCCGACGCCTCGCGGCTCGACGGCGTCACCGTCACCGGCGAGCGCGACTTCATGACCGTCGAGATCGATCGCAACGTGTACAGGACCGAGGACATGCCGGTCGCCGCCGGTGGCAGCGCGACCGACGTGCTGCGGAACATCCCCTCGGTCGAGGTCGATGTCGACGGCAACATCAGCCTGCGCGGGGCTCAGAACGTCGCGGTGCAGATCAACGGCCGACCCGTGATGATGAGCGGACAGGCTCTCTCGAACTATCTGCAGACGCTGCCGGCCGGTTCGATCGAGCGCGTCGAGATCATCGCCAATCCGTCCGCTCGATACGATCCCGAAGGCATGGGCGGCATCCTCAATCTCGAGCTGAAGAAGGGCGAGGATCGCGGGCTCAGCGGCGGAGTCAACGGCGGCATCGGCACGAACGATTCCTACAGCCTCGGCGCGAGCCTCAGCTACGGCGCGGGTCCGTGGAGCGTCGCGGCGAACTACGGCATGAACATCCGCTCGCGCGACATGCTCGGATACCGCCTGCAGGAGAGCCGCACGATCGAGCCGGCGAGCCGTCTGTTCGCCGGCGACACGGGCACCAGCAGCTCGCTCGGACATTCGCTCAACGCCTCGGTCGAGTATGCGCTGACGCCGGAGCACGCGATCTCGCTCAGCAGCCGGATCGGCATGCGCGGCGGCGAAGGATCGCGCGCGACGACGACGACCTACGGCGACCTCGCCGCGCCGCTCGCGCGCACGGTGCGCACGACCGAGGACGAGGACGACGGGCTGAACATGGATTACCGCCTCGGCTACCGCTGGACGCTCGAACGTCGCAAGCACGAGCTGGCGGCGGAGCTGCGCTACGGCAACGACAGCGACACCGAGCACTCACTCGCGGCCCTCGGCGACACCGCCGGCGCCCGCGGTCCGATGCGCCAGCAGGTCGACCTCGACGAGCGCAACGCGACCGTCGAGGGGACGCTCGACTACACGCGACCGCTGTGGGACGACGCGAAGCTCGAGGCAGGATATGCCGGATCGCTGCGCACGATCGACAACGACTATCGCTCGATGTCCGGCGGCGCGAACGGAACGCTCGAGAGCGACGGACGGAGCAATCGCTTCGACTTCACCGAGATCCTGCACGGCGTCTACGCGACCGTCGGACAGACGATCGGTCCGGTCGACGTGCAGGTCGGACTGCGGGGCGAGGCGGTGACGACGGAGTTCGACCTGGTGAGCACCGGCGAGCGCTTCGACAATGACTACTTCAGCCTGTTTCCGAGCGCACTGGTCGGCTATCGGCCCGGCGACGAGACGCAGCTTCGGTTGAGCTATAGCAAGCGGATCACACGTCCGCGCATGCGCGTGCTCAATCCGTTCTCGACGAGCACCGATCCGCAGTTCCGGCGCGTCGGCAATCCCTACCTGAAGCCCGAGTACACGCACGCGCTCGAGCTGTCGGTCAATCAGTTCGTCCCGTGGGGGACGCTGCAGTTGACGCCGTACGCGCGCCGCACGACCGACGCGATCGAGCGCTTCGAGCGCGTCGACAGCGCCGGCGTCGTCACGGCGACCTTCGAGAATCTCGGGCAGGTGGATTCCTACGGCACCGAGCTTCTGAGCACCGCGCGCGTCGGCGACTGGCTTTCGACCGTCGCGAGCATCGGCGTCTATCGCGCCGTCACCGACGCCTCGAACGTCGGCATCGGCGCCGAAAGCGAGGCGCTCGCGTGGACCGGCCGGCTGACCGCCACGGCAAGCCTCGGCTGGGGCACGTCGATCCAGGCGTCGGCCTTCTACCGCTCGCCCAGCGACATCGTCGGCGGCCACACCGACGCCCACGTCATGAGCGACATCGCGCTCACGAAGACCCTGTTCGACGACCGCGCCCGCATCGGCCTGCGCGTCAGCGATCCGTTCGATCAGGCCGGCATGCGCGGATGGCGCGAGACCGACGGCTACTACATCGAAACCGAGCGCCGCTGGGGCGGACGCAACGCGATGCTCACCGTCAGCTACCTGTTCGGTCAGCCACAGAAGGAAAGCGCGCGGAGGGAGCGGGGAGGCGAGGAGATGGAGGATGTCGACTGGTAGCGAATCGGCGGAATGGCTGGGGAAAAAATCTTCGATCGTGACCATCCGCCACGCCGTTTCGGGCGTGGCGGATGTATTATTCGGGAGGTCCCCCCGAACTGCGTCGTCGTTGGAACGGTTTTTTCAGTAGCCAGTGTGAATGGAGGTCCACCGTGCACATGGTATTGCGCAGACACATTCGGGCAGTGCTCACCATCGCTTTCGCGACGTTCGTCGCTACGGGATTCAGCTCGATCGCAGCCCAGGTAGGTGATCGCATGGCGACCACGACCGACCGTTCTTCGAACGGCTCGATCGAGTCATCGATCGTCAACGGGCCGGTCGACGCGCCGCCGCCCGCACCCAACGGACTCAACCTCGAAGTGCTCGCCAGCGGCAGCAGCCGCGACCGCGTCACCCTCCGCTTCACGCTTCCGCGCGCGGGCATCGTCCGCATCACTCTCTCGACCGACGACGGCCGCGAAGTCGGCACGCTCGCCAGCGGGCTCTCCGCCGCGGGTGACAATCGTCTCGAGCTCGACGTGCGCAAGATCCCGCAGGGAACCTACCTTCTTACGCTACAAACGCGTGACGGCAACGCCTCGACGCGCCTGGTGATCGCCGGATAGCCCGGAGATCCTACTGCCGTTCGGCGGCGCCTCTGAGGAAGACGGCCAGGACCGTTCCGGCGTCGTCGAGCAGCTCGAGCTGCGTGTCGACGATCCGCCAGGAGCGCGTCTGACGTAGCGCCGTGAAGAAGCGCGTCTCGAGGCCGATCTGCTCGCACGCCATCTTCGTCGACACGATCTCCGAGAAGCTCACGTGGCGTCCGTTGAGGCGGGCTCGGCCGCTGAAGCGATTGCAGGAGCCGTTGCCGCGCACGGCGGACTCGTGTTCGTCGATCGTCAGCCAGGCGCGAGCGGTTCGCTCGGCGTCGGTCAGCGGCGCGCCGTCGATCGCGTTGAGCCGCCACGTGTGCCCGATGATCCCCTCGGCCGCGAGCAGTCCGAAGCCGCACGTGTCGCCGGCAACCACCCCATCGAATTGCTCCACGACCAGCACCTCGCTGCGTGTTGCGACCTCCATGCGCGGTCGCTGCTCGATGCGACCGATGAGCGAGACCATCAGCGACGCTCCGCGCGGAAGCCGCGCTGCATCGAACGCCGAATCGAGTGCGCGCGAGGCTCCGTCGCGCGCGACGGTTACCACGAAGTCGCTCGTGCAGTCGCGCAGGCGGGCGCCGCGGGCGTCGCGCGTGTACATGCCGCGCACCTGCAGACGCGGCGTGAACGGACGCGCGTCGAGCTGCAGCGTCCGGCCCGTGGTGTCGGTGGCGGGGCCGCCGCCGGGCATCGGCACGACCAGCGTGCGCTCGTCGACGATGCCGAGCCCGACATCGCCGCCGGGTCTCGCGCGCAACAGAACCGCGCTGCTGTCCGGCGCCAGCGTCCATCGGCCGAGCTCGTCGAGCAGGCCGATCGCCGTGCTGTCGGCGCGCAGGTATCGCGTACGCAGGAAGTACAGGCTGTCCGCCCGCAACGCGAGCGAGAAGCTCACCGGCGGACACCCCTCGCACGTCACGGTGCCGGTGTATGTCGACGGCAGCTCACGGAGCATCTCGCGGGCCGCCTCACCGACCGTCAGCGGCGTCGCCGCGCAGGCCCCGAGCGCTATCGCACAGAGGATCGCGAGCAGAACCGGGCGGATCATGACGTGCCTCCAGGCAGCCTGCGGTCGAGTGAGAATGGCCGTTGCGAGACGACCTTGACCCGCGATATCTCCCGGAGCATGGGATTCATCAGGTAGTTGGTTTCCACGGGCACGACGACCGATGGGACCGCCAGTATCGGCGAGCGCGCTGATTCGATCAGCGCTCGTACTTCCAGTTGCGTGACTTCCCCTCGGCGATCCACTCGACGGCCTGCGATACTCTCTTGACGCGCGTCGCGTCGGTCTTGGCCTCGGCGATCCACGTGATGTACTCCTTGCGCCTGCCGGGAGTGAAGGCGGAGAAGTGCTTCGACGCCTCGCGGTTCTTCCGCAGCGCCGCCTCGAGCTCCTCCGGGACCTCGAGGTCGGCCGACTCCTCGGCCGGCGACCGCGTGATCGTGATCCCCTCCTCGTTGAGCTTCATCGCCGTGCGGATGTACCCGGCGATCTGCTTGCGCGACGGAAGGTCCTTCAGGCGCGTGATCCTCCCGAAGTGCCCCATCGCATCGCGCGATGCCTGGCCTTCCTCGAAGATCAGCGATCCCTTCCAGAACGTGAACGCGCAGTGGGCCTTGAACGACGCCATGCTGCACATCATCGATCCCAGGTAATCGAAGTGGGGGAAGCTCCACTTCATCGTCTCCTCGACGTCCGGACAGGTCTCGTGCACGATCTCGCGGATGTGCTCGAGAATCGGTCGCGCGAAGTCGGCGCTCTTCGCGATGTACTGGTCGACGCGTGGATCTTTCGTTCCCATGATGCTCCTCGCTGGAGTTCAACGACTGTTCGTCACGCTGACATCGGTGGAGACGATTACCGCCTCGCGCTCGTCGCCCAGCGCCGCGCGCTCGGGTCCGGCCAGGTACGCGTCGAATGCCGCGCGCGACGGAAAGCGGATCTCGTGGATCTCGCGCAGCGTCTCGCTGTCACCGGTCTCCTCGACGATGGTGCGCTCGAGGTGGCCACCGTACTTCGCCATGATCCCGATCGCAGCATCCTCGTAGGCGCGATAGCGATCGAGCATCGCATGCCGCACGGTCAGCGTCGCGACCACGAGGACCGGAGCGTCGGCGTGCGCATCAGTATCCGCATGCGCATCGGCATGCGCATCGCTGGCGCGCTTCGGCACCGGCGCGTGTGCGCTTGGGGGCACCGTCGACGTGCGGCCCGGAGCGCTGCG
>Ga0247823_10003287_pt1 | contig 13112 bp, 13 predicted proteins | sample 13C_PalmiticAcid_2_FD_192426 | JGI IMG/M metagenome (GOLD analysis project Ga0247823, IMG submission 192426) | Soil microbial communities from agricultural site in Penn Yan, New York, United States - 13C_PalmiticAcid_Day30 | ecosystem: Environmental > Terrestrial > Soil > Agricultural land...
GTTTGGGTCGAAGTCCTTTACCAAGAGGGAGAAGGGAATCGTGGCGTGGACGTGAATTGGCGGCTCCTCCTTGAGCGGGAGGTTGAGCGGTCCCTTCGCGATAACAGACACTGGGATGTCCATGATGGGAGTCGACATGGCGATGCCTTGTTGGTGATAGGGAGGTCGTTGGAGGTTTGGGGAACGACGTTTGGTTGATCCCCCAGCTTTCCTTGAATCATGAATACCTCGTAATCGGACCGGGTACGCAAGGGCGGCCGCGTTGTGCCGCCAATGACTGGGGCACACAAGGCCTAAGCATGCATGAGAGCATACACTGAAGCTGCTTGTTGGACCGAGGTAGGCCCGAGGGCCTGATGCTGCCCGTCGGCCAGTTAGGTAGCGTCAACCTACCCGCCGCATGTTGGCCCCGAAGTTATACGCCCAAGTGCAGCCGCCACAACGAGGCCTTTTGTCATTGGCTTTGCCGGCCGGCAGAAGGCGCAGGTGGCGGGCGGTCCCCTATTTTCACCACTGCTACTCAGGAACTACTTGACCCGGCTTGTCGCCCAATTTTGCTACAGTCCATCAAGGCAAGATGCAAGCACCCAGTTAAGCCCATCAAAGTGCCTTTTGCAACGTTCCGGCCCCCTGTAGTACCATGGATCCTGATATCTAGCCCGGTCTTGACTTGCTCTGACCCCGACGCTATCCCCTATCATGACACTTGATTGAGCAGCCTGAAGCGGTGGAACAGAAGGAGAGGCATCACTGGGATATATTCACGAAAGTGCAAAGGAGAAAACGCTGATGAGCGGCCTACAATATGGAATTTTGTTTCCAGCAGAGAGGTGGAGTTGTCACTGTTCGTTTGCTTCCGACGAACGAGTGAAGAACAAGGCATTTGTTACTCCTGAATTAGAGAAACCGAACTGGGTCAACGAGACATTCCTGGACCATGCAGCAAAACTTCACATATTAGGAGGGACAACAAATCAACAGTTATGAGGAAATGCAAAAACAAAAGTGAATGCCCAATAACAGGATTGAACTGTTGACCTTCGCATACCATTTACTGGTCTCCCGGTATTAGTACGACGCTCTAACCAGCTGAGCTAATCGGGCTGAATGCATTTGTTGCGACAGGGGTGGAGTTTGTTTGCCCATGAGCTCTCCTTCGAGGTCCACTCTCCCACAGAACCAGGCATAAAAAATGCAAAAGGAGAACAGAGAACAAGCTTAACCAAACCAAGCACTTGAACTTGCCTTACAGGTCTAACAACCATTGAAAATTGAGTGCACGACGGTCCCTTTCGGCATCTGTGCGGCGGACAAGACAGGGTGGTGTTTACTTGTCCCAAATACCGACGATAGACAGGAGCTCTAATACCTTGAACGTCTTTCATTGCCAGTGTCGATTAGAGCACAGTCAGAAGAATCCTTGCCTGGAACGCAAACATCAACTTTGTTAACAGATTCAGTGCTAAACAAATCTTCATGCCAATGGGTAAACTCCGTATGGCTCTGTCCCTCAGTCAATCGCGAGCTGGGGCTTGGCCGTTCTCACAGGATTCAGCAGAGTTCACAGGTGGAACCGTACTCTTCTTCATTGATTTTCAAGTTAACAGCGGATGTACTCAGCTTACCTTTCGTGGACCGGACGAACAGAGCGGGTTGCTGGGGGTCAAGTTGGTCTATATATACACCGTGGTCCGTCGATATCGGGGCTCCAATATCATCAGCTCTGCACTCACCAACACGCCTAACACTACCCCAAACTGCCAAGATGCCTTACCCCGACAAATTTCCGCAGTTCTCCAAACTGCCTCAAGATGTTCGTGATGACATCTTGCGAAGGTCTGTCCGTGGGGCACGCGTCAACTTCGTGACGGTGAAGAAGACAAACGGCCATGGGCGTTCCTCGGCGTCGCTTACCTACAGCAGGTCAGATGCGGATGGGGCGTGGGGAGGGTTCTCCACTCGCACTCGGTTGCAGGAGACAGCTGCGGTGAACAGCGAAGGCTACAACACTGTCATGCACTTCCTGCGGAACTGGGTCTTTAACCCGGCTGACCCGGACCCGTTGATGGTCCTTGTCCCGCAGCAGCAGGACGCGGGTCATGACGACCTCGACATGATCCCTCGCAGCCATCCAACCACGATCAACGGAGAGTACTGGGATCTGGCTCCGTAGGCGAGCGCAGTGGCCTTTCTCTGGCGGCCGCTCGTCAACAACCGCCAGGAGCTCCAAAAGCTGTGGAGTCGCAACTTTCCAGAAGGGCTCAGGGTTTTGTATCTTCTTGATATGGAAAGTCCCCTGTGCATTGACCCTGGCGAGTTCAGAGCGCTCAAGTTCCGGGCCGGGCCGTGGTACGGAGGGCACTTTGCCTTTGTGGACCTGGAGCCGAATCCCGTCCACAACCTGTCCGCGTATGTCAAGGACCTCAGCGATGCCGAGGCGATTAACATGCCCCAGGAGGTCAACTCTCTGGAGGCCGCCATCTCGTGGAGCCGCGAGCTGGGCCCGCGCAGACTGCCCTCGATTGAGTTGCGGATTCTGACTGCTGTGTACCTCTGATTGTACTTGACATTTTTCTTTGTGGGCTCAGGGAAGAGAGCCCCCAAGGAAAGTTACACCAAGAGGGTAGGTCTCATAATGACTAAGATGGCGGTATTCATATGTCGATCGTTTAGTTCTCTCAATAAAGAAAAATAAGGTAACCAAACTATTAGTTCCTGTTATCCATGCCTCGTGAACAATGTGCCACCAGTGTCCCTAGATTACCGACTATAAGGTGAAGCTAAACCTGAACGATGAACAATGCGTTTGTATCAAGTGTTGGCACAATCAATAAACAAAGTGAGGTATAAGACCCCTCTTCACACAACAACAGAAGAAAGAAGCAGGACCAATTCAGAAACAAAATTCAGTTGCCGGCTTAGTCGCCGTCGGCTTTCCTGTGAAGCGTGAGATCAAGCAAGTTCAGGTGTTGGAAACCGGAAAGGAGGGGTACCAACCGGACTATTTCTGGCCCTGTTGAGATGACCCCGTCGGGGGAGTCACGACGTTTGAACCTGAGCCAGTGATGGCCGGCGGTGCTCTCTCGCTGATCTGTGCGCCCAGCATGGATCCGGGAAGTTTGCGCTCGATCTGAACGCCGGACGCCGCATGGTTGATGATTTTAGTTCTGAGGGTTTGACCAACCTTTTGGGCGGTAGTTTTAAAGACGTCGATGAAGTCCATGGTGGCAGACGTGAGCGAACACGAGAAACGGGCTGTAATTGACTGACAATATTTCAGGTGCCATATGCTTCTGATCGAAGATGCGGCCTCAGTCTAAATATTGGCGCGAGGAGTGTGAGGTGTACCCTCTGTCACGCTCGAAAACCCCAAGATACGGTGACCCAAGGTGCCTTCAATGCTGCGCACCTCAGCTTGTGGGTAGCATTTGTGGCAGTGACAATGTCGGTCTCTGATGAGCAAGGACAGCTAGCGTGCAAGTAGTCGCATGCTGAGAGTCGATACTTCGAAATGAGACCCCGCTCCAGCCCCAGGAAAAGGGATTCGGCTAACCAACCGAAACCCCTGATGCGGGAGCCACAGAGCCCAAGAACGGTCCCCGGCTCGGTCCGCAGGAGAGCGCCACACCGTGATTCTAGGCCTGGAATGGTCTAGGCCCCTGAGCAATCGCTTTCAGCTCCCCACAATGCCCTCTTTTTGCCCTGGGAGGTCTCACCCTCGTGAGACTGGCTGCTGACTGCCCTGCGGAGCTGGCTGAATGTTGTGATTCGCACTCCGCTTCATTCACTAGCGGGCAGCGGCGGAGACAGATCCACGAGAATCCAGCCCTGAACTATGAGATGGCGTTTCCCAACTGGGAATGCGTGGCTGCGTGCGCGGTTAACCAGTGGTTGACGACAGTCCGTGGCCACGGAAACAGCACTCGATTTCGCTCTCGACGGGTCCAGTCTATCGCCCACAGGTGGAGTAAGAGATGATGGACCACGCAGCTTGACACAAAAACCACGGGCAGGATGCATCCGAAGCTATAAAGCTAATGCCAGAGGCCCTCTTCTTTCGCGTGCCCCTGAATCTCAGTCTCATTTCATTCCCATCAATCATTCGAAACGCACCCTTCCTTCCCACAAGATGGATCTTCCAGAATCATTGGAGACCTTGACGGTCTACCCTTCAAGCCCCGCTGACGCTCCGGATGGCAAATACGCCATTCATACGCAGAAGAAGAAGCATCGCGAGGCATTCGGCCCAGATATCGAGTACTCGACTTGGTTCCGGACACCTGTACGTTTCCTCCCTGCCGCCGTGTCTACCCGTCGCGTTTTTTCTGCTTGGTGCTCTTCTGACTCGTTTCCAGTCCCTTGATGTGACCACCATTCAGCGGTTGCAGAGTGTGCAGCTCTTTACCGAATCCAAAGACCAGGACTTCTGCGATGATGAGGCCTTGGGAGCCTGGACGTGGTTCGAGCTGGCCATCATGGAGAATGCCGACGCCAAGGTGCCGCGAGTCAAGGACGGCATTCAGCTGTCGTGGACCAGCCACAAGAACGTCCTGAACTGCGGCACTTACACTTGGGTGCGTTGTCAAGCACCTCTCGGTTTCCCGCATGGGCACTCAGCTGACGCAAAACACAGCTTGAAGGAGCCCTGTTCCCTGCTGACCACGACATCTTCCGGCTCGTTGAGGTGAGGCCAGCCATCGCTTGCTCATGCCGGCATTCTTCTCCTAACTGGCCATCAGAAAAACAACGTCATTGCCGTGCGCCTCTGTGCCCGGTTCAGTAACTGGAAGCTGACTGCCAGAAACGGTTACCTCGTCGTCGAGCTCGGCCCCGCCGGTAAGGATCAAGTTCCAAGTTGGCTGCAACGTGCAAGTGATATTCACACTCGTCACAGTGGAGAGAGAGTCTCTCAGTTATGGGTCCATTGCCTCCAGGGTCAAGGGCATCGAGGGAGCCTTCTACGACATCAACAAGGCCGTCTTTCCCGATCTCCAACGGCTCCCGTCGGTGCCGGACACCCTGTTTCGGGCCGAAATGCTGAGCACGGCTGCCGCCAATGAACGGCCGCTGCGCGTTCTGTCACTTGGTGTGTTGCAAGACCGGAATTGTGTTTTAGGCTAACCCTGTGGGTTCTAACATGCATCAGATGGCGGTGGCGTCCGGGGTCTCGCGGCCCTGTTGATGTTGCAACGCATCATGGAGAAGTCCTGTCCCGGCAAGAAGCCCTGCGAGGTGTTTGATATGATTGGTGGCACGAGCACCGGAGGGTAAGCCACAATTAAACGCTCGCGGAAGGCGTTGAGCATTGACGGGAAGCAGTTTCATCGCCATCATGCTGGGCCGCCTCGAGATGACCATCGACGACTGCATCACCAGCTACATAAAGTTCATGGGCGAAGTCTTCCCGCCCAACACCGTGGCGCGGAAGATGCCGTTCGGTCTCGGAACCTTCTTCGACGTCACTGTCAAGGGAGCGAAATGGGACTCCAAGATGCTCGAGAAGGTCATCAAGCGGCTCGTCAAGGAGCAACTCGGCCAGGACCCCGAGACCGTCCTCCTCCAGGACCCCAAGAACCCAAACCCCTCTTGCAAGGTGTACGTCACAACCCCCTCGGATGGCCCCCTCACTCTCTCAAAAGCCACTCTAACGCCCCCGCAAGCTTTGTGACAGCCACCTCCACAAAAGGCGCCAACAATCACGGCCCCGTGCTCCTCCGCTCCTACACCAACCCCCTCCAAATGCCCGAGCTCCCCGAGATCAAGCTCTGGGAGGCTGCGCGCGCCACCTCGGCGGCGCCCATGTACTTCGCCCCGATGAAGGTCAAGGATCACACGTTCGTTGACGGCGGGCTGCAGGCTAACAACCCGCTCGGCTGGCTGTGGAACGAGGTGCTGCAGGTCCACGGCCCGCTGCGCATGACGGACTGTTTCCTGTCCATCGGAACGGGCATGCCGCCGGCGCAGGCGCTGCCCACCGTGTCGCGCCACCCGATCGACTTTGTCAACGGGCTGACGGGCATCGCGACCAACAGCGAGATCATGAATATCATGTTCCGCTCGCTGCTCAACGCGTTCGCGCCGCGCGGGATGGCCAAGAAGTACTGGCGGTTCAACGTGGGCGACGGGCTGCCCGACTGGGTGGAGGGGGAGGACGGAGAGTGGCGGTGGGTGCTGCGGGAGACGAGGGAGGAGGAGGAGCTGGGCCAGCTGGACGATGTCAAGATGATTGGGGTCACGCGGGAGAGGGCGGAAGAGTATATGCGGTTGGACGGGTTTGAAACGATGGTTGCGGAGTGTGCCGCGGCGCTGGGAGGGGGTGGTGCAGTTGCAGTGGGGGTCAAGGCGGCCTGAGCCGGGCTGCCGGATAACGTTACCTGGGAAGCAAAGTCTTGGGATGCAGTACACGTAACCAGCTCGAAGTAATCCCAACGCTTCGGTCATGCAATTGGTTTTGCGAGTGTGTGTCTCCGGGCTTGGTCCGACTGGACAGATACCTCAGGGGCAGCTCATTCGCCACGTTGGAGGTGCATCATGCAACTGCATGGGCCATTATGGGGCTGCAGTTGGAACAAGCCAATGTCATGGAAGAGGAAGCCGGTCCGCAGCATGTGTAGGGTGTCTAGGTCTGGTTGGCACTCCAATTGCATTCTTGCACCGAGGGCTAGTAAACAGACTTACGCATGGAAATCCATTCTGAGCATGCCGCTGCCAGCGGACAGTTTGCGCTAACCATGCGCCTGTGTGCGACCAGTCTCCCCATGCACCCTCGGTCATCTTGCATGCGATTCCGGTTCTGTTGGGTCGTCGAAGAGTAGGCACAGTGGTCCCTCATGTCGGGTCAACATAGCGCGGCGTGGCGCATCATGTTGGATGCAAGCATGAGCCCGTTGCTGCTGTCGGCGAATCTGGGAGGGGAAAGGCTCGCCGCTCCTCACGCCATTGCCAAGTAGCGCAGAACCACATGGCATGCTTTTACGCGCAATGGTGCCTTTGAAGAGGCAGTCACGGGGAAGACACCACCTCGGGCGTTGGTCTGATGGTGTGAAATCCTCGCAGCTGGAATGCAGACCAGGGCAAATAGGAACCACATGGTGGGGAAAGGGGCCACCCGAAATTCGGCGACGGGGCCGAGAAGGAGGGCACCAAGATGCAGAAGACGCTCTCGGTATCCAGAGCTGGGGGGGCAAGGGGGGTCGTCGATATCACCCCCCGGTGCTAGACCATGGTGGTCGAGGGGGGGTATGGGGCAACCAACTGCACCATGTGCGTTTTCATGACATGGACATGATGACCCGCCTTGAGGTATATTAGAACGGACTCCCCGAGGTCCCCCCTCACCTTGCGTCCACCTTCTCGCCGTGAACTTCATCCCCTCCTTGCCCACACCTCACAGAAGCTCTTACATAAGATACCAATCAGGCTTCCCAGCACACCTCCACCATGGTTGCCTCCTCCGACAGCCCGGTCCCCAATGGCAGCCACTTCCACAAGACCAATGGGACCAGTGCTGAACCGGATCATAAGCCCCGACCGGGGGCTGTGGTGCCCGAGCCCATCGCCATTTGTGGGATTGGGCTCCGCCTCCCTGGTGGCATCCGCAACGGCGATGACTTTTGGGAGTTGCTCGTGAACGGGCGAGATGCCCGTGGTGAGATTCCCCCAACACGTTTTTCCATCGACGGCTTTGATGCCTCGTTGTCCGGTCAGGGCGCTCTCAAAGCCAGACATGGCTATTTTCTTGAGGACGACCTTACTCGTCTCGACACGTCTTTCTTCTCCATGTCCAAGACTGAGATTGAGTGGTGCGACCCACAACAACGCCTTCTCCTGGAAGTTGTGCGTGAATGCCTCGATGATGCCGGCGAGCTCAACTACCGGGGACAGCCCGTTGGTTGCTACGTCGGCACATTTGGTCAGGACTGGCAAGAAATGACCATGCGGGACGCGCAAAGCATGGGCGGCTACACCATGATGGGGTGTGGCGACCTGGTCCTGGCGAATCGCGTCTCATATGAGTTTGACTTGCGAGGTCCAAGGTACGGATGAGTCCCTTCTTTCCCCTTTCCTTCCGAGATACTAACTTTGCGCCCCAGTCTGGTCCTCAAGACGGGTTGCTCCGCGTCGCTGGCTGCTCTGCACGAAGCGTGCCGAGCGTTACAATCAGGAGATGCCTCAGCTGCTGTTGTCGGCGGCACCAGCCTCATCCTGGGTCCTACCACCACCGCGATTCTTTTCAACGAGGGCGTGCTGTCTCCGGATAGCTCGTGCAAGTCGTTTGACGCCTCGGCCAACGGCTTTGCACGAGCTGAGGGCATCACAGCCATCTACATCAAGCGTCTCAGTGACGCCCTCCGCGACGGGAATCCTGTGAGGGCAGTGATCCGGGGAACAGCTGCCAACAGCGATGGCCGCAGTCAAGGCCTGATGAGTCCCAGCACCCAGGCACACGAGGCCCTCATGCGAAAAGTCTACCGACAAGCGGGGCTCGACCCTCGTGAGACAGCCTTTGTTGAGGTGCGTGTGAACCTGCCACGATACGCCCAGCCAAGACACTGATGGATTTAGTGCCACGGAACTGGAACCTCAATCGGTGACCCCATCGAGACACGGGCTGTGGGGAACGTCTTCGGTGATAAGGGGGTCTACATCGGCTCCGTGAAGCCCAATGTCGGCCACTCTGAGGGCTGCTCCGGGATCACGAGTGTCATCAAGGCTGTGTTGGCGCTGGAGCATCGCACGATTCCGCCCAATATCAAGTTTCTGGAGCCTAATCCCAAGAGTATGCCAATCTGCCCCATTTCATTCAGTAATGGTTTCTCACTTACCTCGACCTGCAGTTCCCTTCGCGGAGAAGAACTTGACGGTTCCCATCAAGCCGACCGTGTTCCCCAAGGGACGTGCTGAAAGAATCAGCGTCAACTCCTTTGGCATTGGTGGCTCCAACGCGCACGTAAGGCTTCTCACTGTCCACCTCAAGGCATACTCTTACCAGCATAGGTCATCATCGATTCCACTCGACAACACCTTCCGGGCACCTACCCCACCACCAATGGTGTGAACGGTTCCAGCAAAGCCTATGGACCTCAGCTACTCGTGTTCTCGGCAAACTCTGCGCCTTCTCTGAACCTCCAGATTGATACTTTCAAGAACTACACGACAGAGCACCCAGAACAACTTAAGAACATCGGGTACACACTCGCTCTTTGTCGAGAAAGACTTCCGAACAGAGCGTTTGCGGTTATCCAGGACGGCGAGTTTCTCGAGACATCGCTCCCGGCCAAGGCCCCAGCATCCACCCCGACCATTGCCATGATCTTCAGCGGCCAGGGCGCGCAGTGGCCCGGCATGGGCCGCGAGCTCGTTCTCAGCAACCCTTCATTCCGACAGGATATCGTGCGCATGGACAGCGTCTTGCAAGGCCTGCACATCCCGCCCAGCTGGTCGATTCTTGGTAGGTTTGCTCTGTGGTTTGGAATTATGAGGTGAGAGTGCAGGACTGACGACCACACAGAGGAGCTCCTAAAGCCCGAGGAGACGAGCCAGCTCCACCGTGCAGAACTTGCCCAACCTCTATCAACAGCCCTTCAGATTGCCCTCGTCCGACAGTTTGAACGTGTCGGCATCACCCCGTCGGCAGTCGTTGGGCACTCCAGTGGTGAGATTGCAGCGGCGTACACCGCCGGGTACGTGTCACTCGAATATGCCATTGCTCTCGCCTACTACCGTGGCTATGTGAGCACCCATGGCGTTGCCGCCCGCTCGGGAGGCATGATGGCCGCCGTGGGACTCGGGGCAGCCGAGGTCGCGTGTTTTCTGCAGCCTGGGGTATGCGTGGCGTGCGAGAACAGCCCGAAGAGCACCACCATTTCCGGGGATGGCAAGGCCGTTCAAAGTGCTCTGGCTGCTATCCTGCAGGAATATCCGGACGTGCTGGCTCGGCCCTTGAAGGTTGACATGGCGTATCATTCCCGTAAGTCGACCCATGAGAACGTCTCACCCCTAAATGCACCAAACATACCAGGACGCTGACGAGGTTATTAGATCACATGGCGGGACTCGCAACCGAGTACCTAGATCTGCTCCACGGCGAGGACAGCATCACGCCGTGGAATGCCAAACAAGAGCGGGGCAAAGCTCTCTTTTTCTCCAGCGTCACGACCAAGCACATCAAGGACGCCTCTGGACTGGCTTCCCCCTACTACTGGACCATCAACCTTGTGTCACCCGTCCGGTTTGATGGCGCCGTGTCCAACCTCCTCGCCCACTACCGTCGGGCTGAATGCCCAAATATCCTGCTTGAAATCGGGCCACATTCAGCGCTGGCAGGGCCGCTCCGGCAAATCTGTGAGGCTGCCTCCCGGCCCTACAACTACATTCCCTCACAGATCCGCGGCAAAGACGCTTCGGTGGGCTTCTTGGGTTCCCTGGGCAGACTGTACCAAGAATCAGTCTCCGTCGACTGGAAGTCGCTGTATCCCGAGGGCAGCAAAGCCATCTCCGGACTGCCGACGTACCCCTGGGATCACAGCAGCGGTCCGTTTTGGTACGAAAGTCGCCTCTCCAAAGATTGGAGAACGCGCCGGTTCCCTCCGCACTGCCTGCTCGGCGTGCGCGTGGTCGAGTCGCCGGACAACGCGCCCCAGTGGCGCAACATTCTGAACCTCGAACACGTCTCCTGGCTCAGCGACCACAAGGTGCGCAAGGACGTCGTGTTTCCCTTTGCCGGCTACGTGGCCATGGCCGGCGAGACCGTCCGGCAGATGACCGGGTGTGAGACGGGGTACCGCCTCCGTCATGTCGTCGCCCGCACTGCGCTGCTCGTGACCGACACGGAACCGGTGGAAATGGTCACGGCTCTGCGTCCGCAGAGGCTCACGGATTCGGAAGCCTCGGCGTGGTTTGACTTTGCCATCGCGTCCTACAACGGGTCAACTTGGGTGAAGCACTGCGAGGGGCAAGTGATGCCCCTGAACCAGGCCCCGTTACCAGCCTTCCAGCAGCGAGACGAGGACCTCCCCCGGAGAGTCACCAAGACACGGTTTTACGACGCCATGGCCCGCGCCGGCATCGTCTTTGGGCCCGAGTTCCAGCGTCTGACGGACATCTCGTCTTCCGTAACGGAGCGCATCGCGCAAGCCCGGCTCGTTCAACCAAGCGGCTCAACGAAGGCATTTCCGGGGCCGCTGCACCCGGCGGATATCGATGCCTGCATTCAGCTCCTGCTCGTGGCCAACATGCAAGGCCTCTGCCGAAACTTTCAGGAACTGGTAATCCCCACGCTCATTGAGCAAATTGAGATCTCCCATGGGACAACCGAGATGAACGTCCGGGCAACGAACTCCGCGGAGGGCCACAGCTCTGCCACGGTGGAGTGCGTGACGACCGACAACCAAGTAGCTCTCCGCATATCCGGCCTCCAAGTAACGCCCCTAGCCAGCGACGATGACCCAACCCAAGGCTCCTCCGCAACCTCGGACGTCCACGCTGCTGCTCGTCTGCAATGGCTGCCCGACTTCGACTTTGCCCCCATCGACCAACTCATCAAGCCCCCCGTCTGCGGCCGCACAGAGCGCGAACTCCACGAAGCCATCGCGCTGCTCTGCATCCTCGAATCCGCCGACAACCTCGCCGGCCTCACTCCCTGCCAGCCGCACTTTGCCAAATACCGCGACTGGCTGCACCTCCAAATCGCCACCGCCCAAACAACCAACTACCCCCTCGTCCCCCAGTCCGCCTCCTACACCGCCATGGCCCCCTCCGAACGCCAAATCTGCCTCGAAGAAACCATCGCCACCCTCCTCGCCCTCCCGGGCAGCAACAGCACCCACGCGGCCGCCCTCGGCCTCAAACGCATCGCCGACCACGCGGCGGACCTCTTCACCGGCGCGCGCGACGCGCTCGACCTGCTCATGCAGGACGACCTGCTCACCGAGATCTACAACGAGGAGCCCTTCGACTACGCCGCCTTCGTGCGTCTGCTCTCCCACACGCGGCCGGGTCTGCGCATCCTCGAGGTAGGCGCCGGCACGGGCGGGACGACGGAGTTGGTGCTTCGCCACCTTGCCGCCCCCGCGGAGGAGGGGGGTTTGCCGGGGTACGCGCAGTATACCTTTACTGATGTGTCCGCGGGTTTCTTCCCGCAGGCGCGGGAGCGGTTCGCGTACGCGCCGAATGTTGAGTTTCGGGAGTTGGATGTGTCGCGGGACGCGGTGGGTCAGGGGTTTGAGGCCGGGGCGTATGATTTGGTGTTGGCGGCGAACGTGGTGCATGCGACGCCGTGTCTGAGGGAGACGCTGGCCAATATTTGGCCGTTATTGAAGAGCGATGGGATGTTGTTGCTGACGGAGATTTCGACGGTGGCGAGGATGCCGGCGTATATCTTTGGGAACTTTTCCGGGTGGTGGCTTGGGGAGGCGGATGATCGCCTCTGGGAGCCGCATGTGCTGCCGGAGCGGTGGGACGAGGAGCTCAAGGCCGCGGGATATACCGGGACGGAGGTTGTGGTGCGGGACGATGAGATGCCGTACCAGGTCAACGCGGTGATCATGTCCAAGCCGAGGGTTGAGGAGGTCGAGGCTGCTGAGAAGGTTGTCACGGTCTTGTGTCAAAACCCCGATGACGGTCCGGCGGCGTCTCTCATCTCTGGCCTCGTGGAAGAGGGATGGAATGTTGCGCCCTGCAAGCTGGGAGGGGAGCTGCCGCCTGCCAGCCAAGACCTGATTGCCTGCTTGGATCTGGAGACGCACTTCTTCGACCAAGAAGCCCTGACGGAGGACAACTTCTCCGCGTTCCAAACCCTCCTGCGTCATGTCAAGGACGGAGAGAGCCGCATTCTCTGGCTGTCCCCGCCGTACCAAGTCGACTGCCACGACCCGCGCGGCGCCCAGTCACTCGGCCTGATCCGCACCATCCGCGGCGAGCTCGGCCTCCCCCTCTTCACCCTCGAGCTCGACTACGAGCGCGAACAACCGCACGCGGCACGCCTCATCTCCTCCGTCTTCACCAAGAAAGTCACCAATGCCCAACCCACCGCCACTCTCAACCCCGACCGCGAGTTCGCCATCTCCAACGGCCGCGTCCTCACCAGCCGCTACAACCCCTTCCCCCTCTCC
>Ga0247823_10003288_pt1 | contig 13111 bp, 15 predicted proteins | sample 13C_PalmiticAcid_2_FD_192426 | JGI IMG/M metagenome (GOLD analysis project Ga0247823, IMG submission 192426) | Soil microbial communities from agricultural site in Penn Yan, New York, United States - 13C_PalmiticAcid_Day30 | ecosystem: Environmental > Terrestrial > Soil > Agricultural land...
CCCCTCTCCCCTCCCTGGCACAGCTCCTGTGATGAAACATTTGTGCAGTCGCAAGTAGCGAGAGAGCTTAGGTCGGCCTCTCGTGAAGGCTCACAAGTCCCCTCTCTGAAGTACCAATTGGTACCCACGAGAGGATCCTGAGGAGCAACCGGCCGTGCCAGTTCACCCCATGTTTTCTGCTCTTTGCTTTGCTGGAGCTTGTCTTGATCTCTTTGCTGTTTGTATGGTCGGGAAAGGAGTGTGCTCCTGACTCGACCAAAAGGCTTTGTCGTCCTTTGTTTGCCATCGATTTTGTATTTGATGCGTGTTTCTGTTCTTCCACTTGTCCTTCAGCTGTGGCCGACTCCGATGATGAAATGTCCTTGTGCGACTCGCGCGAGGGCCAAGGTCAACCCTCGAGCAGCGCGCGGCAGTCCCCAGACGTGCCAAGTGGTACTGATGGAGGCGAGCGGCGCTCGGCCAGGACAGACTGAGGAGCCTTAAATCCTGCGTCCTTTGGACTTGATTAAGTAGCCATGGTTGGTTTCCCCTTTGCGATACTTTCCCATTTCTGTTTGGTTTGTTTCGACAGCTCCAATGATGACACATAGCACTTCTGTGCAGCCGTGGAGGGCAAGGTCACCCTTCACAAACGGGCGCACCAGAGTCTCTCGGTGAGTGGCCGCCCGGTTACTCAGTTGAGAACTCTGTTTCCTCGGCTCAAGTGAGTATCAGAGGTTGTTGCTATCTGAGGAGCGGTTTGCCTTTTGACTCCTTTGGCCAGTGCTAACACTTGCCAGAATCCCGCAGTCACCCAAGTTCGCCACTGATGGCTTGACACCATGCGAGACAGGCAGCAAGCGAGCAAACGACGCTCGACACAACCAGCAGGCGCCACACAGATTCTATTGAGCTTTCCGACAACAGCTCTAACATCACTGAGGTACCGAGGAACATCAACCTCTTTCTTCTCTCTCCACCTGCTTCAGCCCTCCAGTTTTATCAACCTTCCCCCCTCAGCAAACCCGTCCCTGATTTCACTATTCCTCCCTCCCAAAAGCAGCTCCGATGATGAACATCGCTTCTCCGCAACGTCTCAGAGCGCAGGTGGTTTGGTCAGCCAGCCTCAAAAAGCTCGCGGAAGCACATTCTGAGAGGAACTCAATCAATCCTCTTTTCTCAGTGGAGAGGTAAAGTTGACCTCTCCCACCGCACCTGCATTGGCATTGACAACACACCAATGTTCTCTGGCAGATGCTGACTTGTGGTCTTGGGGCTGGTCACCTTTGAAGGACACATTGGCAGGCATCTGTTTGCGTTGTTCTCCCCTCCTGCTGTCTGGTTTTTTCTGTCTTCCCCGATCTGCTTTTTGCTTTGTTTTCTTGACTCTTCCACCCCGACGTTGTTCATTCACTCCATCATCCCTTTTTCTCCACCCGAGTTCCTCTCGCTCCAATGATGAAATCATCAGGCCACAGAAGGTTTTGTATCCCCTGTTGAAAAACACATTGGGAAAAGCAGGAGCTTCGCTCTCCCAGCAAACCCACTCTTCTGAGGAGCGAGGGAACAGCATATCATCACATCGACAAAGCTGTCTTCAACTCCAAGTTATTGCTCATCCCGGAGCAAACTGCAGCATCCACATCAAGTGCTGTATCACAGATCACTGGACCCGAGGTTCACATAATCAGGCCGGGCAAAGCCGATGATGAGTTATGCTCTTTCATGTTGAATGCAGACACCTTTGTGTTTGCGGCATGATGAAAGCTAAAACAATTTCTGAGGCCATGGGTGGACAGCCCATTTGAGGGTGTATATGGGGGCAAGAATTGGCCCAGTCTTTGGACTGGGTTGAGGGATTGGGTGCACTGGTGAAAGGAGGCACCAGCTGCATAGGGGTGGGCGGGGACACTGGCTCCAAGCTCGGGCTGGCCAGATGTCAAGAATCCAGTGAGCCAAGCACTGGTTGCAGAACACTTATCTGCAGATGGCAAGATCCCAGTGAGAAGGAGGCACTGGGTTTCTTCGAGATGGTCCCAATCTTGCGCGTGAGCGAGACCCATCTCACCGGGTGATGACAGACCCCACGTTATCAGCACCGGCTTGACAGGTTGAACACGAACAGCTTGGTCAAGAGCCATCATATTCAAGCGGTTTGGTAAGCAAGTGTGCGGGTCAGTCATGTGGCTGATTCGCAGAAGGGACTGGTTGGGTGAGGAATCCAAGCAAGGGGCCGATGATGATATCGAGATGCATTTGAGGGACATGGCAGCTGCGCAAGCAGTTGTAAGTCTTGGTGATGCAAACAAAAAGCGCTGAGGCCCTATAATTTTGTCGAGGATACGTTGAGAACGGAGTCTTGGGGACAGGCGTCCAATGGCAATGTTTATGAATAGTAAGATGGCATTTGTATTTAACTACATATCTACTCTGTGGTGAGCGTTCACTCTTCACAATCTCGTGATTCGTCCTCATTCTCGCTGATTGCCTAAAGGTACCTATTATTAGCCTTAATATGGCACCAACTACACCTTCAGCAGTCACGGAAAGGACGAGTACCGAGATACCTTACCTTACGCACTTCACCCTTACCGCCGACCATGCAAGAGCACTGCTCGAGTGTCCGCGGACACAAATTCAACAGGTTGTCAAGGCAAGATCCAGGCAACAGGCAACCCTCAAGCAGCATACCTCCCGCAATTCAATCCGCCAATCCCTGCTAAGTTACACAGAGACCTACATGAGCCAACCCAAGCCCAATCGACATGCTCCGTCACATCCGAAACGAGGCTCAGAAATGCAACAGAGAGACAGCTGCCTAGCCTGTGGCAAATAAGCACATGGCCTTCATTGGCACCCAAATCTTGCCTCAAACAGAGCCAAGCTGTAGGCGACGCAGGACGCGCACATCGGAAGAAGGAGGGATATGGTGGAAGCGAGGAGAGACCTCACAATAGAGGACTCCTAGAAACAGATCCAGTCTAGGAGCAGTGAGGCAGCCAAGGGTAAGAGACCCGGTGATGGACGAGGTGAGTCATTGACCAAAGAAAAGGGGCAGGGGAACATGATCAGCATCGGCACTTCCAACCGACCGGAAAGGCGACGGACGTATCACATCAACCATCCCCATCCCGAAAGGCTGAGAAATGCAATTTCGCCCCAGACAACTCGGCAAAACTATCTGACGCACATCTTCCCCAGCTCCGAACCCCGTGATAAACGCCGGCAAACACCCCCGGTTCCTTATCATGAATGGCACATCCAAGGGTAGCCCTGCACCCTATCACCAAGCTTAATTCGACCTCTCGAGCCATGACATGAGGCTCACCCTCGGTCCCGTGACGGGTTGCCTCTGCCGTTGGTGAAACAGCCCCGGCCTATCATCACCAAGACGGCAAACTGTGGCCTTCGAGAAACGCGAGCGAAGGCCACAGTGCGCTGGCACGGTGCTGGACGACCAACCACTCATCTTCAGATGTTGTTGCAAACCAGTCCAATGTGATAAATGTCTCCCAGTAGGGTGTGCAGATATCACGACCCGGGATGGCTCAGTCGGCCACAGCCCATGCTGCGCAGACATTGCAGTGCCGCACCGAGGGCACCACCCGAGCGACCTGACTGGCTTCAGCCAGAGAGATGACTGACTTCCAGACGGAAACAAAAAGTGAGGCAACTTCCTCTCATGGAACTGGATTGGACAAAGCCCATGGATGATGACATCGACGCCAGTCTAGAACTCCAGCACGGCGCAACGGAAGGAGATCTGACGAGCAGGCAGGATAAGGCACGTACGTCCGATGTCGTCAAGGGGTCCTTGACCTCCGGCACTCACCACTCAGCATGTGCGCCCAACAACAACACCTTATCTGCACCACACCGAAAGATGTGGCAATGCAGATCACTGCACCAAGGAAAAGACGACCCAAGAAAGATACCTGCCCAGACGGGTTTAAGCACCACCCTTCCTGCAGGAACCGCCCGCCCGTCCGCGCCCGCCTCCGTCATCGTTGGGTCGCAAGGCATCCGACGACGGGCACGGCACAACCGCTCAGCCCGCTCGCTCGCTGCCTGCCTGCCAACGACCACTCATACAGAGCAAAAAAAGACAGACACGGCTCGGCTGAACATCGGACTCTCTCCTCCTTTCCCCTTCACCCAAGCAATGGGCGGCTGGGGCCGGCCAGACCGACCGGATTACGTTACCGAAACCTCCCATTCTCCATCTCCCACCTCTTCCAGGGCAGCAGAAACCCAAAGTGGCGACGACGACGACGAAGACCGTGGGGGAGGGGCCGCAGGGCAGAAGAAGACAAGACAGGATAGGACAGAACAAAATAAGAGAGAGAGGATAGGGCAGGCAGGGGTGACATGACATGGCAGGGCAGGGCAGGGCAGGGCATGGCACCCCGGGGTCGCGGCACGACCAACCAGAAGCAAAACGCCATCAAATCGCAGACGTCGGATAGGGGGTGAGATTTAGGGTGAACAACACACCGCTTGATGGACGGGGCGCGCACGAGTTGCGGGACATCGGCCCTTGCTCGTTCGCTCGCAAGCCACACGACCGACCGGGGGCGTGTGAGTCACGATATCGGTGGGGGAATAGGGCAGTGGGGGGCTGGTGTTCTGCTGTTTGGTCGGACTGTCGGTGTCGAGGCGGTCGTTGTTGTCAAGTCCATGGACGGGGAGAAGGTCAGAGGTGGGTGGATGGCCTCCGCGATGGCGAAAATGCAGAGCAGCAACCGAGGTCGAATCTCGAATGGTAGACCCCGTGACCTGTATTGTGGCGGCACTTTACGCAGTGAGTCAACACTGGACTAACACTGGACTGGGCTGTTGCCCATGGGAGAGTTGAGGCCTCAGCCACAGCAGGACGGGGCCGTCTTGTGACCTGAGGAAGTTTAGAGTTGAACCGTCGTGTGTTGCTGAGGCGTACATCGTGAGGCAAGTGAGTTCGAGCCACTGGGGGTGCCGTTAGAATCGTCAAAAAGCAGAAAACTATGACAAAAACGAGTGACGCAGCCTCCCTCCCAAGCGGCAAATAATTCCCGCAAACCAGTCTCGACTTCGGCGCTGTCCTCGACGTTCTTCGTTGGGCAACAAAACCGTGCCTGATCTGTGTCGAGGTCGGAAGAAGATGGTGGACCGTGCATTTGTGTGCGTCCCGAAACGCACAGCCCCAACGGCCCGAGACGAAAAAAGATGGAATGACCTTGTACCGAAAAGTTGTCGGTGACTCCACACGGGCGATCGGCACCTGGAAAGTCCGGACGAAACATCTGGGCAAATCAGGGATCCTGCCGGCTCGGCTTGTGGATCCTCCCGATCCGGGGGTGGCGAGTGGGACTCCTCCGAGAGATGACCAGGGAGAGCGGCTGAGCCACCATGTGGCGAGCAGTTTCTTTGGAACCAGACCCTCGGGATCGGGGCTTGACCAAGTCGAGCCTGAGGCTTGCAGGCCGCCTCCAGCTGCTGCCAAATTCCCCGAACCCTCCCAGGGCCCACTCTGTGCGACCCTGGCTCAGCTCGCCTGGGCAATCAGCTCTTGGCGCTGCTGCAGCATGCGATTCCCTCAAAATGCCTGTGCGTCTGTTTCTGTTGGTTCTGCGTCCTGTGCATTGGGGCCTCTGCGCGGCGATGCACTGCGCTGCGTGACACCGTCCCAGCGGCGAGCGGCCTCGCGGTTGCGCTAGTGCGCGCGTGGAATAGGGGAATACGGATAGGGGCATGGTGAATCGCTGTGTAAGTGGTGGCTGTTTCAGGCGATTGATGAATCTTTGTCTCCCGTCCTTGCTCAGCTGCGGGATCCGCCACAGCTCCGGCCAACCTTTCAGAGTTATTGGACTCAGTTCAACGTCCTGCAGCGAGACCCGCACTCGGAGGAATTGCGCTCCCCTTCCCAGGCACGGCATGTGCTCTCGGATGAGAGCCAAAAGGGTCCATTTCTCACCGCCGACGAATCCTTTGCAGGCCCATTTGCGATTGGCTTTTTATTGGTTGCGCTGTGTGCCTGAGGGCTCCGACGGGGGCTATCGCACACGCACATTGGGTGGTGATGCCGGGACATCTGACCCAGTGCGCGCACTCGTTGTCGCTGGCTCGGGAGGCCATTGAGAGGGAGGGGCAGCTGAGCCCTCTGAGGCCCTCCCTTTCCTCTGTTGTAGCCAACCCACATGGTGATGGCGTACCCGTTTGGTTACGCAGAGAACCCTGGTGGTGTGCGGCCGTCGGACGGGTGCAACACACACCTCGTCGTGTAACACATGCGACGAAGCCTTGACCAACTGGAGGAGGAACGTTGAAGACGGTTGACGGAATGGGTCTCGCGGGGTGTTTTGTTTTGGTTGCCCCTCCTCCCGAGACGAGAGACCAGAACAGGCGGCCATCTCGTCGTCTCTCTTGGCTTGAGGCAGCATCTTCGGGAAACCTCGCTTGCCCTGGCTTCGTTGTCCCTGCCTCCGGTTCCCGGTGACTTGACCCTTCGTCGCCCTTCTCCCGTCTTCTGCAATCGCCCTCCGGCCGCCTCGGGTATTGGACAGAGATATCGTCAATTTCGCATTTTGTCCAAAATTTTGTGCGCAATGCGCTACGTCAGAGGCCCTGTCCAGGGTCGGAACTGCGCCCGACGTATGAGACGCTGCCGCGCACATCTCCGTCCACCCCCTCCTGGCATGAAGCTGCACCGGCCCATGCACGTCCGGCGCTCCCTTGAGGCTCAGGAGTGTCGGTGAAGGCCAAACGAGGAGCGAGGTCGGTTGACGATTCCGTCCCGCATCCGCTTTGGAGAGCTGCCTTGTGTATTTTTGACACCCCTGAGGGGCTCTGCGGAGAGCACATGCTGTTCACCGTGGACAGTGGATCCGGAGCTGGCAGATCGAGTGGCTGCACTGCTCCAGCATTGGCGCGTCCCGTTCGAAGGCCACCCGCCATCTCCAATCGGGGATCGAGACGCTGCATCCAGAACCTGCCGGCCTCCGCCCATTGGCCGCAGAGCGGTCAGCACCAAACCAGGCCGCCCATATTGGACATCAACGCAGCAGGCGACGGCCCAGGCGAGCCATTAGGGCATCAAAACATGCGCCATACATGACACTCCCCTCGTGTGTGAGTCACCGTCGCCATGGGCAGCGAGGACGTCCTCAACTGTCCTTTCCCTCTGCCCTTGGCCGGCAAACACGAAAATTCGCATTGGCAATGAGAAAATTTTTCCGTTACGGTGAGCCGGAACGGGGAGAAATGATCAAAGCGGGAAGTTGGCCGGGGTTCAACCCAAGCCTAAAAAGCCACCGGGAAGGCCAGCAAGGTAGGGGTGGGCGTTCTAGAAAAAAAACAAACCACACCCAGGTTCAGCCAAGGGATGGACAGCTGCCAAGCCAGCCAGGTCTGTCCCGGAGCAAGTCAAGAGGTGAGAAACCGGTGAAGGCCCCACTGAGGGCGCTAGGGGACAAGCCCGTGTGTGATTGTGCCCTGTCTCTTGCATGATGGGCCATCCCCTTCCCAGCAACACCGGTTTGATGGATTGACCCACGGCAGTGGACGTAATCCCACGGGCCGACTTCTGTCGAGCTTGACGGTGCCCCAATACTGTATGGGGCGGTCCACACACCGAGCATCGGGTGGGCAGCCGAGGACAAGGTGAACGGGGAGTAACAACACCGAGCGCCGGTCATGGAAATGAACCGATGGTAGAGGGTCAAGTCTGCGGAGGGTTCGGGTACCAAATGACGCCGAGGACTGAACGCGTGTCCTGTTGGTGGCAACGCAACGACAGTCGGGCCAGCTGAACAGTTCAGTCTCTTGCCTGCATCTGTATTCGGGAGGTTGGATAAAGTCTGCTCGAGTCTCGAGTCTGGAGAGAACGCGGGACACGAGTGAGTTTCCGTGCCTGGTCATCGTACGCGATATCTCGGTACCGGCGGAATGATTGACGACGAACGGCTCAGGCGGCTTGCGCGGCAGGCAGCGATGCCACGCCACTGCCCTTGAGAATCGAGGCGGAAGCCGTCGTCGCTGGGAAAGAAAGCAAGAAACCTTTGAGAAAAAACGCCGATGGTCGAGGGAGATGTTCGAGATGGCTGATGTCAGCAACCAACAAGACCCTTCGTTCGTATTCCGAGCCCTGAAAATTAGTTGTGTGGTACCTGAACCGAGTGGCAGGGGATTCCTGTCCAACCGGCTTCTCTCGCAAGATGCTGCTCCCGGTTTTCTCTGCACCAACAATCGGGGGCTGCATCTGGATCTTGTCGGAACACGGAGCGGTCATTGAACTTGTTTCCTTCAGGTCCATGCTTGATGTGCCGAGTTCAAGTTTTGGTGGGAGGAGATGAGTGACGAAATGCTGAAATGAATCCCTGCCGTCGTCATTGGCCCCCAACTTGGAAGTTGGCATGCAAGTCGAGCTCGGACGGTTGGACCCCGCTGAACGGCCTGCAAGTGCATGCATCCGGCACACGCGAGCGCGAACCGCTTCGCAGATTGACACGAACAGGAGGATCCGCAACGACGCTGCAGCTGAGATCGGGCCAGCCTCCAACAGGACGACCATCACGGTGGATGTGCATCGTGCTTGGCAACCCCGGATTTTACTATTCCAGAACAGTCGAGCCTTAAAAAGTCTAGAACTGGCATCCCATGGCCACATGACGGTTTTCGACTGGGAAACCAGAAGTTGCAGTCCACTCCAGCAGCTCACCCCGCACTTCCACCGCAAGTCGCTTTTGAGGGGTTCCTTCCTCCGCAGCGGAGGCGAAGTGTCGGGTGAGCGTGCCAGGGTTTCATTCCAGGTTCAACTTCCATATCAGCAATACAGTCGGGCACCTGTGCAATGGCAAGAACGACAGGAAGAGACAGCCAGAGTCAGGGCAAGTTCGGTTCGAAGGCAGCAAACACCCCAGTGCTTTCGCAGTCGCCACTTTGACTCTCGCAAGCGTCGCAGCTGTCAACGAACACCTTCCCCATCCCCAGAGGCAGCGATGCTGGCGTCAGCAGCTTCGTTGTCCAGTGATGGTCCTTCTCAAAGTCGCCATCTCATCCCAGCACTGCAATCTACCAACGGGGACAAGCTCAGCCTCGCCCCTCGTGAACGTCAACTGCTGTCCGACCTCACCTCGCCAGTCGTTGCCGTCTCCTCATCTCCGTTGAGCTACCATTGGACAACCAACAACAGGGCTCCTGGCCACTCAAGCAGCTCTTGCTGTCGGACCTGCCTGGCGAGTCTTCCCAACCGCCCAGGCAGCACCTGCGCAAGTCGTCCCAAAACCTCCCGGTTTGGGTGGTGCGCTCGTCGCCAAAAGGACCGGTCGGTCAATTTCGCAAAGCCGCCAACCTGCCTTCCGAGACTTCCGCAACGTTGGGGAGCATCCTCATCACTTTGCCAGGCCTCCTCCTCCAATACTGCAACCTCTTGGAAAATGCGCCCTTGTTGGACCACCAAGGGCTCGATTCATCCAGGTCGCCATTGATACCGGACTCACAGGCTGCCTGGGTGTCCGAAGAGCCTTGTCCCCAGTCGTGCGTCGCTGTCGCAAACCACCAGCCTCCTTCACCGGATCATCGCTTTGATCGCCGCCAAGTCGCAAGCCCCGGCTGCTTGCTCGTGAACGAAGGGAAAATTTTTCACGGACCGTTGGTTTTCGAACGATCCCCTGCCCGAGAGCTGGAACCCTCCCAGTCCTGGCGTGCACCAATTTCGCTTAGCCTGGCAGAGGCTTGCCTGCCCACCGCGAATCCGGGAGCTGTTCCCGTCTCGCAAATTTGCAACCCTCAACTGAACCAGGCATCGGCCAGGATGCAAGATTGTTGAGTGAATCATCCTGAGCAGGATCATCACCAGGTCCCGAGGACTCATCGTGCCCTGCCCCGTTGGTGTCCGGCGCCAGCCAGGTTGCCAAATCCGTGACGGCACAGGAATCACAACGGCGCGTGTGGACGCGTGAACGCATCGCACCGGAATTCATTGGCCGAATTCCACCATCTCTGGTGAAGGGGCAGAAAGAGGGGGGTGGGAGAACAGCACAGTGTCAGCAGAAACGACTGGAACTGGGTCGGGGGGTGTGGTTACTTCTGGATGTCGCTGACCACGCCCAAAGCGGTGACTAATAACACCCCGTTAAGCAGGGATCAGGGGACGATTGCATTACAAACACGCCCCCTCCATCAGTTCCGTCCAAAATTTCAGCGACAGGGGAGCCAAAGCCATTTTTCACGTTCCGCCCCCTGTCATCCCTGGATGAGGCCCCTCCCACTTGATTGCGCCCGGGCTTGCGCACACCTTGGCTCTGTTTTATAAAGCAGCGCCAGCCTCCCAAATTCCCTTTTCTGCCAACTTTGGCTTCTGCCAATGCCCTTAAACACATTACACACTGCTCGAACCCAGCGCCCATTTCTCAGCATCTCTGGAGTCTGGACCATCGCCGAGTCCAGATCTTTCTAGAAGCCGCCATCAGAGTCGTGCCCGCGACTTTGATGCCCGATTCTCCGACCGGAGATAAAAGCACCACATCCTTGACATGTTCGCGATCAGAAGACGGTTTTCCTCTCCTCTTCCTACCGACCACAGACCAAGGTGACGGGTGTCACTTTTCCCCGCGTCTCGACACACACGCGATCGACTACGAATTTTGAGCTGGGCAAGAGCGCCGCCATCCACCCCTCGCAGAGGCTGGGGGGTACACGAGAGATTTTCACTGTCTGGAGCTGAATCACCATTTGGATGTCTCGGAGGACATCGCAAGAGCCAGAGACCATGGCCAACTACTCCCCCTACGGGTCCACTCCCGGCCAGGAGTACCTTTACGACGAGAATGGGAAGAAGTTCCCCAGCCCGTCCCCGACGCCATCGCCCCGGGGACCGAGCTACTACTACCCCGCGACGCCGCAGAGGCCCGCGACGCGAGCACACTTCCGCAACGGGAGCACCAGTGGCGTCAACAGCGGCTTTGCCAGCCCTCGTGGACCGTCCTTCTCGCCCCGGTACACGAGCGACGGCCAATACGCCACTGTCAATGTGAGTGTCTCGCGGCCACGCAAGCCGAGTTTTTCGGGTCCGCCGCGCCCCACGCGCGAGCGTCGCTCTTCTTTTTCCTACCATCCGGCCTCGGTCTCCCAGGGGGAATCCGACGACGAGTTCATCGATCTCGGCGGCCACACTTTTGTTGTGCCCGGGCGGTCGCGGCCGAGACCATACAAGGATCACTTCACTGTCAACGCTGGTGGGCATGGAACTGATCACGGCTACTATGCGCAGGGCGGTCCCTTCTTCGACAGAGAGGCCGGCTTCGCGTCCCCGCGGTACGAGCCTGAGCGCCGCCCGCCCCCGGCCGCTGGCCACATGCGCCGCAACTCGACCTCGGTGCCTCAACGGCCCCAGACCGCCCGGCCCACCACCATGCACAAGAAGCCACCACCGCCACCCCCGGTGACCCGCCAGGCCACGGAGGCCGATGCCAAGCGGCACAGGATCCCCGCGGGCTACTCGCTCAAGAACTGGGATCCCACCGAGGAGCCCATCATGCTGCTCGGCAGCGTCTTCGATGCCAACTCCCTGGGCAAATGGATCTATGACTGGACCGTCTACCACCATGGTGCCGGTTCCCCCATCGGCGAGCAGGCCGGCGAGCTGTGGCTCCTCCTCATCCAGCTTTCCGGGAAGATCAAGCGCGCCGAGGAGATCGTCCCCAAGATCCGGTCCAAGGACAACCGGGAGATGGTCGAGGAGTTCATCGAGGCCGGCGACCGGATCACGGACAAGCTCCGGAAGCTCCTCAAGGCCTGTGAGGCTCCCATGCTGCGTTCCAGCAACAAGCCCAAGAAGGAAGGCCAACTGGGCAAGAGCGCCGGCGTCGAGTTCGTCGAGACTCTGTTTGGCGCCGACCGCGAGATGGAGAAGACCAACCGGTTCATGGCCAATGTCCGTCTCTGGAACCTTCGGTTTGACACCAACTGCGAGGACATTCTCAAGAAGCCGACCATGTAAACCATCCACCTCCATGGGCGCGCCTCATCTGTCTGCCGCCGGTCTCTTCCTCTCCCCCGGCCCACATACCCGCAGACACACACACGCACACACACGCACACACACGCACACACACCCACACACACCCACACACACCCACACACACCCACACACACCCACACACTCTCATCGACACAAAACCCACAAAACACAAATCAGGATACCCATCAGCCAGGCTGTACGATTAGTTCTCTTTTCGGGGTCATTTGGTCATCCGGGTCTTATACAGAGGATTCTCCTTTCCTCGATACATATCCCGTCGGGAGCAGTCCCGCATCACGGTGGCCGTCTTTTTGTTTCGGTCTTTCAGAGATACCCAACACGCGAAGGGGGTCGTCGTCGACTCGACTCCTTATACACCAACAAAGCGATGCTCATGAAGCAAGGATGGATGGAAACGGATCACACGATCACGCAGCAGCGGCGGCCATAGACAGGCTTGCCTCCTCTTTTTCAAGAGGGTGTACAGGAACTTAAAAGTTGCCGGTGTTTCGTCTTTTTTTGTTTGTTTTCTTGGAACGCATTTCCTAACTGTCGGATGGAATGATGGATCGCGATCCGTCGGAGCTCGGAGGAGGACTTCAGCGATGCAAGGCCATGCATCAGATTTAATGGCAGTTTTCCTTGGGGCTTGGGAAGAAGGATCTGGTTTTTTTGTTTACTGTCTGTTCTGATTTCCTTGGATTGGGAGGGATCTCGCTGGGTGTACGAGAGTCTCGTGTTTCAGTTTTTTTACATGTCCCCCGACGCGCTCCGACAATTTCTGGCGAGCCGTCACATTTCTGTTCTGTTTTTTTCTCCTGGGTTTCACAGGATGGATATACCCCCTTTTCGAGTGTCTTTTTCGTCGTTTTCAATGCTTGGGATCATAGACTCGTGGTAGCAATTAGAAGGATATCTGGCTTTTTTCTCTGATCAACAATTCTCCTGATGGAATCGTGGTGGTGTAAGCCGAGCCGGCATGTGGTGGTCAGGCATCAAGCATGCATGCAACTGGAATTTTTGTGTGAGTGCCCAACCAATGTCACATCGCGTCTGCCCGCCCGCCCAGCACACCAGTGGATGTGCCCACCACACACACCACATTCCTCGCAGCAGCAGCCCCAGACGCGAAAATCA
>Ga0247823_10003290_pt1 | contig 13111 bp, 10 predicted proteins | sample 13C_PalmiticAcid_2_FD_192426 | JGI IMG/M metagenome (GOLD analysis project Ga0247823, IMG submission 192426) | Soil microbial communities from agricultural site in Penn Yan, New York, United States - 13C_PalmiticAcid_Day30 | ecosystem: Environmental > Terrestrial > Soil > Agricultural land...
GTGTGGCGATGGCCGCGACCACCACGATGGTGATGAAGGCCGCGTTGCGCACCAGCGGCAGGATGGTGCGGGCGCGGACGCTTGGCGCGCGCCCGCTGCTGCTGTGCGAGGTGAGCGCCTCGGTGATGGCGGTGTCCATGATGAGCCACACCAGCCAGGCCAGGAAGACGGTGGCGATGATCGATGTCAGCGACGCGCCGATTTCGCGCCCATAGACGGTTTCTCCCGTCAGGCGGATGAGCGATGTGTCCCAGACGCGCGCGCACAGTTCCAGGAAGATGATCCACACCACCAGCCGGACCACGGCACGTAGAAAGCGCAGGAAGCGCGCGACATAGGGCGAGCGCCGCCGCCGGATGCCGGCGTGCTGGGGCAGGCGCGCCGCACGCCCGACCAGCGACGAGGCCAGCATGGCGAGAATGAACAGCGCCACCGATGACACGGTGCGCCGCAGGAAAATCTCCGCATTGCCGCTGGCGATCAGCGTGGCGACCACCGAGGTGAGGACGATGGCGAGGATTGGCAGGTGCCAGTACCGCGCCACGAGATGCACGGTGTCGTAGGAGGTGCGGTGGGTCTGGCGATACTCCACCGGACGGTTGACGATGAGATGGCCGATGGCGCGGCGGTAGCGCACGGACATCCAGGCGATCAGCAGGGCGGCCGCGATATTCGCGCCGGTGGAGGCCAGCGTGGCGACGCTGAAGCCGAGCGCTGCCACTACTCGACTGTCGCCCGTACCGTCGCCGAGCACCACCAGTGCACCGACGATGGCCAGCGGCAGGCGCGTCCGCCGTTTGAGGATTTCTGCGGCGGCGCGGCGGTGGCCGGTGGCGAGGACGCTGAACAGCACGGTACTGGCGAGATAGAAGAACACCCCGGCAAGCACGGCAGAAGCCAGCAGCATGGCCAGCACACTTGGCGGAGAGCGGCCGACGAAGCGCGTGTACAACACCGTGACGATCAAGCCGACCGCCCACGGTATGAGCATGCGGGCGGCATACAGCAGCACGGCGCGTGTCGACGGATCGGAGTCGAGACGCAGGCTGATGCCGCGCCGCCGCGCCAGCATGTGGCCCATGACCAGCACGCCGATAGCCGGTAGCAGCCAGAGTGCGACGACGCTCAGGAACTCGCGGATCGCCGGCCAGGCTGAGGTGCTGCCGGCCGGGCGCAGGATGGCGGGCAACTGTTCTCCGGCGCGGATGAAGCGCTCGTGCCAGTACCGCTGGGGTACCTGTTCGCGCCGCAATTGCGTGTCGGCGCGCTCGATGGCATTGGACAGCACGCCGATCAGGCCGCGCCGCTCCTCTTCGGCGGCAGCGGCTTCGCTGGCGGCGAGCGGCGTCACACCGTCGCGCAGGCGGTGCAGCTCCAGCAGCAGGGCGGTGCGCTGGGTATCGTTTTCCAGTGTCGAGATGACGCGGTCGATGGATTGCAGCAAGGGCGCGGCGGCTACCTCGCTGGCGACGGCTTCGGAGGCGGCGGCAGGCGAGGCCGACGAGGGGAGCCCGGCGGTCGCGGCGTGCGCGCCCTGCGTGCCCACGCCAGTGGCCAGCATCATGCATATGTACACGCTGGCCAGCAGGCCACGCGTTGCAGGCTGTCGGTACGTCGCCAGGCGTGCGGCGCGGGTTTTCCCGATGCACCGGCGGAATAACGGACCGAGCAGGAGCGCCAGGAACAGGAATGGGAGCAGGGGGCGCGATGACATGTGGACGCCTCAGGTCTGCGCCATGCGGCGGCGCGCACGTTGGGCCGCGCTGTTGGTTAGCGACCAGCGCAGCATGCCGGCCACAGCGGGCATGCCCAGACGCGCCCGCCAGCCCAGCGTCGCCGTATCGAGCCCGAGCATCGCGCGGGCCCACGGTGGCAGCAATTGTGTTCCGGCGGCAGTGAGAATACGGATGGCGGGGAGGGCAGCGAGATGCCCGGAGGATAACTGCAGCAGCCGCTGCGCTACGTCATGGGCGCGTGCATCGGCCACCAGTTCGGGGCGCATACGCTCAAGGTAGCCGGCAACTTCCTGGCGCGAGCGCGGAATCGCGATGGCGCCGAGCGCGGCGGCGATATGGGCAGTTTCTGCGTAGTATTGGTCCTGTTCGGCGGTGGAGAGAGCCGGGTTCACGTAGCGCAGGTAGGCGGCCATGAAACTGGAGACTTCGGCGACATGCACCCAGGTCAGCAGATGGGGGTCGTCGGCGCGGTAGGGCCGGCCGTCGGGCGCCGTGCCGCGGATGCCTGCGTGAATGTGTCGCACCCGGGCAATCAGGCGCTCGGCATCGGCACGGCAGCCATAGGTGGTGCCGGCGATGAACTGGGCTGTGCGGCCGAGCCGCCCCTGCATGTCTGTACGGAAGGACGAATGGTCCCACACGCCCGCGAGCGCGAGCGGGTGCAGGGCTTGCAGCAGCAGGGCGCTGACGCCGCCAGCCAGCATGGACGGAAAATCGGCGTGCACGCGCCAGCAGACCGCCTGCGGGCCGAACAGGCCAGGGTCGCCAGGTGGATTGTCGAGGTCCAGGACGATGCCCGAACTGGTGCCGCGCGTCATCCCGCGAACATGGTCGGCAATGCGCACGCGCAGGTGCGCGAGAGGGGGCAGGCGCGTGATCACTGGTCTGGTTATTGGTGCATCCGGCGTTCCTGCATCATACTGTGTTTTGTGTGGCGGCCAGGGTTGGCCCTCATGCGCGGGTTCAGCTGATACGCAAAATGCCGCACCCACTGACGCTGTTTTTATCAAACCGGATGTTGCATACTCCATGCGTGCGGCGCAGCATGGCAGGCAGCAGACAGACGCCGCGGACACTCCGGCGTCCCCGTGACTGCCGACTGGATGGATCATGCTAAGTCTGAGCGCACTGGATCTCGCACGAGTCCAATTTGCCTTCACGGTTTCCTTCCACATCATCTTCCCCGCGCTGACGATCGGGCTGGCCAGCTATCTGGCCGTACTCGAGGGCTCTTGGCTTTACACGCGGCGCGAGGTGTACCGTGACCTCTACCATTTCTGGCTCAAGGTATTCGCCGTGGCGTTCGGCATGGGCGTGGTGTCGGGCCTGGTGATGGCCTATCAGTTTGGCACCAACTGGAGCGAATTCTCGCGCTTTGCCGGCGGGGTGACCGGGCCGCTGCTGGCGTATGAGGTACTGACCGCATTTTTCCTGGAGGCCGGCTTCCTGGGTGTGATGCTGTTCGGCTGGAGCCGGGTCGGGCCAGGGCTGCACTTCGGCGCGACGGTGGCCGTGGCGGTTGGCACGCTGATCTCGGCGACGTGGATCCTGGCATCTAACAGCTGGATGCAGACGCCGCAGGGCCACGAGATCATCGATGGCCGTATCGTGCCGGTCGACTGGTTCAAGGTGATCTTCAATCCTTCCTTCCCGTACCGCCTGGTGCACATGGTCGTGGCCGCTTTTCTCGCGACGGCGCTGATGGTGGGTGCCTCGGCGGCCTGGCACCTGCTGCGCGGCAACGACCGGCCGGCGGTGCGCAAGATGCTGTCGATGGCGATGTGGATGATTCTGTGCACCGCACCGATCCAGATGCTGATTGGCGACATGCACGGCCTCAATACGCTCAAGCACCAGCCCGCCAAGATCGCGGCGATGGAAGGGCACTGGGAGAACAAGCCCGGTGAGGGTGTGCCACTGCTGCTGTTCGGCCTGCCCAACATGGAGGCCGAGCGCACTGACTATGCCGTGGGTATTCCCAAGCTGGGCAGCCTGATCCTGACACATTCGCTGGACGGGCAATTCCCGGGCCTGAAGGAGTTTCCAAAGGAAGACCGGCCAAATGCGGCCATTGTCTTCTGGTCGTTCCGTGTGATGGTCGGCCTGGGTGTCCTGATGATCCTGCTGGGGCTGTGGTCGCTGTTATTGCGGCGGCGCGCGCGCATCTTCGAGTCGCGGTTTTTCCTGCGCTGTGCGCTGTGGATGGGGCCATCCGGCCTGATTGCGATCCTCGCCGGGTGGTTTACCACGGAGATCGGCCGGCAGCCGTGGGTGGTCTATGGCGTCATGCGGACGTCGGAAGGCGTGTCGGCGCACGATGCGTCGCAGGTCGGGCTGACGCTGGCGATTTTCGTGGTGGTGTATTTCGTGGTGTTCGGCGCCGGCACGCTGTACGGCCTGCGGCTCCTGAAGAAAGGGCCGCAGAGTTCGGCGATGCTCGACGAGCCGCAGGGCGGGCCGGGTCAGATGCGGCAGGCGATGCGGCCCATCTCGGCCGCCTCGGACGGTTCCGACGAGGCGCTCGACAGCGGCGCCGGCCACCATACCGACAACCACACCAAGGGGGCTTGAATGGGCATCGATCTTCCGCTGCTGTGGGCCGTCATCATCCTGTTCGGCGTGATGATGTACGTCATCATGGATGGCTTCGACCTGGGTATTGGCATCCTCTTTCCGTTCTTCAAGAACGAGCATGACCGCGATGTCATGATGAACACCGTCGCGCCGGTCTGGGACGGCAACGAAACCTGGCTGGTGCTGGGCGGTGCGGGGCTGCTGGCGGCTTTTCCGCTGGCATACTCGGTAGTGCTGAGCGCGTTGTACCTGCCACTGACCCTGATGCTGATCGGCCTGATTTTCCGCGGCGTGGCGTTCGAGTTCCGCTTCAAGGCGAGTCCGGAGCGACGCCACATCTGGGACAAGGCCTTCATCGGTGGCTCGCTGTTGGCCACCTTCTGCCAGGGCATAACGCTTGGCGCGTATATCGAAGGGCTGCCGGTGCTCAATGGCCGCTACGCCGGTGGCGCCTTCGATTGGTTTCACCCGTTCGCGCTGTTTTGCGGGCTTGGGCTGATCGCCGGGTACGCGTTGCTCGGCAGTACCTGGCTGATCATGAAGACCGAAGGCGAGCTGCAGACCCGGATGCGGCAGATTGCCATCCGCCTGGCGTGGGTGCTGCTCGGCGTGATCGTCGTGGTCAGCATCTGGACGCCGCTGGCGCACGCCAATATCGCAGCCCGCTGGTTCTCCTTCCCGAATATCCTGTGGTTCGCTCCGGTACCGGTCCTGGTGGCCGTGACCATGGCGCTGCTGCTGCGTACCCTGGCACGTGGCGCCGGCGACGCCGTGCCGTTCGTGCTGACGCTGGCGATGATCTTCCTGGCGTACAGTGGGTTGGGCATCAGCGTATGGCCGAACGTGATCCCGCCCGACATTTCCATCTGGGCGGCGGCGGGACCGCCGCAGAGTCTCGGCTTTGCCCTCGTTGGTGCGCTGCTCATCGTGCCGGTGATTCTCATGTACACCGCGTGGGGCTACTGGGTGTTCCGCGGCAAGGTGCGCCACGGCGAGGGGTACCACTGATGCACGGCGACGATGCCACGCCGCGCGGCCGGCTCTGGCTACGCCGGATCGGTTGGCTGGTGGTGTTCTGGGCACTCGGCGTGGTGGCCGTTGGCATGACTGCCTATGTGCTGAAATTCTTCATGCGCATGGCAGGGCTGAGTACCTGAGCGCTGCGGCTGATGCCGGGCACGGCAGGCGGCGCTTGCCGTGCGCCATAGCGGTTCGATTCTGTCAGTAGTCGCCATCCGCCGCCGCACGGGTCTGGCGGAAACGCGCCGCCACCGCTTCGGCGCCGCGTGCCAGCAATTGCATGTCCATCGCCACGGCGACGAAGAGCGCGCCCAAGTCCAGGCATTCGCGTGCCCGTGTTTCGTCCGTGGTCAGGATGCCCGGTGCCTTGCCGCAGGCGCGGATCCGGCGGATGGCATCGTCGATGGCGGCCCGTACCTCGGGATGGCGCAGGTTGCCGACATGGCCCAGGCTCGCCGACAGGTCCGCCGGGCCGATGAACACGCCATCCACGCCATCTACGCTGGCGATGGCTTCCAGTTGGTCGAGCGCCGTGCGCGACTCCACCTGTACCAGCAGGCACAACTCTTCCTCGCAGCGCTGGGCGTAGTCGGCAATGCGCCCGAAATTGGAGGCGCGTACCGATCCTCCGACACCGCGGATACCGCGCGGCGCATAGCGCATGGCGGCAACGGCGGCGCGGGCTTCGTCAGCGTTCTGCACGAATGGCACCAGCAGGGTTTGTACGCCGATATCGAGATAGCGCTTGATCATCACCGGATCGTTCCACGCGGGGCGCACGACCGGCGCGGTGCGGTGCAGAGGCACCAGCGGCGTGGCGGCGGCCACGGCCTGCAACTGGTGGACCATCTGCGGCACGTCGCTGGGCGTGTGCTCGGTATCGAGCAGTACCCAGTCATAGCCTGCGCCGGCAATGATCTCGGCGACATAGGCATGCGGCAGCGTGGACCAGATGCCGATTTGCGGCGTGCCGGCGGCAAGCGCGCGCTTGAAGTGGTTTGGGGCGATTTCCATGATGCGATCCAGTGAGGTCAGTGGCGCGGCGACGGCGGACGGGCGGCTACATTGCACGACAAGACATCATTGTGCCGCCATTTTGTGTCCTTTTGCGCGGCTTGGTGTGGCTTGCTGCGGCGTGGTGCGCAATGACATGCATCCGTTGGTGATAGAGTCAATGTCTGACGAATACTGTGGCGCAGCCCGGCGCGTGGAGAACAGCATGACGACAGCCATGAAGATCGATTTTGTCTCGGACGTGTCCTGTCCATGGTGCGCCATTGGGTTGCATGCGCTGGAGCGGGCACTGGCTGCCCTGTCGGGAACCGTCACCGCGCACATCACGCTGCAGCCGTTCGAACTGAATCCCGATATGCCGCGCGGGGGTGAGGAAGTGGCGACGTATCTGCACAACCGCTATGGCATGAGCGCGGAGCAGTTGGCGCAGAATTCCGAGGCGATCCGTGCGCGCGGTGCCGAGGAAGGATTTATCTTCCGCATGGATCGCCGCACGCACATCTACAACACCTTCGATGCGCATCGCCTACTGCACTGGGCCGCGCCCTCCGGTCACCAGTTGGCACTGAAGCATGCGTTGTTCAAGGCGTATTTCGAGGAAGGGCGCAATCCGGGGGCGCATGACGTGCTGCTCGATTGCGCGGAGGCAGCGGGACTGGATCGTACGGAAGCGCAGGCGGTACTGGCATCCGATGCCCATGCCGAGGCGGTGCGCGAGCAGGAGCAGTTTTATCAGGCACATGGCATCCGCTCGGTGCCCGCCATCATCATCAATGACCGGCATCTGATCGAAGGCGGGCAGCCCGCCCATGTGTTTGAAGCGGCGCTGCGCCGCTTGGCGGCCGCCGCCTGAGCATAGGTTGCCCAGGCGGGACGGCTTACAGATCGAGCTTGGAGATCTTGGTGCCTTCCAGCGTCAGGTTGGCCATCAGGCCGGCATTGGTGAGGACGAAACCCACGACCGCCTGTTGCGCGGTGTTGGTATCGATGTCGCCGTTGGCGCCGATCTTGGCGAGCGCTACCGAAGCATCCACGCCTGCTGTCCAGCCCTTGCTGGCGACAAACTTGTCGAGCGCCTGCTGGGTCATGAACATGAAATAGACCGCTTTCGACTGCGCGCCGATCTGCAATCCCCACGAGCCGGTAATCGTCCGATAGTAGCCCGCATTGCGACCGCCGGTGCGCAGGGCGCCGTCGCCGAACTCGCCACCGACAACGAAGCCGGCAGCCACGACATTGGGGAACACGAGGATGCCACGCGCGCGGCTGCCCATTTCGCGGGCGCCCTTGACGGTGCTGTACAGCCGCGACAGTGCCGGGTCGATGGCGGCATCGATCTCGCGCCGTTTCGCAGCTTTGTCGGTGGGCGCATCGGGCGTGGTGGTACAACCGGCCAACACCAGCCCACTCGTGCCGATGATCAGTCCTGCGGTGCTGGTGATGAATGCTCTGCGTTCCATGATCGTATCCTTGTGAAGTGAAGCGCTCAATGAGCATAGGAGTCGGACCGGGTGAAGTCAATTTGCCAAACAAGCCCATCCGGCAAGGCTGTGACGCATGCGAGACATGTCAGACAAACACGGATAGTAGGTGTTCATGTGGACGCTTTATCATAGCTTCCGGCCATTTCCCGCTGTGTGCGCTGGCTGTGTTGCGTTCATTGAACGGTCCGCACGCCCGATCCAGAGAGTTACATGCAGCTGACCTTCCTCGCACTGTCGCCGCTTCGTCATCGCCACCTTTTGCTGTGCTTATGGATGGCTTTGTTCAGTCTGGCAGGTTGCGCGAGCCTGCCAGAGCATGTGCCACGCAAGCCGTCAGTGGCTTTGAACGCGGATAATGGAACCTCCCTGGCGCGCCTGGTGCGCAGCAGCGTGCCAGCCAACATGCGCGATGGCCAGCAGTCGGGATTTCGCCTCGTCACCTCCGGCGAGGAAGCCTTTGCCACACTGATAGCACTGGCGGACAGCGCTGAGCGTACGCTCGACCTGCAGTACTACATCATCAACGATGACAATTCGGTGCGCGAGATCATGGGCCATGTCATGCGTGCGGCGCGCCGGGGCGTTCGGGTGCGGGTGCTGGTGGATGATCTCAATACCGATGGCAAGGACATCCCCTTTCTCAAGTTCGCCCGGCATCCGAACATCGAGGTGCGGCTTTTCAATCCGTTTCCCGCGGGACGCTTCTCCAAGCTGACGCGCTTCCTGAACGTGGTCACTGACGCGCGGCGCATCAATCGGCGCATGCACAACAAGGCATTCATTGCGGACAATGCGCTGGCCATGACGGGCGGCCGCAATCTGGGTGCGGAGTATTTCCTGCGCGACGACAACACTAATTTCGTCGATCTTGACGTGATCCTGGCGGGGCCTGCCGTGCAACGCCTGTCCGAGGGTTTCGATGCTTTCTGGAACAGCCGTTTCGCCTTCCCGGTGGAGACCATTGCCAGCGAGACGCCGGCTTCGGCGGCATCGGCCGCACCGTCGGCGCGTCCGCGTGGCGAGGCCGTGGTGGCGGACGTGCCCGGCGCGTCCGCGGCATCTGCGGCCGCTTCGGCAGCCGCGTCCGCGTCGCTGGCCGACAAGCCGAGTTTTGCACAACCCGATCGTGAGGCGGCTCCGGCGGAGCGTCCCGAGGCGCAGGCCAATGTGCTCGGGCGCCAGATCAAAGCGCGCCGGCTGCAGTTGGAGTGGGCGCCGGCCGTGGTGCGCGTCGACGATCCGTCGAAGATCGATCCCGATCACCCGCGCGATAGCTCGCAGACTATGGGTGACGAACTGGCCAGGCTGGTGCGCGGTGCGCGCGAGGAGGTGATCCTGATCTCGCCGTATTTCGTGCCCGGCGAGCGCGGCGTTGCGTTGATCCACCAATTGGTCGAACGTGGTGTGCGCATGCGCATTCTGACGAATTCGCTGGCAGCCACCGATTCGCCGATCGTGCATGTCGGCTATGCGAAGTACCGCAAGCCGATGCTTGAAAGCAAGGTCGAGCTGTATGAACTGAAGGCGAATCAGACCAGCACCGACCCACGGGCATCGCAGCGGCGAGGCTTGTTCAAGTCATCGCAGGCGAGCCTGCATGTGAAGGCGGTGGTGGTGGATGGGAGTACGTTGTTCACCGGCTCGATGAATCTCGATCCGCGCTCGGTGACGCAGAATACCGAGACCGGTCTGTTCATTCCCAACCGGGTCCTGGCGCAAGGCGTGGTCAAGCTGTTCGAGGAGTCAGCCTACGAACACAGCTACCGGGTTGAGTTGGACGAACATGGTGGACTGCGCTGGATCGAGGACGTCGATGGCAAGGAAGTGGTGCACACCACCGAGCCGGAAACGTCTTTCTGGAAGCGCTGGTCGATCCGCCTGCTCGGGCCGATTACGCCAGAGGAGCTGTTGTAACGCCGAACAGCCAGTGCACGCCGAGGTTGATGCCGAGGCCGCCGATCACGAGGAAGGCGAACAGGCAGGCCGCCAGCAGCAGGGGCCGGATGCCGGCGGCGCGGATTGCGCTGGCCTGTGTGCGTAGCCCGAGCGCCGCCATGGCCATGGCGAGCAGGATGTTGTCGAGCTGCACCAGCAGATCGACTACCGCGGCGGGCATCCGCCCTGTCGAATGGATGGCGCAGGCCACAATGAACAGGACGGCAAACCATGGAATCGCGACATTGCCCGACGCGGTCTGCGCATCGCGCATGCCGGGCAGGCGGATCAGCAGTAGCAGGAAGGGCGCGAGCATCATGACACGCAGCATCTTTTCGATGACGGCGCTTGATGCCGCCTGTTCGCCCACGGCCTTGCCGGCGACCACGACCTGTGCGACTTCATGGATGGTAGAGCCGGCGTACACACCATAGAGATGCTCGGGCAACTGCAGCAGCGTCTGCAGGACCGGGTACAGGAACATCGCGAGCGTACCGAACACCACGACCGTCGCCACCGCCACGGCGACCTTATGCGCAGGGGCCTTGATCACGGGGGCGGTGCCCATGACCGCGGCCGCGCCGCAGATGGCGCTGCCGGCCCCGATCAGCGTCGCGGTCTGGCGGTCTAGGCCAAAGACGCGCGTGCCAAGCTGTAGGGCTAGGGTGAAGGTGCCGGCGATCATCAGCACGTCGATCAGCGCACCGGCCAGTCCTACGTCACCGATTTGCTGGAACGTTACTCGAAAGCCATACAGCACGATGCCGGCGCGCAGCAGGCGGTTCTTGCTGAAGTCCACGCCTGCGCCGGTCTGGCTGGCGAGGCGCGGAAAGACGGTATTGCCAGCGAGCAAGCCGAACAGGATGGCTAATGTGAGCGCGCTCAGGCCGGTGGCGCTCACCCAGGGGGTGCTGGCGAGCCACAAGGCGGTGGCGGCGAGCCCGCCTGTGAGCGCGAGTCCGCGCCACCACGTGCCGTCGAGCCAAGCGCGGCGTGCGGAGGGGCTTGCGGGAACGATGACAGGACTGTGAGCGGAAGACATGGACAGCAGCCAGAAATGATGGGATTACTGCCAGTCTAGGAAGGGCTATGCTATATATCCAATACATATTTTTACCATTTCCATGAATATAGGTTATGGCTCTGAATCTACACCTGCTGCGCATTTTTCATACCGTGGTCGAGACCCAAAGCTTCTCCAAAGCTGCGGAAGCGCTGTTCATCAGCCAGCCGGCTGTCTCCAAGGCGGTGCGTGAACTCGAGCGGCAACTCGACCTGGCGCTGATCGAGCGCGGCGCTCGTCCAGCGCGTGGCGTACAGTTGACCGAGGCAGGGCGTGCACTGCATGACCATGCGCGCAGTATCTTTGCGCTGGAGCGCGTGGCGCTCGAGGATGTGCGATCCCGTGTTGGATTGCAGCGTGGTTCGCTGACGATTGGGGCGAGTACGACGGTCGGCGGTTTTTGGCTGCCGCGTTATCTGGCAGCTTTCATGGACCGCTTTCCGGAGGTGCCGCCCGATCTCCGGATCGGCAACACGCATACGATCAGCCAGGCCTTGCTTGACTGCTATCTCGATCTGGCCGTGGTGGAAGGTTCGGTCGATGATCCGCGCATCGAGGCGACGCACTGGCATGACGACGCATTGCTGCTGGTGACTGCGACCCGATCCGAGCTGTTGACGCGCCGGCGGATAACACCGGCCGACCTGAGTGCCAATGTATGGCTGTTGCGCGAGCCGGGATCGGGGACGCGCGAGGTGGCTGACCATTTTCTCCGGGAGCACGGCGTGACACCGTGTCATACGGTAGAGATCGGGAGCAATGCTGCGATTGCGCGCGTGGTGGCGGAGGGTGCGGGTATTGCACTGCTGCCGGCGATGATGGTGGCGGATCTGATCGCGCTCAAGCGTGTCATGCGCGTGCCGTATCGCAAGGACGAGAATCTGTCGCGGCCGCTGTTTGTGCTGCAATTGAGAGACCGGCCGCTGTCGCCGGCTGCGACGGCGTTCCGGGCGTTGCTGGACCAGTCCCTGCCAGCGCGGCTGTAGCAGGGCGTGGAGCGTTCGGGTCAAACGCATGTAGCCGCATTTGCCTGTCCTGATGGTGCAGCGGTGAATTTGTAACGACGATTGCGCTGTCATTGACGGATGTCGATACTGACGGACTGTTGCTGGTCGTCAGTGGTGCATGTGGCATGTCTGTAGTAGTCAAGGGCGGATTCCGCCAGCCTGTTGCTTTCCCGTGGATCGTTTCCCTGTGTCTTGGCGCTGGCCTGGTGACCGGCGGATGCGCGCTGTCTGGCGTGGACGTTGCCGAGACGCAATCGAACTGGCACGTGCCCGAGCCGGATAGTGCGATCGCTCAGGCGATCGCACGGTCGGCGCGTATGCAGCGGGTCCATTCGGTATACGGGTTATGTACCCGGCCCGGCGGGTGCACGGATGTGCCAGCATCTGGTTCGGCACGCATGGAACGGCGTCTGGTGGAGCTGGATGACGGTGTGACCGTGCGCGTGGTGGCGGAGGGGCATGCCCCGGAGGCGTCGCACGACGGCGCGGCAGTGCCGGTGGACCCGGCCGTGGCTTTGCCGCAGCTATACGGTGAGGTGTCGGGGCTGGATCTGTTCAATGGCGGCATCCTGTGGGCGGGCCGTCGTCCGGCGGTGGCGCACATGCCCAGCACGGGCGAGCAGCCCGGCGGCATTCCAGCCATGAGCGCGGGTCTCGAGCGCATGCATCTGTTCGGCCCGCTGCGGTTCAACTACACCTATGCGGAAGCAGCCAATACCACACTCGGCATCGTGCCGGCCTACCATCATTTCCGTATTGTTGATATTCCAGCCAACACCGGCGGTACGCTGCAACTGGGCATGACACGGATTGGTGGCGTGGTCGAAGAGAGTTTGACAGAGCCGACGCCGCGCGGCTGGTGGCTGTCAGCCATGCATCGGCAGGAGAATGTGCTGGCTGCGACCAACCGCCTGGCGCTGCAGCGTGGCGGCGGGGGGCTGCCTGGACCGCTGCAGGATTGGCAGGACGCTACATCGCTGGAGCGCTGGCGGTTAGCCGATACGCTCGACTGGAAGTTTCCGGCTGGCGTGTCGGGCACACTCGGCGCGGCCATGCAGGTCGATCGTTCCAGCGACGGCGAGGCGCGCTGGGTTTCGCTCAGCGCGCGTCCAGTCTTTGCCTTGGACCGCGTCTTCCAGGTAGCATTGCAGGTGGCGCACGACCGGCTGGCGGCCGAAGCTGCCTCGGCCAGCCGCACCACATTGACTGTCGCGCCGAGCTGGACCTTCGGCAAGACGCAGGGTGACGGCACGATCCACGCATACTACAGTTACAGCC
>Ga0247823_10003291_pt1 | contig 13111 bp, 17 predicted proteins | sample 13C_PalmiticAcid_2_FD_192426 | JGI IMG/M metagenome (GOLD analysis project Ga0247823, IMG submission 192426) | Soil microbial communities from agricultural site in Penn Yan, New York, United States - 13C_PalmiticAcid_Day30 | ecosystem: Environmental > Terrestrial > Soil > Agricultural land...
TCTTCAGATGGTTGAGCAGCGACACTAAAGCCGCTGATCCTCCGCCGAGTGCGCCACCGCCCAATACGAACTTGCTGATAAGCTGTTGGTCCCGAGAGTTCATGCGTTCTTTTGTAAATCCTCCAAAGGTATCAAGGGTTTATACTGCACTCGACAGAATTCTAAAAGAATTTTCCAAGAACGCACGTCTGGACACCATTCTTTTTCGCGATGAATAAATTTAATCAGAGGAGCATCTGGCGGAAATGTTTTAGCAAACAGCTGGCTATACTCCTCCATTTCCTTTGCATCACTCAAATCAAACTGTTTTGCCTGAGGGTCCGTGTAACGGCACTTGTCAGGATGCAGCAGCAGTTGCTGCGGAAGACTTGGTGCGTCTAGCCAACCATCGGCAAACTGGCGAGCTACCAATTCCTGAGCCTTCTGCACGGCTTTACGCGAACGCCGCGTTCGTACACCCTTTAGCTTCACACCCGTACCCCCCTGAAAGCGCGGTACGGTAGCTACAATGTCACATAGAGACGCTGGCTTATATGCGTGCATTAAAACTCAAGTTCACGTTCCTGATCCTGGTTCATTCGTTCCTGGACCCGGTTTTTCAATTCTCCTCGAAGCTTGTTATAGTAGTCAATGCGCGTTTGCAAGACCTGAGAATCCTGATCCCCTTTATTGGCATCCTGATTCAGGACCCAAGCACCCGCCCCTGTGGCAGTACCCCCCAACACTGAAAGAGACAGCATCAACTTCGCCATACTAGGCGTCATAGCTACGCTTTTTCCAACAAGCGCTGTGGCTGCCGCCGGGAAGAAGGCGAGCTTGCGGAGACTGTCCTCTGACACGTCAGCAAGCAAGTCAAAGACTGGATTGACGAACTGATCGTAACCAGGCTCCCACTGCTCGCAATTCGCCAGCTTGTTGAAGAGGTGCCACACTTCGTCTTCTTTGGCACCAGCCAGATCGTAAATAGCGAGGGCAGATTTAGCAGCCCACTTCTGCAACTCACCATACCCTTCTTGATGGGGGTCACGATACGTCTTCACTTCCGCCACAATGCTTGCCAATTTTGACATAGGCACCTGACGATTCGTACAAGCAATAGAAACACCCAGCGCAAAAAAATTGTCATCAATAGGCATAAGCACGTCCAGAAAAGTCCTTCCTGCTTAGGCTACTATTCTCTGCCTTGCGCGTAAACAAGGAATTACCAAGCATTCCGCCTAAAACAGCCCCAAAACCTGTTGCAATAGCGCCCTTGGCCCCCAGGAAGCGTAAAACCAAAGCACCGATAGCTGCACCACTCGCTGAAGCAATTAATTGCCACAGATTCTGTTTATCTGAAGAGGAGAGCTGGCGCAGTCCTTGCATGACTTTTGCCTGCTCCTGCAAAGACAAACCTCCAGAAGACTGAACTGCGGCCAGGATCTTTTGATCGAGAGAAGCGCCGTACATGGCGGCATTTTTAGTCCGCATCTGTCCAGACCAAGCACCCATTCCGCCCCCCAGCAGACCCAGTAAAAGAGCATTACGCCCAACAGGCATATCAGTGCCCAAGAAAGCATTTGCGCCCATAGTGCCCAATGCCCCCAGTGCAGCTAAAGGCAAAGCACCAGCCAAACCCCCTGCCAGAGGACCCTTATTGGCAAAATGCTCAAAGGGGCGACGCACAAAAGAATCAAACCCACGCCCTACCATATTTCCTACACCATACCCCAATTGATTCTCTGGAGCCAACCCATGACGATATTTATAGAGGGAAGCCAGGGCAGGATTTTGCTTTGCAAATGCCGGGTCGTCGGCACGTTGCTGAAAATCAGTTTTGCTGACTGGCGTTCCCGTATATGGGTCTATGGGCGCAGGTTGGGCCATTATCGGTCGTTTGTCTCGGATTCTAAAGCAGGACCGTTACCTGTGCCAGAAATTATATGAGGCCCGATCCAATCACTGTCGGCAGGCATCTTCGAAGACATCGGGCTCTCCTCATCCGTGTAATTCTCATTGGAAGCTTGCGGGGCTTCGCCACTGTTACCTTGCGGCTTATTATGACGATTCTTAATGCGCTGTACGATCTCAGCCACTTTTTGTTGATTGACCATATTAGCCTCCTTGCTGTTGCTGCTGCTCTGCAGCAATCTGTGTAGCGTTCTGCCGACCAGCCGACTCGCCTTGCGAACGAATTTCTTCCATCTTCTGCTTCACCAACGCGTGCTTATTTTGATCTGTAGCGCGAATCTGGTTGAGCATTTTCTGTGCTTCACCACGTGGCATTTCCAGAATCTGTGTCGCCAAATCGGTAATCTCCTGCATCGAATCCAGAGGCGTTGTAACAACACCACCAGGAGGAGCCCCGGGGGACTGGACACCTGCAGCCTGCTGGGATTGAGAAATGACCCCATCCATACTTCCAACAGTCTGCTCTCGCTCAAAGTCCTGTTGCGCCTTCAGCTTGGCTTTCTCAATCTCCATATCCTCCATAAGCCTGCGACGAGTTTCCTCCACAGGATCATCGATATTAAAGGGGCGATAGGCTGTTTGCCGACTGATCTCCCCACCAGCCGCCAATTGCAAGTACAGCTGCTTCTCTTCCAAGTCGTTAGCCATGGACTGCGGTTTCAGACGAACGTCCAATTGCTCACGCCCTAAATAGTCCAAAATACTTCGACTGACCCACCGAAGGAACAGATCGAAGCCATGGTACATGAAGTGAAAGGAGTTCTGAAAAATACGAATAGCAGTAGGGATCTGCTCCACAGACAAAGAGGCACGGAACAACTCTGCCGGGTAGCCGTAGCCATCCAGCATGTCGTTTGTCTGATACTGAACCAATTCCTTGGGTGCGAGAGACTTACCATTAGCGCCAAATTCCTGCATGGTTAACGGGAAAGGGGTGGAATGAATGGCGAAGGGATCTTTTCGACGCCGCGCAATCATCTCTGCGGCAAACGGCACAAAGGAACCAATGAACGTATTCAACGTTGCGTCGGAAATCTCTGTCGATGGATTGGGGGTCAGGATACGGAATGGCAGCATGTAGTCCAAACCTACAGCTTCATCGATTTTGCGATACACCTGCAGCTGGTGCAACGACCGGTAGTTCAAGATGGGACCTGGCACGCCCCAGCCATTATTGCTTAGACCAGCAATCGTGGGAGCTTTGAAATGGAACACCTCGTTCATATCGAACAAGAAATCCTCATCCTTGGAAATGGCCTTTAGAACCTCGATGGGCGTCTCATTGACCTCGTGCAAAACCCCGGCTTTCACGGCACGAATAAAACTTGGGTCAAACTTGTAGAGGATCTGCGTCTTGTGACTCCACTGAGAATGCACCAAGTGGATATGCCTGGGGTCCATGGTTACAACCCTGATGCGATTGATATCCAAAGACTTGAGGTCAAAGAACGAAAAACTTACCCGCTTGGGGTTGGCAACGCCCTTTGCCCGCTCTACCGGATCGGGGACGTTGTATGTGAGCTTCTTCAGATCAAACTTAATGTCTGTGCCGAAAATACCGATGTCGTAGCGTCGAGGATTATTTGGATCACGCTCGTCCAACAAAAATCGATCAAATGGCCACGCCATGCGCCCAAAACTATTACCGTAGCAACGCTCCTCTTTCCCCATGAGAGCCATGGCACCAAAAATGTCCAAGGAGTCTTTGAGCAAAGCAGAATGCTCATCCTGCTCTGTTGGGTCACCCGACTTGCCGACATAATCAATGTCAGTGATGAAATGCGAAACTACACGGTCGCTTGCCGCCTGGTAGATGGGGTTAAGGAAGTACAGAAAAAAGCTGTAATCCAGCGCGGTGTCCAGCGTAGTTGGCATGGACTCATTGCTGGGCAGCAAAAAAGGATCACCAAACTTCTGATTAACAGAAAGCAGGTTATCGAAGCCTTGCGAAGATGTAGCCATTATTTTTGCTCTTGAGCGATAATATCAGCAACGTGCTGATTTGCTTTCTTGGAAAGACCACTCAGATGCTTAACACCCAGCTTGGACTGCTCAACTGGCTCCCCCTTGTACAAACTCTTACTCACCCCGCCATCAAGGGCAGGGGTCTTTCCGATTTCGACAACAGCTTGCTTTTCCATATTTTACGAGGGTTTTGCAATAAGAATGATCGCACAATATGGCCAACCGTCGAAACAAAAATTAACACCGGGGTAGAAGACGACTTGCCGCTCTCCACGGAACGTAATGTCGAACTCCAGCATGGTTTTGGGGCTGAAAGTAAACTCGTCTTTGTGGAAGAGGAAAAAGAATGCCCCCTCGTTATACACACAGTCCATAACGGTAAAATTCAAATCCCCGGTGGAAGTGTGTATGGTAACCTTCTCAGACTTAGATGGTTGACTAAGAAGCATCAGCAAAAATTCACGCAACCCACCAACCGTACGTTTCGGCATGAGCGGCGTGCCTTTTCGAATTTTAACACTTCGCTGCCTAGCCCCTGGCATGGACACCACCTTCCTGGAAGGGGCCGGAGCTGGAACTTCCGCCACGGCCTCTGCTCCATCCATTTCTACCTCTTCCTCATCCTCCAAAGGAATTTCAAAAGACCGCTGCTTGGGTAAGGGGTCTAGCTGTATACTCGTCTTTTTGGTGGCCTGCCTGCGAGCTTTTGCCAACAGGGCGTTTCGCTGTGCCACAGTCTCGGGAGTACGATAATCGGAAGAAGTGATTTCTGCTAAGGACTCAGCGGGTCGTTTCATATTTATCTCATGTTTCTAACCACAGCACCAGAACGGCGACGAGCGTAATCTTCTAAAATCAAAGAGGCTGTTTGCTCCTGCTCAGCGTTTGCTGTAGCAGCCAGTTGTTTTTGGTAATTTGCCCGCGCAGTACGGAGACATTGAATGACATCCAAAACAGCGTCGTCGCACAACTCGCCCTGATGCAGCAATGTGGATACATTGTTTTGAATTGATAGAAAACTATACATCAACCCCTCCTTGATATGCACTTCAAAGATGAAAGTCACAAAATTTTTAGGAAATTCAAAATATATCGCGGTATCGGATACATCTGAAAGTAAGAGCCGGGGGGCGGTCTGGTAGAGGCGCATGTGGTGGTACACTGCCAACAGCGCATGGTCTGCTAATTGTTTAGCTATTGGGTAAGCATTTACGGCCAGGGCTGCAGCAACCTGTTCTCGAAATGCCGTTAACGGGAACAAATCAGATAAGGTCTTGCCCCGGCGACCAGCTCCAAAAATGTAATCTGCGTGAAGATGAAGCTGCTGTGCCACTTGAGCGGCTGACTCGTAGTTCACTACCGCCCGAGGATTTTTTTTACTTAGCCAGCGGCTAATGGTTGGACGAGAACGCCCAAGTAGCCTGCTCAAAGAGGATATGGTGAGCTTGTTGCGCTTACGATAACGCTCAAGCTCCGCAGCAAAACGGTGATGAACCTGTGGGGTTAAACGCATAAACAACTAAGGGGCGCTGTCCAAAAGAACAGCGCCCACTTTGTGAGAGGCAGATTAACCTACAATAGCTGTGCGGAAATCTTCCAGATTCTTGGTGCGAGCAGCATCAAGCTCCAGATATTTCGCGTGCCTGGAGCGGACAACCTCATCAGCATGGCCAGCGGCCTTGGTATGGTTGATGAAGCCCATCTGCTTGTGGCGAAGGATTTGCTTGTCGATTTCTTCTTTGGTCGGAGTGCTCATAATTAGTCAAAGGGAATCTTACTTGCCGAAAGCAATCACGGTCAGTGTGACGCTGGTAGAGAGGTCAACAGAACCCTGGTCGTCGAAGAAAATCGTACCACCATTGATGATAATATTGCCATCGTAAGCCACCAATGCACCACCTGCGGTCGTGCGAACCTGGGCAACCACAGCAGAGATCGAATTGAGGCCAGTCACCACTACAGCTTCTGCGGCAGCAGGTACCACCGAAGTGACAGACACCAAATGCGCAACAGGGTCCACTGCGTTAACTGCTGTGGCGATGGAAATCGTAGTCTCGGACTCAGTGGCCGCGATGTCTCCAATGAGAGTATCATCCTCAGCCTCAAGCACCAAAATCGAACGAGTAGTAGCGATATCAATGACATCGTTAATTTTAGCTCCCGCTGCAGCACAAGTAGCATTCGCGTTAACTGCGGCCTTAAGAGCAGCGGCGGCGGCATTGGTATTAGCACCAATCGTCACGGAGACGTTACCAGAAGTGACGCCAGACGTGCTTTCAAATTCGAAATTGACACCAGCAATCGTGATGATGTCAGTGTCCACCACAGTGTCCAACGTGATAAGCTTATAGCCCTTCACACCAGTCTTGGTGACAACGTTCGATGCAGGAACTCCCTCCACCACTTCCAGATAATTCTTACGTACTTGCGCAAGAACATCGGACATAGTTTCGGGGTCATCATTGACCAGAGCAGTGCCGTTATTAGCCAACGCTACCGTGTTACGACGGCCCAGCTGGAAAGTTTTGGTGGACCCAGAGACGTTTTTAATTTTCATAGAATGTGGATGGAAAATCGAATTTCAAAATGTTCCCTAAATTTGGAAAATAGGTCAAACAAAAAGACTTAATCTGGAATCTTAACCACTTTGCCGATTACCTGCTCAGGGCTGAGCCAGACATATTTCTTTTTGCGAGGGTCCAAAAAGCGTTGATAAACTTTTCCATCAGATCCGTATTTAGTTCCCCAAGAAAGCCTTACGTCTACACCAGCGCGGGAACTCTCGGGGCCTTCAAGCGGTGAAATAAACCCAAACTGGGTGGCATTAATGGCCTGCATGTCTTGCGTAATTGCATCTTCTGACCCAATTCCGCCCGGACCCATCATCGTAATTCGACGACTTTGCTCCACCAACTGCATCGGATTGATCTCCTCCAACGGCATGCTCAACGAGTTGCCAACCAGCAGCCCTTCGGTATAGGGATTGAAAGCAAAAGAATGCATGCCCGACAGATTTTTCATACGAGCTGCGTTACGCAACAAGTTCAGACGGGTCTTGGCGGCATCCAATCGGACGCGCTCCCGCATAAGCATATCCGGGGTCTTGACGCGTTTGAATCCCCAGCTATCACGGTCGTCGGTAGGAGTTAAACCCCTGTTAACCGCCAGCAGCTTCTCTGTTGAAGCCAGCAGGCCCCCAATCCCCACAGGCACATACTCATCCTGATCGTCATCGTAAAGCATCTGCGCAGACTCAGGGGGTGCGGCAGGGGCAGGCACTGAGGCCTCTTTGGGTTCAACGGACTCGACAACTTCAGAGACAGGCTCTTGAAGCATCTGACGCAAACGCTCATAATTATTCATAGTCCTCGAAGTCCTCCTCTCCCAGCACAAAACCTTCCTCGTAAAAATCAAAAGGTCCCGATCCTTGAGCCAAAGCCGCTTTCTTCTCAGCAAACTCTTTCTCCTTCTCAGCCTTGTAGTCCTCCATCTCTTTCTCCAGCTTGGAGCGAGCCTCATCATCCTCAATCAGCTTTAAAGGATCTACAGCCCAGTAGCGCAGGGCGAATGCTCGCCGGGGAGTTGGGTTCTTGACCAGCTGCGCCCCATGCCGCGCCTTCATCGACTTCCAACGCTTGATCTGCCGCTCGTCGTCATCAGTCCGCCGCCCAGCCGCATAATTCAAATACCACTCGATCCAACCAAGCTCATCCGCTTCCCGGTTGATCCATTCGTCTGGCCATGCCTCCATGCTAGCCAGCTGTGGTTTACTCTTGCCGTAAACAGCATCAAAAGCCTCCTGCATCTGGTCCGAGTCCAGGTCGGGTGTGAAGTCGTCAGAGTCCCGCATAGGTTCTGTCTCTGACGCGATTTTAACCATCTCCAATGGATCAAAGTCTGGAGCAAATTCCATCTGTGACACGTACTGATCCCAGGTCTCCATCGCCGCTTTCTTTCCAATCCAGCGAGCCCGCCAAGATGCGGCTTTAGAGAGATCCATCATATTGGGTAAAGTTCTCTCCACCACTTTCTTAGCCACTAAAAATTTGTCTAGAGCTTCTCGAAGCTGAAGCTGTTTTTCTTCCCGAGACACGTCTGCTTTTTGGGCACGCTTAGACACCAACCGAGTATAGGCCTTGTCAAAGACACGAGAATCGTATTTGCGCTGATTGCGTTCCCAGATCTCATCCCCCCACGCTTCCTTAAGCTGCTCATCAGGAATACCCAAATCTCGTAGCAAAGAATACAAGTGCAAATTGGCTTGCCCAATCTTCATTCGGTACTGGGTTGATTTTGGATCGAAGCCCACGCGAAAAGAAGAACCTGAGCCGACCTTGGGATTGAATTGAGTTTCCAATTCCCCATTGGCTTGTCGCCGGGTATAGACCCCTGGCATGAGGCGTGCCTGCGTATTGGTCGTGTACTCGCTACCGTTGTGGATAAATGTTCCCCGCTCAGTGACGTAAGGCACCTGCGCAAGCGTCATTCGTTTTTCGTCCAAAAGGGTATTGGTCTTCTCGTCGAAGAGGCGCACGACGCCACGAAGACGCCGAGCAAGAAATTTGTCATTAAGGAGTGCCTGCTTCTGCTCTTTTAGCGAAAACCGGTCAGGTCCGTCGTAATCGACGTCCCCTAGCTCCATGCGCACCCCACCATAGGACTGCGGGAAAACACGAGACAGCTCCGAACGAACGCCTTCGAACATATCGTTGCGCAAGGAATCGTAGTCATCGAACTCGCGCAGTTTTACACCTTGTGGAAATTCGTCCTCATCCATAAACCAGCTGACAAGTAAAACAAAAGCCCAGGGGTTTTGCTAGCCCTGTTTTGTCAGGACCGTACGTAGCCGCGACCAGTTTGGAAGCCGGTCGCGGCCCGTATAATTAAGCGGCGGCAAGAACTCTTGCGTCTGCGGGATGAAGCGCATAACGCAAGATGCGTTGCGGCTCCGGGCATATCGTGCGATACACCAACGGATGTACCTGCGGATATTCAGCAGCTGGGCACGGAGGCCCTTCCGCTGGAACATCCGACTGCCAAGCCAGGAACAATGGCACGTTCTCAACCGAACGCCCCACGAGGGAGCGAAATTCCGCGACCATCTCTGCTGGCTCCAATGAGACTGGCAGATGCGTGGCGGAGAAGCGGCGATGGCGATTTTCCTCAGGCAGCCAAAAGACGAGTTCGCCTTCAGCCGCTGGAAAAACCACCCTAAGATCCGGCAGATTATCAGACATGCGCGGGCGGTCAAATCAGCGCGGCTCCAGGTTCGTCTGGAGCTGTGACCGAAATAACCGTAGGGATGCGAGCCGGGGTTGATTGTGAAGCGCCCGCCAATAACTGGTTGAGAAGCGCGAAGTTTGAACTTGGGATTGACGCAACGCCAATCCTTACCTCCACCGATGAGCGCCAAGCTATTCAGCTCGTCATGCTCACAGAGTACTGCGCCAGCCGAAAGCACAACGGCTAGCACGTTCGTCTGAACCTGGCATTTACCCTTGAGAGGACGGTAACAAACCGCCTGCCCGGGTAACAAACAATGCGCTCCGCCATTATAACGCACTGCTACGGAAAAATGGGTTTCCGTCATATATTATCGTTTTTTCATAAGCAAAGCCACCGTGATCGCAACTACGAACATCGATAGCATATGCTTTTAGCCAGGCACCACAAAGCCCTGGCTATGCAATTATATATAACTCAGAAAATCAAAGCATTACGAAGGACTGCCACCAAAGGGGAAAGGATAATTTGGCGGCTCTTCGTCTGGCGGCAACTGACTGATGTTCTGCAGCATGTCCTCGATTTGTTTAGCCTCCGCCTCTTCTTCCGACATCGGAGCAGCTTGCTTACGAAGCAAAGCCGCCATGTCTGGCGTGACGACTACATGCGTAATCGAGTCCTCTGGAACTTTGATAATTTTCTCAGATTGAGTTGTATCTGAAGGATGAATCGCGCCCTTGCGGATCAATTCTGTAGCCTCAGCTACCGTTTCGCACTCCACGTCATAAACAGACGTGGAATGGAATTCTACTAGAAGTTTGAATCTTCCCATGGTTATTTCGATTTTGCGATCTTGATAGTCACATCGGTACCCACTACCGAAGAGATGGTTGCGCCCTCCTCCAGGGAGGTTCCTGGTGAAACATTCTCAAGACCGTCCAATACCGACAGCAGCCGTAAAAGCCGGGCCGCCGGGAAGCGATCTGGAACATGCTTTACCTCATACGAACCAGAAGACTGGTCGATGGACAATTCAATCAGAAACGCCTTAGCCGAGTCGATGGGTGGGGAAAACATTCCCTTCTCCCCCATAATATTGGGAAGCACATCGACACCCACTACAATCTCTTCCGTTCCCTGGCGTCCTTTAACGATGCAGAAATTCGCATCGCGGAAAGAATACCCATCAGGCGGTCCCGGATTGTCCTCCGCAGGCGTACCGGCCACAGCGAAATACACTTGCGGCGTACAACGCACCTTCTTCATTTCATGACGCGGTGTAACGTACACCACCAAATACTTGGGGTCTTCTGGCTCTTGCTCCAGATTGTTCTCTGGATATTTCATCGCCACGGCCAACTCGCGCACGACGTTATTTCGTGTTGCCTTGCTCAAAACTGCACTCATGGTTTTTTTCTATTTCGTTGTTCAAAAATCTCCAACTCTAATATGGAAGATTTCTTTAGATCTTTGTTACACCAAATGCACTCGCGCAAATGGTAGCTCCTATTGCCCAGGAAATTAAATCCTGACTTTGTTTTACACGGCTTCAATCGTGCTACTACGGTTTTGCAGGTTAAGCAAACCAATTTCGCCAAATTAAAGAATTGTTTGTCGCAACCGGGACAAACGTTGTCCATAGCGATGATGACTCCTGTATTGAATGGTCGCAGCACTTGCGCATCTACGACTTTGTCACAAGCACAACGGGCCTTGGACAAGGTGTCTTCGTCTGCCAGAACCTTCTTTTTCGTGGGTGGTAATTTTGCCATCAGGCGCATCACATCCACGAACTCCCGATCCGAAAACGGTCTGTCCATATTATTGATTTGGAGGGATTCCAAAATACGCCTCTATGAAGGCATGCTTTTCAGAGTCCGGCAACTCACAATATTTAATCACGTCTGCCAACTTTTGGTAAGCGAATTCAGCCTTCCTGACCAAACGCTCAAACTCCACCTGGCAAATATCCCCAAGTAAACGAATTGGTTTATTGCGGAGCGGGGGCACGTATTCGAGAAAACCATCCTTAGCCCACTGCTTCAGATATTTGGTCACTGTTTGGTAGCTAGTTTGAACCGTATCAGCAATCCAATAAACGTCCACCTCCCAGAAACCAGAAGGGCTGTACACACCTCCTGATTCGATGGCGTCTTTATATGACTGAAAACGCGCATCTGTAGTGTCACCCACGAATTTGATAAAACAGTTCTTTTCCTCAGCTTTTGGACGATCCACCACTCCTGCAGCAATCAAAATACCCATGGCTGAGTCAAAATACCAAAGCCGCATACCTCCCGCTTTAGCCAACTGTTCAGGAGTGACATGGCAAATATTCTGACCATTTACCAGCGCCTTGATGCCGTTAAACAGCTTGCGTATTTCCTGGGCCGGGGGGTAGGCCCCGTCAATGAAACGCTGCTGTGTCTGCACGGCCCTCTTGGAGAAGAAGGTCCAACACTGTGAAGGCAAGCCATCACGACCAGCACGACCCACTTCCTGAGAAAGCGCTTCGAGACTGCCCGGGATGTCGTAGTGCAACACGGTTCGGATATTGGGCTTGTCCACTCCCATTCCGAACGCATTGGTAGCCACCACCAGGGGAGATCGGTCAGACATGAACAAGTCTTGGTTGACCCGCTTCATTTCCGGCGTCAGATCCCCGTGGAAAATAGTGACATCTTCCTTCACATAATCCTCCAGCATTTTGGCTACATCACAAACCTTCTTGATAGTAGCGCAATAAATGATGGAAGGGCCTCGCTCCACAGCCTCTCGAACAAAACCAGCGAATTCAGCATCAGAACTCCAATCCCTGCTTCGCAAATCCAGATTGGTTCGACGAGGGTAGTAAAGAAGCTTACGGGCATTCTGTAAACCCAGCACCCGCCGTATGTCATGCTCCACTTCAGGTGGGGCCGTAGCAGTGCAGGCAAATACCACTTGTGGATTATACTCCGCAATGAAGTCGCCAACCGCGCAATAGGAAGGTCGAAAATTATCTGACCAATTAGATATGACGTGAGCTTCATCAACCACCACCATATCCGGGCGCTGGGCCTGGATAGCAGACTTGAAGAAGTCATTCTGTAGCCGCTCTGGCGCAACGTAGAACAAATTAAGTTCTCCTGCCATCCAAAGACGAGCTGCCATCTGATTTTCCGCCTCGCTCTGTGTGCTAGACATCTGGGCAGCGGCAACTCCCTTACGTTGCCAACCCTGAACCTGATCCCGCATCAATGACACCAAAGGACTGAATACCAATGTCTTCCACTCAAGACACAACGTAGGAATACCAAACATTCCTGATTTGCCCTGAGCGGTAGGAAAAATACCCAATACATCGCGGCAGCCCATTAAATTGGCTACCGCTTCATCTTGTCCTTTTCGCATTGAGGAAAATCCTAACTGCCTAAGGATCAACGGCAAACGCTGTGAACCTCGTTTAAGAGATTCCACATTCAACCGGCTGTCCCGCGCAGTGTTAGAAACTATAACCTCTTGCATACTTGTTCCACTGTTTCAATTGGCGTCAGAATATTTGGCAGATCGTAAATAGCGCGAAATAGAGGTAGATATTTGATAAAAGAACTACGCTCTTCCCACGTAATCGGGCGACCCGCATGAAGTACATCATTCACATCCACCACACTGGAAAATCCAGTGAGCGTGTTTCCTGTGTATCTTTCAAACCAACTCAAACACTTTTCTAAAGCATCTCCTACTGTATAAACACGATGACATGACAAAGGAGGACGAATTGCCGCCAATCGCTGTAACCGTTCCGTGGGAGAAAAATACCAACCCTCTGATTGTAAAGATTCCCAACCAGAATACACGCAAACACCTTTCAACAAAACGTCTTCCAAGGTCTTTGCAAAATCCTGAGTAGAAGGATTCCAAAAAAGAATTATCCACCTACCATTATTTATTGATTTTTCATCGACTAAAACTGGAACATCACTCATTTTCT
>Ga0247823_10003293_pt1 | contig 13109 bp, 12 predicted proteins | sample 13C_PalmiticAcid_2_FD_192426 | JGI IMG/M metagenome (GOLD analysis project Ga0247823, IMG submission 192426) | Soil microbial communities from agricultural site in Penn Yan, New York, United States - 13C_PalmiticAcid_Day30 | ecosystem: Environmental > Terrestrial > Soil > Agricultural land...
GAGTGGGTGGCCGCCAGGAATATTGGCGTGAGGGGCACTACTGACCTGCCGTTGGGCGGGCACGGCATAGGGATGCCCAATGAAGTGGGGATGCCATGAGCCCGGCCGGCCTGAAGACGGGGACGCGAGGCGGCCTGCTCGCGAGGCAGCGCACTTGCATCCCGACGAGATCATCGCAATAGTTGCGACGAGATCTTGAACAAGTGCTGCGCGCTTCCGAAGATTTGTAGCTAAAGGTTCGGCCGGGTGGTCACCGCGGATGTCCAGGCCCCTCGGCTAAAGGCGGTGGCGCACGTCCGATCGTGTACCCGCGCCCGGCTTGACCTGCGCTGTTGGTTCTCCTCTGGCTGTCGATGATTATAATCGGATTATAACTGGATTATCTTCTTCTTATTATTGAGGGTTGCGCTACCTTGGACTGGTCATGGCCATGACGATTCTCTCGAAGGAGTGAAGAGCCATGAACCGCGAATGTGAAGACGTGATCGAACTGGGTGCCGTGAGCACCGACACCAAGGGTGGGGCGTTCGTCCTCGCCGACAGCGAGCAGACCCTCAGTCTGCCGATCGGTCTCAGCGACGACTGAACGCAACTGGCGCGCGTCCGGACCGGACGCGCGCCATTTTGCCTGGGCCCGCCATGCACCATTCCCTCAGCGAGGACCTGTCCTGGTGCGTCTGCGCCGGGCGCGCCGTCTTCCTCGACATGCCCCGCAATTGCTACTTTTGCCTGGCCGATGCCGATGACGCGGCGTTCCGGCGCTGGGCCGCGGGTGAGCCTGTGGAGCCTGTGCCTGCGGCATTGCAGCGGCTCGTCGAGCGCGGCGTGCTGGTGCGCAGCGAAAAGACGGCAGGCACGCTGCCGGCATATGTCGAGCCCGCCACGCGTGACCTCGCCGTGGAAGGCGCAGGCGGCGCCCGCATGAGCGCCGCCCTGCGCGCGGCGCTGGACCAGATGCGTATCCAATGGATGCTTCGGCGTCATCCGATCGCCGCGATCGTACGACGCCATCATGGCCCGGTTGCCGGTTGGTCCGGCCCCGGGGAAGCGCTTGCCGAGGCGCGCCGTATCGCCGGCGTTCTGGCAACGACCGCGTTGCTGCTTGGCAAGGCCGACCGGTGCCTGCCCCGGGCGCTCGTGGCGCGCGCACTGTGCGCGAGGCGAGGGCTCGCCTCCATGCTCGTCTTCGGCGTGCGCATGGAGCCCTTTGCCGCGCATTGCTGGGTGCAATGGGGCGACGCGGTGATCGTCGGCGATCTGGAGCAAAGCCGGATGTTCACGCCGATCCTGGCGCTGCCATGAGCCCGCGCTATCTGCTTGCGATCGCCGGTCGATCGCACCCTGACGGCGAGGTGGAGCGGCTTCGCGCCGCTACCGGTCTTGGCTGCGTGATGGAAGGCCCGAACCTGCTGGCCTTTGCCAGCCCCCAATGCGCCCATCACAGGCTCGGCGGACATGGCCTGATCCTGGGAACGCTGTTTCGGCGGCACGGCGACGCCCGCGCGGTCCAGAAGCTCGGCGACGCGGAGATCCAGCAGATACTGGCCGATCCAGAAGCGCGGCTCCTTTCGGTATATTGGGGTGGCTATCTGTGCGCGCACGAGGCCGGTGCCGGACTCCGGCTGTTGCGGGACCCTTCGGCGAGCCTGCCCTGTTACTATGCTGAGAGCGCTGCGGGGACGCTTATCGCCTCTCACCTTGACCTTCTGCTGGCGGCCGGCTGCCCGCCGCCGGCGATCGACTGGCTGGCGCTGGGGCGCTATCATTTCACCGCGGGCCTGCCGACGCCCGACACCGCGCTCGCCGGAATCAAGGAACTCATGCCCGGCTGCGCCATGCAAGTCGCAGAATCTGGCGCAGGCGATCAGGTGATGCGCTGGTCGCCCTGGGATTATGTGAATCCGGATTTGCAGGGTGAACCGCTGGAGAAGCTTCGCCGGGTGGTGATCAACAGCGTGCGTGCCTGTACGTCGCCCTATCCCCGGCTGCTCGGCAGCGTTTCGGGCGGCCTCGATTCGTCGATCGTGATGGCGAGCCTCGCCGGTTCAAAGCACGATCTGCAGTGCATCACCCTGTTCACCGACGATCCCGCGGGCGACGAGCGTGTTTATGCCCGGGCGCTTTGCGATCACCTCGAGCTGCCGCTGCGCGAGCACCGCTACGCGCTCGACCATGTCGATATCGACCGGCCGTTCAGCCCGCACCTTCCGCGGCCGATCGGCCGCGCACTCGGACAGGCCTATGAGCACGCCCACCTCGCGGTTGCGCGCGAAACCGGAGCCGACGCCTTCGTCACCGGAAGCGGCGGCGACAACGTGTTCGGCTATTCCCAGTCTGCCGCGGCGATCGCCGATCGCTGGCGCGTCGAAGGCATGGGCGCCGCTCTCGCCACCTTGCGCGATGTCTGTCGCCAGACCGGCTGCGGGCCCTTCGCAGCGCTGGGGGCAGCCGCGCGTCTCTCTCGCCGCCGCGGCTATGCATGGCACGCGGCGCCCGACTTCCTGCATCCGGACCTGGCCGCCTGCTTCACGCCCACCGACTTGCGCCATCCCTGGTTGCACCCGGCGCCGGACCGGTTGCCGGGCAAGGCCGGCCAGGTCGCGTCGCTGCTGCGCATGCAGCATCTGCTCGAGCCGGGACGCGCCGCCTGTGCGCCGGTGCTCTATCCGTTGCTGTCGCAGCCGGTCGTCGAGACCTGCCTCGCCATCCCGAGCTGGGAGTGGCGCACCGGCGGCATCGATCGGTCCGCGGCCCGCCGCGCCTTTGCCGGCGACCTTCCCGACATGCTCGTGCGCCGCCGGGTCAAGGGCGGCCCCGACGGCTTCGCCGCAGCGATCCTCCGGCGCCACCGCGCAGCGATTCGCGAGCGCCTCCTCGAGGGCGAACTTGCACGTCACGGCATGCTCGACTGGGATGCGCTGGGCCTGCGTCTCGCCGGCACCGCGGCACTGCAAGGCGCAGAGCAGATGCGCATTTTCGACTTGCTCGATACCGAGGCATGGGTCCGGTCCTGGCTGGACAGGCTGTCGGCGTTCAGTCCGGCCGGCGCGCCCGAAGCGCCTGTCGCATTTTCGCCCAGCGGCTGATTTCCTCGTGCCGGTCCGGGGCGGAGGAGCGCCGGTCCCGGAGCCAGAAGTCGAACCAGTCGAGTGACCGCCGGTACATCGCCAGCCGGTGTGCGGGCTGCCATTTGACATGGCGTTCGTCGGGGAAGACGAACATGTCGATCGCGCCATCGACTTCGCGAAGCGCCGTAAAGGTCGGCAGCGCGCTCATCGCCTCGTCATCCGACAGCTGGAGGAGGATCGGCACAGCGATCCTGCGCGCGTTGCGGACCAGCGACACCGCGTTCCAGAACGCATCGGCCGGTTCGGTCATCCGGGGGTAGCCGACCGCCTCGAAATGCCTCGCGCCCTGCGGGCCGACCCGGGACAGGAATGACTCGTCGAAGCAGCACTGGCTCATCGCCATTGCCGAGAAAAGCTTGCTGTGAAGGATACCCCAGCTGGCGATCGTCGCGCCGTCGCTCATGCCGGTGAGACCGATCCGTGCCGGGTCGGCGATGCCGCGCTCGACCGCTAGACGGGCCCCGGTCTCGATCGACGACAGCGCGCCGCGCTGGTGACTGAAGCCGGCAAGATTGCCCCGTTCGACCGCCACCACGTTCGCCGAACCGGACCTGATGCCGGCCATGCTCGGCCGGCTGACGCTGAGCACCGCATAGCCGCGGTTGGCGAAGGCCTGGATCGGATAATCGTCGCCCGTGCCGCCGCGCAGGAAGCCGCGCGTGTCGTACTGCACCGCGATCAGCGGGTAGCGGGTGCCCGGCCGGAAACCGGCAGGCAGCACGAGGTCCGCGATCGTCTCCTGACCAGAGGCGTTTCGGAACTGCAGCCGCTCCGCGCGGCCGAGGCGCAGGTCCCGGAACTCCGGATTGGGATCGAATACCAGCGCGCGGCGGCCGCTCACCGGGTCGAGCCGTTCGAGCCGGCGGGGTTCGAGCGAGCTCTCGCGCAGGCACAGCAGCGTATCGCCATCGGGAGCGCAGTCCGCCAGCACGTCCTCGGTGACCAGCAGGCGCCGCGGCGCGGACGGGCCAGGCGTCCATTGATAGATCGCCGTCGATGCGTTCGCCCAGCCTTCGCGGCGGAAGAAGCGGACATCGCCGGCCGTCGTCCACCAGGGGCGGCTGGCGTCGGCGCATGCGCTCTGCATGCACGTCGCCCGGTGGCCATCTGGTCCATCGACCACGAGCCGGCCGCGCGAGGGAAAGAAGGTCGCTGCCGGAACCTGGAGGATTGCCCGGCGACCGTCCGCGGCCAACGCCTCGCTCCAGCCGACCTCGAGCGTCGGCGAGGCGGGAAGCAGCGCCGCCTCGGCGGCGGTGGCTGGCCGCACCGCGCCGCTCTCCAGATCGCGGACCTCGACGGTGCGCGGGAGCGGCGCGGCCGGGAAGGGGCGGAATCCCGACGAGGGCGCGAAGCGGGCGTCGAAGTGAAATCCGCTGCGTCCCTCGCGCACGAAGGCTTCGGTGGCGGCGTCCAGCGCCGCGCTCGTCGCGTAGATCAGCGCGCGTCCGTCCGCGGTGAGGCGGAAATCCTCGACCTCGCTTGCGCCTTCTGTGACCTGTTCGGCCATGTCGCCATCGGGCGTGGCGCGCCAGACCTGGGTCCGGCCCTGCAGGCGCTTCAGGAAGTAGATCCACTTGCCGTCGCGCGACCAGCGCGGCGTGATCGGGCGTGCGATCCCGGTCGGGAATCCGGCTTTCCCCCGATTGTCGAACCGGAAGCTGAGGAACTCGCCGCCCGTGTCGACGATGCGTGGCCGAGCGCCGGGGCGCAGCTCGAGAACGACCATGGCATGGCAATAGCCATTGCTCTTCGGATCGGCGCGGCGGAGCTGGAATGCGACACGGCCCCCGTCCGGGGACACGGTGAACAGCCGGGCGTCGGTCGAGGTGGATTCGACCGGCCCGATGTCGCGCAGGCGGACCAGATCCTGCGGCTGGAGCGGGCGCGCCCGTGCGTCCCGGCTGGGCGACGGCACGATATCCGCGCACGCTGCGGCTTGCGCGGGCATTACGGCGTCGGGGCTGGCCGGAATGCTGGCGGCGGCGAGCAGGAGGGCGACGCTCACCATGTCTTGGTCACTGACAGGCTGATCATCCGGCCGAGCGACGACTGGTTGGTCGAATCGAAGGGAATCGCCGAGGGGTCTGACGTACCGATCACTTCCGGCTCCTCATTGAGCAGATTGAGCGCCGACAACCGGACCTCGACATTGCCGAAGGCCCCGCTTGTATCGGTGCGTACCCGCGCGCTCAGGTCGAGGCTGGTGAAGGGAGTGATCTCGCTTCGGAAGGCGAGCCGGTTGTCGCGCACCCCACCGACATAGTTGAGGTTGGCGGCCAGATGCACCTCGCCGCTCTGCCAGCTGCCGCCCACGCGTCCGCGCCAGTGCGGCGGGGTGAAGAGGACGCCCGAGCGCTCGGTCGACGGCAGGTCCTCGCGCACCTGGCGGGTCGCGTGCAGGTAACTTGCGGCCGCCGTCAGCAGCAGCCGGTCGCCGCCGAGGTCGATGCCATATTGCGCCGCGAGATCCAGCCCGCGGACGCGCTCGCGCGCGGTGTTGCGCAGTCGCGCGTCTAGGATCACCCGGACATCGGCGGGGTTGTATGGCCGGCCGGTGGAGTTGGTGATCGCCTGGGGCAATGCGGCGACGATCGCGTTCACGCTGGCGATCGATGGATTGAAGATCAGGAAATCGCCCGCGGCGGGATTGGCGAGTACCGACAGCGTGTCGGTAATCGGCACGCCGATCCGTTCGCGATAGTCGATGTCGAACCAGCTAGCCTGCAGTTCGAGGCCGGAAAGGAATTGCGGCCTCAGCTCGAAGGTCGCCGACCAGGAGGTTGCGCGTTCGGCGCGCAGATCCGGATTGCCCCCGCCGAGCACGAGCACCGTGGCATTTGCGGGCAGCGGCGGCACCGGCTGCGGTGCGAACAGGGTGGCCGGCAGCACGCCGCCGGCGGCGACCTGGTTGACCTGGTTGAGTGTCGGGATCTTGAACGAGCGGCCCCAGCTGAACTTCAGGCGCACGTCGCGGTGCGGATCGTAGACCAGCCCCAGTTTGGGTGTCGCGACCGCGTCGATGCCCTCATAGCGCTCGTAGCGGACCGCCGCGCTGAGGCGGAGTGCCTCGACGAGCGGCATCCGGTTGTCCGCGCCGACCAGCGGCATCGACAGCTCGCCATAGGCGAACAGGCTCTCGCGGGTCTCGGTGGCGTCGCGGGTGGTCCGGGTCACCCCGGCCGTCGTCTGCTGCACGTTGATGTCGAGCGCGAAGGCGCGGTAGCCCCCGCCGACCGCGATGCGTGCCTCGCCGCCCGGCAGCCGGACGATCGGGCCCTCGGCGCCGACCTCGAGGTTGAGCAGGCGGTTCACATAGCGCGCCCGGCCCGGCGCCTCGACCGCGTTGCGGAAGACGCGGGTGCGCAGCACCGTGTCGCTCACCGATCGCGTAGCCTCGAGCGAGGCGGACCACCCGCCGCCGGGATCCATCCGCAGCACCGGGCTCACTGCCCAGGATCGCACCGCCGGACGGTTGATCTGTCCGTTCACTGTCGGGGCCGCGATGGTGAAGGCGCTGGTCTTCGCCATCGTCCGGTCCATGAACTGCGCGTCGAGCTCGAGCGTCGCGCCCTCGAAAAGCTGCTGGTGACCGGTCAGCACCGCGCTCGCCTGGCGGCCCTCGGCGATCAGCGTCTGCGCCGCGTTCAGCCGCCGCGTATAGTTGCGGTCAGCCGCAAGCACCGGCGTGTTGCGGGCGAAGTCCCCCGCCAGCATGAACCCGCCGCCGTTCCAGCGCGTCCCGCTGACAATGGTATATTGCTGCTGGACGTTGCCGCCCTCAGTCGCGGCGCCGAACCGTGCCGTCGCCTGCGCACCCTCATAGTCGCGCCGGAGCAGCACATTGACCACGCCTGCGACCGCGTCCGATCCGTAGAGCGCCGAGGCGCCGTCGGCGATGACCTCGACCCGGTCGATCGCGGCGAGGGGGATGGCCGAGATGTCGATCCCCTGGAGCAGCGCGTCATAAGCGAGGCGGTGCCCGTTGATCAGCGTGAGCGTGGCGTCGGCGCCGAGACCGCGCAGGTTGAGCGTCGTCGAATTGTTGATGTTGCTCTGGCCGCCCTGGTCGCTCGCGCCCGCGACGCCCGGGTTCTGCCCGCCGGTGTAATTCTGCGGGAGGACGCGCGCAAAGCCGGTCATGTCGGTGATGCCCGCTTCCTCGAGCGCAGTCCGGCTGGCGACGATCACGGGGGAGGGGCCATCGGCGCCGCGGATGCGGGTGCCCGTGACCCTGATCTCCTCTCCTTCTGATTGGCCTGCGTCAGTATCTGCATGCGGACGCGCGCGGATCACGAGCGCGTCCGCATGCTCCTCGACGACAAGCCCGCTGCTATCGAGCGCGGCGCGGACCGCCTCTTCGGCAGTGAAGCGACCGCTGAGCGCCGGCGCGCGCCGTCCGCGCACGACATTGTCCTCGAACAGGATATTGCGTCCCGATTGCCGCGCGATCCACAACAGGGTCGTCGCGAGATCTCGCGCGGGCAGCTGCCACGAAATGAGCGGAGCCCGCGGCGCTGCCTGCGCCGCGGCCGGCGCGGCGGCGACAACGGCCTGGCACGCGGCCGCCGCAAGGCACGCGGCGCGGAACGCCGCTTTCGAAATCGTCATGATCACCCTCCCATGGACCCGGTCTTCGACCGGCGATGGGTGGTTGACGCAGGGCGAGGCCGATTACGGGGCCGGTGGCGCTATTTTATTTTCGGGCAGGCCCAGGACGATGCGTTTCGGATCCCGTGTGTCGACACGCGCACCGAGGAGCGCACCGATCCGCGGCGCCAGCAGGCCGGTGTCATCGACGCGGAAACGGCCCGACACGCGTCGCGCGCCGAGCGACGAATTCGCAATGCTGATCGGGCGGGGGGACCCGCGATTGGCCTCGGCGACCAGCGTGGCGACCGTCGCTCCCTCGAACTCCCGGACAGGATCCGGAGAGGCAGACGCTGTCGGTGTCGGTGTCGCGATCCCGGCACCGGCCAACGTGGCAACGGGTTTTGGCAGCGCGGCGAACGAGAGCGCTTCACCTGCCGCAAGCCGACGGACCCTGTTGTCGGCACCGCTCGCGCTTGCCGGCACGCGCACGTCTACCGCTCCCTCCAGCAGGTGCACGTCGACTCGCCCCGCCCCGGTTAGGGCGACATCGAAGATCGTGCCGCGCGCAGTGACGCTGCCGCCCGCGGCGAGCACGATGAAGGGCCTTGCCTCATGTGCCACCTCGAAGCGTGCCGCACCGCCGGTCAGGCGAAGTATCCGCCGCACGCCATCGATCGTGACCTCGAGCCGTGTCCCGCCGCCGAGCCGTACGGTCGAGCCGTCGGCCAGCCGGACGAGCCGCACTTCGCCGGGCACCGTGGCGAGCTCGCGCCGCTCCTGTTTCGCCCCCGCGACAAGGGTGTTGGGCCTGTCCGCAACGCCGGTCGGCCGCAGCACGAACCAGCCCCCGGCGAGTGCGGAGGCGGCGCAGATCGCCAGCAGGGCCGCGACGGGCGCGCGTTTGCGCGGCTCGGGTGCGGGCGCTGGCGCCGCGCGGTCGGCGTCGGCGAGGAGCTTGCCCATCGCAAAGATTTCCGCGGCGCGGTTATAGGCGCCGCGATGCTCGGGGGCCTGGGCCAGCCACGTGTCGAAATCGCTCCGGCTGTCGGCCGCGTCCGGCCCGCGCATGCGCGCGAACCATCCCGCGGCCTCGCGCGCGCGCGTCTCGCGGGGCGGCTCCGCAGGGGCGTCGGGCGGGTTCACTGGCCGAGCTCCGCGCCGATCCGGTCGATCGCCTCGGCGATGTGCCACTCCACCGTGCGGAGGCTGATTCCGAGCATTGCCGCAATCTCCCGGTAGCTGAGTCCGCGGACCCGGTGCAGGAGGAACACCTCGCGCATCCTCGCGGGCAGCGCCGCGACCGCCGCCTCGTAGCACGCTTTCATCTGCGCAAGTTCGATGGCGTCGGCCTGGGTCGGGCGAGTCGCCGGTTCATTGCCGTCGTCGATCGGCACATGGGGGGTGCGGGTGGCGAGGCGCCGCGCGCGATCGACCAGAAGATTGCGCACGATGCGGTTGAGAAACGCCTCGGGCTGGCGGAGCGCATGCCGCGTGGTCGAGCCGAGCAGCCGGGCAAAGGCATCCTGGACCAGATCGCTCGCCTCCTCCTTGGAGCGCAGCTGTGCGCGGACCCGGCGCCGGAGCTGTGGCGCCTGTTCGCGGTAGAGCAGGTCGAATTGCGGGTCGTCGGGCAGCTCCGTGCCGTCGTCACGCGCGGAGTCTTCCCCGGGCCGCGCATGCGGGTCTTGTGGCGCGGCGCCCGCACGGGGCGGGGGCGAGCGAAAGCGATGCACGAGATCGGATCCCGTGCCGGGCAGTGCCTCGGGGATATCGCCCGACCCTGTGGTCGGACGTGTTTGATGCCTGGCGGTAAGGTCCGCAACGGGCTGCCGGCTCCGACCACGTTGCGCGCAAAGGATGCCTGCCTTTTGCGAGGCGCGCAATCACTCTGGCGATCACCCGCGAGAGATTGCCGCACTGGCCAGGTCGGAGTCAGGAGAGACGGGCCAAGGGGAGCGCGACCGGGCGTGATACACGAAGGTGCTCACGGCGGGTGAAAGACCAAAGGATCCTCGCCGCGATGTCGCGATCCGCTGCCGCAAGCTGCGACGGAAGTGGGGATTGTCAGCGCGCCGTCGCAGCCGCCATCGTCGCAAAGATTGTAATGGAGAAAAGCTGCAGCCCGGCTGCATCCGTCACGTCGATGCGCCAGTCTTCCCTTTCCCAGAACTTCGCTGCGTTGTCCCTGAGGATTTCGCCCCCGCGCCGCGCAGCCTCGATCTTCGCCTGCGACAAGTCGGGTAACTCGATTCCATCGGGATCGGGTGTCGAGTGGCCGTCGCGGATATTGAAATGATAGCGGGGCATGTCAGCCTAATGCCGCTGCCACGATCCGGTTGCGGGGAATCGACGTGAACTTACCTATGTTGGCGAGAATGCGGCATTGGGGGCCGGATCGGGCTTCGGGCTCGTATTCCCAAGCCGGCACCCAGGCTTGACCAGAGCAGCTCACTCGCGATTGCGCGCGCGCCGGGGCCGGCACAGCAATTCGAGTATCTGCGGCACCGCTGTGATCCTTCGCCGGTGATAACGCGTGAGGGCGCTCGCGAGCTCTCTGCCGTGTCCTGCCATGCAACAGCTGGCGAGCCCCTCGATTTCGGCCTCTATCGACGGCAGGATCCCAATCTCAACCAACCGGCAGGCGGCGAGCCGGTCGTTAAGTTGCTCGATCGCGCGCAGGTGCTCGCCGCTGCCGCTCTGCCGGGCGATGTGCCGGAACAGCCTGGCCGTCGCGGCCGGAACGTCATCCCGCGGCATCGGGTCGTCCGCCGGGTCCGCGCCAACGTGCCGCGCGGCGAGTGCCAGCAGCTGGCCGTTCCAGCCGTAGAGATCGCGCAGGCCCGCTTCGGTCAGCTGCGGAACGTGGAACCCGTTATGCTGCGGCGCCTCGACCAGCCGCTCGCCGACCAGCCGGTGCAGGGCGTCGCGCACCGGCGTGATGCTGGCCGCGAGTTCGGGTCCGAGGATCGCCGGCTCGAGCGGGCTGCCGGGCGCCAGCGAGCCCGAGGCCAGCCTGCGTTTGAGCTCGCGATGGACGCGCTCGAAGGTGCTGCCGGGGCTCATTGCATCGATCCCGCAGCCAAGGCGCGCTGGTCCGCGACATGCGCATCGATCAGCTCCTTCTGGTCTGGCCGCAAGGCATCCACCGCACCGAGCCGCGCCGGGTCCTCCGCGCCGAGGAGCACCGACGGACAGCGGCCCTCGTAATTGCCGAGGTTCGGGCGGTGCTGGCGGTAGCCGGCCAGCGCGGCGAGCGCCGGCGGGAGTTGCCGCGCGATCTGCGGCGGATAAGCCAGCCACTGATTCTCATAGGGCTTGAGCCAGCCCAGGCAGTAGCTGACGATCATGCCGCGACGCACGTCTGCGCTGCGATTGGCGCCTGCCCCGTGCAGGGTCGAGCCCAGGAACAGGAGCGCGTCACCGGGCTCGAGCTCGACGGCGAGCGGATCGCGGGCGGGTGTCGCGTCCAGCGCGGCCCTGCCATGGCTGTCCGGCCAAATGAGGGTTGCGCCATTCTCCTTCCGATAGCGCGTGAACGGCCACATCACGTTGACGAGATACTCGGTCTCGCCCTTGTCTGCCGCCCACATGTCCTGGTCACGGTGCGGCATTTGCGCGAGCGCGCCGGGATGGAGCGCGATCGCCTGGGTGAGGTTAAGCTGGATGCAATCGCACCAGGGCGCGAGCACGCGTTCGGCGATCTCGAGCACGACCGGGTCCATGACGAGGCTGGCGGCATGCGCGGAACGCGCGAGCAGCCTGCCGAAGCGCCGCGTCCGCTCGCCATAGAAGCCGCCCTCGCAGAAAGGCGTTTCGGCAAAATCCTGCGCGAGATCGGCATCAAGCCCTGCGATCCGCGCGGCGGGAATCGCCTCGGGAATGACGCACCAGCCTTGCTCGAGCAGGCGCTTTGTCCACGCCGCGATCGCCTCCTGCTCCGCCGACGGCGCCGCCTGCAGCACCGCCGACATCATGCCGCCTCCGCGCGAACAAACGCCGCCGTTTCGCGGATGCCCGCGCGCTCGAGAAGGGCTGGGGTTTCTTCGGTGATCTCGATGCACAGCGCACCCAGGGTCATGCTCCCGATCCGGCGCGGTGAGCCGAGCGGGCGGCAGCGCCAGCCAAAAGCGAGGATCTGCTGCAGCCAGCCCAACTCGGCGACGCCGGAATAGGTGCGAATCCCGTTTTCCAGCGCATGGCTGACGAGCGCGGTTACCAACGCGTCCCGATAGCGGCGGCGTTCGGCGGCGCATAGCTCGCGGTCGAGGCAGAAGCGGGTGATCTCCATGCGTCCGGAGCGCTCGGCGGCGCCTCGTCGCACAGTTCGGCGAACAGCGTGTCGAGGATGTGCGGCCGCACGGTCGGCAGCAAGCGCGCCGATGCGAGGTGGCGCTGGCCTGCATCGGCGAGGATCAGATAGCGCGCATGAATGTCGTCGAACTGGTCCAGCTCATAGCGATCGGCGAGGACCGGCAGGTCCCAGCCGAGCAGGTCGACGAACACGCGTTTGCGCGCCTCGAACATCGCCCGCATCACTTCGTCGCCCGCGCTCCGGGCGGGATCCACGGTTACCAGCATCACGACATGCTCCCTGACTGTTGGAAGCCGGCAGCATCGGTCTGGCGGGCAGGATCAGGCTATCCCCCAGAAATGGGGGATTTCACCGCCGCATCGCATCGGTGAAGGTGAGCGCCCCGTCATAGAGCGCGTAGATGCTGAGCTGGGTCCGGTTGAATACTCCGTACCGGCTGCGCGCCTGCTTCATGTACTGGATTGCGGTCTCATGCCCGATGCCCAGGATCTGCGCGGTTTCCCAGTCCGACTTTCCCCGCGCCGTCCAGAAGATGCAGTCGCGCTGACGATCGGTGAGCGGCGGCCGGCCGGGACCGACGCGGCGGATGCCGGACAGCCGGCGTGCGCCGTCGAATGCGACCGTACCGACATGCTGCGCGAGCGGAATCCACTCGCGGCGGATCGACTGGCCGCGCACCGTCGCGAACGAGCAGGAGCCGGTGGATTCGCCGGGCACATTCGCCGGAACGGTATAGCCTTCGCCGATGCCGGCGCGACGCGAACGCTCGAGGATGGCGAGGTCGCGGACGGTGAGGTTGATGATTTCGCCCAGCCGCGACCAGTGGAAGCCGGCGGTCGTCAGGTGGCTGGCCCGGTGCACCGGGTCCGAGGGGCCCAGCCGCTGCGCGTCGAAATACGCCTCCCAGTCGGCCGGATAATTGTGCAGCCGGATCGCCGGCTGCGGCGCACGCGGGAGATCGACATGGTGGGTCAGCGCGAAATGGCGGAAGCCCATGTCGCGCGCCATCGCGTCGAGGATCGCCTCCAGTTCGCCGAGGCTCACGGCGCGCTCCACGGCTGCGGAAAAGTCGTCTG
>Ga0247823_10003294_pt1 | contig 13109 bp, 10 predicted proteins | sample 13C_PalmiticAcid_2_FD_192426 | JGI IMG/M metagenome (GOLD analysis project Ga0247823, IMG submission 192426) | Soil microbial communities from agricultural site in Penn Yan, New York, United States - 13C_PalmiticAcid_Day30 | ecosystem: Environmental > Terrestrial > Soil > Agricultural land...
GCGATGGGAGCGTTGCGGGAGGGTCGGGACGAGCCCGACGAGCGGGAGCGGCAGCGCGAAGCCTATATGCGCCAGACGATCCGCAAGGCGCGCAAGGACGGTTTCGAGCGGATCGCCGTGGTGTGCGGGGCGTGGCACGTGCCCGCGCTGCGTGAGCCGCTGCCGCCCGCGGCGCACGACCAGCGAGTCCTCAAAGGACTACCGAAGCGCAAGGTCGCGTGCACCTGGGTGCCGTGGACCCACAGCAGGCTGGCCACGACCAGCGGCTACGGCGCGGGCATCACCTCGCCCGGCTGGTACCACCATCTGTTCACCGCCACCGACCACGTCACCGCGCGCTGGCTCACCGACGTCGCCCGCGTCCTGCGGACCGAGGACCTGCCGGTGTCGAGCGCGCACGTCATCGAGGCTGTCCGCCTCGCCGACACGCTCGCGGCCCTGCGCGACCGGGCCGTGGCGGGCCTGGCCGAGGTCACCGAGGCGACGCGGGCTGTGCTGTGTGGCGGCGACGAGCTCCAACTCGACCTGGTGACCCGGCGGCTGGTGGTGGGGGAGCGGCTGGGCACGGTCCCACCCGGCACGCCGCAGGCCCCGGTCGCCGCCGACCTGACCGCGCAGGCCCGCAGGCTGCGGCTCAAACGCGACCCGCTCGAACGCGAACTCGACCTCGACCTGCGTGACACGAACGGCGCCGAGAAGTCCCGCCTGCTGCACCGCCTGCGGATCCTCGGCATCGACTGGGGTGTGCCCGCGATGTCGGCGCGCCGCTCTAAGGGCACCTTCCGCGAGACCTGGGCGCTGTGCTGGGAACCCGGCTTCGAGATCGACCTCGTGGCCGCCGGGGTGCACGGCACGTCCGTGCTCGCCGCCGCCACGTCGGTCGTCCGAGCGCGGACCACCGCCGAGTCGACGCTGCCCGAGATCACCGGCGCCATCGAGGACTGCCTGCTCGCCGACCTGGCCGACGCGCTGCCAGAGGCCCTGACCGCGCTCGACACCCGGGCCGCCGCCGACGCCGACGCGACCGCGCTGATGGGCGCCCTGCCGCCGCTGGCCCGCGCCGCCCGCTACGGCGACGTCCGCGGCACTGACATCGCCGCGCTGACCGCCGTCAGCGAACGGATCCTCACCCGCGTCTGCGCCGGTCTGCCCCGCGCGGCGCACGGCATCGACGAGCAGGCCGCCGAGGAGCTGTGCAAGCTGGTCGACGGCGTCCACGAGGCCACGAGCCTGCTCGGCGACGCCGCGGCCGACCAGTGGCTGGCCGCGCTGGCCACCGTCGCCGCCCGCGACACCGCGCCGCCGCTGCTCGCGGGCCGGGTGACCAGGCTGCTGCACGACGCCGACCGGGTCGCCACCGACGACGTCGCGCTGCGGCTGGGTCGTGCACTGACCGCGGGCGTCCCGCCGCAGGCCGCGGCGGCGTTCATCGAGGGTTTCTTCGCGGGCGGCGCGCTGCTGCTCGTGCACGACGACACCCTGCTCGGCGTCATCGACCGCTGGCTGGCCGAGATCGCCGCCGACCAGTTCACCCAGGTGCTTCCGTTGCTGCGGCGGACTTTCGGCGCGTTCGCACCGCCCGAGCGCCGGGTGATCGGCGAGCGGGCGGCCGGTCGCACCAGCCGCGCCCAGAGCAGCACCGACTTCGACAAGGAACGGGCCGTCGCCGCGCTGCCGGTGCTGGCGACCCTGCTGGGAGTGGGCCGATGACCGACGAACGCCTGCGCCGCTGGCGGCTCGTGCTCGGTGGCGAAGAGGACGGCACCGGGGTCACGCTCGACGGCGATGACACCAAAATGGACGGTGTGCTCGGCGCTCTGTACCAGTCGGAGACCAACGACGACGCGCCGCGCCAGGCCGGGCTGGGCGCGTCGGCACCACGGGTCGCGCGTTGGCTGGGCGATATCCGTTCCTATTTCCCAAGTTCCGTCGTCCAGGTGATGCAGCGCGACGCCGTCGACCGACTCGGCCTGACCAGGCTGCTGCTCGAACCCGAGCTGCTGGCCGCGGTCGAACCTGACGTCCACTTGGTAGGGACGCTGCTGTCGCTCAACTCGGTGATGCCGGAGCGCACCAAGGAAACCGCGCGTGAGGTCGTCCGCAAGGTCGTCGACGAACTGGAAGGCAAACTCGCCGAGCCGACCAGGTCCGCCCTGCGTGGCGCGCTCGACCGGGCCGCCCGCACGGCGCGGCCGCGGCACGGCGACATCGACTGGGGCCGCACGGTCCGCGCGAACCTGCGCAACTACTCGCCGGAACTCCGGACCGTGGTTCCTGAGAAGCTGATCGGCTACGGCCGCCGCGGCCAGGCTGTGCAGCGCGACGTCATCCTCGCCATCGACCAGTCCGGCTCCATGGCCGAATCGGTCGTCTACGCGAGCCTGTTCGGCGCGGTCCTGGCTAGCATGCGGGCTTTGCGTACTTCGCTCGTCGCCTTCGACACGTCGGTGGTCGACCTGTCCGACCTGCTCGACGACCCGGTCGACGTGCTGTTCGGCACGCAACTCGGCGGCGGCACCGACATCAACCGCGCGCTGGCCTACTGCCAGGGGCTGATCACCAAACCGGCTGACACGGTGCTGGTCCTGGTGAGTGACCTGTACGAGGGCGGCAACCGCGAGGAGATGTTGAGCCGGATTCGAGCGATCGTCGAGTCGGGTGTGCGAGTGGTCGCGCTGCTCGCGCTGGCGGATTCCGGTGCGCCGTCATACGACCACGACAACGCGGCGGCGTTCGCGGCGCTGGGGGTGCCCGCGTTCGCCTGCACACCGGACAAGTTCGGTGACGTGATGGCCGCCGCGCTGCGCGGCGACGACGTGGTCGGGTGGAGCTGACTCAGCCGGAGGACGTGCGGCGGGCACCGCCCGCGCGCATCAGGTCCTCACGGGCACGGGCGATCCGCGACCGGACCGTGCCGATCGGGCAGCCGCAGATCTCGGCGACCTCGGTGTAGGACAGGCCCAGGACCTGGGTGAGCACGAGCGCCTCGCGGCGGTCTGCGGGCAGGTCGTCGAGCAGCAGGTTCATTTCGACCATGTCCTCGAACCCGGCCGCGCCGTCGTGCAATTCGGCGTGCCGGTTCTCCGCGGAGGTGGCCCAGTTGTCCGAGGTGACCGTGCGCGGCCTGCTGACCGCGGCGCGGACGTTGTCGACGGCGACCCGGCGCGCGATGGAGAACAGCCAGGTGCGGGCCGAGGACCGCGCGGCGAACCGCGGCAGGCTCGGCAGGGCCCGCAGGTAGGTCTCCTGGGTGAGGTCGTCGGCCAGGTCCACCGAGGTCAGGTGGGCTAAGAACCGCCAGACGTCACGCTGTGTGGCGCGGACGAACCGCTCCAAGGCGCGTCGGTCGCCGGATCCGGCGGCGAGCGCGCACACGGTCAGCTCGTCGTGATTGTTGCCCCCTGAGACTCCCACAACGCGCAGCGTAGCGGAGAAACCCGTGGGAACTTCGAGAGCCAGTCGAGCGACTATCCAACCGTGGACTGTGACCTGTGTCGCGAAGCCGTGTCCGCGCGGCTGGACAACGAAGCCGAGCCCGAAGGGGCCGCGGACGTCGACGAGCACCTCGCGCACTGCGCGGCCTGCCGAGCGTGGCAGGCGAGTGCCGTCGAGTTGACGCGTTCGCTGCGGGTGCGTCCCGCGGTCGCCGTGCCCGACCTGACCGCGGCGATCCTGGCCGCCGCGCCGCAGCGGACGCGGTCCTGGCCGAGGTACGCGCTGGGCTTGGTCGCCGTCGCACAGCTCACCCTGGCGATAGCGCAGATCGTCGGCGTCGACACGAACGCCAGCCACGTCGACCACGGTCACGCTGGCCCGTTCGCGGGTCACCTGTTCAACGAGAGCACCGCGTGGAACCTGGCCCTCGGGGTGGGTCTTGGCTGGGCGGCGCTGCGGCCGAAGGCGTCCTCCGGTTTGATCCCGGTGCTTTCGGGGTTCGTCGTGGTCCTGTTGGGCTACTCGGTATACGACTTGATCGCCGACGCGGTGCCGATGTCCCGTGTGGTCGGTCACGGGGTTCTGGTGCTGGCCCTGGCTTTGCTGCTGATCGTGCGGCACGACGCGGCGTCGCCGACGCCTGGGCATGGTGACGTCGTTGGTACGCCAGAGGATTACCGCGTCGACGGGTCTATATCCGCGCCACAGCAAGAAAAGAAGGGGTCGCGTAGGGGGCATTTGCGCCCCGCGGGCAGGCATCGTGCGGCATAGTTAGGAACAATTAACCAAGTGTCACCCGATTAGGTGAATAACTTCTCCCGAGAACCGCTAGCGTGGGGTCGCGGAGGGGGAGGTGGGGGGATGACGGAGGCGACAGTCACGCCGGAGCGGCAAGACCGATGGGGATTGGTTGCTGTAGCTGGGATCCTGTCCTTCGTGGCCATGCTCGACATGGGCATCGTCACGGTCGCGCTGGCCAAGATCGGCACCGAGTTACAGGTGTCGCCACAGGCCGCGCAGTGGGCGGTCTTGGGCTATCAACTGGTTGTGGTCGCGTTGCTGCTGCCGGTCGGCGGCTGGCTCGACGGCGCGGGACCGCGATCGGCTGTGCTGGTCTCGGTGACGGTGTTCGCGGGCGCCAGCGGTCTCGCCGCGCTGTCGCCCAACCTGACCTGGCTGATCGCCGCTCGGGTCGTGCAAGGCGCGGCTGCGGCGGTGCTGTTCGTCCTGATGCCGGTGCTGGCGGCCAAATCCGTACGTCCTGAGCTGCGTGGCCGCGCGATGAGCGTGCCCGCGACACTCGGCCCGCTGGGCGCCGTGCTCGGCCCCGCGGTCGGCGGTGTGCTGCTCGACAACTGGGGCTGGCAGTCCATCTTCCTGGTCAAGATCCCGTTCTGCCTTGTGGGCCTGCTGGTCACCTGGCGGATCGCGCCGCGCGGCGCGGGCCTGTCCGCGCCGACCAGGGCCGCGTTCGTCGACGCGGGACTCATCGGATCCGCTGTCGCCGCCGTGCTTCTCGCGCTCACCTTCGCTCCCGACTCGCCCGCCTGGCTGCTGCTCGCCGTGGTCGCGGTCCCGACCGCGGGTGCCTGGTTGCGCCGGGACAGTGGCAAGCGGGTCACCGGGACAATCGCCGCGGGCCTGTGGCGGGTCGACGGAGCCGTGTTCGCCATCGCCGCCGCCTTCGGCGTCATGCACTACCTCGTGGCCCTGCACCTGCAGCGCGACATCGGCGTCAGCGCGACCGAGACCGGTCTGACCGTGATCGCGTTTCCGGTGGCGATGGCGTTGGCGGGCCCACTCGGCGGCAGGCTCGCCGACCGATTCGGCCACCGCCCAGTCGCCATCGCGGGCGCCTCGACCACCACTCTCGGACTCGTGCTCCTTGTCGTCGCGGGCACCGATTGGACACCCGCCGACGTCGCCTGGCGGATGGCGGTCGCGGGCCTCGGCATGGGGCTCTACGGCGGGCCGTCGCAGGTGATGGCCATGGCCACCGCCCCGGACCGGATGGGCACCGCGAGTTCGGCGGTGCAGGTGGCCCGGAGTCTCGGCTTCACCGTCGCCCCGGCGCTCGCCACCGCGGCATGGGCCATGGCGGGCGAGGCGGGCGCGGGCACCACCGCCGGACTGGTCATCGCCGCGGGCGCGGCCGGTCTCGGCGTCATCCTGCTGACCTCCACGCGAACCGGCCGCTGACCCCAGCGGCCGATCCATCGAACCTAGGGGAGTTCCCGCATGTGCGGAATAACCGGCTGGGCGTCGTTCGACCGCGATCCCGGCGCCGATCCGGCGGTCATCGCGGACATGACGGCCACCATGGCCAAGCGCGGCCCCGACGATTCGGGCACCTGGTGCGGACGCCACGCCGCGTTAGGCCACCGCAGGCTGTCGGTGATCGACCTCGACGGCGGCGCGCAGCCGATGACCACCGTCCACAACGGACAGGACATCGCGCTGACCTACAGCGGCGAGGTGTACAACCACCACGACCTGCGGCGTGAGCTGACCGCGCTGGGCCACACCTTCCGCACCCGCAGCGACACCGAGGTCGTGCTGCGCGCGTATGTCCAGTGGGGCGAGGCGCTGGCCGACCGCCTTGTCGGCATGTACGCCTTCGCCATCTGGGACGCCCGCGAGGAGAAGCTGGTCCTGGTCCGCGACCGGCTCGGCGTCAAACCGCTGTTCTACGCCGAGGTCCGCGCCGGGATCGTGTTCGGCTCCGAGCCCAAGGCGCTGTTCGCCCACCCGGAGGTCAGCCCGCGCATCGACGCCGATGGGCTGCGCGAGGCGTACAGCCTGCTGTTCAACACCGGCCCGACGGTCTGGGCGGGTGTGCGCGAGGTACCGCCGGGTGTCGTGGCTTCGTTTGACCGCAACGGCTACCGCGAACGCGTGTACTGGCAGCTTGAGGCGGGCACCCACGCCGACGAACTGGACACCTCGATCGAGACCGTCCGCGCGCTGCTCAACGACGCCGCCCGCGGCCAGCTGGAGTCCGACGTCCCGCGCTGCAGTCTGCTGTCCGGCGGCATCGACTCCACCGTGATCACCGCGATCCTCGCCGACGAGCTGCGCCGCACCGAGGGCGGCAAGATCCGCTCCTACGCCGTGGACTACTCCGACCAGGCCGAGAAGTTCACCGGCGACGTGCTGCGCACCGGCCACGACACCCCGTTCGCCGCCGAGGCGGGCGAGTTCATCGGCACCGAGCACAGCACCGTAGTGCTCGACCCGCGCGCGCTGCTCGACCTCGACCACCGCCGCGCGGTCGTGGAGTGCCGCGACTCGCCGATCGGCGTCGGCGACATGGACACGTCGCTCTACCTGCTGTTCGGGCGAATCCGTCAGCACTCGACGGTCGCGCTTTCCGGTGAGGCGGCCGACGAGGTGTTCGGCGGCTACCCGTGGTTCCACAAGCCGGAGGCGCTCAACGCGCCGACTTTCCCATGGCTGCTGGTCGTCAAGGACGAGGCCGCCATGCCGATGAACCCCGATCTGAACCTGCGGATCCCCGAGTTCCGTGCCGACACCTACGCCGCCGCGATCGCCGCCGTGCCGCCAAGCGAGAGCACTGATCCGCTGGAGCGCAGGCAGCGGGAGATGCAGCACCTGTCGATGACGCGGTGGCTGCGCCAGCTCTTGCACCGCAAGGACCGCCTGAGCATGGCCCAGGGCCTGGAGGTCCGGGTCCCGTACTGCGACCACCGCCTCGTCGAGTACGCCTACGCCACACCGTGGGCGCACAAGAGCCACGACGGCCGGGAGAAGAGCCTGCTGCGGTCGGTCGGCCACGGCATCGCGCCGGACTCGGTGCTGTACCGGCCGAAGAACCACTATCCAGCCACGCACCACCCGGACTACAACCGCGGCCTGCAGGATATGGCACGGGACGCGCTCACTGTCGACACCGTGCGCGCGCTGGTGGACGAGACGCAGATCAAGACGTGTCTCGACGTCGCGCCGGAAGAACTGCCGTGGGGGCACCGGCTGCGCTTGGAGCGAGTGGTCGACCTGGCCCTGTTCCTCGACATCCACAAGCCCGAGCTGACGGTCTGACCCGGAGGACGACGATGATCGACGACGAACCCATCGAGATGTTCGGGCGCGAGTACAAGCGCGATCCCTACGAGCTCTACCGCAAGATGCGCGACGAGGGTCCGGTGCACCGGGTGCTGTTTCCCAGTGGCGTCAAGGCGTGGCTGGTCACCGGCTACCAGGCGGCCCACGACGCCCTCAACGACGACCGCCTCGGCAAGCACCACTCGCGCGGCAACGCGAAATGGCGGGAGCGGGCGGCGATCATGCCCGAGCCGCAGCACTCGCAGCTGCAGGTCCACCTGCTGCACCAGGACCCGCCGAAGCACACGTCGATGCGCAAGCTCGTCACCGACGGCTTCGCCCCGCGCCGGATCGAGGCGCTGCGGCCACGGCTGCAGGAACTGGCCGACGCACTGATCGACGCGATGCCGTCGACGCCAGAGGTCAGCATGGACCTGGTTGCGTGCTTCGCCGCGCGCTTCCCGTTCCAGGCGCTCGCCGAGGTCATCGGCCTGCCGCCCGAGCTGGCGGCCAGGTTCAAGCGCGAATGGGGCAAGGTCGTGGCCCCGGTCGGCCCGACCGACCCACGCCGCGCGGAGTACGAGGGCCTGCTGCGCGGACTCCAGGGCTACATCGCCGAGGTCGTCGCCCACCTGCGGGACAACCCGGATGACGCGCTCCTGAGCAAGCTCGTCGGCGCGCACGCCGCCGGTGAGCTGAGCCAGGCCGAACTGGACTCGATGATCTTCCAGCTGCTGGTCGCGGGTCAGGAGCCGGTGACCAACCAGATCACCACCGCGATCATGGCGATGGTCCGCCACCCGGAGAAACTGGCCGTGCTGCGCGCCGACTCGTCGCTGCTCCCGCAGGCGGTCGACGAGCTGCTCCGCTACGACAGCGCCTTCGAGCTGACCACGTGGCGGTTCTTCACCGAGGACTCGGACCTGCACGGCACCACGATCCCCGCGGGCGACTCGGTGATCGTCTCGCTGTGCGCGGCCAACCGCGACGAACGCCGCTTCGCCGACGCCGACGAACTCGACCTGACCCGCAGCCCCAACCCGCACCTGGCCTTCGGCCACGGCATCCACTTCTGCCCGGGCGCCGCCTTGGCTCGTCTGGAACTGCAGATCGCCATCGGCACGCTCATCGACCGGCTGCCCGGCCTTCGACTCGCGGTGCCCGAGGACAAGATCGAGTGGGTGGGCGCGGTGCTCGCCCGCGGCACGACTTCCCTGCCCGTCAGCTACACCGAGCGAATCTGACCCGGAAATCCGTTTCGTCCCACCGTGTCGGCGGTTCCGCGCCGACGCGGCGATACCACCTGCCCAAGTGGAGGAACACCCAAGATGACCACGTCACCGTCGACGGTCCCAGCCGCCGCGCCGTCCACCGCGGACTTGGAAACCTGCGCGGCGATCCTCGAACTGCTCTACCCCGTGCGCCGCGCCGCGGACCCGGATGCCCCGAACACGCCGGAGGCCTTCGGCGAACAGATCAGCCAGCTGCTCGACTTCGTCTCCGTCGGCGAGCCGGTGATGTTCACCCTGCCCGGCTTCCCATGCAAGTCACCCAATCCGGCGAAGGTGCTGGGCGACCTGCCAGACGAGGGGGAACGCCTGTCGCTGCGATTCCTCGATGAGCTTTGCGCGTCGGTGCAGGCGGTATATGCGCCGGGCGCGCGACTCGTCATCTGCTCGGACGGCCACATCTTCGGTGATGTCATCGGGGTCGCCGACGATCGAGTGGACGCATACTCGGAGGAACTCCGCCAGCTGATGGCGAAGGAGGAACTGACGCGGCTGTCCCTGTTCAATCTGCAAGACATCTACCCTGGGTTGAGTTACGACGAGAAGCGGCACCGGGTCACGGTCGCCTACGCTCCAACTGTCGCGCAGTTACGTGAAGAGGTCATGACGGACGAGTCGACTTTGCGACTCTATCGCGGGATCACCCGGTTCCTGGTCGACGACACGGCGCACTGGACCGGCTCGAAGTCGGCGCTGCAGCGCGAGTGCCGCACCCGAGCTTACGAGGTGATCGCGCGCAGCCGGGCGTGGGGGGACCTGATCGCGGCCTACCACCCGCGGTCGTTCCGGCTGTCGATCCACCCCCAGCCCGCGGGCGCGGCCAAGTTCGGCATCCGGCTGCTCGACGCGCCGGACGCCTGGATGACGCCGTGGCACTCGGTGCTGGTCGAGGAGCCTGGGCAGGCTCCTCGACTGGTGCGCCACAAGGACGCCGCCGAACTCGGTGAACTCGTGAAGGTGGACGGCAGGCCGAGCCATTTCCGAATCAATCGGTAGCAACGCAGGGCGTGCGCGAGGCGGGACGCACACGATAGCCGCGCCGACGCGGCCCCTGGCGGCACGGCCGGATCACCCGAATACGCCCAGTATGAGGCCGATCCGGCCGCACCACCAGGAATCACGCCGATCACGGCTATCGCGCACGCCCCGCCTCGCGCACGCCCTGATGGTCGAACGCGATCAGCGGATCGCCCGTCAGCGGGTGCTCGACCACCGCGGCCCGCACGCCGAACACCTCGGCGAGCAGGTCGACGGTGAGCACGTCGCGGGGCTTGCCCGAGTCCACGACCTGACCGTCGCGCAGCACGTGCAGCCGATCACACAGGCTGGCCGCGGCGTTCAGGTCGTGCAGGGCGATCAGCGTGGTGCGGCGGTGCTGACGCAGCAGGCCGAGCAGGTCGATCTGGTGACGCAGGTCCAAGTGGTTGGTCGGCTCGTCGAGCACCAGCACGTCCGGTTCCTGCGCGAACGCCCGCGCCAGCAGCACCCGCTGCCGTTCACCACCTGACAGCGCGGAGAACGAGCGCCCGGCCAGCTCGGTCACCCCGACCTGCGCCATCGCTTCGGCGATGATCCGCCGGTCGCGGTCGTCGTCGCCCGCGAACGCGCGCTTGTACGGCGTGCGGCCCATCGCGACGACCTCCAGCACGGACAGCTCGAAGTCACTGCCGCGTTCCTGGGGGAGCGCGGCGACATGCCGGGCCGCCTCGGTGGCCGACATCGCCCGCAGGTCGCGCCCGTCGAGCAGCACGCGTCCGGAGGTCGGCTTGAGGTGGCGGTAGACCGTGCGCAGCATGGTCGACTTGCCGCTGCCGTTGGGTCCGACGACGCCGACGATCTCGCCAGGCTCGGCGATCACGTCTACCCCGGAGACGACCGTGCGCCCGGCCAGGGCGACGACAAGGTCCTCGATGGCGATCCTCACGCGCGCTCCAGCCGTCGGTCCAGCAGGTACAGCAGCGTCGGGGCGCCGATGAGCGCGGTGACGACGCCGATCGGGAGTTCCTGGTCGGACAGCGCGACTCTGGCCGCGATGTCGACCACCACGAGCAGCACCGCGCCGGTCAGCGCGGAGATCGGCAGCAGCCTGCGGTGGTCGCCGCCGACGACGAGCCTGCACACGTGCGGCACCATCAGCCCGACGAACCCGATCGCGCCGGACACCGCGACGAGCACGCCGGTCAGCACGCTGGTGACGACGAACAGCTCCCGGCGCAGCCTGCCGACGTCGATCCCCAAGCCCGCCGCGGTCTCGTCGCCCATCAGCAGCGCGTTGAGGCCGCGGGCGCGCGCCTGTAGCAGCAGGAATCCCAGCACCACCACGATCGCGGGCAGCGCCAGGACAGACCACTTGGCCCCGCTGAGGCTGCCCATCAGCCAGAACAGGACGCCGCGGGTCTGCTGCTCGTCGGCGGTCTGCAGGACCAGGTAGCTCGTCGCGCCCGCGAGGAACTGCCCGATGCCCACCCCCGCCAGCACGAGCCGAAGCGGGGAGAAACCGCCGCCGCGTCGGGCCAGGGCCCAGACCAGGGCGAACGAGCCGAGCGCGCCGAGGAACGCCGCGGCGGACAGGCCGAGTCCGAGGACACCGCCCGCGGTCGCGCCGAACACGATCACCGCGACCGCGCCGAGCGACGCGCCGGAGGAGATGCCGAGCAGGTACGGGTCCGCCAAGGGGTTGCGGACCAGTGCCTGCACGGCGGTCCCGACCAGGCCGAGCCCGGCGCCGACCACGGCGGCGAGCAGCGCGCGCGGCACGCGCAGCTGCCAGACGATCAGGTCAGGGGTCCCGGGCACCGGCTTGGTGCCGACCAGGTGGCCGACCACGATCGACCACACCTGGCCGAGCGGGACGAAGCTCGACCCGACCGCGGTGGCCAGCGCCAGCCCCGCGACCAGCGCGACCACGAGAACGGTCGCCACCAGTCCCGCGCGCACCTTCGGCACCGCCGGAAGCTGCGCGCGGTCCTGGCGGGGAAGCGATTCGACCGCCACGGGTCAGCCCTGTGCGACGATCACGTCGGGGTGGATGGTCTTGGCGATCTGGACCACGGCGTCGGCGTTGCGCACGCCCGCGATCGTCGTCGTCTCGGACCCGACCCTGACGAACCGGCCCTGCTTGACCGCGTCGAGGCCCGCGGTGGCGGGGAACTCGCGCAGGAACTTCTCGGCCTCGGCGAACGCGGCCTCGTTCTCCTGCTTGCTGCCCTTGTCCCGCACGCCCAGCTGGATCCACTGTGGATCGCCCGCCACGACCTGCTCCCAGCCGACCGGCTTGAAGTCCGCGTCGCAGTCGGCGAACAGGTTCTTGGCTCCCGCCAAGGTGATCACCGCGTTGGCGACCTGCTTGCCGCACACCGCGATCGGCTGGTCGGTGCCCGCGTCGAAGTCGAAGAAGAAGTACGACGGGCGCTTGTCCTGGGGCAGCTTGGCCACCGCCTCGGTCACCTTGGCGACCTTCGCGCGCATGTCGCGCACGAGCTCGTCAGCCTTGGCGCCGGTCCCGGTCACCGCGCCGAGGCGCTTGATGTCTTCTTCCACAGTGGACAGATCGGTGAGCGTGGCGGGCGCCTTGGCCGCGCACGCGGTCGACTTGAGATAGATGTGCTTGATGTCGGCCGCGGCGAACTCCTCCTCGCTGGGCGGGCCGCCCATGCCGCCCATCGAGCCCATGTCGGCGAACGTGTCGACGTAGAGCTGCGCGCCAGAGCCGAGGAGCTTCTCCTTCGGGATCACCATCTCGCCGAGCACGGGCACCTTCTCGCCCGCCGCGCGGATCGCCTCGGGCAGCGTGCCCTTGGCGGGCGGGAAGCCGGTGCCGACCACCTTGTCGCCCGCGCCGAGCCAGAACAGCAGCTCCAGGCTCGAGCCGTTGCTGGTGACGATGCGCTGCGGTGCGGCGTCGAACGTGACCTTCTTGCCCGCGCAGTCGTCCAGCGTCGTCGGGAAGCCGCTGGTCTGCGCCGCGGGGGCGGAGTTGGTCGCCTCCGGCGCCGCGGGCGAGCACGCGGTCGCCCCGACCGCCGCCGCCCCGATCACCAGTGCGCTGAGCACGCGAGAACGCATGAAGACCCCTTGTTTGGTTCGACAGTCGACCACTAGTCACAGCACTAGTCGGGCGTGGGTCGCTGGAAGTTCCTGGCGTAGGGGGGTCCCGCCCGAATGGCCCCGGACGATCGGCGCAGCCCGGTAGGCCGTTGGCCGTAGCCCGGCGTGACTACTGGGAATACGGGATGCCGAACGTCGCCCTTGTCCGGTTCCGCCCTATCCTCTGCGCTGTGGAGGGCCGGAGTCGGACACGCGTCGTCGGGCGGGCGGGCAGGC
>Ga0247823_10003295_pt1 | contig 13103 bp, 18 predicted proteins | sample 13C_PalmiticAcid_2_FD_192426 | JGI IMG/M metagenome (GOLD analysis project Ga0247823, IMG submission 192426) | Soil microbial communities from agricultural site in Penn Yan, New York, United States - 13C_PalmiticAcid_Day30 | ecosystem: Environmental > Terrestrial > Soil > Agricultural land...
CTGCTGGAAACGCTGCTGGCGCTGGACGGCATCACCAAGAAGAACGGTTTCCTCGAATCCACTCTCTGAGCTGAGCACACGACACGATGACCCAGATCGCCAAGATCCACGCCCGCGAAATCCTTGATTCCCGCGGTAATCCGACCCTCGAAGCCGAGGTCACGCTGGAAGACGGTTCCTTCGGTCGTGCCATGGTGCCGTCCGGCGCCTCGACCGGTACTAAGGAAGCCGTGGAACTGCGCGATGGCGACAAGACGCGCTACCTGGGCAAGGGCGTGCGCAAGGCGGTGGAGAACGTCAACACGACGATCGCCACAGCACTGAAGGGCTTCGATGCCGTCGATCAGGAAGGACTGGACCGCCGTCTGATCGACCTGGACGGTACCGAAAACAAGGGCCGCCTGGGCGCCAACGCGCTGCTGGGCGTGTCGCTGGCCAACGCGCATGCGGTGGCCGCTTCGAAGAAGCAGCCGCTGTGGCAGTACCTCGCCACCGGCGACGTGACCCTGCCGGTGCCGATGATGAACATCATCAACGGCGGCGCGCACGCGGACAACAACGTGGACTTCCAGGAGTTCATGGTGCTGCCGGTCGGCTTCGATTCGTTCGCCGAGTCGCTGCGCGCCGGCACCGAGATCTTCCACTCGCTGAAGTCGGTGCTGAAGGGCCATGGCCTGAGCACGGCGGTGGGCGATGAGGGCGGCTTCGCTCCCGACTTCCGCAGCAACGTGGAAGCGCTGGACACCATCCTCGAGGCGATCGGCAAGGCCGGTTACACCGCAGGCGAGGACGTGTTGCTGGGCCTGGACGTGGCTTCCAGCGAATTCTTCGACAACGGCAAGTACCACCTGGTGGGTGAGAACAAGCGCTTGACCAGCGAGCAGTTCGTCGACTTCCTCGCCGACTGGGCCGCGCAGTACCCCATCATCACCATCGAAGACGGCCTGGCCGAGGACGATTGGGCGGGCTGGAAGCTGCTGACCGACCGGATCGGCAAGAAGGTGCAGCTGGTTGGCGACGATCTGTTCGTCACCAATCCGAAGATCTTCAAGGAAGGCATCGAGTCCGGCACCGCCAACGCGATCCTGATCAAGGTCAACCAGATCGGCACGCTGAGCGAGACGCTGGAAGCGATCTCGATGGCGCATCACGCGGGCTATGCGGCGGTCGTGTCGCACCGCTCCGGCGAGACCGAGGACACCACCATTGCCGATATCGCGGTGGCTACCACGGCCACTCAGATCAAGACCGGTTCGTTGTGCCGCAGCGACCGCGTGGCCAAGTACAACCAGTTGCTGCGGATCGAAGAAGCGCTGGGCAGCAAGGCGCGCTACGCTGGCCGCAACGCCTTCGTCTCGCTGAAGAAGTAATCCATGCGCAAGGCGCCCTGGCTCCTGCTGGTGCTCGTGCTGCTGCTGGGATGGCTGCAGTACAAGTTCTGGTTCGGCGTCGGCAGTTCGGGCCAGGTCGTCGCGCTGGAACAGCAGGTCGAGGTGCAGAAGCGCGAGAACGCAGGCCTGCAGGAACGCAACGACGCGCTCGCCGCCGAAGTCGAGGACCTCAAGTCCGGCGAATCGGCGGTGGAGGAGCGTGCCCGCAGCGAGCTGGGCATGATCAAGCCGGGCGAGAAGTTCTACCGCGTGGTCGAACCGGTCCCAACCGCGCCCACCAGCGATGCGGCTGCGTCCGAGACCGACGAAGAGGCCGCGCCCTGATGGCGGGTGTCTGGGCGGTGGTGCCCGCCGCCGGTCGCGGTACCCGGTTCGGGAGCGAGCTGCCTAAGCAGTACCTGAGCGTGCGCGATCGTCCGCTGATCGCCTGGACGCTGCAGGCGCTGTTCGCGCACGACGCGGTGGAAGGCGTGGTGGTGCCGGTGTCGGAGAACGATCCGGACTGGCCGGGCTGGAGCGAATACGACGGGCGACCCCTGATCACCTGCACCGGGGGCGCGACGCGCGCCGCGTCGGTGCTGGCCGGGCTGCAGGCGCTGCCGGCCAGTGTGCGTGCAGATGACTTCGTCCTGGTGCACGACGCCGCGCGCCCGAACCTCGGACGCGAAGACCTGGCGCAGTTGCTGGAGCGCGGGCGGAACGATCCCGTCGGCGCCATCCTGGCCGCCCCCGTGCGCGACACGCTCAAGCGTGCCGGCGATGACGGCGGCATCGACGGCACCGAGCCGCGCGAACGCCTTTGGCGCGCCTTCACCCCGCAATTGTTCCGCCGCCTGCAATTGACGCGCGCGCTGGAAGCGGCGACCGCCGACGGCATCGAAGTGACCGACGAGGCCATGGCAATGGAGCGGCAGGGCCTGCGGCCGTTGCTGGTAGAGGGCGCGGAAAGCAACTTCAAGATCACCACGCGCGCGGACCTCGAGCGGTTCGAGTTCGAGCTTGCGCGTCGCGCCTGACCGATACGGGATTGCCATGCCTGACACCTTGAACATCCGCATCGGCCAGGGCTTCGACGTGCACGCCTTCGGCGAGGGCGACCACATCATGCTCGGAGGCGTACGCCTGCCGCACGTGCGCGGCGTGCTGGCCCACAGCGATGGCGATGTCGTCCTGCATGCGTTGTGCGATGCCATGCTGGGCGCGCTGGCACTGGGCGATATCGGCAAGCATTTTCCACCGTCCGACGATCGCTGGAAGGGCGCCGACAGCCGCGCTTTCGTGCGCCACTGCGACGCCCTGCTGCGCGAGCGCGGCTGGCGCGTGGGCAATGCCGATGTCACCGTCATCTGCGAACGCCCGAAAGTCGGTCCGCACGCCGACGCGATGCGCGCCTGCGTGGCGGAGGATCTGTCCATCGATGCCGATGCGGTCAGCATCAAGGCCACGACCACCGAGACGCTCGGCTTCACCGGTCGGGGCGAGGGCATCGCCGCGCAGGCCGTGGTACTGCTGGTGAAGGCGTGAGCGAAACCTTGCCGCGCGCGTTCGGCGCACCTGTGCTGACGGCGCGTTTCCGCAGCACGCCCGAGGACTTCTTCGTCGAGGAGCTCCCGGGCTTCGAACCCTCGGGCGAAGGCGAGCACCTGCTGCTGACGGTTGAGAAGCGTGGTATGAACACCGCCTTCGCGGCCAAGCGCATCGCGGGCTGGGCGGGCATCGCCGAGATGGGCGTCGGCTACGCGGGCTTGAAGGATCGGCACGCCGTCACCCGCCAGCGTTTCAGCGTGCACCTGCCGCGTAAGGTGGCGCCGGACCTCGCCAGCCTGGTGTCGGACGACCTGAAGGTCATCGACGCGTCTTGGCATGCGCGCAAGCTGCCGCGGGGCGCACTGGCCGGCAATCGCTTCGAACTGGTATTGCGCGACGTGGCCGGCGACCGGGATGCCATCGATGCGCGGCTCGGCGAGATCGCGGCGCAGGGATTGCCGAACTGGTTCGGCGAGCAGCGCTTCGGTCGCGATGGCGGCAACGTGGCGGCGGCGTTGGCGATGTTCGCCGGTCGCCGGGTGCGACGCGATCAGCGCTCGATGCTGCTGTCGGCGGCGCGCTCGGAACTGTTCAACCGCGTACTCGCGGCCAGGCTCGCGGACGGCAGCTGGAACCGCGGCCTCGACGGCGAGGTATGGATGCTCGCCGGCAGCCGCAGCGTGTTCGGCCCTGAGCCGTGGAGCGAGGCGCTGGCGCAGCGGTTGGCGGACTTCGATATCCATCCGACCGGCCCGTTGTGGGGGCAAGGTGAATCGCGTGCCCAGGCTGCCGCGCGGGCGCACGAAGACACCGCGATGCTTGCCGACGATGCGCTTGCGCTGAAGGCGGGCTTGGAACGCGAAGGGCTTCGCCAGGAACGCCGCGCGCTTCGGCTCCGGCCCGAAGGATTGGCGTGGGAATGGACCGATCCAGGCACACTGCGGCTGGCGTTCGCGCTCCCGCCCGGCAGCTATGCGACGGGCGTGCTGCACGAACTGGGGGACGTCGGCGAAGCGTCCCGCTCCTGAGCCGTTCGTCGGAAAGCGCAACGCAGCACTGGCAGCGTGGATAGGCGGGCGTATAAGCGGAAACAGCGGCGGCGGATCGCCTCATCGCCGGCCGTGAGGGTCGTAGATCGTTCCCGCTTCCAGGAGGTCGCCATGAGTCGCCTCAACTGCCTTGCCTGTGCCCTGTTCCTCACCGTATCGCTCGTGGGCTGCGCCAGCACCCAGACGGCGCGTACGTCGGATGCGCCGCTCATGCAGCGCAAGACGCAGGTGGATGAAGATTACGTGGGTTACGTCAACACCGTAGCCAAGGTGCGCGGTACCCGCGTGGTGTGGGTCAATCCGCCAACGAAGACGGTAATGGTGCCGATCGCGGCCGCCCACTGACCGTCCGCTACGCGCTCAACGGCGCGCCAGCAGCACCAGCACGGCACCGGTGCCGCCCTGTGTAGGCGGCGCCGAATGAAAGGCCAGGACGTCCGCGCGCTGGCGCAGGATGCGGTCGACCACGTTCTTCAGCACCGGTGCACCCGCATCCGAACGCGCACCCTTACCGTGGATGATGCGGACGCAACCATGATCGTGCTGGTGCGCTTCCGCCAGGAAATGTCGCATCAGTCCTTCTGCCTGCAGGGCCGTGGCCCCGTGCAGGTCCAGTTCGTCCTGGGCCGAGAACTGGCCGCGCTTCAATCGCTGGAAGACCCGAGGCGGTACCGTGTCGCGCCGATGGCTGAGCACATCGCCCGCCGCAACGAGATCCAGGGCATCCAGGCCACGCTGGAACTCACTCCGCGCGTCCAGCTCATCCCGCTCAGCCATACGCGCACGGGGCTTCGGTGGCGCCTTGCGGGGCGGCAGCGGGGCGTCGTCCAGCCGGCGCACGTCGCCGATCGCGTCGCGAAACAGGGCGGCATCGTCGTCGTCGGGGGGCGAGGGCTTGACCATGCCGCCAGCGTAGCGGCATCACCGGATCGCGACCAGATCGCGCGAGTGCGGCAAGCGTAGGCGCGGTTCCGGTATCATGGGGCCGTCCCTGAGGAAACCCATGCGCGTACTGGTCAGCAACGACGACGGCGTCGACGCCCCCGGCATCCGAATCCTGGCAGAGGGCCTGCGCAGCGCGGGCCACGAAGTGTATGTGGTCGCACCCGACCGCGACCGTTCCGGTGCCAGCAACTCGCTGACGCTCGATCTGCCGATCCGGCTCAAGCGCATCGATCACTACACCTGCAGCATCGCGGGCACGCCCACCGACTGCGTTCACCTCGCGCTGACCGGCATGCTGGAGTTCGAGCCGGACATCGTAGTGTCGGGCATCAACAACACCGCCAATCTGGGCGATGACGTGATCTACTCCGGCACCGTGTCGGCGGCGATGGAAGGTCGCTTCCTCGGCCTGCCGGCCGTGGCGATGTCGCTGGCCAGCAAGAATCACGATGCGAAGCACTACGAAACCGCCGCGCGCGCCGCGGTGGAGATCGTGGCGCGCCTGAAGGCCGACCCGTTGCCGGCCGACACCATCCTCAACGTCAACGTGCCGGACCTGGCATGGGCCGACGTACGCGGCTTCGAAGTCACCCGCCTGGGCAACCGTCACCGTTCCGAAGCCTGCGTGCCGCAGCCGGATCCGCGCGGCAACACCGTGTACTGGATCGGGCCGGCCGGCCGTGAGCAAGACGCGGGTCCGGGCACCGATTTCCATGCCGTGCGCACCGGGCACATCTCGATCACGCCGATCCACGTGGACCTGACCCGCTACCAGGCGCTGGAGAAGGTCGCCAGTTGGGTAGGCGGACTGACGGCGGCCTTGGAGGATTCGGCGTGACGCCGCGCTTGCGGCTGCAGCCCGAAGCCGTGGGGATGGGCATGACCTCTCAGCGCGTGCGCGACCGCTTGGTCGAACGCCTGCGCGAATCCGGGATCGCCGACGAGCGCGTGCTCAACGCCATCCGCACGCTGCCGCGCCATCTGTTCGTCGATGAAGCGCTGGCGACGCGTGCCTACGAAGACACCGCGCTGCCGATCGGCCACAGCCAGACCATTTCCCAGCCATGGGTGGTCGCGCGCATGACCGAAGTGCTGCTGCAGAACGCGCCGAAGAAGGTGCTCGAGATCGGCACCGGTTCCGGTTACCAGGCCGCGGTGCTCGCGATCCTCGGGCTGGAGGTGTACACGGTCGAGCGCATCGGCGACCTGCTGCGGCAGGCACGCAAGCGCCTGCGCCAGCTGGGCATGAACGTGCGCAGCAAGCACGACGACGGCCGCATCGGCTGGGACGAGCATGGTCCGTACGACGGCATCATCGTCACCGCTGCCGCGCCGGCGCTGGTGCCGGTGCTGGTCGATCAGCTCGCCGTGGGCGGGCAGCTGGTCGCGCCCGTCGGCGGCAGCGGTTCGCAGTCGCTGGTACGGCTGGTGAAGCGCGAGGACGGCAGCGTCGAGGAAACCACGCTGGCGCCCGTCGTGTTCGTCCCGCTGCTGTCGGGCACGCTGGACTGATGCCATGACCGAGACGCCACACACCGGGACCATCGACCCGGCTGCTTCGCTGGGTCAGCAGCTCGAGGACATCATCGAACGGCTGCCGCCGGATACCTTGAGCCTCGGTGAATTGCTGGAGGTCTTCAGCGACGAAGGTCTGCTGCTGCTCACGATTCTGCTGACCCTGGTGTTCCTGATTCCCGTATCGATTCCTGGCGTGAGCACGGTGTTCGGTGCGGCCATCCTGCTGGTCGGCATCAGCCGGCTGTTCAATCGGCCGCTGTGGCTGCCGGCACGCGTGAAGCACAAGGCATTGCCCGCCGACCGGCTGCGACCGGGCCTGACGGGTGGGCTGGTGTGGGTGCGCCGGATGGAGAAGATCAGCCGGCCGCACCGGCTGCGTTTCTTCGTCGACGGCCCGGGGCAGGGAGTATTCAACAATCTGGCCTTCATCCTGGCGGCGTTGCTGCTGATGGCGCCCTTCGGATTCGTTCCGTTCAGCAACACCCTGCCAGCCTTGGCTCTGCTGCTTTACGCCATCGGTTTCATCCAACGCGATGGCGGTGCGATCCTGCTGGGCCATCTGGCGAACATCGGGACGATCATCTACTTCAGCGTGCTGATCGGCGGCGGTGGGGTGGCGGTACGCGAACTCTTCCAGCGGCTGACCGGCTGACGCCGCGGCGCCGCGCCCAGCGAGGACACGACGAAACGCATGACCACGACGCATCGCACCGGCTTCCGCATGACGCGCGCCTTCCTGATCGGCCTGGCCGTGGCGATGCTCGCCGCCTGTTCGACCACCGTCGTGCGTGAGCCCGGTGCGTCGTCCTCGACGCGTCCTTCTTCGCAGGCCAAGCCCGGCGCCACCGTGCGCGTGCAGCGCGGCGACACGTTGTACGGCATCGCCTTCCGCAACGGCGTCGACGTGAAGGACCTCGCGGCCTGGAACGGCATCGCGCCCCCGTACACGATCTATCCCGGCCAGTCGCTCAAGCTCTATCCCGCCAGCGGCAGTCGCCCGGCGGCGACGACCCCGACGCGCCCCTCGACGGGCACGACGACGCGCCCGACGCCTCCCCCCGCACCGATCACGCGTCCCGCCGCGACGCCCGCGCCGGCGAACAGCGGGTTCGCGTGGCGGTGGCCCGCCGACGGCCACCTGATCGGGCGCTTCGTCAACGGCGATGCCACCAAGCAGGGCATCGACATCGCCGGCAGCGGTGGTCAGTCGGTGCGCGCGGCGGCCGATGGCGTGGTGGTGTATTCCGGTGCTGGTCTGGTCGGCTACGGCGAGCTCGTCATCGTCAAGCACAGCGAGCAATGGCTGTCCGCTTACGGCCACAACCGGAAGCGCCTGGTCAACGAAGGGCAGAGCGTGAAGGCCGGCCAGCAGATCGCCGAGATGGGCAGCAGTGGCGCCTCGCGCGAGATGCTGCACTTCGAGATCCGCCACAACGGCAAGCCCGTCGATCCGCTGCTGTACCTGCCGGCACGATGAACCGCGGCGGGGCGCGACGCGGCTGCCTTGCCGCTGCGCTGTTGACCATTGCGCTGTGCGTGCTGGCCGGCTGCGCTTCGACAGTCCGCGAACCGCTACGCAAGACCACGTCGCTGGACGTGGTCACGCTGAACCTCTGGCACGACAAGCTGGACTGGCCGCATCGGCAGGACCTGATCGTCTCCGAATTGCGCAGGCTTGCACCCGATGTGATCGTCCTGCAGGAAGTGCTGCAGGATGCGGCGCTGCCCAACCAGGCGCAGGTGCTGGCAGCCCGACTCGGTTATGAGTGCCGCTTTTTCTCCGCCGATGCGCCCACGCAGGCGCGCCGCTACGGCAACGCGATCCTGGTCAGGGGGACGATCGATGCATCGCGCGAAATGAAGCTGGCGCCGCTTGACGACTACCGCACCGCGGGCTGGGTCCGCGCCACCGTGCAAGGCCGGCCGTTGAACGTCTACGTCACCCATCTGCACTACACGCCCCAGGGCGGCGCGATCCGCGCGCAACAGATCGCGGGTCTGTTGGAACTGATCGATGCAACGGCGGGCGATGTGCCGTCGGTGGTCGGCGGCGATTTCAACACGCGCTCGGACACACCGGAATTGACGGCACTGGCCGCGCGTTTCGCCGACACCTATGCGGACGCGCGCGCGGGCGAAGACCCCAACGCCCCCGTGCACGCCACGCTCAATCCGCACCTGGGCCATCCGCCGGTGCGCATCGACCATGTCTTCGCGCAACGCGGCGTCTTCCGCGCGGTGGACGCGCGCATCATCCTCAACCTGGCCGACGCGACCGGTGCGTGGCCGTCAGACCATTACGGCGTCTGGGCGCGGGTGATGCAGAGCGACGTCCCGCGCCGATAGTCGGTGCCCCACGTGCGGTAGCCAGACGTATCGATGTGGATCTTCGTCGGCGTATAGAAGCCCAGGCCCATCGCCAGGGTAGGGCCCTGCGTCCGCCAGAACCGGCACAGGTCATCGACGTGGGCGTCGCTGGCCAGGTCGAAGTCCAGCGCGGTGTTGTGCAGGTGGCGGCTGCGCGAGCTGCCCCCGGAGCATGCATTCAGCGCCACCGACCGGTAGCCCGACCGGATGCCATGGCCCTCAAGCCAGCCGGCCGCCTGCAGGCGCTGCACGACGCGCAGCGTGGGAATGATGGCAGCGGCGCGATCCGCGGGCGGCAGCAGGAATTCCTCCGCCTTGCAGGCCTTCCAGCGTCGGCTCGAACGCAGCAGCGCTTGCATCGGCACGACCTCCGCGACATGGCCTTCGCTCAGTGCGCGCTCGTAGTCGGGCAGGCCGGCCGCCTGGGGCGTGGTCTTCCATGTCGCGTAGCGCGCGGCTTCGTCGGGTCCGGGGGCGATGCAGGCCGTGATCGGCAGGCAGGCGACGAGCAGTAGGAGGGCGCGACGCATTCGTCGCGGCGAATCAGCGAGGCGCCAACAGGAAACCCGCGACGACACGCCGCGATTCGCCCGCCAGCACGTTGAAGGTGCGTGCGGCGGCCGCGTTGGTCATCACTTCCAGCCCCACGCCCTGGCGCAGGCAGGCCGCCATTGCGATGGCAGGCGGGAACACCTGGCGCTCGCCGGTGCCCAGCAGGATCACTTCCGGCTGCAGCGCTAGCAGCGGCGCCAGGTCCTCAGCGGTGAGCGTCGCGCTGTCACGGACCGGCCAGTCCTCGACCAACTGCTGCGGAGAGAGGATGAAACTCGCCACCAGCGTGCGGTCGTTGACGCGCGCGTGCTGCCCGTCGGCAGAGCGCAGGGTGAAGGCGTAATCGGGTCGTTCGTGGCTCAGCTGCATGGCGGTCGGCCTGCGCTGGGATCAGCCGCGCGGCAGCACAATGTGCCGGCGTTCCTTGCTCGGACGGTACAGCACCGCGGTGTGGCCGATCCGTTGTACCAGGGCCGCGTCGGTCTTCTCGGCCAGGTCGCCGATCATGGCGTCGCGGGCCTCGCGGTCTTCGCCTGCCACCTTCACCTTCACCAGCTCATGCTGCTCCAGCACGCCATCCAGCTCCGCGATGAAGGCGGGGGTGACGCCCTTGTTGCCGATCTGCAGCAGGGCCTTGAGGTCATGGGCCTGGCCGCGCAGGAAACGGGTCTGGGCGGCGGTCAGGGCTACAGGCATGCGGCACGGTACGGGTCGAAAAGGGGGATCAGGGTATCATGGCCACCCCCCAGAACGGCTCCGGCGGCTCCCGTCGCAGCGTGCCCGGAGACCTTGCCACCCCATGGCCACCCGCAGCAAAAGCAGCCAGCGTTGGCTGAAGGAACACTTCTCCGACCCTTACGTGAAGAAGGCCCAGGCCGAGGGCCTGCGCTCGCGGGCGGCCTACAAGCTGGAGGAGCTGCTGGAGCGCGACCGCCTGCTCAAGCCGGGCATGGTCGTGGTCGATCTGGGCGCCGCCCCCGGTGGCTGGTCGCAGTTCGTCCGCCAGGCGATGGGCGACAGCGGCCGCGTCGTGGCCATGGACATCCTGGACATGCCCCCGCTGGCGGGGGTGGACTTCCTTCATGGGGATTTCAGGGAGGACAGCGTTCTATCCCAACTGGAAGCCATGCTGGACGGCGCACCCGTGGACCTTGTGCTGTCGGATATGGCCCCCAATAAGAGTGGTGTGGATGCGGTCGACCAGCCGCGGATGATGCATTTGGCCGAACTTGCCATGGAGTTCGCCGACAGCCATCTGAAGCCGGGTGGGGCGTTCCTGATCAAGCTGTTCCAGGGCGCCGGTTCCGACGACTACATCCGCGAGCTTCGCCGCCGCTATGACAAGGTGGCGATCCGCAAGCCGGATGCCTCCCGCAAGCGCTCTCCCGAGGTATACGCCCTGGGACAGGGCAAGCGGGCCCAGATCAAGTAAGGTGACGTAACGTGCGCAACAGGAACGAGGAACAGCGGAGCCGATGAGGATGAACGACCTGACCAAGAATCTGCTGCTGTGGGTAGTCGTCGCCGTCGTGCTGATGGTCGTCTTCCAGAGCTTCTCGCCCAAGGGCGGCGCCAGTACCCCCGGCGGCCCGATCACCTATTCCGAGTTCCTGCAGGAAGTGGAATCCGGTCGCGTGTCGTCGGTGAAGTTCACCAACGAGAGCAATCTCGCGACGAACGCGATCGCCTTCAAGCGCAAGGACAGCACCACCGGCACCGTCTACGGTCCGCAGGACGACAAGCTCGTCGATACGCTGCTGGACAAGAATGTCACCATCGACCGCGAGCAGCCCGAAAGCGGCATCTCGCTGGTCGCGATCCTGTTCAACTTCCTGCCCGTGCTGCTGATCATCGGGTTCTGGATCTTCATCATGCGCCAGATGCAGGGCGGCGGTGGCGGCGCGAAGGGCGCGATGTCCTTCGGCAAGTCGCGCGCCAAGCTGCAGGGCGAGGACCAGGTGAAGGTCACCTTCGCCGACGTCGCCGGCTGCGATGAAGCGAAGGAAGAAGTCGGCGAACTCGTCGAGTTCCTGCGCGACCCGGGCAAGTTCCAGAAGCTGGGCGGCAAGATCCCGCGCGGCGTGCTGATGGTCGGCCAGCCCGGCACCGGCAAGACGCTGCTGGCCAAGGCCATCGCCGGCGAAGCGAAGGTGCCGTTCTTCAGCATCTCCGGTTCGGACTTCGTCGAGATGTTCGTCGGCGTCGGCGCCAGCCGCGTGCGCGACATGTTCGAACAGGCCAAGAAGCACGCCCCGTGCATCATCTTCATCGACGAAATCGACGCCGTCGGCCGCCATCGCGGCGCCGGCCTGGGCGGTGGTCATGACGAGCGCGAGCAGACGCTGAACCAGCTGCTGGTGGAGATGGACGGTTTCGAAGGTGGCGAAGGCGTCATTGTGATCGCTGCGACCAACCGTCCCGACGTGCTCGATCCCGCGCTGCTGCGTCCGGGTCGCTTCGACCGCCAGGTCGTGGTGGGCCTGCCGGACGTGAAGGGCCGCGAACAGATCCTGCGTGTGCACATGCGCAAGCTGCCGCTGGCCGACGACGTCGAGCCGATGGTCATCGCGCGCGGCACGCCGGGCTTCAGCGGCGCGGACCTGGCCAACCTCTGCAACGAGGCCGCCCTGTTCGCCGCCCGCGAGAACGCGAAGGAAGTCCGCATGGACCACTTCGACCGCGCGCGCGACAAGATCCTGATGGGCGCCGAGCGCCGTTCGATGGCGATGAGCGAGGAAGAGAAGACCCTCACCGCCTACCATGAGGCCGGCCATGCCATCGTCGGCCGCGTGGTGCCCGAGCACGACCCTGTCTACAAGGTCACCATCATCCCGCGCGGTCGCGCGCTGGGCGTGACGATGTACCTGCCCGAAGGCGACAAGTATTCGTTGAACCGCGTCGCCATCGAGTCGCAGCTGTGCTCGTTGTACGGTGGCCGCGTGGCCGAAGAACTGATCTTCGGCGCGGACAAGGTCACCACCGGTGCCTCGAACGACATCGAGCGCGCCACCAAGATGGCCCGCAACATGGTCACCAAGTGGGGCCTGAGCGATGAGATGGGTCCTATCGCCTACGGCGAGGAAGAGGACGAAGTGTTCCTCGGCCGCTCGGTCACCCAGCACAAGAACGTCTCCAACGAGACCGCCCGCAAGATCGATGAAGTCGTCCGCCTCATTCTGGACCGTGCGTATGCGCGGACCAAGACGATCCTCACCGAGAACCTCGACAAGCTGCACACGATGTCCCACCTGCTGCTGCAGTACGAGACCATCGACGCGCCGCAGATCGACGCCATCATGGAAGGCCGCGAGCCGCCGCCGCCGATGGGCTGGAACAAGTCCGGCAAGGACGACGACAAGCCCGAATCGCGCCCGTTGCCGCCGATCGGCGGGCCGGCCGCGCAGACCTGAGGCGCGTTGCCAGCATGACGATGAAAGGCCAGACTCGCGTCTGGCCTTTTTCTTTGCGCGGGGGTTCCATGGCAGACAACGACACGCGCCCGCTGCTGCCGGTCGGCATCGGGGCGGGCATCGCCATCGGGGTGGCCATCGGGATAGCGATGGGCAATGTCGGTGCGGGTATCGCCATCGGCGTCGCGCTGGGCGTCGCATTCGCCGCGGGATCCAGGCGCATTGGCGCCGGCAAGGACACCGACCAGGACGGCAAGAAGTGATGTTCGATACCTCGCCCCAACTGGATTGCGCTGGCCGCATCCTCAGGCTCGATCGCCCGCAGGTCATGGGCATCGTCAACG